>PPYE01129845.1_pt1 | contig 191980 bp, 178 predicted proteins | sample 1559881 | NCBI WGS metagenome assembly PPYE01 (sample SAMN08240022, study PRJNA423297) | Human gut metagenome, whole genome shotgun sequencing project.
ATATAATAAAGTTGACAACATGATTTATATAAGATAAAATAAAACTCAGAAAATTTTATGGTGATACATATATAAAGGTGTGAAAAAATGGCAAAACAAACTAGAAAAGTAAACACAATAAAAAATGGCACCATTGAATTGGTTTTGTTACTATTATTGCAAACGAACAAAAAATATGGATATCAACTGGCACAGGAAATGTCCGAATTAAGCAATGGTAAATATGAATTAAAAGAAGCGACTATGTATCCAACTCTTTATCGTTTAAATCAAAATGGCTATTTGGATTTTGAACAGGTTAAAGTTGGCGTTCGTCGGACACGTGTTTACTATTCTATCACGGAAAGTGGCAGATTAAGATTAAAAAATCTTTTACAAGAATATGATACCATTACTTCAGCAATTGATACCATCATTTCTTGTGTCTCGCAAGTGGATAATAAAAACGGGGAGGATTAACATGCAACGAAATATCACAAAAAAATACCTAAGACAAATTCGAAGACTCTATAAGGGAAAACATAAAATAAAAAAAAATTTTCTAGATGAGTTAGAACAAGACTTATTACATTATCAAAAAACTCATCCAAATGCAGATTACAATGATTTGCTGACGCAATTTGGAGAACCATCAGAAATTCAAAACATGGTCTCCTATCACTCACTCACCAAACTCCATCCAAGAAATATGATTTTATATTGGTGCAGTTTTTCTGTCTTTTTTATAATACTCATTATTCTTATATGGCTTACAATTCAGCATGTATGTGCTATGCGTGAATACGCTGATGGATATTATGTTGAATACTTTGAAGAAGACAATAAAAATATACAAAACATAAATCCTATAAATGGAAAACCAGACCCAACACCAGTGCAAGAAATCACATTTGATTAGGAGGAATACTCATGTTAAAAACAATCAAAAAACTTGTTACCACTATATTATTAACAACAATAACATTTCAAACCAGTACCATAATTTCTCATGCTGCATTTACCAAAACCATACCATCTCCTATTCAGGAAATAATTACTTATGATGAACACGGCGGTTATTATGTTGAAACGTTAGAAAACACACCTATTCAAAACACTTTATCACTTACTAGTACTGCACGTGTGAATACGTTAAAGTCAAAGACTAAAACAGTACGATATTATAATGATAATAATGTTTTATGCTGGAGTTATGCGTTAAAAGCATCATTTAAAGTTAAAAAAGGGACAAATGCAATATATGATAGTTCATCAGCATCTGCAAAAATTTACAAAACATCATGGAATACTGTAAGTGAAAAACACTTTGGCTCAAAAAACACAGCAACAGGAAGCATAACTATGAAAACAACAAAAAAAACCGTGACAAAAAAAATCACAATAAAATGTGATAAAGATGGAAACTTTAGTTGATTAGGAGGTTAAAATCCATGCTCAAAAAACATCAAATCAAAAAAATCATAAAGCAAATGGTTCCTTCCTCTGTTTATTCAAATCCTCAACGGAAAATGCTGAGAGAAACTGCAAAAACAGAGTTGTATGATTATATAACTAAATATCCAGATGCAACCTATGCAAATTTACAACAACAATTTTGTGACAACGAAATAATTAATTCCAAGCAAATGCAAACAAGCAAAAAAATCATGAAATTAATGATAGGTATCGGCGGACTATTATTTATTGCCTGCCTTATTGCTTATTTTATTGCAGACAATTTGGAGCCGCCGACCTATGTTTTTTAATTTCTTTATAATCCCCTACTTAAACATCACCGGCTCCTCATTTCCCCCGCGATAATCAAACACACCTTCATTCTTTTCTTCTAACGCCTTAATCATATAATAGGTATACTCATTATACGGTGTCGGAATGCCAAGTTCCTTTCCCATGCGTATAAGTGCACCGGAAAACATCTCAATTTCAGTCTGTCTTCCTGCATCCAAATCCTGCAAAGTAGAATATCTTGCGCTTGGCGGCACAGCACTTCTTTGTGTCGAAGTATTTTCCACCTTTGACATATCGATTCCCTTTGCCAGCGCAATTGCCTCAAGTTCTTCCTTAAGTTTATCACTGATTTTTTTCATGTGAACACTATCCCGGTAACAGCCGACCCCGGCACCCAAAATTGCCTGTGGCAGATTATTGCATACATTTAACCGGTATTTGCTCCACACCTCTTCACGAATATACTTAGTCGCACGAAAATGGATTTCTGTTCTTCCAAAAAGTTCTTCTATAGCCTGCACACGTTCACTGTCAAACGGCGCTTCCAATTCTCCAAAAATAATTCCTATCGTTGTTTCCGGAGCAAAATAAAAGCCCTTTCCCTCTTTGTGAGAAGCTATTTTAATTACAGAATATAAAAGATGGGAAGCTCCCACTTCCTTTGCAATAATTTCCTCGCTGTCGACACCATTCATTAAACTCATGACAACCGTGTTTTCTCCTACTGCGTCTTTGATAGAAGGCAGGGCAGGTAAAAGCACATTGTATTTGAGTGCAACCACTAATAAGTCTGCTTTCTTTGCTTCTTTTGGTGTCCACACCTGTGGGTGATATACTTTGTCATTAATCAAACACCCTTCACTTTTGATTCGTTCTGCTCTTTCTCCTTCAGCAATAACTCCAAGTTCTACATCATCCAGAGAAGAAATCCCCCAGATAACATAGGAACCAACTGCCCCTGCTCCTAAAACGGCTACGGAATGTATCATTTTATTTCCCTCTTTTCCTCGTATTTTATGCTTATAACGATAACTGTTTTTTCATCCAGCAGTGTGGACAACCTTCGTCCTCATCTTCAACTCCATATCCACAAAAACCAAGTTTTTCATAAAATGCTCTAACCCTGCACTGTGCATGCAGAGAAATCGATTTACCGCCTTTTTCCCAGACAACCTCTTCTGCTTTTTGTATCATATCAGAACCAAGATTCATGCCGCGGCACTCCAAAACCACTGCCAGCCTTCCCAATATAAATTCGCCCGGTTTACTGCCTTCATAAATCCGGCAGGTCGCAACCGGTTTTTGTAAATGTTCATCAAACATCACAAGATGAATCGCTTTCTCATCAATTTCATCAAATTCTTTTTCAAATCCCTGCTCTTTCACAAATACATTTTCCCGGATTTCTACCGCCTCATCCGGCAAAGAATCATAAACACAAATTGACACAGCAAATCTCCTTCTTTCGTAACTTTTGTTTTCAGTCAAAAAATATTATACCACAAAAGTTTTTCCGATACGATAGGAAATGCTGTGCCAGTTCATACATTTCTATTCTATGCAGTTTTTTCGTATTCTGCCTCTACAGTGCCCAGTCCGCAGCAAGGTTCTGCGTCTTCACCATATTGGCATAAATACCGTCTTTCGCATCCAGCTCAGATGGTGTTCCACTCTCTGCTACCACACCATCTTTTAATACTACTATTTTATCCGCATTTGCAACCGTTCTCATACGGTGAGCAATAATCATGACCGTCTTGTCTTTAATTAAACGAGACAAAGATTCCTGAATCATCGTCTCATTGTCTACATCCAGCGAAGCCGTCGCCTCATCTAAAAGAATAATCGGTGCATCCTTTAAAAAGGCTCTGGCAATCGAAATTCTCTGTCTTTCTCCACCGGAAAGTTCCGAACCGTTTTCTCCGATTACCGTATTCCAGCCGTCGGAAAGTTTTTCTGCGAACTCATCGCAGTGGGCAAGTTTTGCCGCCGCAATCACTTCTTCATCCGTCGCATCCATTTTACCGATTCGTATATTTTCAAGAATTGTATTATTAAACAATGTAACATCCTGAAATACAATCGAATACAGTGACATCAAAGTCTCCGGGTCTACTTTGGAAATATCCATGCCGCCGACTGTTATGCTGCCGCGGTTTGCATCCCAGAAACGGGAGGCAAGACGGGAAACTGTCGTTTTACCACCACCGGATGGTCCAATCAATGCTGTAACCTCTCCCTGCTTTGCCACAAAGGAAACATCTTTCAACACCACATCACCGGTCTCGTAAGAAAATCCCACATTGGAAAATTCAATGTCATAACCGTCATGCTTCATTGTGTTTGTACCGTCCTGTACTTCATGTGACAAGATTTCATCTAACCGGTCACTCTGAACACCGGAAGCAATAACTGCTGCCAGATTTTGCAGAGAAACCTGCATTGGGTCATAAATTCTTGATACTACCATCAAGAACATGAAAAAGGTAAGAATATCTAATTCCCCTTTTGCTAACAATACACCACCAACAAGTGCAACGGTAGCAATTCCAAGTTTCAAAATCATCTGTGAACTTCCGACAAATACAGCTGTTCCAAGCTCTGTTACAATCGCATGCTTTTCAACCGCCTTAATTTTTGCAGTCAGTCCTTTCATGTAATCTTCCTGCGTATTATAAGCCTGCAAATCTCTTACATTTTCCAGGCACTCCTGAATACCGTCTGCACATGCCATTTTCAATACCATCTGTTTTTTATTCAAACTCTTCTGTACTTTTCCCGAACATCCGACAATGAGAAATGAAACCGGAAGTACCCAGAGTGCTGCAATCGCCATACGCCAGTCAAAGAAAAACAAACCAATTGCAATCAACGCTGTCGAAATGCATGCGCCAAAAAGTTCCGGAATGAAATGAGAAGATGCTGTCTCCATCTGTGCGCAGTCATTCATAATTGTGCTTGTTAAGTCTGACAAGTCTTTTTTCCCGAAGAAAGAAAGCGGAATTTTTCTTAATTTCTCAGCTAATGTTACTCTTCGGACACCACTTTCAACGTAGGTCGATAAAAACGTGGCATTGTACTGAATGTATGTTGAAATACCAATCAATACAAATGTAATCAAACACCCTGCCACATAAAAGAGAACTTTATCCCCTAAATTTCCTGCCATATAGTCTCTTACTAAATAATACAAAAGGGCAACCGGCACCATAAGTATAATATTCGAAATGGTAGCGGAAATAATTGCTTTTATCATATCCGATGCTCCCTGTTTGGAAAGAGCATATTTATGCATCAATTTTTCTATCATATTACACACCTACCTTCCAGCTTACAGATTGATTGTATGCTTTCCACATGTGTGCATACAGCCCTTCTGCATCTTTTAATTCTTCATGTTTTCCTGCCTGTCTGATTTCGCCATCCTGCAAAACAAAGATACGGTCAACACCGGTAACAGAAGAAAGTCTGTGTGCAATCATAATCACGGTTTTTCCTTTTGAAAGTTTTGCAAATGCTGCCTGAACTTTCACCTCATTATCCGGGTCAGCAAACGCTGTCGCCTCATCCAAAATCAGAATCGGTGCATTTTTCAACATTGCTCTTGCGATGGAAACACGCTGTGCCTCTCCACCGGATAAATAAGTTCCTTTGGAACCGATTACGGTATCAATACCATTTGGCAGTTTTTCGATAATATCTTCACACTGTGCATTTTTTAATGCCTCCATGACTTCCTCACGGGTCGCATCTTTTTTACCCATGCGCACGTTGTCATAGATGGACATTTTCAAAAGTTTGCTGTCCTGGAACACAAACGATACGGTATCCATCAGCTTTTTCTGCTCAATATCCTTTACATCCACGCCGCCGATTTTTATGCTGCCCTTTGTCACATCAGAAAACCGCGCAATCAGACGCGCAATCGTTGTCTTTCCACCACCGGATGGTCCGACAAACGCAACCTGCTCACCGGCATGAATTTCAAGATTGATATTTTTCAGTGCATCCTTTGAAGCACCTTCATATCGGAACGAAACGCCATCAAAGCAAATGGAAGTGTCGTTTGACGTCTTTTTAGCCGTGCTCTGTGTAAGTGGTTTTTTATTGAGAATTCCATCAATTCTCGTAAGTGCATCTTCAACAATCATCGTATTTTCACCGGCGTACATCATCTTTGTTAAGGTAACCGTGATAATTGGTGTGATAATTATATAAAACAGTAAATTTAAAAGAAATGTGTTGTCCACTGCTCCACTATTTACCCCGCCAAAGAAAAATGCTGCTGCAATCAAAATAGCAAATACTGCATTAATTGATACCGTGTATACCGTCATCGGAATGCGCATATCTTTTGTGTAAGAAATCGTCCATTTTTCGTAATTTTTAATTGCCTCACGAAATCTCTTGAACGAAAAGACAGACTGACCAAATGTCTTCACGACCGGGATACCACGAACGTATTCTACGGCTTCACTTGACATTTCTTCGAGTGCATTCTGGTATTCTGCCATTTTCTTCTTCATATTTTCGCCCATCATGCTTCCCATCACAAGAAAAGCTAAACCAACCGGAATCAGGCACAAGAGTCCAAGCCGCCAGTCAAATACGAAAAGAAGAATCGCAAGACCAATCGGCGTAGCAGCTGCCACGCATTTATCCGGCAGCTGGTGAGCTAAATAGGTCTCGGTTGCTGCACTGGATTCATTCACAACTTTTCTTACTTTTCCACTTCCCTCTTCATCCATAAAACCAAGTGGCAGCGTTAAAATATGTTTCATCAGCCCAACTCTTATATTTGCCTGTACGCGAAATGCGGACAAATGCGAACAAATCAAAGCTCCGATATAGATAAGCATGGACAATATCGCAAATCCAACCGCACTCCATCCATAAGCCGACAGATTTTCTGCATCTGCATAATTTGGTGCCACGTAGAGCACCCCTTTGATTATGCGCCAGATAAAATAGAATGGAACAAGTGCAACAAACGCACTTATCGCAGCAAGAATCCAGGATGCAATGGTAAGATATTTATACTTTCCGGCATAAACAAATAACCGCTGCATCGAACTTTGCTTTGTTTCTTTCTTCTTTGCCATCTAAGAAAGCCTCCTTCAAATACTATTCGTGTCACATAACTAGTGTAAGTTATAACTAACCAAAGATTTAAAAGAGGGGCTGCTTTCACTCCATGCAGCCTTCCTTTTTATATTCAATCTTTTTCATAAATAACACGCCATCCGGCACAGTGATATTTTGCAAGCATATCAATATATCGGAGTGCCTCATCCTTTGGCATGTTGTGCCTAACCACTTCAAAAAAACTTTCAAAAAGGGCCTTATTCATAATATGTGAAAATTCACCGGTAATAGGACTTTCCTTTTGGGGGTCAATCCCCGCTGTCTCCATGTATTTGACCGTATACTCTGTCTCAATCTCCACTAAATGTTCCACAAAATTTTGAAATTTTGTTCCATAAGAACCATCCACCAAAAGTTGAAACTCCTGTAAATGCTCATACATGAATAAAACCATCTGGCGCATACCATCTCTCGTTAAATCATCCATAATTTCCGGCTGCTTCTCCGGGTCCGTCTGATGAAACTTTTCCTGTATGCCACGGAACATCCGGACAAATTCTTCTGCTGCCGTCTCAACAATTGCACTAAAAAGTCCTTCTTTTCCACCATACCGGGAATAAATTGAACCCGTCGTAGTTCCGGCTTTTGCAGCAATATTCCGAAGGGATGCATCCACATACCCTTTTTCAAGAAATTCCTTCTTTGCACATGTTTCTATTTTCTCAGAAACACCTTCCAATGGTTTTGACACCTGTACCTCCAATCCATAACACCGTTATATAACACTGTTATGAGTATAATCTTGCGTCTTTCTTTTGTCAATGCCTTACCGCTTATTGCGACATTTTATCATTTTATCTGTGTGATTGCCTGAGACAGCCGTTTTAATCCATCCATCATCCGCTCTCTTGGGCACGCTAAGTTCATTCGGAAAAAGTGTTTTCCATCCCCGCCAAAGACATTGCCATCGGATAAATATAATCCGGTTTTCTCGCGAATCTTTTGTACCAGCTCTTTCGCATTCTGTGAAACCTCCTCACAATTAACCCATAAAAGATAGGTTGCATCGGACAAAATCACCGTCAATTCCGGAATTTTCTCCTGAATATATGACGTAGCGACACGTTTGTTTTCCGAAATATAGGCACGCAATTCGTCAAGCCACACTTCTCCTTTTGTAAATGCTGCTACTGCCGCATCAATGGCAAATGCATTTGGCTCCGCCACCTCATCGGTATTCAGTCCCCGCCATACTTTGTGACGAATCACCGGATTTGGAACCGAAACTGCCGCCGTCTGCAAACCGGCAATATTAAACGCTTTCGTCGGCGCAATGCACGTAACGCTGTTGTCACGGCACGCCTCGGAAACAGAAGCAAAGGGAACATATTCACACTCGGGCTCCGTTAAATCACAATGAATTTCATCGGACACAACAATCACATGATATTTTTGACACAGCTCGCCGATTCTTGAGAGCGTCGCACGGTCCCATATCTTGCCCCCCGGATTATGAGGGTTACAGAGAATCATAAGGGTTGTCTGAGGATCCGCCAGTTTTTGCTCCAAATCTTCAAAATCCACCCGGTAATTTCCATCTTCCAGCACAAGCGGACTTTCCAACACCTGACATCCGTTGTTGAGAATTGAATTGAAAAAGATGTTGTACACCGGTGTCTGAATCAGCACTTTTTCTGCCGGCGTTGTCAGTTTTCTGACAATGGAAGAAATGGCAGGCACCACACCTGTACAGAAAACAAGCCAATCCTTTTCCATTTCAAAATGATGTCTTTTTTTCCACCAGCCAACATATGCCTCATACCATTGTTCCGGAATCACGGTATAACCAAAAATCCCATGATTCAAGCGTTTTTTCATTGCTTCCAGAACACACGGTGCAGTCGCAAAATCCATGTCCGCCACCCACATCGGCAATTCATTTTCCTCCACATCCCACTTCAGCGATGCGGTGTTTCTACGGTCAATCATTTCATCAAAATTGCTTGCCATGAAAATTTTCCTCCTTATACTGTCTCCTCACAAATAATTTTTGTCTTCGACGGGTCTATTTTATCTTTTTCCAAAATGAGTTTTCCAATGCTTTTCGCACGGATTTCTCCACTTGTCGGATTCAATACACTGTCAATTTTGTTAGTAATCTGTGCATCCACCGTCGAATACTCAAATGCCAGCGTCGTATTAATTAATTTGCAGTCTTTCATCACCAAATGATCAATGTAACACATACCCTGAAGGCTCTCAATCGTACAGCCAATCAGTGTCAGTTTTTTTGCATTCCATCCAAGATATTCACCCGAAATAAAGGAATCGTAAACGGTTACATTTTCACTGTTCCAAAATGCGTCCTTGGACAACAATTTGGAATTTTTGATTTCTACATTTTTTACGCCATCAAACGAATAATTTCCATAAAGTGTCAGACCGTCAATCTTCATATCTTTGCTATTCATGGCAAAATAATCGCCTTTTGCCATCACATCATTCAAAACAACATCCTGACAGTTCCACAATGTTTCCTCTGCATTTGGAATAGACACGTGGGAAAGTGTTAAATCCTCGCATCGGCGGAAATTTTTAGGTGCCTCAATCGCACAATCTTCAACAACCATATGGTTCGTATACCACACACCGGCACGCGCCATGTCAAACCACGTGCAGTCTTTTACAGAAATGGAGTCCGAATACCACAGCGGATATTTCCACTTAAACATACTGTTTCTTAATTCAATATTATGACTTTCTTTCAATGGAGATTCTCCATCGTCAAATATCGTATCGTATATTTTCAAATCCGCACCTTCAAATAAGGCACGCTCACCAGTCAAAAACTGTTGTCTGATTTCTTTCATCACAAGCACCTCCTGTATCTGGGCTAAAAATAATTGGTAGCACCAATAACATACTATTTCCTATTATAGTTTCTTGCTTTAAAATGTCAAATGGTTGTTGGGGGGTTTTTGGTTTTCCGTAATTCTGTAGTAAAGCTTTATAGAAACTCTGAAAAGGAACGAAACACATCCATAAGATGAACTGAGTTTGGCTGGTTTTGTTTATTTCAAGTTTCCGAGATTGGTTTCTTTGGCTGCCCATAATTCCGTAGAAAAATTTTGTGACTCGTGGGTTTTGAGTACGTCGGTATGCGGCACTGGTAGTTTCAGTGCCCATACCGCTACGCACTCAACAAGTGGGAGCGCCCACGAGGTTCAAAACTTTTCTACGAAATTATGGAAACCAAAAAAAGTGCCCTCGAAAACTTGAAACAATCCCCACCATTCCCACCAAATCAGCGAGTCCCCACCCGATTGGTATCGCCGCCCAGATTCCTATCACACCGGTGTGGAAAAGTCCGGTGAGTGCATAGGCAAGAAGCACTCTCGTTCCCAGTGAGATTATCGTAAGAACCACCGAGACAACCGGCTTGTCCACCGCGCGGTAATATCCATAGAGCAAAAACAAAATACCGATTCCAACATAGAAAGCGCCTTCTACCCGGAGATATTCGGCGCCGGCAGCTGATATGGCACTGCCCTCGTTTGTAAAAAATCCCATCAGCGTGTCAGCAAATCCAAAGACAGCTACACTGATTACAAGGCAAAAAATCAATACGCTGACGAGTGCCAGCAGAAATCCTTTCCGGATGCGGGCATACTTCTTTGCCCCGTAATTCTGTGCCACAAAAAAGGAAAAGGCATTTCCAAAATCCTGCACAGGCATATACGCAATCGTGTCAATTTTGACCGCCACGGAAAACGCTGCCATAATCGTTGTACCAAAAGAATTGACTAATCCCTGTATCATCAGGATGCCAAAGTTCATAACGGACTGCTGCAAACACGTAAATCCGGACAAAGAAAGAATCTGCCGGAAGTTCTTTTTTTCCCATGTGAAATCTTTTTTCGCAGGGCACAAATCAGAATACCGGAAGAGAAAATAAAGCATAAGACCGATACCTGCTATATATTGGGAAATAACGGTTGCCACGGCAGCACCCGCAATACCAAATGAGAATGTCACAACAAACAAAAGGTCAAGTCCGATATTAAGTGCGACTGAAATCCCAAGAAAAACAAGTGGCAGCACCGAATTTCCAATACTCCTGAGAACACTTGCAAAATAGTTATACAAAAAAATAGCAAAGAATCCGGCAAACACATATATGAGATACGTTACCATATCCTCTACGGTTTCTGCCGGAACCTGCAAAAGATAAGTAAGTGGTCTTACGAATCCATACAACAGTATTGTCAAAACGATCGAAAGACTACCAATTGCCGTAAAGGACATAAAAATCCCATTTCGGAAAGTCTCTTTTTCTCTCCTACCGTATGCCATCGAAAAAAAGGCACCTGCTCCCAGACACAGACCAATAACAACCGAAGTCAAAAATGTCATCAACGTATACGATGCGCCAACTGCCGCCAGTGCCCTTTTGCCAAGATAACGCCCGACCACCCATGTATCGACCAGGTTATAAAACTGCTGCAGCACATTGCCAAGCATGAGAGGAAGTGCAAAAAGCCAGAGGCTCTTTACAATTGCTCCCTTCGTTAAATCTCGTTCCTGTCTCATCCTGTGTTCTCCTTACATCCGCTTCTCAATCAAATCATAATGAAAATCGATTGCATCGTTGAAATCCTTTTCATCCCCTTTTATAAGAGTTTCATAAATCCGCGTGTGACTCGCTAACAGACAATCTTTACTGTCATATTCAACGCATTCCGTATACACAATGCTGACCGCCTGCATAATTGTAATCAGCAGATTATTTTTCGTAGCAAAAACAAGTGTGTCATGAAATTCCTTATCCTGTTTTGCCAAAGGTTCCCCGGTTAATTCAGCCATTGTATGTAATAAATCCGAAAGTTTTTGTTTGATTTTTTCATCGATACCATTTTTCAAAAGAAGATTGCCAGCCATTTTCTCCATGGCACGGCGAAACTCACAGATTTCACTTTTCGTTACCCCATTTAAAAGAAGAAGCATTTGAATCATGCTGCCAAAAGACTGCCCGATATTCTCCGCAACATAATTGCCGGAGCCCTGCTTCCTTTCAACAACGCCCATGCCATGTAGAACACAGATGGCTTCTCTGGCAGAATTTCTTCCAATTCCTAACTGCTCTGCAATCTTTCTCTCCGTCGGCAGTTTACTTCCCCAAGTCAAAGTACCATCTTTTACCAAATCGTAAAAATATGAAAGCACCTTTTGATATTCCTGACACCCGGTTTGTTTCATAACCTTTTCCTTTCCTATGTAAATGAAATTTCTTAAATAAACTTCATAAATAATGGGGAAAATACTACAGTCAAAATTCCCGTAACTGCAATCGCAAGACTGCTCATTGCCCCTTCGATTTCGCCAAGTTCCATTGCTTTCGCCGTTCCAATCGCGTGCGAGGAAGATCCAAATGCGAGTCCCTTCGCAATCGGATGAGTAATACGAAACAGCTTGCAGACAAGCTCACCAAACATATTGCCAACCACACCGGTAACAACAATCACTGCTACCGTAATGGTAACATAACCGCCTAACTCTTCGGAAAGCCCCATGCCAATTGCCGTCGTAATCGACTTTGGCAAAAGCGTCACATATTCCGTGTGCGACAGACTCATAAATTTTGCTAACATAAAAACTGTTACACCACTGGTAAGTGTACCAGCTAAAATACCAAACATAACTGCTTTCCAATTCTTTTTAAGAAGCTGCCACTGCTCATACAAAGGAATCGCAAGACATACCGTAGCCGGAGTCAAAAACCAGCTCAAATAAGAAGCCCCTGCATTGTACACATCATAATCAATATCTGCGGTCACTAATACAACAATTGATAAAATAATGGATATTAAAAGTGGATTTAATAGCGCAATTTTAAATTTCTTTTTCAGAAATGCCCCTGCCATATACGCAAGCAGACTAATGGTAACTCCTGCAAAAAGTGAGTTCTCTAAAAATTCATTCATGGTCTTTCCCCTCATCTTTCTTAAGCATCCACTGAGATGTTTTTCCCGTTGCCACAGCTACCGCAACAAAACTAACAAACGTAATAATTCCCACGGGAATTAAAAGAGGTTTTAACACATTCCACGATACCATCAGACCAACGCCCGCCGGAATAAACATCACCGGCATAATTTCAATCAAAAACTTCCCTACCTCCTTCACCGAAGACAGTTTAATATGTCCCGTCATCAAACCCACAAATAAAATCACCATACCGTAAATACTTGCCGGAATTGGCAGCGGCAGAACATATTTGACAAGTTCGCCAACAAATGTGATACATAGAATAAGTAAAAACTGCTTTAAATATTTCATAATCCTCTTCCTTAACGTAATATAATAAATTGGTAGTACCAATTTGGCACCACCAACTATTATACAACGGATATCCTTCTTGTCAAGAATTTCTTCTTTTTTCCAGCTCAGCAATATTTTCAGTCACCTTTTTTTTCGAAAGCGGATAGATAAAAAGCAAAATCATCGCCACAATAAAAAGCCCAATTGCCGGTATCAGACATGACATCTGAAAAATCCGGTCAAGAATCACTGCACGCCTTGCTATCTGCTCTGCTCCCTGCGGATTATGCATAAGCTGTGCCTGATATCCAACCGCCGCTAAAATCGTCCCCACAAGGCCCGACGACAAAGCCTGACCTAACTTTCTTGCAAACGAATATAAGGAATACACCGTTCCATCTTCGCGCACCTTATTTTTCACCTCGGCATCATCAATCACATCTGTTATCATTGCCCAAATAACTGTGTTAAAAAAGCCGATTCCGATATAAGCAAGGACAAAAAAGCCAACATAAACCCATTCATTTTTCGGATATATTACCATACACAAAAACAAAATCACTGCTCCAAATAGGCAGGAAAAAGCCGACAATTCCCGTTTTCCATAACGCACGGACAGCCGTGTAGCAAGCGGTGCACACACACCTAACACCGCTAGACTGGTGAGAAGCGAAAACATTGACTGTGCCTTAGCACTATTATACACTTCCGGAAATACATAGGCAGAAATTCCCTGCATGCCAAGTAAGGCAAGCAGCAAAAACATCGCCGCCGCAATAATGCCAAGCAATGCCCGGTTTTTCATTAGATTTTTTAACTGGCTTGTGAACTGGATTTTCCCTTCACTCGCCGGCACCTCAACACGCTCTACCGTAAGTCTTACACACAGCAGATAACACAAAAAGGATAGAACAGAAAAAACACCGGCAATTACCGTCATACGAAATCCTGACAAAACCGTCTGACCTTCCACCGTAACATAGGCAAGCATCGGTGTTCCTGCTCCAATTACAAGCCCGGCAAGAGTTGCTCCGACCGTCCGCCAGGTTGATAGCTGCGCCCGGTCCTTTGCCTCGGCAGAAATCGCCGAAGCCATTGAACCATACGGAATATTAACCGCGGTATAAAAAATCGACCCCCACAAAATATACGTCACAACCATCCAGCATACCTTAAACCAATACGGCATACCGGCAAACGCTGACTGGTAAATCAAAAAACTGGAAATCGCAACCGGACCACACATCCGCCTTATCCATGGGCGAAATTTTCCGTCCTTCCCCGGTTTACTCCGATCCACAATCTGTCCCATTGTAATGTCCGTGAATGCATCTAAAAAACGAGCAGCCATCATTAACATTCCCACCACACCGGCACCAATTCCCATAACGTCTGTATAAAATTTCAACATGAAAGCCGATGATAAGATAAAAGTAAAATCATTTCCGAAATCGCCAAACATATACCCGATTTTATCACGCATACCAAAGGGTCTGACTTGTTTATCCATTTAAATTCTCCTTTTTAATTTCGTTTAATTTCATATTCAGACTTTCTAAAAAGCCATCCGGTGCCATCGCCCCAAGCATTTCCTTCATACTTTCCAACTTCATTTTTTTCATCATATCCCACATGCCTTCTTCTTTTGCAAGTGTCATACCGGTAATCAATTTCATCGCTTTCGTGACAAGTTCCATCGCCTCATCATTTTCACTGATTTCCTCTAACGTACAGCGGATATGATAACGGTCCTCCGGATATTTCATTTCCTCTGAAAGATTTAGCGAACCAACCTCCTGAAACCAGTTTGCCACGCCTTCTTCCCTCTCACTGGCTTCCGGGAATACATAGCTTTCCGGCTCTTTTTCCACCCTATCAATCGTCACAGCATCCCATACATCTCCTGCCTTTACAAGAATTGCATTTTTTCCTCCACTAAGAGAAATCGGGAAAGATGCCACATGACGTTTTACCTCATTTACCGCCATTTCTTCCCCATTCACAAAAAGTGTCACTCTTTCCTGATTTGTATACACGCGGATTTGGGTATTTTCCCCAGAGCGGAGCGAATACCGCTTATCACAGATATGAACCATCGGTTCTGGATTCCAGTACGCCTTGTATAGGTAAAAACTATCCTTTTTAATTTTTCTGTCCATCGTTACAAGGCCTTTGTTATTTCTTCCCGTCACACCGCCTTCTGAACGTGCGGCACACCCAAAATCAAACATATTCCATACATATGAGCAGAAAATCCAAGGGCGTCTCTCTAACATATGTGCCATATATTCGTGGTATCCTGCCTGATATGCCTCGCTGTAATCTTTACACTTTGGATTTTCTCCCTGATAGGTAATGATTCCCTCACAGCCATACTCCGACAATCCGATGCAGCGGTTTGGATATTTTTCATGATACTCATCCATCCATGGACCATTGTCCTCTGTCTTTCCGCCATACCAGCCAAAATAATGGTTATAACTTTCCACATCGGTAATTTCATGCATCGGACCGTCTTTCGGCGTCATCGTCACATGAGCAATCGTCGTGAGACGGTACGGGTCAATCTTTTTAGCAAGTGCATTTAACTCCCTGTGATTCTCCACAAGCTTTTCAGAAATACCCCCAATCAAAATTTCATTGGAAATGCCCCAGAAACAAATGCTTGGATGATGGTCATTCTGATAAATAAGTTCCTTTAACTGGGTTATACAGTTCTCATGTGCTAAAGGGTCTTCATTCATCACGCTGATAAAAGGAATTTCCGCCCAGACAACAAATCCTCTTTTATCACACTCATTATAGAACTCCTGTGCGTGCTGGTAATGAGCAAGACGCACCGTATTTGCCCCGATTTCTTCAATCAGCTCAGCATCCCGGATGTGATCCTCTTTTGTAAGTGCATTTCCCTGATACAATTTATCCTGATGCCGGCTCACGCCTCGCAGCGGCACACAATTTCCATTTATTAGAAAACCGCGCCCGGGATCACAGCAAAAAGTCCTTACACCAAATTTAAGTTCCACTTCATCCAGGCATTCGTTATTACGCATAATGATCGCCTTTAACGTATACTGATAGCCATTTTTAATATCCCAGCGGTGCGGTTTATAAAGAGGAATGGAAGTATCCGGTGAATCCGCTGGACGTGCCGCACCTGCCACCTCTTTTCCAGCCTCATCAAAAATCTGATAAATCACCTGATTTTCTTTTTCCGCCCCGCAAATCTGCGTTCGGATGTGAAGCATAAAATCCTCTTTATCCCACGAAGCCGGTTCTGTGGCAGCATGGATTCCCAAATCTCCGTAATGTAACAGTTCAAAATGTGTTTCAGGCACGCAAATCAGATGTGCACCACGATACAGCCCGCCATAAAAAGTAAAATCAGCCGACTGCGGATAAATGGCATCACATTTTTCATTGCTGCACCAAATCGCTATCGTATTAAATTCTTCGGTACATTTTTCCGTAATATCGGCTCGAAATGCCGAATAGCCACCCTCATGACTCACAACGAACTCACCATTTACAAACACTTTTGCCTGCTGCCCCGCTGCCGGTATCTCCAAAAACAAACGAGAATACTTCACAGACGGCTCCCACTTGTCTAACATTTTTACATACCAGTAACTGCCTCTGTCATATGTTCCATCTCCCTTTTGTCCATCCAGTGCATTCCATGTGTGAGGCAGCGAAACAAGTTCTCCCTCTCCCGGTCTTGCCTCCGAAACATCTACATCCGCATGAATAAACCACCAATTCTCATTAAAATCTAAAATCTGACGCATTTCTTTATTCCTCCATTGAATCATTCTCTTTTTACTTATACCCAAAAAAAAAAGAAACTATCCGTTTATGCTTTCGTTACGCATAAATTGATAGTTTCTTTTTCAATTCAAATTTTAATTAACGCGCCAGCGCATTCATAACCGCTTCTCTCTCGCTGTAATGGTATTTCACACCATTGATTTCCTGATATTCTTCATGACCTTTACCAAGAAGAATAATCATATCGCCATCCTCAGCATGGTCAACTGCGTAATTCACGGCCTCCTGACGGTCCGGAATCACCACATACTCACCGTTTGTCTTTGCTAGACCAACCTCAATATCTTTTACAATATCCATTACATCTTCTGTTCTCGGATTATCGCTTGTCACAATTGCAAGTTCCGCTAGATTTCCAACGGCCTCTCCCATCTCGTAACGGCGCAGTTTGCTTCGATTGCCGCCACAGCCGAAAATAGCAATAATCCTGTGCGGATTATAACCGCGCAGAGTCTTTAACACACTCTCGGTACTCACACCATTATGTGCAAAATCAATCAATACGGAAAATCCTCTGCCGGTCGGAACATTTTCCACACGGCCACGCACTTTTACGTGCTCAAGCGCATGCAGAATCACCTCTTCCGGCATTTTCAACAGAGCACCGGTACAAGCTGCACACATTCCATTGTAAATATTAAAACGTCCCGGCAGACCAACGATGATATCTCCGTTCAAAAGACCATTCGCATGGAATTTCATGCACAGATTTCCCTCGTTATTCACATGCTCAATTTCCGTTGCCGTCATATCCGCATCTTCTGTTCCATATGTTTTAATCTCACAGGTCGCATCTTTTATCATTTCTTTCCAGTGCGGGTCATCACGATTTACAATTCCGATGTCACACATCGTAAACAGACGGCTCTTGCAGTACAAATACTCATTAAAATCTGCATGCTCATTTGGCCCAATGTGGTCCGGCGTAATATTGGTAAAAATACCATAATTAAAATGCATTCCTGCCACACGGTCCATCTTGATTCCCTGCGAGCTTACTTCCATTACCATATACTCGCACCCGGCATCCACCATATCTTTAAAATATCTCTGCAAATCATAGGATTCCGGCGTTGTATGCTCCGTCGGTGTCACCTTGCCGGCAATTGCCACACCAATTGTACCAACAATTCCGCAGGTTTTCCCGGATTTTTCAATAATATCACGAATCATATATGTGGTTGTCGATTTTCCTTTTGTTCCTGTAATTCCAATCGAAATCATCTTCGATGCCGGATAATCAAAATACGCCTGGGATAAAAGACTCAGCGCTGCTCTGCCATTTGCCACACGAATCACTGTAATACTTTCATCTATGGACTCAATCTCTTTTTCCACAACAAGCACCGATGCGCCTTTTTTCACAACATCCGGAATGTATTTATGACCATCGACAACCGTTCCTGCAATGGCAACAAACAACATTCCCGCTTTAATTTTTCTGGAATCATATGCGATATCTGCCACTTCCGTATCAAGGCTTCCCTGTACCAGTTCGTACTCGATGTGCTCCACTAATTTACTTAACTTCATTTCGCCGACCTCCCTTTACTCGATTAATTGATAATGTTTCAATGCCTTCTCAATTCCATCTTCCATCACAGCCGCCGTTACATAATCGACCGACGGAAAAATATCCGGATTACCACTTCCCATTGCAATGCTGATGCCGGTGAAATCAAGCATCGGCAAATCATTTGTACTATCACCAATTCCTACCGTATGCGCTCTGTCAATTTCTAAGCGCTTACAAAGGAAATCAATTCCGGTCGCCTTTGAATAACCTTTTGGCACGACCTCATAAAAAGTCGGGTCACGTAAAATAAAATCAAACGTGTTTTCCCATTGTTCCTTAAATGATTTCATGTCACTGCTCTCATCAAACCAGAGTGCCATCTTATCAAAATTCAAATCGGCATCCTCCCAGAACAACTGGCATTTTGCCGAAAATGTTCCATTTTCCTCAAAGATGGATTTTACAACCGGCATCCAGTAATCTCTGCGGAAATATGCCGTCTCCTGACCTTCCAAAACACCATCGATATGATAGCGCGTCAGAGAATCGGCAACTTCTCTCTGCAATTCTTTCGGTAATGTTGCATGAAGCAGTTCTTCCCCATGATAAAATATATTCGTACCACATCCGCCTACCACACCATCAAAACCAATTTCCAAAATATCCTTTGGCCAGATGGACTTGCAGCGTCCGGTACAAAGAAACAGTAAATGTCCGTTTTTCTTTGCCTGATGCAGGGCACGCACCGTACTCTCCGGCACGATTCCCTCTTTTTCATCTAACAAAGTTCCATCAATATCGAAAAATAACATGTATTGTTCCATCGTTTATTCTCTCTCGTCTATTTCACGGAAATCCACATGACTTCCTACGTATTTGTACGCCGGTCGAATAATTTTACCCTTGTTTACCAGCTCTTCCAGACGATGTGCACTCCATCCGGAAATACGGGCAATCGCAAAAATCGGAGTAAATAATTCTCTCGGAATACCAAGCATAGTATATACAAAACCACTGTAAAAATCAACATTTGCACAAACCGGTTTATAACGCAAATGTGCTTTCATAATCAAATCTTTGGACACTTCTTCCACTGTTTCATACAGATGAAATTCATCCATTTTACCTTTTGCCTCCGCCAGTTTTTTTGCATAGCGTTTCAAAATCACGGCACGAGGGTCAGACAATGTATAAACCGCATGTCCCATTCCATAAATCAGACCGGATTCATCAAAGGCCTCTCGATTCAGAATTTTATTCAAATATTCTTTAATCTGCTCTTCATTATTCCAATCCTTGCAGTGTTCTTTAATGTCATCAAACATCTGCAAAACTTTTAAGTTGGCGCCACCATGACGCGGTCCCTTCAGCGAAGCAATAGATGCTGAAATCGCAGAATATGTATCTGTGCCGGAAGACGTTACCACATGATTGGTAAACGTCGAGTTATTACCGCCGCCATGCTCTGCATGAATGACAAGTGCAATATCTAAAACTTTCGCCTCTAACTCCGTAAATTTACCGTCCTGTCTTACCATCTGCAAAATATTTTCTGCAATTGACAAATCCTTATCCGGCGTACGGATGTATAAATTATCATCAAATCCAAAATGACGGTATGACAAATACGCATACACCGCAATCAACGGAATTTTGCCGATTAACTGCAAAGACTGGCGCAGTACATTTGCCACGGAAATGTCGTCCGGATTCTCATCATACGAATACAGTGTCAGCACACTTTTCTGCAGTGCATTCATAATGTTTGCACTTGGCGCTTTCATAATCACATCACGAACAAACTGACCGGAAAGCTCCTGAAGACTGGTTAATACCTCTTCAAAATCCTTTAACTGAGTATGTGTCGGCAGTTCGCCAAACATCAGCAAATAGGTTGTCTCCTCGAAAGCGAATCGGCGGTTTTCAAAACTTTTTACAAGGTCCATTACATTATATCCCTGATAATAAAGTTCTCCGTCGCAAGGAATCTTTTTGCCGTTTTTCAAGCGGTATCCACAGACATCTGAAATCTCTGTCAATCCGGTAAGTACTCCTTTACCATTCGAATCGCGAAGTCCCCTCTTCACATCATATTCGTTATACAAATCCTGGTTAATGGCACCGGACACCATACAGTAATTCACCAGATTTTCAAATTTGCCATTTAACTTTTCTCCCAGTTCCATCATTGAGTGATTATCCAAACCAAATCCTCCTTCTTTTGGACTCTTGTCATAGTCGAAAAAAGAGGATAGGACACTTCATTTTCGGACCTATCCTCTTTGACTATGACATTATACTACATGTTAATCAAAAATGCAAATCATGTTAATGATTTTTCATCACCCGCATTGAGTTCAAAATTGCCAAAACAGATACACCGACATCGGCAAATACAGCTTCCCACATATTCGCCACACCAATTGCACCAAGCAAAAGTACAACTGCTTTTACGGCAAGGGCAAATACAATGTTCTGCTTTACAATGCGAAGTGTTTTTCTGGAAATCAGTACGGTTGACGCAATCTTTCGAATATCATCATCCATCAAAACGACGTCTGCCGCCTCAATTGCTGCATCGGAACCAAGACTTCCCATCGCAATACCAATATCCGCACGAGTCAAAACCGGTGCGTCATTGATGCCGTCACCGACAAAGGCAAGACGCTCTCCATCTTTTTGCGCGGAAAGAAGTTTTTCCACCTCATCCACTTTATCACCGGGGAGAAGTTCAGCATGCACTTCATCCAGTTTCAACTCATCTGCCACATGTTTCGCAGTTTTTTCTCTATCACCGGTCAGCATGACGCACTTCTTCACACCAACATTTTTCATCTTATGAATTGCCTCTGCTGCACCCTGTTTCACGGTGTCGGAAATCACAAGTGCCCCTAAAAAGGTCTGCTCCTGTCCCACATAGACAACCGTTCCGGCGCTTTCACACGGCTCATAAGCAATTGACTGTTTTTTCATCAGCTTTTCATTGCCGACATAAGTCATCACACCATCTACGAGAATCTGAACTCCGTGGCCGGCAATTTCAACCGCATCTGACACACGGCTTCTCTCAATTTCTTTACCGTATGCCTCGATAATCGAACCGGCAATCGGATGGTTTGAATAGCTCTCGCCAAGTGCGGCTACTTCCAATAATTTATCTTCTGAAACACCACCGGCAGGTTTCATTTCGGTTACTTTAAATTCGCCTTTTGTCAGTGTTCCGGTCTTGTCAAATACAATGGTAGTCATCTCTGCAACCGCCTCTAAGAAGTTACTGCCTTTTACCAAAACACCAATCTTAGATGCAGCACCGATACCGCCAAAGAATCCAAGCGGCACCGAAATCACCAGTGCACACGGACAGGAAATAACAAGGAAAATACATGCTCTCTGAATCCACTCAGCGAATCCTCCGCCTAAAATAAGCGGTGGAATCACAGCAAGCAAAACTGCTCCAATCGTAACGACCGGCGTATAGTATTTGGCAAATCGGGTGATGAAATTCTCCACCTTTGCCTTTTTACTGCTTGCATTCTCAACCAGTTCCAAAATTTTGGCAACCGTCGAATCATCAAATTCCTTTGTGGTACGGATTTTCAGCGTTCCGCTTCCATTGACGCAGCCACTGATAATCTCATCGCCCTCTGACGCTCTTCTCGGTACCGACTCGCCCGTAAGTGCCGCCGTATCAATTAACGATTCGCCCTCTATAACAACACCATCGAGAGGAATTCTCTCTCCCGGCTTTACAACAATAATCGTACCGACTTCTACATCATCCGGGTCTACTGTCACTAATTTCCCATCTTCTTCCACATTTGCATATTCCGGACAGATGTCCATCATTTCCGTAATGGATTGTCTGGATTTTCCAACCGCATAACCCTGGAACAATTCACCGACCTGGTAAAACAGCATTACAGCAACAGCCTCTAAATACTCACCAACGCCAAATGCACCAAAGGTGGCAATCATCATCAGAAAGTTTTCATCAAAAATCTGTCCATGGGAAATATTTCTCGCAGCCTTAAAAATAATGTCATATCCAACAATCAGGTACGGAACGGCAAATATCAAAAGCTGTGCCCACCACGGCAGTGGCTCTAATACTCCCATATGCTCACAAACAAACAGGATAACAAATAGGACAAGGGAAATGATAATCCGAAGTCTCATTTTTTTCTGTTTTTTTGTCATACACTCATCTCCTACAAAAGAATCTGGCAATCCGGCTCAACTTTTGCACAAACACGGACAACCTCATCCATAATTTCATCAAAACGCTCATCATCGGCATCTACTGTCATCTTCTGTGTCATAAAGCTGACTACTGCATCGTTTACACCATCAATTTTCTTAATTGATTCTTCCATTTTTGCTGCGCAGTTTGCACAATCCAAGTCCTGTAATTTAAATTTCTTTTTCATGATTCATTTCCTCCAATTCAATTATGTTATTCCGCAATATGGTCGATTCCCTGCTCGATAATCGTTCGCACATGGTCATCGGCCAGTGAATAAAACACCGATTTGCCCTCGCGGCGGCCTTTTACTAACTTATTCTGTTTTAGAATCTTTAGCTGATGCGAAATTGCTGACTGCGTCATATTCAAGGTTTCCGCTAAATCACAAACACAGACATCCTTCTCAAATAAAACAAACAAAATCCGGATTCTGGTCGAATCGCCAAACACCTTAAACAATTCCGCCAAGTCATACAATTCATCTTCACTTGGCATTTTATCACTCTCCGTTTCTGTAAATTTACATATGAACAATTATTCATATGTTCATTATATGCAGGATAACATAAAAAGTCAACCCCTATTATCATTTAATTTTTATTTTTATTTTCGCCGTCTTTTTACTGCCGTCATCCGCTGCTGCCTTTACATAAACCGTCTTTTTCTTTCCGGCCTTCTTTGCCTTAAAGACACCTTTTTTTGACAGGGTAGCATATTTTTTATATTTACTCTTTGTAAATTTATAGGTAATCTTTGCATCCCCTGCGCGGTTTTTCGTCACTTTCAGCCACTTACTTAACTTTACTTTTTTACCGGCTTTCACCTTTTTCGACGAATATTTAAACTTTAGTTTTTTCACAATCACTGTCCGGGCACTGCTATTATCAGGTGTTATAGGATTATCCGTAACTACCGGGGTTGTCGGATTATTGGCTGCCGGTGTTGATTGTGCCTTTTGCGTCGGCGTAGCCACAGGCGTAGCCGTTGGTGTTGCCGTTGGTGCTGTCGTTGGTGTTGCCGTTGGTGCTGCCGTTGGTGCTGCCGTTGGTGTTGCCGTCATCGTCGGCGTCGGTGTTGCTTTCGTAGAATCCCAAGTATCAGAAAACATCTTAATGCAAAGATTTGCATTATTTTTTTCTTTGCTAGACCACTCGAGTTCGGAAAAATCTTCCCACTCACCATCCGAATACTGAACATAACTTTCGCCCTTATTTGCGCTAACTGCTTCTGTAAGTGCAGAATCGTTATGAGTACATTCATAAGTCTGATAAGAAGTATCCCCACCTTCTTCCAATTTTACAACAACTGCATAACGCTTTCCTTTTGTCATAAATACTTCATCTTTATCTTCTTTTACAAAATCAATGGTATGATATCCTCGCTCTGCAATCGTACCGGACAATGAAGACACTAATTTACCGGACATCGGATTATCCGAATCCGGACTCTCATAAATTGATACTTCATAATTTACATTTGCTTCCTGTGTATAGAAAGAAACTGCCTGCATTTTCTCATCAGCTTTCGCTTCAAATACATTGGCACCACGCAAAAAGCTTTTCGAAAAAGCGAATGGAATTCCACCATCATATTGATAGTTATTGTCGTAATTATCCGCTTTTTCCACATCAAAGAATGCCACCTCTGCCTCTTCATTCTTCTCCGCCTGCAGCATAGCATCCTCATAAGAAATCCAGAAATATCCGCCCATACTGTTGCAGTCGCCCCAGCTGTTGCGAATTAGCCATGCACCGTCTGAAGAAGGACGACATTTGGAATTAAAATTACTTGCCGAATAATTATCATCCCATCCTACAATCAATACACTGTGATTGGTCGTCTTGCTTGTATCATCACAATAATACGCCGTAAAATTGCTTTTCCCAGTATTTCCATACATCTGCTCGTCACTCGATGTTTCCGGCGCATACATAGAGCACTCCGCTGCCCCATACTCCATCAATTTCTGTTTGATTTGGTTGCGGTTCGCTTTCGTCATATAAATGTATTCTACGTTCTGCAAATGATAGGAATCCTTATCATACATCACCTCATCCGGTAAGTCAGCCGTTACGTTACGATTAATTTTGTTCTGTAAATCTTCAAAAGAAGCAACTGATTCATCTACAACTCCCTGCCATCTGGCTAATGTAGCAGTTGCTAAAACGGAATTTCCGCCCCAGCCATACAAATCATTATTCTTCTCTCTTGGCCTGCAAATATCCCCTACCGTCAAACCAAGCGGATCGTCGGCTTTGTTGTATGTCGAATATGCCAGATGATACTCTGATAAATCCGGAGATTCTTCAGAGCCATCCTGTATAATATCTGCTTCAGACGCTCCCATCACAGACATTGTCCAGCACATGCCCGTTTCTCCTTGATCTTTGATATCCGTCAACAGCCCTTCCTCTCTGGCATCAAACGATGACGGAATCGTTGTCTTTGCTGCCTTTTTCTTTCTGCCGGATGACAAATCATCCGAATTTAATAGTTTCCGATGAATTGGAAGATAGCCATACTTTGACGTCTCACCGACCGAATCCTCGATGGATACTGCGGTCTGCGTTTTCTTACTTTCCTGTGCCAAATCCACCGGTGCACTCATCCCTATTACCAGCGAAACGCTAAGCACTGCTGCCAATAAATTTCTTCTTTTCATGATATCCCTCCATTCGTAAATGATTCATTCATAAATTTTCTTATGTAGTAATCTTACCATATTCATACACACTTGCAAAGAAAAAAGATTTCCAGTCATAATAAGCATTTTCTCTCCATAAACTATAGCAAAACGATAGCGGGGTAATCTATGAACATCGAACAAGAACGGGAAAAACTGATTCTTTTTACAAAAATCGGTGCCATCGTCCTGACATCCTTTGCTTTGCTCGCAACAAGTTTTTTTGTTTATCCGGAAAACCGTGCCGTTTTCAATGAATCTCTACTTCATGAAAAAGAACTTCCCATCTACTGCGTAGAAAAGGAAAAACCGCAGATTTCAATCAGCTTTGATGCGGCTTGGGGAAACGACGACACCGCATCACTTCTTGCCACGCTGAAAAAACACAAAGTGAAGGCAACCTTTTTTATGACAGGCGGCTGGATTGAAAAATATCCGGACGATGTAAAAGCAATTGCCGCCGGCGGGCATGACCTTGGAAACCACAGTGAAAACCACAAACAGATGTCACAGCTATCGGCCGCACAATGCAAAGAAGAAATTATGAAACCTCATGAAAAAGTAAAAAAACTAACCGGTAAAGATATGATTTTGTTCCGCCCTCCTTACGGGGACTATAACGACACTCTTATCCGTGTGTGCCGGGAAAATAAATATTATGCGATTCAGTGGGATGTGGATTCCCTCGACTGGAAAGATTACGATGCCGCCACCATCATACGCCGCGTCACAGAGCACAAACATCTTGGCAACGGTTCGATTATTCTCTGCCACAATGGCGGAAAACACACCGCCGAAGCACTGGATGTACTTTTAACAATTTTGAAGAAAAAAGGATTTCAACTCGTACCAATTTCTGCTTTGATTATGAAAGATAATTACACGATAAACACAGAAGGACGGCAGGTTAAAAACTAACCCTGCTGATACCAAAAAATGACCACTGCAATATCTGCACTTTTACAGTATCACAGTGGTCTGTTTTTTTATATGTTACATCAAAGAATCCAATGTCTCGCGAATTGCCTGAATAAACTCAAGGCTGTTCAAAATTACCGGATTTTCACATGTGGAAATGAGAGAAAGACTCTTTGTCATTTTTCCATCTTCCACAGTCTTAATGCAGGCTCTCTCCAGTTTGTCTGCAAAATCCATCAATTCCGGAATCTCATCCAACTCGCCGCGCTTTCTGAGTGCGCCTGTCCACGCAAAAATAGTTGCGATGGAATTTGTCGAAGTCTCTTCGCCTTTCAAATGTTTATAATAGTGACGCTGTACCGTTCCGTGTGCAGCCTCATATTCATAAACACCGCTTGGTGATACCAAAACGGATGTCATCATGGACAAATCACCATATGCCGTAGCTACCATATCAGACATTACATCTCCGTCGTAGTTTTTACAAGCCCAGATAAAGCCGCCTTCCGAACGAATTACGCGGGCAACTGCATCATCAATAAGCGTATAGAAATACTCAATGCCAAGTTTCTCGAATTTTTCTTTATACTCCGTATCATAAATTTCCTGGAAAATGTCCTTAAATGTATGGTCGTATTTTTTGGAAATGGTATCTTTGGTAGAGAACCACAAGTCCTGTTTAGTGTCCACTGCGTAACTAAAGCATGCGCGTGCAAAACTGGAAATGGATTTTTCTGTATTGTGAATTCCCTGAATGATTCCCGGACCATCAAAGTTGTGAATTACTTCTTTGGTCTGTGTTCCATCCTCAGCGGTAAATACAAGTTCTGCTGTTCCTTTACCCGGAACTTTGATTTCTGTATTTTTATAAACATCACCATACGCATGACGTGCAATCGTAATCGGCTTTGTCCAATTTTTTACATAAGGAACGATTCCCTTAACAAGGATTGGTGCACGAAATACCGTACCATCTAAAATTGCACGAATTGTGCCGTTTGGCGATTTCCACATTTCTTTCAAATCATATTCATCCATGCGGGCAGCATTCGGTGTAATCGTAGCACATTTTACCGCTACACCATATTTCTTTGTTGCCTCCGCGGAATCCACTGTCACCTGGTCATTGGTTTTATTCCGGTACTCCAAACCAAGGTCATAATACTCTGTCTTTAAATCAACATATGGCAGCAACAACTCATCTTTAATCATCTGCCAAAGGATTCTGGTCATTTCATCCCCGTCCATCTCTACAAGTGGGGTTTTCATCTGAATCTTACTCATTTTTCCTCCTAACCAAAACGTTCACATGGACGCTTTCCATAAATTATTGTCGCCTTTTACTATAGCATAGTGGCTACAGATTGTCAAAGAATGGCCCCTCGATTTCTGTCCTGCCATCCTCTACAAGATACGGCATTTCTTCATGCACTTCTACGCCCTCTTGAATCTTCTGTGTGTCCATTTTTATGTATTTAATTCTTCCATTTGCAAGAATTTCCCCGTCTTTATCCATAATATAAGAATCTGTAATAATAAAATGGCGCGTGTTTTTTACAACTACACCCCGTCCAATCAATTCTGTCTCATAGGGAACCGGTTTGCGGTATTTGGTATCCAACGATATCGTCACACCAAAAGTCTCCTCCGACAATTCCTTCGCCCACAAAGAACGAAGCCCCATCTCATCAAGCATCGCCGTAATCATGCCGCCATGCACGCGTCCCGGATAGCTCTGGTGCTGTTCTTTGTAGCGAAACACCGTCATCACGCTGCCATCTTCCATGTTGTAAAATGGTGCATTCACGCCGTATTCATTATCCAGCCCGCAAATCATACACATTCTGCTGTTTTTTTGTTTGCTAAGTATCTTCATGTTGTGCTCCTTGTACTTTCAATATTGATTAAATTTCTTTCTGTCTTTTGTCTATTAGTAGTATAGCACAACGTTTGTAAAACATCTATAAAATTTGTGATAGCTTGCCTTATGCAACGCTATTCGCTCCGCTGAATATCCCACGCTATTCGCTCCGCCTCCGGCTCCGCTCATAGAGGCTGTCGCCTCATACCAAAAGAGATGTGCCATGGCATTTGCAAGCGAGCTTGCATGCCATGGCGCATCTCTTTTGGTGCGTGGCTTGTAGCTAACTAAAGTATACAACTTCCTCTTGTGGGGGAGTGGTTTTTTCGACTTTGTCAGCCCAAAGCATTGGCACTAATGCTTGTTGTTTACGGCTAAATTCCGGTTTTACTTTTACTGTTACCATAACCCAGTCGTTGGTTGCAAATTTATCAGCCTCCGGGTAATGGCAAATGAATCCGATTTTTGCGATGTCATCCGCACAGCAAGTCATGGCCGCGCGGGATGGAACAAAGGCATCTTTCGGGAAGGTTCTATTTCTGTATACCTGTCCCTTAAATACAATCGTTTTTCCCTCGTATTTTTCCGGATGCTCACTAACATCCAGATACCAAAGTCCAAAATCGTCATCTTCTAATACAATTTCTTTTGCGGTGACATCAAACGGTAATTCCTCTTCAATATTACTCTCAACCGAGCCATCCTCTGATTCAAATAAAACCTGGGCACGGCGGTTGATTGCTTTGACATTTCGACGCATGGATGCCTTGTCCATATCGGATGAACAACGGTTAAAAATAACCAAATCCGACTGCTGAAAATGCGACATAATCAACGATTTCATATTATTGATATAAACGGAAAATGTTTCCGCATTGACTGTTGTAAATGTCTGCACAACAATCCAATTTTCCGGAATGGTTTCATTGATTAACTTAACCAAATCCCACATTCCGTTTACTTCAATAACAATTCGTGCCGGCTTATACTGTTTCACAAGTTCCTTACACTTATCTTCCGTCAAATCTTCTTCGTCTTCAATCAAAACCGTGTCCACTTTATTATGACGAAGTAACATTTCATCGACTTCTTTTTCTCCCTCCTCCGTCATCAGATACAAGGTCCGCAAGCCGTCTTCAAAATTTCCTTCTTCCAGTATTTCCTGAAAACATGTTGATTTACCGCTTTCCAAAAAACCGGTAAACAAATAGACCGGAATATCCCGATTTCCAAACATAGTTTCCTCCATTCCTTATCCTAAAAACAATTGCTTAATTTCACTTTCTTTCAACTCTGCTCCAATAACGCAGATTCGTCCGGTATAGTCTGCACTGCCCCGGCGTACTTCGTACTCACCAGGTACCAAATCAAAGTGGAACCATTCACCTTCCGTCGCCGGTACAATTCCCTTCGCGCGAAGAATGTTTCCATAACCATTATCCTCAGCAGACAATTTTTTCAAAATACCGGTCAATTCTTCCTCACTGTATTTGTGCGCACTCTCGATACCCATGCTTGTAAATACATCGTCCGCATGATGGTGATGATGTCCATGCTCGTGGTCATGTCCACAACAACACTCGCCATCCCCGTGGTGATGATGTTCATGGTCATGGTCGTGTTCATGGTCATGGTCGTGATGGTCGCACTCACCGTGCTCATGGTGATGGTGGTGGTCATGGTCATGGTCATGATGATGTCCACACTCCGGACATACATCCTCTTCTCCCATCAATTCTAATTCCAGCGAATTACTCTCCTCAATCGCACCAAGAATTTGTTTGCCATCAATCTCATCCCATGGTGTCGTAATAATTGTTGCCTTATCATTTTTCTCGCGAATCAAAGCCAACGCAGCATCTAACTTTTCATCCGTAATTTTACCGGTCCGGCTTAACACAATTGTCTTTGCACTCTCAACCTGGTTGTTGTAAAATTCACCAAAGTTTTTCATGTACATTTTACACTTCGTTGCGTCTGCCACCGTAACATACCCATTCATCTGCACATCGTCATGGCTCTCCATTACACCGGAGACAGCCTTAATAACATCCGACAATTTACCAACACCGGATGGCTCAATAATAATGCGGTCCGGATGATATTTCTCAAGTACCTCTTCCAATGCGGCACCAAAATCACCAACCAATGAACAGCAAATACATCCTGAATTCATTTCCGTTACATTAATGCCGGCATCTTTCATAAAACCGCCATCAATACCAATCTCACCAAATTCATTTTCAATCAGGACAAGTTTTTCTCCCTGAAACGCTTCCTTTATCAGTTTTTTTATCAATGTTGTCTTACCGGCACCAAGAAAACCGGAAAAAATATCAATTTTTGTCATGGTAATAATAACCTCCTTATTCTTATGTTTCTCTGCTACTAGTATTATACTCGTTTTTCAAAAAGTTACAAGAGGTCACTCGTTACACTTCTTCTCCCGCTCCCGGACATAACAGTTTCTGCTGTTTTGTCAGCCATTCATCCGCCTCTAAAAGCCCCTCGTCCGAAAAATCAAACGTCATCGTCACCGGCTTCTCCTTTGTCTTCTCCAGTATAAACGGTCCTTTCCACGCAGTCGCAAGAAGTTTCTTTTCCTCTTCATCGCCGTCTTTCGAAATCCTGAAATTCATCCCCCGGTAACTGCCTTTAAAAACACTTTTTTTATAATAATCAATGGAATATAATGTAATTCCTTCCATACAAATCCCCCTCTGTAAAATTTCTTTTTCTTATTATATCACAAAAAACTCTTGAAAAATACCAAAAAACATGGTTTACTATAATCGTGTGTCTGTAAATCTTTGACACAAAAAAATTATATGGAGAGATGTTTCATGAAAAAAGTAGTTAAGTTTGGTGGAAGTTCCCTTGCCAGTGCAGAACAGTTTATGAAAGTTGGCGCTATTATTCGTGCAGACGAATCCCGCCGTTATGTAGTCCCTTCCGCACCGGGAAAACGTTTTTCCGATGACACGAAGGTAACGGATATGCTGTATCACTGCTATGAACTGGCAGAACAGAGCAAGGCATTCAACAAACAGTTAAATCAAATCAAAGACCGCTACAACGAAATCATTTATGGTTTGAAACTTGATCTTTCTTTAGATGAAGATTTTGAAATCATTAAAAAACAGTTTGTAGCAAAAGCAGGTTCTATGTACGCTGCTTCCCGTGGCGAATATTTAAACGGAAAAATTATGGCAAAATACCTCGGCTATGAATTTGTCGATGCTGCCAATGTAATCCGATTTAACAAAGACGGGTCTTTTGATTCTGAAACCACCAACGAGCTTCTTGCCACTTATTTAGATAAAATTGAACGTGCTGTCATTCCGGGATTTTACGGTGCCATGAAAAATGGTACAGTCGTTACGTTCTCCCGTGGCGGTTCCGATATCACCGGTTCTTTGGTTGCCAAAGCAATCAATGCCAACTTATACGAGAACTGGACAGACGTTTCCGGCTGCTTAGTTACCGATCCACGTATCGTAAAAAATCCGGAAGTCATTCATACCATTACTTATATGGAATTACGAGAGCTCGCTTACATGGGTGCTTCCGTACTCCACGAAGATGCAATCTTCCCGGTACGAAAAGCCGGTATTCCAATTAACATCCGAAACACAAACCGTCCGGAAGACGATGGAACAATGATTGTAGAAAGCACCTGCCGGATTCCTGCTTATACCATCACCGGTATTGCCGGAAAAAAAGGCTTTGTAGCCGTTAATATTGAAAAAGATATGATGAACTCCGAAATCGGTTTTGGACGCAAAGTCCTCAGCGCTTTTGAAGACAATGGTATCTCTTTTGAGCATATGCCATCCGGTATTGATACCATGACTATTTTTGTTCATCAGGACGAATTTCAGGAAAAAGAGCAGGAAGTCATTGCCGACATCAACCGTTTAGCAAAACCGGATACCATTCATCTGGAATCTGATTTAGCTTTGATTGCTGTCGTAGGACGCGGCATGAAGAGTACACGTGGTACTGCCGGCCGTTTGTTCTCCGCCCTTGCTCACGCACATATCAATGTAAAAATGATTGATCAGGGCTCGAGTGAGTTAAATATTATCATCGGTGTAAATAATGAAGATTTCGAAGATGCAATTCGTGCGATCTATGATATTTTCGTAGTTGCAAGATTATAATTGCAAATTGAAAGAGGCTGCCATTTTGGCAGCCCCTTTTTTATTTCTGTCATTTTTAAATTTCTACATCAGCACTATAATCCACATTGTCATAATGGAAACCAAACATGTGATAAAAATCTTCCCAGTAACCTTCAATGTCACCAAGCTCGCCAATGTTCTCTGTCGTAACTAAGTCCCAAAGCTTTGTTATTTCATTCTGGACTTTATCTTCCATTTCCCAGTCATCAAGACGGATATAACCTTCTGCATCCGTTTCCTTTGCCGGCAGTTTGTCGATAAACAAACGGTTCATCTGCTCGATGCACCCCTCATGCAGCCCCTCTTTCTTCATAATCTTATAAAGCAGAGAAATGTAAAGCGGGACAATTGGAATTGCTGCACTGCTCTGTGTAACCAACGCCTTATTCACCGAGATGTAAGCCTTCAATCCTTTCGCCTCAAACTCTTTTGTGAGTTTTTTCGATGTATCAAAAAGATGTTTCTTTGCCTGACCGATACTGCCTTCTTTGTAAATCGCATGAGTCAACTCCGGTCCGATATAAGAATATGCTAATGTAACAGCATTGTCACTCAAAACATCTGCATCCACAAGTGCCTGAATCCATGCTTCCCAGTCTTCACCGCCCATAACTTTGACGGTATTTTCAATCTCTTCTTCGTTGGCAACCGGTACCGTTACATCTTTAATTTCATTATTTCGCAAATCAATGGTTTTGTTTGTCAGTTCTTTTCCCACAGTTTTCAGTACAGATGATACTGTCGTTCCATCCGGCATCGTTCTTCTCGGAGCTGCCATACTGTAAACAACCATATCAACTTTTCCAAAATCCTTGCGAATCGTCTCTATTACCTGATTTTTCATTTCTTCCGAAAAACCGTCACCATTAAATGACTTTGCATAATAACCGTCTTCTTTGGCAAACTCTTCAAATGCCTTTGTGTTATACCAGCCGGCAGTTGCCGTTCTTCTTCCATTGGACTCTCTCTCAAATGCCACGCCAATCGTATCTGCCCCGTAACCATATGTTACTGCAATACGGCTTGCCAAACCATAACCGGTCGAAGAGCCAATCACCAATACCTTCTTCGGTCCTTCCACCATGCCTTTTTCTTTACAATAAGCAATCTGTCTTCTTACACTCTCTTTGCAGCCGGCAGGATGTGCTGTCGTGCAGATAAATCCTTTTACTTTTGGTTCTACTATCATCTTATCCTCCAAATTCTTTTGCATCAATCAAAGCTACTAAACAACCCGCATCCCCATTCATAAGGGAACACTTTACGCTATAGTATAACATAAAACAAAATCATAAAAAAGTGCAAAATACTTCCCGCCACCACGAACAAGTGGAAAATGGAATGCACATATTTTTTCTTTTTACCAATACCATACAAAATTGCACCAATCGTGTAAGCAACACCGCCGGTAAACAAAAAGACGGTTCCTCCGGCACCAAGACACTGTACCGTCGGTTTAATAAAGAAAATAATACACCATCCCATCGCAAGATAACAAATCATCGACAAAATCTGATATTTTTTCAAATCAATTGCCGTCAGAGTTGCCGCGATGAAACAGCACACCCACACAATACCAAAAATCACAAATGCCTGTACCGGGTACTGTGGTCTCAGTGCCGTCAAAGTGACCGGCGTATAAGTTCCTGCGATTAGAAAATAAATTGTACAGTGATCAATAACCTGAAACACCTTTTTAGGCATTTCCGGTTTCAAACCGTGATAAATACTTGACATCGCATAAAGCACAACCATCGTGGAGCCATAAATAGCTGCTCCCACAACACCCCATGCATCTGTGTGTATTACTGCAAAAATCACACAGAGTACCAGTGCCGCAATTGCCAGCGCACCACCGGCAATATGCGAAACCATATTAAAAATTTCTTCTCCTTTTGTATAAGATGGAAGGACACGGTCTTCCAAATGTGTTCTAACTTTTTTCATGCTAAAACCTCCGATGAATTACATTTTTCTCCGAAGCACCATCGTTATGAGTATTCCTGATAAAGAACCAAGAAATACAATAGCAATCGGCAGAAGTGGAGCCGTATCGCCGGTAGCCGGTGATGGATTTGTCGCAAGTGTTCCAATCACACTTGTATTCTTCGTGGAATTTGTCTGTCTCGTTGTAAGTGCTGCAGCCGTACGGTAGGCAAGCGCATACGTAGAGAAACGGTCTGTCTTAAATGTAACCGTATTTGTTGCTGAATCCAAATCTTCCAATACGGATACTTTTCCTTTATGAACACGAAGGACAACAAATTCACGCGACGCATTCCGCAAATCCGAAGGAACCGTTACCGTTACAGAAATCGGTTTTGCCAAATTTGTTACCGCTTTCTCTGAACTGCTTCCTACTTTCTTCCACAGTGTGATATCCAAATATTCACCGACCGAATAACCCGACAGATTTGCAATCACAAGTTCCTTATCGTTTTGAGGAACACTGCCGTCAATATTCTTGATGCGCAATTCAATGTTTGCATTACTGCCATCTTCTACCGCCTGCTGTTCTCCATTTGACAGTACAGATGTTTTCAAATCCTGTGTACCTGTTACAAGTGCTGTATTCGGTGCTCCGTCAACCACCTTGACATGCTTTTTCACAATACCGGCAATTGCCTGGGACGGTGAAGTGGTCGGTGTAACTGCATTTCCATCCGTATTATTATCACCTGAATTGCCTGCATTATCCGCATCGGTGTCATCTGATGCCGGGAGCGATGCCGGCTGATTTAATACCACTGTGCAATCTGACATATTACCGGCACAATCGGTTGCAGTAATTACATATACCATCGTTTCCTGTTCTGCTGTCAAAGTAAATGTAACCGTATTATTTACCATACTCTGCGGTTTACCGTTCACGGTAACATTCGACAGATTCTCATCCGATACCGTTACCCCACGGCTGTTTGCCTCATATGTGGCATCTTTTTCAACACCTTTAATTTCCGGCATTTTCGTATCTTTCTTATAATTGAATACACTCGGATAATAAATTTCACCCGTAGTCTCATTCATGATATAGAATTTTTCTTCACCGCAGTCTGTATCTTTTGTAAGAGCAATCTCATCCAGTGCTTTTCCTTCTTCTTCTCTCAAAAGTTCGTAACCATCTTTTGGTACAATCCTTAAATCCGAAGTATACCAGCCGGTATCCGAAACACTGCCTTCAATTCGGTACTGACCGTCTTTTCCGGCACTCGCATAGCGGCGGTCAACCAAAAGCAGACCGGACACATACTCAAAGGTATAATTATCTGCCTTGCCGCCTTTTGGTGTAAGCTCTTTTGTCTCTTTCGCTGTCTGTGTAAAATCAACCGTTGGAGCCACATAGCCGGCTGCCGTCTCCGGTGTTTCCACAACACCGTTCTGCGTTACAAATCCGGTTACTTTTACAGAACCCTTAGCTAACGTTTCGTGATAATACAAATCATCGCCCGAATATGTCGCCTTCAAAACCGCTTTGTCAACAGAAAAACCACATGTCGTCTTTGCTTCTTTGCCACCGTTATAAACCAGTGTCACATCCGTTGCATATTTACCATGTGAAAGTCCTTCTTTGGCAGCAATCCAGAATTCATTTCCTGTGTTTTTCACTTCAAAATGTTTGTCATCGCCAAGAATGACTTTCTGTATCGTAGCGTCTGCATTTGCCTTATCCGTATTTTTAAAGGTTATTTTGGTCTGTGGCGTTGATGTGTAACCATAAACCGCATCCGCAATTTTAAGCGTATCTGCCGTAATATCATAAATCGGTTTCGTAATCGTAAACTCACGCTCCGCATTATTACCGGCTGAATCTCTCGCTACCACGGTATAAGTCTTAGAGCCTTTCTGTGGGCAGGCAATCTCCTTCTCCGCCGTCTTCATCCCTTCCGACTCTTCAACAATCGAAAGGGCACTTCCGGATGCCGTAACATCGGTTCCCTCATAGAGTGTTGTCTCATTTAAATTACCGTCTGAAACTTTTAAGGACAAAACTTCCGTGATATATTCTTTTTCATCCACGATACCCTGTTCTTTTCCATTTTCAACCTTATTGATTTCCGGTTGCTTGTTATCAAACACCAAACCATTGGAAGATATATAAGTTGACAAACCGGCATGATTTGTTATTTTTGCATAAATAACCGCACTCTCATATTCCTCCGGTGAAATCGAAAATCCATCCTCATACGTTACCCAGTTTAATTTGGTATCTAAACTCTCTGCTGTTCCTTCCACGGCTTTTTCCGATATACAATACTGAATCGGTTCCAGTCCGCTCTCTTCATCCGTTGCACTGATGGATACCGCTTTGGTCTGATTAAAAAACAGTCCAAAACTTACGGAATTACAAAACTCAGCCCACAGATTGGAGGATACGGTAATACCTTCTCCATTTCTAAAATACGGAGCCGTATTATCTATTTTTATCGTCTCTTTCATCTGCGCAGAAATTTCACCCGTCTGTGTATTCATAACATAAAAACTTTTCTCTACACCGTTTGTCGGCCCAGCCACGGAAATCGACTGTGTCTGGGAAGCGAAAGAATCTGCTGCTTCCCAATCACTAATTTGATAATTCGCCGCCGGGCGGATGGCTACATAATCTGATACATACCAATCGTAGCCTTTTACCTTTTTACCCTCAATCACATAGCCGTCACGAAGTACATGATGTTTCACTTCCAGTTCACCGGCTGCATATGAAAAATCATAGTCGTGTGAAGAACCGCCATCCGGAATCAGCTGCATCGTTTCCATTGCACGTTTATCCGATGTAAATTCCTGACTATTCTGATTTTCATCCATATAATATAATTTCGGTGCCACAAAATCTGCATCTTTTACAAATACATCCTTTGTGTCTCCATTTTTAAAATCCGTCGCTGTGTACTCAATTGTTCCTTTCAAATCCGGCAGCGTATGATAACCGACATCTTTCTGGCCGGTGTAACGCACTAACATGTTGGCTTTTTTAATCGTTACGCTGCATTTGCAGGTCACCTCGGATTCAGCATCTCCATTATAAGCAATCCGAACCGCTTCGGTATAAGTTCCTGCATGAAGTCCCTGTTTTGGCCGTACTTTCGTACCATCTACAACTTCAAAATACTCTGCTTCTCCATTTGCACCTTCCAATGTAATGGAATCTGCTGCCACCGGCTGATTGTTTGCTTTATTTATCAAACTTACCGCCTGTGCTTCCACCTCTTCATAACCATAAGTCAGCACCGAGCTGCCACTGCCAAAATCGAGGTTTTTCGCATCGACATCAAGTACCGGATTTTTCAGTGTCAATGTCGTAACTTTCTGATTACCGGACTTATCCTCTGCTGTAATCTCATAGACAATATCATCATTCGTTTCCGTGGTTCTCTCAATGACAAATGATACACTTCCCTTTGTGATATCACCTTCTGTTTTTGTGAGAACCGTATTGGAACCGTTTTTCACAGTAACCTTTGAAAGATAGTCATCCGTAACTGTAATTTTTTTGCGATCTGCAATATAACTTTTCGTATCCCCTAATTTTTTACTTCCACACAAAATTTCCGGCAGGGTCTTATCCACAGTAATCTGATTTGATGCGGAATAAGTTGTATTTCCCGCCTTATCGATTACACGGGCATAGAAAATACGTTTTCCCTCCCGGCTGAACGTAACCGTGTCCCCTTCTGCAAGAGTAACCCAGGAAGCTGACTTTAACTGGCTTGCCGTCATCGCCTTTGTTGCCAGCACATAAGCACGGCTGTCCACTTTACTCGTCTCATCCTCTGCACTCAGAGAAAATACAACATTATGATTAAAGCAATCCACGCCAAGTTCATGATCGGCATCCGAATACTGGTTTCCTTCATAAGTTATCGTTGCTGTCGGTTTGGTCTTATCAATATTAATCTGTCCATCCCGCTTTTCTGCCACCGTTATTGCACCGGTGATTCCTTTATTATTTTTATTTTTTAAATAAACGTTAAGTGGTCCCTGATTCGTACCATCGGATGAACAAATGATGGAATCTTTAAAATCGCTCTCATCCGTTGAAATCAAATAGCCGCTCATCGGTACAATCTTTACATCTGAAGTATACCACTGTTTTCCATCGACAAGTTTTCCTTTTGTACCACTGACTGTGTACGGTTTCGTTGGTGTCGGATAACGCTTAATGGTAATTGTTTTATTCAAATCAATTGTTTTTTCCTTATAGTTACTACCCTTGCTGACATGCAGATAAATCACATAAGGATCATCACTGTCTGCTTTCGGACGGATTTCTGTCTTGCCTTCTTTCACAACAATGTAAGCACTTCCCATTCCCTCTTTCGAAGACACAATAGTTGGATTAATGATTTCTCCGGTATAATAGTATTCCTCTTTAATCGTACTGATATCAAAATCAGAAAGCTGCGGCTCACCCTTCTGAATTGTCACAAATACATCATCGCTGCGTACTTCTTCAGAATCTAAATCATACTGGTTATTGTCAACACTTTTCACCATACAGTAGAAATAGTAATCACCGGCTCCGGTATCTTTCGGAATGGAATACGTTGTTGTCTTTGCTCCATTTCCAACCAGTGCCTCACCGGTACCGTTTTTCGTTTTGCTTACATACCACTGGCACTCATAACCGGCTCCTGCCGGCGGTGTTACTTCTACTTTTACTTTGATGGTTGAATCCATCGGATATGTATACGGCCCTACCGGCTGCTCTACCACCTGGCAGGTCGGTTTTTCTAACTGAACCGGTGCCGCTTCCCTCTTTTTCTTAATTGCCTTCTTTTCCTCTTTTGGCAGATTATCGGATTCATCCTGTTTGGCTGCTGACTGATATTGCGGTTCCTCAGTTGCCTGTGGCTCATCCGTCGCCTTTTCCTCGTCTTTTTTCTCTTCTTCCGGTTTTGTCGTTTCTTCTGCCGATTCTGTCTCCTCACTGTCCTGCTTTTCTTCCGGTTCTTCAGTCACAACCGGCTCCACCGTCACATCCGGTGTCATCGTCGGCTCAAGTTCCTCCTCTGACACAGTCTCGGTCTGGCTCTCACCCGTCATCTCATCCGCCAGTGATGGCAGGACAAGAACAGCTCCTACAACGGCAACCAGACAGATGGCACCGGTCACAAGAGATTTCCATTTATTCTCCTTTATAAATAGATTTCTTATCGCATGATAAATTGTCAAAAAGGCAATGACTACAATCATTACCGGGTAGGTAAGTGGTTTACACTTCTTTCCAATCTTAATTAAAAACTCCAAAATCCTTTTCTTCATAAAAAATCCCTCCATGGGTATAATATCCGCACATTAATGCAGTATTATTATACACCTAATGGAGGGTGTTTTGCAAGATAGTAATTCGTTTAGTCCATGATATCGACGTCTTCACCTCGAAGAATTTTATTAATATTTCTTACGGCACACATTTTTCCGCACATCGTACATGTATCTTCTTTTTCCGGTTTGCTTTCTGCACGGTAACGGCGTGCTTTTTCCGGGTCAATGGCAAGTTCAAACTGCTTTTCCCAATCAAGATTGCGACGTGCTTCGCTCATTTCAAAATCCCAGTCTTTTGCACCCGGCAGTCCTTTTGCCACGTCCGCAGCATGGGCTGCAATGCGGGAAGCAATAATTCCTTCTTTAACATCTTCAAGTGTAGGGAGACGCAAGTGCTCTGCCGGTGTTACATAGCAAAGGAATGATGCACCATAAGTCGCAGCAATTGCTCCACCAATCGCACTGGTAATATGATCATAACCCGGTGCAACATCGGTCACCAAAGGTCCTAATACGTAAAATGGCGCTCCCTTACATACCGTCTGCTGAATTTCCATGTTTGCACGAATCTGATTCAGCGGCATATGACCCGGTCCCTCAACCATAACCTGTACATTGTGATTCCATGCACGCTGTGTCAGTTCACCAAGTGCAACCAATTCGGAAATCTGCGAAATGTCTCCGGCATCTTCAATACTTCCCGGACGGCAGGCATCTCCTAAACTGATTGTCACATCATACTCTTCGCAGATATCCAAAAGTTCATCATATCTCTCATAAAATGGATTTTCATTTCCGGTTAATTCCATCCATGCAAAAATAATGGAACCGCCGCGGGATACAATATTGGTGTGACGCAGATTCTGTTTAAAACGGTCTGCTGTGGCACGGTTAATTCCACAGTGAATGGTCATAAAATCAACACCGTCTTTGGCGTGCATTTTTACGACTTCCATCCACTCATCGGAAGTAATGTCTTTTAATGCTTTGTTATAGTAAACAACGGCATCATAAATCGGCACGGTACCAATAACAGCCGGACATTCACTTGTCAGTTTACGGCGGAATTTCTGTGTATCACCAAATGAACTCAAGTCCATAATTGCCTCAGCACCCATATCGACAGCCGCCTGTACTTTCTTCATTTCCACATCCAAATCAAGACAATCCTTACTTGTTCCAAGATTAACATTGATTTTTGTTTTCAAACGGGAACCGATTCCATAAGCTTTTAAGCATTTGTGATTTTTATTGGCAGGAATCGCAACCTGTCCTTTTGCAACTAACTCGCGGAGTTCTTCCACATCGAAATTTTCATAAGCGCTGACCCGCTCCATCTCCGGTGTGATAATTCCTTTTCTCGCTGCATCCATCTGTGTCGTATAATTACTCATTCTTATCCTCCATTCAAAAAAGAAGACCACAAATGTGGTCCTCCATAGATTCTTCCTCCGTTGGCATTACCCACATCAGGTTTCGGGTCGAAGGTGTCACCTTCCTCTCAGCCTGTCTGCAAGCTCCCCGGATTTATTGACATACCGCTATTATAGCTCATGTTGCTCCTCTTGTAAACAAGATTCTTCCAAAAGATGAAAGAGAGCAATCTTATAAATCAAAACAATGCGGATGTCACGGTCACAGTACCGGTTTTTCACAAATTCACACGTCTTATACAAAAAAATAAGTCCGGCGGTCACTGCTGTTATGGCAAACACCACCGCAGGAAGCTGTAAAAAAACAAGCGTAAGCACCGTAACTGCAAAACCAGTCACAATATAGATAAAGTTGCGGCTGATTCCAATTGACTGCTGCACGGTGTCCAAAAGTCCTTTTAACGCCAAATCCAGTTCTTCTTCCGACGAATGACTCAATTTCTCATAAATATCGCAAAACACATCCATACTTTGTTTTCTCTTTAATTTATCGGCATAGCACGCATACCGTTCTTTTCCAAATTCTCTTTGAATCAATTTTCCCAATACACTTTTCACCATTCACTCTCCTTTAGTAAAATCAAAGCTGCCTTTTATCCTATAGTATTCAACCATATCTTGTTTCGTTATTCCCACAAAAAAGAATTACCGTAAATTTCCCATGTTAACAAAACGTTTACATTTTCGCAAAACTATCCTAACATCTAACCCCTATACTAACGATTGTAACATGAATTTGCTTACAAGATTCTTTTTTTCATAAATTGTTTTGGTGTTTTTAAACCAAACTTTCTCCTCTTTTTAATGCAGAAAGGAAGATGGTTCCCCGCCATCTTCCTTTTTGTTATGCAAAACCGACAAACACCATCACTTATCAGATTAGAAAGCTTAGCATTTGCCGGTCGTAAGTATTTCCTAACTAAAAGAAAAATTTATACATTGTTTCGGATTCAAAGGTTTCGCCTGCCTTAATCACGCATGGCGTAAAGGACTTAACATTGATGGAGTTCGGGAAAAACTGCGTTTCAAAGCAGATACCGGTTCTCTTTGTATAAGTTTGTCCATCTTTTCCTTTCTCATTCTCAATAAAGTTTCCGGAATAAAGCTGCATGCCCGGAAGGTCTGTATACACTTCCATTGTTCTGCCACTTTCCTTTTCTGTCACTTCTGCTACTTTTGCAAAAGTTCCTTCCGGCTTATCCAAAACATAGTTGTGGTCATAACCACCTGCCAAAACAATCGGTGGATAATCGGAATCAATATCGTCACCTACACATCTTGGCTTTCTGAAATCCATTGGTGTGCCGGTCACATCTACAATTGTTCCGTCCGGAATCAAATCGTCACTTGTCGACGTAAAGCCGTTTGCTTTTATCGTCACAATGTGGTCCGTAATTTGTCCGCCCTTGTGTCCTTTTAAGTTAAAGTAACTATGATTTGTCAAATTGCAAAGTGTGTTTTTGTCTGATTTTGTCACATAATGCAATTTTAATTCATTGTCATCTGTCAACGTATAGATCAGACTCACATCAAGATTTCCCGGATATCCCTGCTCTCCATCCGGACTTACACGGGTAAATGTGACACTGTTGTCACCAACTGCTGCCTGGTACATAACCTGATGATAGCCCGGTGTGCCGCCATGCAGATTATTCTTTCCATCATTTTTCTCAAGCTCATACGTTACACCGTCTAACTCAAATTTGGCATCGCCGATGCGGTTTCCATGACGTCCGATGAACGCGCCGAAAAAGCATCCATTCACTTCATAACCGGCAACGTTATCAAATCCAAGAACAATATCTTCCACATTGCCGTTTTTATCCGGTACCATCAAAGACACTAAGTTTGCACCATAATCAATGACGCTTACCGATACGTTATTCTTGTTTGTGATGGTGTAAAGAGTTACCTCTTCCCCATTCTTGGTTGTTCCAAAACTTTTTTGTGCTACACTCATTCTGCCTGTTCCTCCTTTTCTTCAACCATAATACCTAATTCATCTAACTGCTTTGCATCCACCGGACTTGGTGCATTTGTCATCAGACAAGAAGCATCTTTTACTTTCGGGAATGCAATTACTTCACGAATACTGTCTTCCTTTGCCATCAGCATAACCAGACGATCCAGACCATAGGCCAGTCCTGCATGAGGCGGAACGCCGTATTTGAAGGCATCTAACAAAAATCCAAACTGCTCATACGCATCTTCTTTGGAGAAGTTTAATGCTTCAAACATCTTCTCCTGAATATCGTTCTGGTGGATTCGGATGGAACCTCCACCGATTTCCGTACCATTCAATACAATATCATAAGCCTGTGCACGAACACGTCCCGGATCACTTTCCAGATATGGAATATCCTCTTCCATCGGCATTGTAAACGGATGGTGCATTGCCTGGAAACGGCCCAATTCCTCATTGAACTCAAGAAGTGGGAACTCCGTTACCCAGAGGAACTTAAATTCATTTTTATCAAGCAAATCCATCTGTTTCGCAAGCTCCAGACGAAGGTTTCCAAGCACATCCCAGACAACTTTATTTTTATCCGCTGCAAACAACAGCAAATCGCCCGGCTCACCAGCCATTGCTTCTACTAAGTTTTTCAATTCCTCTTCTGTCATAAATTTTGCAAAAGAAGATTTATAGCTGCCATCCTCATTGATACACAGATAAGCAAGTCCTTTGGCACCAAAATCTTTTGCAAAGTCAACTAATTTATCAATCTTCTTACGTGGCATAGCGCCCTGTCCCTTCGCATTAATACCACGCACGGAACCGCCATTTTCAATGGCACCGGTAAATACGCCAAAACCACAATTTTTAACAACTTCTGTCACATCATTAAGTTCCATGCCAAAGCGGGTATCCGGCTTATCTGAACCAAAACGGTCCATTGCTTCCTGCCAGGTCATACGTGGAATTGGGAGCGGAACATCTACATCAATCAGAGCAAACATTTTCTGTAATAATCTCTCATTGACATCTAAAACATCATCCACATCAACAAATGATAATTCCATATCAATCTGCGTGAACTCCGGCTGTCTGTCTGCACGCAAATCCTCATCGCGGAAACATTTTGCAATCTGGAAATAACGGTCATAACCGGAACACATAAGGAGCTGTTTTAACACCTGCGGACTCTGTGGCAGTGCATAAAAACTGCCCGGATGCACACGGCTTGGCACAAGATAATCACGTGCTCCCTCCGGTGTACTCTTAATCAAAATTGGTGTTTCAATCTCCAAAAATCCTTCATCTGCCAAAAACTGGCGTGCAACCATAGCGACTTTACTGCGCAAAATTAGATTACGCTGCAAATCCGGGCGACGCAAATCAAGATAACGATATTTCAAACGAAGTTCGTCTTTTGTTTTTGAATTCTCCTCAATTGGGAATGGTGGTGTTTCCGATTCCGAAAGAATCCGGATGTCGGTGGCAACCACTTCAATCTCACCGGTTTTCAAATTCTCATTGATCGCACCGGAACGCTTTGTAACAGTTCCTGTAACAGCCACAACAAACTCACTTCTTAATTTTGCTGCTTTTTCAAACCCTTCTTTTCCAACATTGCTTTCTTCGAAAATAAGTTGGATAATACCGGAACGGTCTCTTAAATCCACAAAGACAATTCCGCCTTTGTTACGACTTTTCTGAACCCATCCCATCACGGTAACGGTTTGAGAAATATTTTCTGTTGTTAATTCCGCGCATCGGCATGTGCGCTTTAATCCTGTCATTGACTCTGCCATAATAACCTCCATAGATAACCCGATTGTATCGGTTTGTTTTGCTAATTAATCTGCGTAAATCATTTCAATCTCTTCATAGCCATCTGCCATGAGCTGTTCCTTCTGGAATTTTTTGTTCTTTTTCATAATATTAATAGCAACAATAATTCCTTTTTCTCTTTCGGCTTTTGCCTTTTCGATTACTTCTGCGATTACATCCGCAGATGCTTTTTTATCAATCAAATAGGCTTTTTTCTGAGCTGCCGACGGCACTTTGTAATCACGCTCTAAAAGCAGCATAACAATACGCTCAAATCCAATGGAAAATCCACATGCACATGTGTTATTTCCGGTGAACTTTCCAATCATTTCATCGTAACGTCCGCCGCCACCGACAGAACCGCCAAACTCATCCATCGCAATTTCAAAAATTGGTCCGGTATAATAACTCATACCACGGACAAGTGTCGGGTCAAAAACAATTTTAAAATTTGCTGTTTTAACTTTTTCTACTGTAGAAATAATAGTCTCCAAATCTTCGGCAGATCCCTCTTCCAAAAACTCGCCAAGCGTATCTTTCATATAGCGTACGCCCTCAATATCACTTGTTACTGTCTCAAATAAAGTCTTACATTTTTCTACGGATTCACCGGCATAACCGGCCTCTAAAAGTTCTGCCACAACACCATCCATGCCAATCTTGTCCATCTTATCAAGAATGATAAACACTTCATCGTATTCTTCTTCCGGGAATCCGCAGAAAGCAGCCATTCCTTTTAAGATTTTACGATTATTAATGCGGATGGTAAAGTTTTCAAAATCCAGTTTACCAAGCAGCGTCGTCGTTGCGAGAATCAATTCAATTTCCGCTAAATTTGACGGCTCGCCTAAAATATCAATATCACACTGCATAAACTGGCGGTAACGTCCACGCTGCGGTCTGTCAGCACGCCATACATTTCCCATCTGAAGTGCCTTAAACGGAACCGGCAGTTCATTTGCATTATTCGCATAATATCTGGATAACGGCACTGTAAGGTCATAGCGCAGACCACCATCAACCAAATCGCTTTCGGTTTCTGCCGTCTCCAGATTCAGTTTCTGACCACGTTTCAAAATTTTGAAAATGAGTTTTTCATTTTCACCGCCCTGTTTATTATTCAAATTTTCAATATGTTCCACACAAGGGGTCTCAATCGACTGGAAACCAAAAGTACGATATGTCTCTTTAATCTGTCCGATTACATAATCTCGAATCTCCATCTCTCTTGGCAGAATGTCTTTCATTCCGGTTGTTGGTTTTTTCTTTAATGCCATAATTTCTTTTTCCTTTCTATCATCTCATCAATGCGGAGAATATAATCATCCACACTTTTTACGTTTTCAATGCGCTCCATACGGTTTTCTTCATGAATAACATACTTTGTGGAGCCGCCGCTGCCAAGTGCCGCAATCGTTTCCCATTCTTCCATGATTAACGTATTATACAAACACTCCTTACCTGGTTTTGCATAGGCAACATTTTCCTGATTTGTATTTCTTGTGGTACCTGCCTTATTTTTCTGGCGGTACATATAATACGGCAGATATCCGTAATCTCTTAAGATATCCTCGCTTGCCTTCTGAATAATCGGAATCAGCGTATCTTCCGGGCGGATTTCTCCACCTCTCTCCATCTGTTCACGTCTCATTCTGGACGCCCTCTTAATCACAAGCGTATGCACAGTGACACTGTCCGGGTCAAGTTCATGGATTTTATACATCGTATTGCAAAAATCTACTTCATCTTCTTCCGGCAGCCCGACAATCACATCCATATTAATGTTATCAAAACCAGCCTTACGTGCCATCCAAAATGTTTCATTCACACGTTCTACTGTGTGATTTCTACCGAGCAATTCTAATGTATGCTGCTTCATTGTCTGTGGATTAATGGAAATACGCGTCACACCGGCACGTTTTAAAATTTCAAGTTTTTCCATTGTAATACTGTCCGGTCTCCCGGCTTCCACCGTAAACTCAAGTGCCTTTTTTACATCCAGATGCTTTTGTATCATATCCATCAGTTTCTGTAACTGCTGTTCATTCAGAGATGTCGGCGTTCCGCCCCCCACATAAATGGTATGCAGCGGTCTCTCTCCGGCCTGCAGACTAAAAGCAGCCATCTCTTTTTCCAGTGCCTCTAAATAGGCATCCACCTTTGTGGCATAACTCTTGTAATCATAAGAAGAAAAGGAACAGTACTGGCAGATGGAAGGGCAGAACGGAATTCCAATGTAGACACTGTATCCGTTTTTTTCATCCAAATCTTTTACCATCTCATATTCTTTCTCTGCAACATCCATCACAAGAGAAATCTTTGCTTTGCTCACCAGATATTCTTCTTTTAAGCACTCACGGACTTCTTCTTTGGTTTTCCCTTCAAAAAGCATGCGAAGTGGAATTTTCGCAGGACGAATCCCGGTAAGAATTCCCCATGGCAGTGTCTTATTTGCTTTCTCTGAAAACTGTCTGTACACCGCAGCTTTTACACTGTTTTTATCATAGCCTACCGGCAAATCCAAATGAAAGAAAAGCTCATCTCCAAAATAACATGACAAGGGATATCCCTCTTGCTCTTTCCAGTCTTCCCTCTCTTTAATTTCACAAGGGTGTTCCGGAAAAAAACTCTGGGAAAGTGCTCTCATATCATAAGCAAATTCCAATGGCTTTTCATCATTTTTCTTCATTTCAAAAGTAATCATACATAAATCCCCTATGCATATGGATTGTTTGCCGCCTCATAGGCAACCGTTGTTTCCGGCCCATGTCCCGGATAAATTTTAACATCATCCGGCAGCACAAGCACTTTATTCCGCACGGAATCTAACAACTGTGCCGTATTTCCGGTCGGCAAATCCGTTCTGCCAATCGATTCCATGAAAATGGTATCTCCACTAAATAAAGCCTTCTCCTTTTCTTCATAATAACAGCATCCGCCTTTCGTATGCCCCGGCGTATAAATGACACGGAATACAAATCCGGCAATTTCAAGTTTCTCACCGTCACGCAGTAACATCTCAGGCTCAATTGCCACCTCATAGCCTGCCATCGCACTGGCATTCAGATGCGGGTCTTTCAAAACATCAAGTTCTTCCCTGTAAGCATACACTTTTCCACCAACATAAGAGACAAGGTCACTCACGCCGGTAATGTGGTCAAAGTGTCCGTGTGTTAATAAAATCCCCTCACAGTCCCAGCCGTTTTTGCGAATCTGGTCTGCTATTTTTTTTGCTTCGTCACCAGGGTCAATCACAACACAAGAATTGGTACCTTCCTGATGAATGATATAACAATTAGTACATACCTGACCTACTGTCAGCATAATGATTTCCATAATATTTCTCCCTTTTTAACCGTTCGTGCTTCGCTCAATGTCGTTTACACTTTCTACGGATTTTAATTTACTGATTAACCGGTCTAACTGTTCCACACCATGTGTTTCAAATCCAACGGTAATCGTTGCGCGCTCCTGCTTGGTTGTGCGGACATTCATGGATTTCACATCAATGTTATTTTCCGTAAAAATACGGGAAATGTCAAACAATACACCACTTCTGTTATAACAGTAAATGACGATTTCAACCGGATAAACTTCACCGCTGTCTTTTGCCTCCGGACTCCATTCAGCTTCAATCAGGCGATTTTTCTCCGATACCGGCAGATGAATCATATTCACACAATCGGTACGGTGAATTGACACACCACGGCCTCTTGTAACAAATCCAACAATTTCATCTCCCGGAACCGGGCTGCAGCATTTCGAAAAACGAACTGCCAAATCATCCAAACCTTCCACAATAATGCCGCTTTTGCTCTTTAAGTGTTCTTTGGATGTGTGTTCTGCCACCTGCTTTGCCTCTTTTGCATTCTCAATTACTTCATGCACCTGAGCATCCGAAACAATGCGTTTGTTTTTCTTGTTATACTCGTCCTGTAACTTATTAACAACCTGTCCTTCTTTTAATCCACCATGCCCAATTGCGGCACACACAGACTCCCAGTCACGAAATCCATATTTGCGGATGCAGGCTGCTGTATATTCATTTCGCAAAAGAACCGAAAGGTCAATGCCTTTGTTTTTGCAGTAAGTATGCAAAAGTTCTTTTCCTTTAATAATATTATCTTCCTTAAATTCATTACGGAACCACTGGTTAATTTTATTCTTTGCCTGACTGCTCTTGACAAGATTTAGCCAGTCACGGCTTGGACCACGGCTGTTTTGACTGGTAATAATGTCAATGCGGTCACCATTTTGAATCTCATAATCCAGTTTCACGATACTGCCATTTACTCTGGCACCCACCATTTTATTTCCCACTGCTGTGTGGACAGCATAGGCAAAATCAATCGGTGTGGAGCCGGCAGGAAGATTTTTTACGTCTCCATTTGGTGTAAAGCAGTAAATTCGGTCGGAATACAAATCCAAATCACTTTTAATGGAACTCAAAAATTCCTTATTATCATCCATGTCATGCTGCCATTCCAAAATTCTACGCAGCCATGCCATCTTCTCTTCTTCTCTCTGATTTTTGGAGCTGTTGCTTCCACCGCTCTCTTTGTAACGCCAGTGAGCCGCAATACCATATTCTGCCGTTCGATGCATTTCATACGTACGAATCTGAATTTCAAACGGCTGACCGGTCGGACCAATCAGTGTCGTATGCAGAGACTGGTAATGATTCGGTTTCGGCATCGCAATGTAGTCTTTAAAACGTCCCGGAATCGGTTTATACATCTCATGAATAATACCAAGTGCCGTGTAGCACTCCTGATCATTGTCCACAATAATACGAATCGCAAATAAATCATAAATCTGGTCTAATGTCTTATGCTGTTTTGCCATCTTGCGGTAAATACTAAATAAATGTTTCACACGTCCGTCAATGGTCGCCTTGATATTGTTTTCAATCAGCCTTTTATCCACTTCTTCCATAATTTCTTTTACGAAATTTTCCTTATATTCCTTGATGGCATTAAACTGTTCGCTCAAATCCCGATAAGCTTCCGGCTCTAAATACTGTAAAGACAAATCATCTAATTCAACCTTTACTTTGGATATACCAAGTCGATCCGCAATCGGCGCATAAATCTCCATCGTTTCTTTTGATTTTTCTTTCTGTTTCTCCGGCTTCATAAACTGCATTGTCCGCATATTGTGAAGGCGGTCAGCCAGTTTAATAATAATTACGCGGATATCTTTCGCCATCGCAAGAAACATCTTACGCAGATTTTCCGCCTGTAACTCTAATTTATCAGAAGAATAATTCAACTGTGTCAATTTCGTAACACCATCCACCAATGCCGCAATTTCTGCGCTGAACATCTCTGTCAAATCTTCTGTCGTATATTTTGTATCTTCAACAACATCGTGAAGCAGTCCCCCCACGATGGTCTCCTTATCCATCTCAAGCTGTGCAAGAATTATCGCCACACATACCGGGTGAATCAAGTATGGTTCGCCGGATTTTCTCTTCTGGTCTTTATGGGCATCCTTCGCCAGTTCATAAGCTTTGTTAATCATCTCCAAATCATTGGAAGGATGGTAACTGCTGACCGTTTTTTTCAAGATTTCAAACAAATCATCCGGATCTGTAAAATTCGGCGGAATCAATTCCGTTGACAATTCACCGGTATCAAACGTTTCAACCAATCCGACTGTCTTTTCTTCCTCCATATGGCTCCTCCTTCTTATGTGGTATCTTACTTATTATAATGGGATTCCCTTGAAAATGCAACTATCAACTATTCGTTTATTTTCCCCTTCTCCGTTTCCATATGAATCTGATTCCCGTCTGAAACTGCCTCAATCGTTCCCATCGTATCCGTGCGGTATATCTGCACATCATCATCCTCAAGCTTAGCAAGAGTAGCTGCATGAGGATGTCCATAAGAATTGTCTTTTCCCGCGCTGATAACAGCATACGCCGGATCCGCTTTTGTAAGAAAATTATCCCCCGTTGCCGTATAACTTCCATGATGCCCAACTTTTAGCACATCACATTCGAGATCGTAATTCTCTTTTATCATATCCTCTTCTGCTTTTTCTTCCGCATCGCCCATAAACAAAAAGCGGTTTTTCCCATAGGCAAGCTGCACCACCAAAGAATTATTATTTGCTTCCTTATAATTTTTGAGCGGTCCCAAAAAACGGATTACCACATTTTTTTCAAATCGATATTCCTTTCCGATTTCCGGCATCTGTGCCGTCTTATTCACACTCTTCAAGGCACTTTCCACATCCCGGTACGTTTTCGTCTGTTTTTTTGCCTCAGGCAGATACACCGTGTCTACCTGAACATTGTTAATGACATCATCAAGACCTCCGACATGGTCACTGTCCGGATGAGTTCCCACTAATATATTTAACTTTTTAATACCTTTTTTCTTCAGATAAGAAACAACCATCTGCCCTTTTTCATTTTTCCCGGCATCAATTAACATACTAAAGTTTCCTTTTTGAATAAGCGTAGCATCCCCCTGTCCCACATCGATATAAGAAACCGTAAGGCTGCCACCATCCGCTTTTGTCTCAACAGGTTTTTCCTTTGAGACAAAAAGCCCTTTTACCGGCTGGTACAAAAGTGCCGCAATAATCAAAATTATTGGAATTAAAAGCTGTCGGATTACAGCCTGTTTTTGTTTTTTCGTTGGCATAATATCTCCCTTTCTAAATCAGCTGCACGCCCGGCAGCTTTTTTCTGCATGATAAAATGTACCATATTCCTCCGCTGCTGTAAAGAAATCCTTGCAATTTAGAGAATTTCTAGTAAAATAGAATAGATATGTTATGCCTTATGGCAAAAACTTTAGTATGAAACAAACATGGAGGAAATTATGATTCAAGCAAGTAACATCTCATTACGTTTCGGAAAAAAAGCGCTTTTCGAGGAAGTGAATATTAAATTCACCGAAGGAAACTGCTACGGTATCATCGGTGCCAATGGTGCAGGAAAGTCTACTTTTTTGAAAATTCTTTCCGGCGAATTAGAGCCGACAACCGGTGAAATCAGCTTAGGACCCGGCGAGCGTCTTTCCGTATTGGAGCAGGACCATTTTAAATATGACGACCAAATTGTTTTGGACACTGTAATCGCAGGAAATCAAAAATTGTATGACATCATGAAGGAAAAAGATGCCATTTATGCAAAGGAGGACTTTTCCGAAGAAGATGGTATGCGTGCAAGCGAACTCGAGGCTGAGTTTGCCACCATGAACGGATGGGAAGCAGAAGCTGACGCTGCCACCTTGTTAAACGGACTTGGTATCGCAACGGAAGTTCACTATAAGCAGATGAGCGAACTGCCGGACACAGACAAGGTTAAAGTCTTGTTAGCACGCGCCTTATTTGGCAACCCGGATATTCTTCTTCTCGATGAGCCGACAAACCATTTGGATTTGGACTCCATCCGCTGGTTAGAAGAATTTCTCATTGATTTTGAGAATACAATTATTGTAGTATCCCATGACCGTTATTTCCTCAACAAAGTATGTACTCATACCGTTGACTTAGATTACGGCAAAATGCAGATTTATGCAGGTAACTACGATTTCTGGTATGAATCCAGCCAGTTAATGATTAAACAGATGAAAGAAGCCAATAAAAAGAAGGAAGAAAAAATCAAGGAATTGCAGGAATTTATCCAGCGATTCAGTGCAAACGCTTCCAAATCCAAACAGGCTACTTCCAGAAAACGTGCGCTGGAAAAAATCGAGTTAGACACTCTGCGTCCATCCAGCCGTAAATATCCTTATGTTGACTTTAAACCGGACCGCGAAATCGGGAATGAAGTTCTTACCGTTACCAATCTTTCAAAAACGATTGATGGCGAAAAAGTGCTTGACAATGTTTCCTTTACCGTTGGCCACGATGATAAAATTGCTTTTGTTGGTTCTTACGGTATTGCGGCAACAACCTTATTCCAGATTCTTGCCGGTGAAATGGAACCGGACGAAGGCGATTATAAATGGGGAATTACGACTTCCAACTCATATTTCCCGAAGGATAACACAGCATACTTTGACAGTAACGATACCATCGTAGACTGGCTGATGCCATTTTCCCCTGAAAAAGATGCTACTTATGTCCGCGGCTTTTTAGGACGTATGCTCTTTAAGGGCGACGATGGATTAAAGAAAGTCAATGTACTTTCCGGTGGTGAGAAAGTTCGTGTTATGCTTTCCAAAATGATGATGCTTGGTTCTAACGTCCTTTTAATGGATGAACCAACAAACCACTTAGATATGGAATCCATCACTTCCGTAAACAATGGTCTGATTAAATTCCCCGGTGTTGTTTTATTCACTTCCCAGGATCATCAGTTTATCCAGACCATCGCCAACCGTATCATTGAATTTACGCCAAATGGTATGATTGACAAGGTAACCACATATGACGAATATCTCGACAGTGATGAAATGGCCAGAAAACGTCAGGCTTTAAGCTGATTTGGCAAAAGACAAAACTTGACAATATTCACCCAATCAGATACAATGGTTGGAAAATAATCCATAACGACCCTGGATACAAAAGGAGATGAGGACTTGGGGCCCAGTGACGCGGTAAATATACTTATAATTATAATTTTACTCATATTATCCGCATATTTCTCTTCTGCAGAGACGGCATTAACAACGGTAAATAAAATCCGTATGCGCTCTTTGGCAGAGGAAAATAGTAAAGCAGCAAAACGCGTTTTGAAGTTAATCGAAGAACCTTCCAAAATGCTGAGTGCTGTACTGATTTGTAACAACATTGTAAATCTTTCTGCTTCTTCGATATCAACATCCTATGCATTTTCAATATGCAAACGGATTGGTATGGAAAACAGCACCAGTCTTTTTGCCGGTATTGCAACCGGTATTCTGACTGTATTGATTTTGATTTTTGGAGAAATCACGCCAAAAAATCTTGCGACCAAAAATGCAGAAAAATTAGCACTCTTCTATGCGAGTTCGATTTCTGCCATCACTCACATATTGACGCCGGTTATTTTTATCGTCAATCAATTTGCGAGATTTTTAATGTTTTTACTGCGTGTGGACACTTCAAAAAAATCAAGCAGTATTACAGAAGATGAGCTGCGTACCTTTGTTGATGTCAGTCACGAAGAAGGTGTCATCGAAAGCGAGGAGCGTAAGATGATTACCAATATCGTAGACTTTGGTGATACACTTGCCAAAGATGTTATGATTCCACGTATGGATATTGCCATGGTGGAGGCAAACATTTCCTATGACGAACTGCTGACGGAATTTACGGAAAACAAATACGCAAGACTTCCGGTATACGAAGAAACCATTGATCACATCATTGGTATTATCAACTTGAAAGATTTCGTTTTTTATCAAGGCGACAAAGAAAACTTAAACATCAAATCTTTGATGCGGGAAGCTCATGTCACTTATGAATACAAAAATGTCTCCGAACTTTTCATGGAAATGCGGAAGGACTCCATTCCGATGACCATTGTTCTGGACGAATATGGTGCTCTCGCCGGTCTGATTACCATGGAAGACCTCATTGAGGAAATCGTTGGTGAGCTGCGTGATGAGTACGACACAGACGAAGAAGATGACATTCAGGTACTTTCTGATTCCGTCTACAAAGTGCTTGGTTCTACACCGTTAGATGACATTGCCGAGGCACTCGGCGTACCGCTTAAATCCGATGATTATGACTCGATTGCGGGGCATGTCATTAACCTGTTGGAGCATTTTCCAACTGAAGGGGAAACAGCCGAAGATGAATTTGCCAGGTACACAGTACTTAAAGTCGACGGAAATCGAATTGATACAGTAAAACTTGAACTCAAACCAAAAACAACCGAGGAGCCGGAAGAAGCCGAATAGTTTCTTTCGGCTTCTTGCCATCATTTAATCTTTTTCAAAAACAATTTTTCTTCTCACACTCACCGTTCCTTCTTTTCCCTCATCCATATTCATTCTGCCGCAGACCTCCACATCCATCTGTCTTTTATCATAATCCATTTTATGAACCAGAACTGTCAAATCAATTTCATGGTTCCATTTTGCAATCAGGGACTGCAAAAGGGCTGCTAACATCTCATTGCGATTTTCAATTCCATAATGGTTTTCCTCCATCACCTCCGACATTGTCTGCTCCATAGCAGATGATAAACAAGTTTCCGCTCTTTCATAAGACCACATTCGTTTTGACGCCGTATGTTGAATCATAACAACAAATAAAATTGAACCAATTCCAATCATCGATATCACAATTGTCTTCACACAAATCACCTCCTATCCTGCATATTCATACCCATCAATCACATATTTTTTTCGTAATCCAAAAGGAAAAATGACATCATACCGCAGAATAACACGAACATACCCTGTCGTTTTGCTTTCTATCTGTACCTGATAGCCTCTGTCTTTTGCCTCCTTATAACATTGTTTTTTTGTCTCTTCCGAATAATCACTTTTCTGCAATTGATATACAGCCTCCCGGTAATATGTTCTGGCACTTCCATATCTCACATTCTGAGAGAGATAGAACACCAAAAGAACAGAAAGTGCTGTGAACAATAACATAAGTATAAATTCATCCACTAATCGACTCATCTCACCCTCCATTCCAAATCGTCATCTGCTGAACAAGAAGAGAAAATACTAAAACGCTGTCCCACATGATTTTTACACCGGCAATAAAAAGTGGAATCCGACGAAATGCACGCAGATGCATCACATGCTTTTTACTGCTGCTCTCCTCTTTCTCATCGTACTTACTATACAACTGTTCCATAAGGAAAAATATCTCCTGCTTTGCCTGCTCACAGCCATCGACATTTGCCCTTCCCAATACTCTCATTGCGATGCGAAACTCCATGTCATCAAATTCCTCACAAAAAGAATCATATGGTTTATAAGAGGCCGGATCCTGCCGAATATTTTCCAATAAAGTTTCCAATTCCTCACGAAACCAGCCATCCATTTCCTCAATCGACAGCAAAATCATTTGATAAACACCTTTTGTCTGCAAAGAACAGGCAGCCGTCATAATCCAGTAAGAAGCCATCTGTCTCATCTCCTGCGCTAAGATGGTACTGTCCTTTTTCCTCTTTTTCTTCCAAAACCATAATAAAAAACAAGTAACAGTCAACAAAACCATACCACAAAAAACAGCAGTAGAACCAAGTATATTCGTTTCTTTTTCCGTCAACATAAGAGAGCAAAAATACAGCATAAGAAAAGAAACCAAACAGAGGATAAATGCCAGTATCACCGATAACAAATACTCTTTTTTTATCTTTTTCTCAGACTGCCTTCTTTGTTCTCTTCTCCTTTTCCACGCATCAAAATCACGTGTTATAAACTCAAGTGCTTCCCCTTCCATCGTTTCCATTCGCTCATACAAATGGAGAAAACGATAAATCACAGCAATCTCATGATAAAGAGATTCATCGCACACTTTCATGAAAGCCTCCAATCATTTCCGGGAACAATTTCCCCAATTTGAAATTTTCTCGACAAACTTTTGGGAAGACGATAATTAACAACTTTTCCATCTTCCACGAGCATAATCATCCGGTTCGCAGTTTCTCCTCCCCTTACCGGTTCCCGTTCAAACACACCAATCTGGTCAATAAAGCGGTGCAAAAGTCCCGTCTCATCCCGTTTACTTTTCACTAAAATACCAATATCCAAGTAACGATACGTGTCATTTTCAATCCATCTGCTATCTTCTTTTTCTCCTGCCATAGCTAGGATTCTCTCCGGAATACTCCTTACATCCTCTGCAAGCATCGTAGTCATACCACAAGCTCCGGTACGAATGGACTCTAAGAAATATTTCACCTCCTCGGACTTGATTTCGGACAAAATCAGCCAGTTTGGCAATTGTTTCATACATATTTGGATTGCCTGCGTATAAGAAAAGTTTTCCGCCACTCTCATCTCCACACAATCTTTATTAGGATTCATTTTCTGATAATGAATCTCTAACACATCCTCTATCGTAACAGTTCGCTCTGCAGCAGGAATATACTGCGTCAGATATTTCAATAATTCCGTTTTTCCGGAACCGGAACATCCGCATATTGCAATACTGCAATGCGCTGCCATACATTGAATCAGAAATTCAATCACTTTTGCATCACAGTAGCCATTTCCTGTCATATCCTCTTTTTTCAGCCGGCGCACGGCAGGTGTTTTTTTCAGTGAAATCGAAAGCCCGGAATACGCAACACTTGGATGCACCAGACAGACACGAAGTTCTTCCGTTTCCACTTCCATAACCGGATTATCCCTGTTAAATGCCTTATTTGATAAATTCGATAATAGCATGGAAAACCGATTTGCAAATGACTCAGATAAAACTTCCGGTGCCATATACCGCCCCTTTTCCAAGTCATCAATCCATAACTGTCTGCCATTCCAATGAATATCTGTGACCGTTTCTTCCATCACGTAAGGATATAAAACACCATAGTCCTGACGCTTCAGTAAATAATCTTTTTGAAATTCATTCATTTTTTACCACTCCTTTTTTCGCCTTTGCAAACTGCCTTAAAAAGCTATCATTTACCTCTCTGCTAAAGGGCTTTTCCTGACGGTGTATAAACTGTCGTGCCACCTTCAGTGCATCTACTGAAAAATACCACTTTTCTTCGACAAAATCTGTATTATCCGGCTCGACATACAAAACCCGCCCATGTACTTCTTCCCTTTTATCCATAACCGGCATTATTGTTTTTTTATGCTCTGTCGAATCTGCCTTTTGTTGTTTTTCCTTTTTTATGGTATCTGTCTTTTCCGGCTTTGGTTTTGCCGTTTTAGCTGGCATAAGGTTATGTTTTTGCCGGTTTCCATTTGACTTTTTTGGCTTCGGCTTAGTTATCTTCGACTGATTTTGTTGTGACTCCTTTTTCTTTGATTTCTTGTTTTCCCAGCCGGTAACCTTGCCATCAGCATAAATCTGCTCCTTCCTTTCATCCGGATTGTTTGTCAATCTGCCGCCCTGAACAAATAACGAACCGCCTTTTGCCACATAAACAGCTCCACCGACACCTCCGTAACAAATATCACCTTTTCGATAACCTTTTGCCATATTTCCCGATATAACTCCACCTTTGAACCAGACACTGCCTTCCGAGTAAATCGCTCCACCTCTTCCATCAAACCCTTCCACAGCACCGATTCCTATCGTTTTGTTACCGGTAATTACACCTCCCTGTATCATTAATCGGCCGCCCTTTTTTACATAAAAGGCCGCTCCACCGGAAACATTTCTGTTGTTATGCACGCTCCCTGCTTTCATAATGCAAATACCTCCGCTGCCAATCTCAACCGCTCCACCTCCGTTGAGCGCAAGCGTTTCATTCACATTATCCCGCAGAAAGCATCCTTTTCCAATCACCAATGTTCCCTGTCTGACTTCGATTAACCTTCCAAATATCTTAGATTTTGTATCTCCCCCTACACTGCCGGAAACCGTCACACGGCTCCATTCACATTTTTTTCCCTGCACTAAAAACAGACATCCACCATAAACTTTCCCAGGCAAAGCACTCCGAATCAGACGATGTCCTCTGCCATGAATTATTTTCTCTCCTCGTATCACTACAGGTTCATCCACGATTATATCCGAAGTCAGCTCGATGGTTTCCTTCGTATCTGATTCACACAACTGCTTAAACTCCGAAAAATCAGATACCATCCTTTTTGCTAAAACCGGCCGTACACTCACACAGAGCGAAAGAGCGAAAAAAAGTGCAATTCTTTTTCTCATTTTCTTCATGCTCCACCTCTCCTTTCATCCATGCTTCCGAATCTGTTCCTGCAGCAAAGACACTGTCTCTTTCACCGCCTGCATAAATATCTTATGGGAAAGAGAATTTTCTTGCATATAATTTTTCAGCAAAAAAGGAATCAGCTGCCCCCTTGACATCGCATCGGAAAAACCGGTATCATGCGGAATCGTGCCAATCTTTGCGCCGGGTATATGAAACCGTTTCATAATCGCCGACTTTGTAAGCTCCGACTTTCCATCATAATTTCCAATCAGATAAAATGCCTTTTCCTGTATGGATGAATAATTTCGAAAAAAATGAGATAGCAACGGAAGATTCTGATTCAAATTCACAACAACCAAATCAGCCTGTTGTAAAATTTTACGCGAGCTCGCTAACGGTGCGGCCGACGTATCGACCATAACCATATCGCTAAGCCGTTCTAAACATTCCATCGTCCGAACTGCTTCCCGTTCTAAATAATACTCCAGATAATCAGAACTCTTTACCGGTTCTGAAGGAAGATAAAAAAGACGTTTTCCCAAGTAATCCTTAGTCAAACCATATAAATTTTCTTCGGAAAGTTCTTCTCCTTTTTCCACTAATTGAAGAACCTTCTCCAGACCGCTTGCGGTCTGGTAATACATGGGCTCTCTTACACATCCGGCAGACTGCGGATGATAATAAGTACTCCCCAGATTCACAATATTTTTGTGATTTTCAAAGACAATTGTCCGCTCATTCGGACAACTCAATGCTGATAATACGCTGATACAAGCCAAATTACTTGTAACACCGGAATGTCCTCTGACATTGCTCCAAAAAGCAATTTTCATTTTAGTACCTCCTTTTTGTTATTGGAGGTGGAGTGTTTCCTATCTTAGCACCTTATTTTCTCCTTGTAAATTATCAATTAGTACCAAAAAAGAAACCGAAAATTTGTTCAAATACACGTTTTTTCAGCGAAAAACGCCGGGAACACAAAATCCCCGGCGTCATGCGACAAGTTTTCCAATCATTTACTTTTGAACACCGTACTTCTCATAGTACGAATCGATAGATGCCTTCATCTTATCATCAATCACAATTTTTCCAAGGCATTCTTTATTATACAAACGCTCAACTACCTCTTCCATTGAAACGATGGCAGCTGTTTTGAATCCATATACTTCACGAATTTCATCGAGTGCACTCTTTTCTTTTGTTTTTCCCTGCTCCATACGGTTTAGGGAAACCATAAGTCCGACAATTTCTACATCGCCCTGTGCCTGAATAATCGGGAATGTTTCTTCGATGGATTTTCCTGAAGTCGTAACATCCTCAATAATTACCACGCGCTCTTTATCCTTAATTTTGCTTCCAAGCAAAATTCCGGTATCACCATGATCCTTGATTTCTTTACGGTTTGAGCAGTAACGGATTTCTTTGCCATACAATTCATAAAAAGCAATTGTAGTCGCTACGCTAAGTGGAATTCCTTTGTATGCTGGCCCGAATAAAACGTCAAAATCATCTCCATACTGGTCATGAATCGCTTTTGCATAATATTCGCCTAAACGTTTTAACTGAGAGCCGGTTACATAAGCACCTGCGTTCATGAAAAATGGTGATTTTCTTCCGCTTTTCAGCGTAAATTCACCAAATTTCAAAACATCGCTCTCTACCATAAACTCAATAAACTCTTCCTTATATCGTTCCATTTTCGTTCCTCCTAGTCGTTTAACAGTTTTTCAACGGATGCTAATTTGACACAAAGAACAAACATTTTTGTTGCTTCTGCCATTTCTTCCGGTGTTGGGAAAGAAGGGGCGATTCGGATATTGGAATCTTCCGGGTCTTTTCCATACGGATAGGTAGCACCTGCTCCCGTAAGAACTACACCAAGCTGCTTACATTTATCAACAATCGCTTTTGCACAACCAGGCATTGCATTAAAGGAAATGAAATAACCACCACGCGGTTTCACCCAGGAACCAATTTCAAGCCCCTTGAGTTCTTCCTGTAAAATCTGCAAAACAGCCTCAAACTTCGGACGCAGAATTTCTGCATGCTTCTGCATATGATTTTTAAGACCGTCAATATTCTTAAAAAATCTTACATGACGAAGCTGATTAATCTTATCATGTCCGATAATCTGCACAGTCATGTGCTGACGGATAAATTCCACATTGGCTAGTGATGTCGCAATTGCAGAAACACCGGAGCCTGGAAAACTTACCTTTGAAGTTGAACCAAACATGTAAACCATATCCGGATTTCCTGCTTTCTCACACTCCTCCAAAATGTTTGGAATTTTGTCATGAATTTCATCGTAAATGTGATGAATACAATACGCATTATCCCAGAAGATACGGAAATCTTCTGCTTTCGGATGAAGATTTGCAAAACGTTTTACTACCTCATCCGAGTATGTGATGCCAGTCGGATTAGAGTACTTCGGCACACACCAGATACCTTTTACTGCCTCATCGTTATTCACATATTTTTCAACTAAATCCATATCCGGACCATTTTCATCCATCGGGATGTTAATCATCTCGATACCAAATAACTCCGTAATTTTGAAATGTCTGTCATATCCGGGAACCGGACACAAAAATTTAACTTTATCCAGTTTACACCACGGAGTTGAACCATTCACACCACGAACCATGGAACGGGCAACCGTATCATACATAATATTCAAGCTGGAATTTCCACATACAATTACATTGTCCTTTTTTACTTCCATCATATCAGCTAACAACTTTCGGCACTCTCCGATTCCATCCCAGTCACCATAGTTTCTGGTATCATTTCCTAATAAAGTTTTCATGTCAGATTTGCTGTTAATCACATCCAGCATCGGCATAGATAATGCAAGCTGAGAAGCTCCCGGCTTACCACGTGCCATATTTAAAGACAACCCTTTCGCCTCTTCCGTTTTAAACTCTTCTTCCAGACTAGCTTTCAATGACAGGAGTTCCTCCCTGCTCATCTGCATATACGATTTCATATTGACCTCCATTCTAAAGTGTTTCGAAACACTTCCTTTTGTATCTAAACTTAATTTCTTACTATTTTACACATCCGATAATATCTCGGATACTCGAAAGTTTTTCCTTCTTTACATACTCCTCTAATCCATCAATAATCTGGGATGTTACATACGGATTAAAAAAGTTTGCCGTACCGACTGCCACCATGGTAGCACCTGCCATCAAAAATTCAAGAGCATCCTCGGTATTTTGTACACCACCCATTCCTAAGACTGGAATGGAAACAGCATTTGCCACCTGATATACCATCCGCACTGCAACCGGTTTCACGCATGGACCGGACATACCGCCGGTCTGATTGGCAAGAGCAAATGTTTTTCTTGCTACATCAATTTTCATACCGGTCAGCGTATTAATCAGCGAAACACCATCTGCACCTCCGGCTTCCACCGCTTTTGCCATCTCTGTAATGTCCGTGACATTCGGACTAAGTTTCATAACAATCGGCTGCTTTGCCACTGCTTTCACAGCTTTCGTAATTTCTTCCGCCATTTCCGGTTTCTGTCCAAAAGCAATCCCGCCTGCCTTTACGTTCGGACAGGAAATATTAATCTCTAACATATCCACGTCTTCATCCGCAAGACGTTCAACTACTTCCACATAATCCTCTTTGGAACGCCCGCACACATTTACGATAATATGTGCACCATGCTCATACAGATATGGCAAATCACGTGCAATCAAAGTATCAATTCCCGGATTCTGAAGCCCAATAGCATTGAGCATACCACCGTGGGTTTCCACAATACGCGGTGTCGGATTTCCGGACCACGGCACATTGGCAACACCTTTTGTCGTCACGGCACCAAGTTTCTTCAAATCCACAAATTCACTGTATTCGAGTCCGGAGCCGAATGTACCGGACGCCGTCGTTATTGGATTTGGAAACGTGATTCCCGCGAAATTTACTTCTAACTGTTTGCTCATTTTCCTCCTCCTTATAACTCAATGTCTGTCGATAAAAAGACCGGACCATCTTTACAGATACGTTTATTTTTCACTTTTGAATGCGAGTCGATTTCCTTTGACTCACACACACAGGCAAGACAGGCACCAATACCGCACGCCATCTTTTCTTCCATTGAAATCCACGCCGGAATCTGTTTTTCAAAAGCCCATTGTTTCACACCGCGAAGCATCGGCGTTGGTCCACAGGAAAAAATACAGTCTCCGGTCACACCTTCTGCTTCCATGGCATCCAAAACGGTTCCTTTTATTCCTATACTGCCATCATCTGAAGCAATTACAACACGATCTGCCGCCTCTTCCAATTCTTCCCGCAAAAAAGTATCGGCATTTCGGTATCCAACCACCACCGTTGTTTTGCAAGGCAATTGCTTTGCAAGTTCCAAAAGCGGCGGAATTCCAATTCCACCACCAATTAACACTGCCGTCTTGTCTTTTTCACAAGCATCCAATGGAAATCCATTTCCCAAAGGTCCGAGAATCCGGATTTCATCATCCTTTTCTTTCGCCGCAAATTCCTTTGTTCCCGCACCAACAATGCGGAATACAATGCGGAGAAGACCATCTTTTTGATTCACTTCACAAAGACTTATCGGACGTGGAAGAAGTGTATCCGAATTATCGCAATACAGCGAAATAAACTGTCCCGGTTTTGCCGATTTCGCAACTCCCGAAGCCGACAGCCACATGGATACAATCCCCTCTGCAAGAACAGAAACTTCCGTTACCTTTGCCATACACTGTATCTTTGCCATCATCATTTCCTTTCCAAAACTATTTTCTAAAATCATTAGAAAATACGGTTAATATCCTCAATCATGTCAATTACTGCCTGACGAGAAGCATCGGCATAATTTTTCTCACCAAATGAAGCATACTTCTCCTGTTTGTAAGCACAAATAATACCACGGGATGAATTTACAATTGCACCAAGTCCATCTTCATTGAAATATGGACGAAGAGAATCTGCTGTTCCTCCCTGTGCACCATAACCCGGCACCAGAATATAACTTTTTGGCATAATATTACGAAGCACTTTACCCATTTCCGGATAAGTAGCACCAACAACCGCACCTACCTCGCTGTAACCGCAGGCGCCAACACAATCTTCGCCCCATTTTGCCACATGTTCACCAACTAACTCATACAATGGTTTTCCATCGATTAACTTATCCTGAAATTCGCCGGAAGATGGATTTGAAGTCTTTACCAAAACAAAAATACCCTTCTTTTCCTCTTTGCAGACATCAACAAATGGTTTCACACCATCGGTACCAAGATACGGATTGACCGTAATCATATCCTCATCAAAGCCACGGCAAACGGTAGTCCCAACGGTCACACTGCCCAAATGAGCATTTGCGTAAGCCGTTGAAGTCGAACCAATATCACCACGTTTCACATCACCGATAACAACCAGTCCCTTTTCTTTGCAGTAATTTACTGTTTTCTGAAAAGCCACAAGTCCCGGAATTCCAAACTGCTCATACATGGCAATCTGAGGTTTTACAGCCGGAATCAAATCATAAACCGCATCCACGATTCCTTTGTTATATACCCAAATCGCTTCTCCGGCCGCCTCCATGGTCTCTCCATATTTTGAAATGGCATCTTTTAAAATCCATTCCGGAATATAAGAAAGCATAGGGTCTAATCCAACAACAACCGGTGCCTTTGTCTTTTTAATTTTTTCAACTAATTGATCAATCATGGTGTCCTCCATTTATTCATATTGATAAACAATGTTTCCGCCTACAATCGTATAATACACACGACCATTGACTTTTGCTCCGTCAAATGGTGTGTTCTTACCTTTTGATAAAAATGTATTCTTATCAATCACATATTCCGAATCCATATCCGCAATTGTAATGTCCGCCGGTGCCCCCACAGAAAGTGTTCCGCCTGGTACCGAAAGAATCCGGCATGGATTCGTACTCATTTTTTCAACTAACTGAAGCGGGGTTAATTTTCCCGTCTTCACAAGATGTGTCACAGAAAGTGCATATGCCGTTTCTGAACCAACAATTCCAAACGGTGCCTTTGCAATCGACTGTTTCTTTTCTTCTTCGCCGTGTGGCGCATGGTCCGTAGAAATTGCTTCCATCGTGCCATCCGCTAAACCATCCACCAAAGCTTCTACATCCGCAGCACTTCGCAGTGGTGGATTCATTTTATAATTCGCATCGTCTCCTGCGATTTCATCCTCTGTCATTGCAAAATGATGTGGACATACTTCTGCTGATACACTGACGCCATCCTTTTTTGCAATACGAACCATTTTTACACTGTCTTTTGTTGAACAGTGACACAAATGAAGATGAACTCCGGTTTCTTTCGCAAGAAGAATATCTCTTGCCACAATCACATCTTCTACCGCATTGGTGATTCCACAGATTCCAAGTTCTTTGGCTTTTTCCCCGGCATTCATTGCTCCGTGGCCTACCATGTTTTTATCTTCACAATGGGCAAGCACCGGAATTCCCGCTTTTTTTGCTTCTTTCATCGCTTCACGGTAAATTTCGGCATTCATCACGGACTTGCCATCTTCGCTAATTGCTTTTGCTCCTGCTTTTACCATACCGGCAATATCCGTCATTTCCTCGCCAAGCTGCCCTTTCGTAACAGCCCCAACAGGATAAACACGAATCGGACTGTCTGTTTTGGCAATCTTAAGAATTTTTTCAATCATTGCCGGAGAATCTGTCACAGGCTTTGTATTTGGCATCGGACAAACCGCTGTAAAACCGCCCTTTGCCATCGCGTGCGTACCGGAATAAATTGTTTCCTTGTACTCAAAACCGGGTTCTCTTAGGTGCACATGCAAATCAACAAGTCCCGGCATCACGTATTTTCCTTCTGCATCAATCACCGTACATTCGTCTGGAATTTTATCCGACGAAAGGCTGCCAACACAGGCAACCTTTCCCTCTTTCACATATACATCACATACTTCATCCAGATGATTGGCAGGGTCTAAAACATGTCCATTCTTAATCCATAGGTTCAATAAACAAATCCACCTTTCCAAAATCATCCAGGTCAAAACTACTTGTCAGACCCGCCTTCTCGATATCTTTAACAACTGCCTGATTGGTGATTACCTGAGCAATTTCGCTTTTTGGGACCCACTTACTGTCACGAAGTTCCTCTGCCAAAATCACTTCATCCATCTGTGCATCACACAGAAAAGCAATTCCACATGTACAAATCTCACCTGCGGTAAATCCCCAGGTGTACAGTGGCTTATTTACCTGAACAGCCACTCCTGTTTTTTCCGCCACAATGCGCTCTACTGCTTTTTCCGGTGTCTCTCCGAATTCCATCTCTCCATCAATGAATTCCCACTGATAAGGGTCAAAAATACGGTCATCATACCAGCGCTCCACTGCTAAATAAGAATCCTGATACTGCACGATTCCTTTGACCAGCACACGAAATTTACTCATTCCCATCATCCTTTCCCAATTTATTTAGCTGTTATATATCCTTTGGCTTTCAAAAGTTCCGCCATCAGCACAGCACCACCTGCTGCACCACGTACGGTATTATGGGAAAGTCCCACAAATTTCCAGTCAAAATATGCGTCTTTTCGAAGACGTCCGATACTAACGCCAAATCCATTTTCATAATTTACATCCAAGGCAACCTGTGGGCGGTCATCCTCTTCTAAATACTGAATGAACTGCTTTGGTGCATTTGGCAGTCCCAATTCCTGAGGTGCACCTTTAAATTCAACAAGTGCCTGAATCAGCTCTTCTTTCGTTGGTTTTTGTTTAAAATTAACAAATACAGCAGCCGTATGTCCATCCAGTACCGGCACACGGATACACTGGCTTGTAATCAATGGACCATCGGCTTTTACAATCTGTCCATTCTCAACTTTACCCCAGATACGAAGCGGCTCCTGCTCACTCTTTTCTTCTTCACCGCCAATATATGGAATAATATTATGCTCCATCTCCGGCCAGTCTTTAAATGTCTTTCCCGCTCCGGAAATTGCCTGATAAGTCGTAGCGACAACGAGTGTCGGCTCAAACTTTCTCCATGCGGTAAGTGCCGGTGCATAACTCTGGATTGAACAGTTTGGTTTTACACAGATAAAACCTCTCTTAGTTCCCAGACGTTTTTTCTGGCTCTCGATAACCTCTAAATGTTCCGGATTTACTTCCGGTACAATCATCGGAACATCCGGTGTCCAGCGGTGTGCACTGTTGTTAGAAACAACCGGTGTCTCGGTTTTTGCATAATCTTCTTCGATCTTTTTGATTTCTTCTTTTGTCATATCTACGGCACTAAAAACAAAATCAACTTCGCTGCTGACTGCCTCAATGTCATTTACATTTTTTACAACTATATTTTTTACCGCTTCCGGCATCGGTTTCTGCATTTTCCAACGGCCGCCTACTGCCTCTTCATATGTTTTCCCCGCACTTCTTGGACTTGCTGCAATTGTTGTTACTTCAAACCAAGGGTGATTCTCCAACAGCGAAATAAAACGCTGGCCTACCATACCGGTACCGCCAAGGATACCTACTTTTAACTTGTCGCTCATGATATTCCTCCATACTTTTTCATAGTCCACCTTATCATACACCATTTCTACAAATTTTTCAACAAATTATCAGAACAAATATCGCAAATACGGATTCAGCTTTGAGATTACATAGTTGGAAACTTTATTTAATTCACTTGTTGTATCATCAAATAGTTCCTCTTTGCTGTCCTGTGTACCGTCTGCTGCATCTGCTTCTTTTTGATAGGAAGTAAAACTTTTTTTCAATATCTCACACAAAGGCCTGCTGTCAATCACCAGCATTAACTCTGTATCCTGATAAGCACTCTTCATATCCATGTTAAAAGAACCGACAATTGCAAGCCTGTCATCAATCACCGCACTCTTTCCGTGGTAAGAAACACCACCGTGGTACTCAAGCACTTTCGCCCCCATCTTTAACACCTCGTCCTTGTGAAGTGCATAATCCACGGAGCCAAACGGATTTCCGTTATTTTTCACTGAATTTGTCATAATGGTAAATTCAGGAACCTCTTTGGCTATCTTTGCAATTTCACTATACATATAATCATTATTGATAATATACGGTGTGTGCCAGATAACTTCTTTTTTTGCCTGCTTCATCAGTTCGCACAAACCGTAAAACACCTGCGGTTCTTTGCTGTAAAGACAAGTCGGGTTTGAGAGCAGTGTAATCCGGTTTGCCGCCACTGTTTTTTCTTGATATGATATGGTTTGAAACCATCCAGGTTCCTGTTTTTTCAGAGAAATGTACTGTTTTTCCAGTTCCTGCCCTGCCCTTTTTACACCGGGAATTAAGCGAAGCAACTGGTTGTCATTCCATGTCTTACACAGCGAATCATTCCAGATTGCTTCAAAATAGGCTTTTACCTGATAAAGGGAGCCTTCTTTTTCTCCTTCGTGGTAAACTAAAACGTCCCTGTCATAATTTTTAGGTCCGTCCTGCGCCCCAAGGAAAGAATCATAGACATTTCTTCCTCCTAGCAGATACAAAGAATCATCAACAATCACATACTTATCATGCATCCGGCTCATCGCGTGAAACGGTAACAGGGGATTGACCGGATTATACGTTTTTATCGTCACATTTTCATGGGAAGCAAGTGCATAAAAATAGGCATTTCCCGTCATACGGAGCCATGAATTGCAGCCATCCGCCAAAATTTTCACCTTGACGCCGCGTTCTGCCGCTGCCCACAAGGCAGCCAACATCTTTTTCCCGCTGATATCCGAATGAAAATCAAACGTGGATAAAACAATGGATTGTTTTGCATGCTCAAGCATTCGAATTCTTTCCGCCAATGCCTCCCCATTATCTTCAATGAGCATCACGCGGTCTCCTGCCGAGTTTTCCGATGCAAAAACTTTATTTGCAAATTCTTTTTTATATTCTTCACTCACTTTTGGCTGGTGCAGATATGGAAGTGCCGCTCCCAAAATCAGATAGAGAAAAACACCTGCCACACCCACTGCTTTATAACGTTTTTTGATTTTTCCAAACGTTCTATTTGTGAGTAATTCGATATGGAACCGAAGATACAAAATCCAGGTGACAACCATTAAAATCATCAGTACCAGAATCAATAAATTCGATACTAAAAGAGGCATGCCGGGGAATAAAATAAGTGCTAAAATCCCAAAATCCAAGCCTGCCGTACCAATTTTTCCAAACCGCTTGGCACCAAAAACCTGATTTTTCTTTCGAATCACAAGTAATCCCATCAGCCCCATATAAATTTCTTTTGCTGCAAATAATAAAAACAACCAGATGGTCGCAGGGAAATGCACGGTACACATAATCGCAAGTGCCGCTTGGGTCAGTTTGTCCGCAATAGGGTCTAACATTTTTCCCCATTCGGTCACCTGATGAAAATGTCTTGCAATTTTCCCGTCAAAAAAATCCGACAAAAACGAAAGACATAGAACAATAACCGCCCCATAAAAGCAGCCTGCATTCTCCGAATGATAATATAAAATACAAAATACAGGAATTAACAAAATCCGAAAATATCCCATTAGATTTGGAATTGTAAAATACTCTTTTTTCATATCAACGCCCCTCTCAAGCCATTACCTTTATGATACTAAATCCGGCGGAAACTGGCAAGATTTTCTTTACATAAAGAAGAACACCCAGTCAAAAGACTAGGTGTTCCTCTTCGTATAATAGGGTGGGAGTAGTAGTCAACAAAGTAACTACTGTGTTAAATGTAACAGGAAAATGTGGCAAAAAAATGACGATTTTGCTATTCCTGTAATTTTTTTCGTGCCTGCGCCCGGTATTGGCTCGGTGTCACGTGAATATTTTTCTTAAACTGCTTCATAAAAAATGTTTCATTGCGATAGCCGCACAAATCCGCAATTTCCTTAATCGAATAATTGGAAACCAGTAAAAAATGTTTGGCGTGCTCCATCCGGCTCTGTACAACATCCTGCACAAACGTATTTCCAAAATATGATTTATACAATTTCTGAAAATACGGTGTACTTAGCCCATTGACACCGGCACACTCCGATACATGCCAGTCTTTCGACGGCTCCAAATATATCTGAGAACGAAGATTCTGAAACAATTCATCATATCGGTCCGGTATTTTTGCAACCTTACGTCTTTCTGACATCTCGGAAACTTTAATCAAAATCATTTTAAATAAACATTCCATCGTCGTCTCTTTGTACTCATTCATCGAAATATATTCCTGATAGAGTTGTTTCATCATCGAAGGAATCAACGTATTTTCCGGCAGGTGAATCACCGTATTCATCGGCAGATTGATTTCATCCACAAAAGAACGGCTGTCATCCAGCCAAAAATGTACAAAATCATCTTTATAGGAATCATTTACGGCATAATAGTGCTGCTTAGCACCAATATCATATAAAATCACGGATGGCGGCTTAACATAAACCGGCTGCTCATCAAGCACAACACAGCACTCCGTATGAAAATACAAAAATAAATAATCCGGCTTTCCATACCGGGAAATTCCGTCTTCTCTATAAATTTTAAAATCACTGTCGTACTCTAATTGTACCCCAACATCACGAAAGCGCATCCTACTTCTCCTTTCAAAAGCACAGCTTTCTCTCAAAACTATACAATCCTCTTATTGAACTTCATTATAGCATTTTCGTATTTTTTTGTCAGTATTTTTTTTCATTACTTTTATGCCACAAATTTCCATTATATTTTTCTTTTTTGTGGCAACAATATTACCAAGATAAATCGGATGCAGGAGAAAAAAAACAGCATTTCAACAAAAGGGATGCCGTTTCCCGGCATTCCTTTATCTTCACAATAAATAAAACGGAGGTGAAAAATCATGACAAACAAAAATTCATCCAAGATGGAAGTACCACAGGCTAAAGAGGCTATGAATCGTTTCAAAATGGAAGTTGCAAACGAGATTGGTGTAAACTTGAAAGATGGTTACAACGGTGACCTTACTTCCCGTGAAGCTGGATCAATCGGCGGCGAAATGGTTCGTCAGATGATTAAGAAACAGGAAGAGAGCATGAAATAATCGCAGCCTAAATGCGAAATAAAAGAGGACAGCCGCTTTGCTGATAAAAATTGCTTAGCGGCTGTCTCTTTGTTCTAAGTCCATTTGTATCTGTTCTAAATAATGGACAAATGTTCCTGAATAGGTCGAAATTTCATATGCAGGATCTAATTCTTCATATTTGAAATGCTTTGCTCCGCCCTCTTCCATCCGTCTCCAAAATTCATCTAACTTTGCATACGGCAGATACATAAAGGTATCTTTTGCTTTGAAATAAATCAATAAAAATGCAATGCCGTCCTGCTCCTCAAACTCTTTCATAAAGCGAATCTGATGTTCATGCACATTCGCAAGCGGAAACCGATCAGTCGCACATTCCTTTGCATCAAAACATATCGGAATCCCCTGAACAACCCCGATGTAATCCACCGTACTTTTCTGTTCAAAGTAAGCAAGCGTAATATGTCTTGTTGTCTGGTCTATCGTAATCGGTTTAATCGGCGTTGGCACCTTCTGTACAAGTGCCAGTTTCTGCGAGCGGTATTTGTCATTTGTCATATTTACAAGTTCTTCCAAAAAAGAACCGCGAAGTCCTCTCGAATTCCAGGTTGCCATTAATTTTTCTCCCGGTACACAGTTTTATGTGCAATTTCGTCTGACTTTTCTTTTCCCTCAAGCAGCTCCAATAATTTCAAACCAAAATCCATCGTTGTTCCAAGACCGCGGCTTGTCACAATATTACCGTCAACAACGACCGGCTCACGAACTACCGTTGCACCAATCAAATTCTTTTCATGCTGTGGGAAACTGCATGCCGTCTTTCCTTCTAACAAACCATATTTACCAAGAACTCCGGGGGCCGCACACACGGCTGCAACAATTTTTCCGGCATCATTCATAGCAAGAATTGCCTTTCTGACTGCATCGCTTTCACCCAAATTAATGGTTCCCGGCATTCCTCCCGGAAGAATGATGGCGTCATAATCAAGTACATCCACTTCTCCTAAAACAGCGTCCATTTCAACATTTACGCCATGTGAACTTCTCACAAATTCATCTTCTGTAATTGAAGCCATCGTCACTTCCACACCGCCCCGGCGCAGTAAATCAACGACTAAAAGCGCCTCCACGGTTTCATATCCTTCTGCAAATAAAATCACTGCACGTTTCATATTTTTTCCTCACTTTCCAAATTGTTTATTTATCATTTTCGCAAAGTAATCCGGCTCTTTTGCCGTTACTACCCTGCCTGAAAGATTTTTAAGTTCTCCCATATTTTCAGGAAAACACAATGTTTTCGCATGCAAAAAATAATGCTTCGTATCCGCTCTCTTTGCTGCACCATATTTTACATCCCCCAATAGCGGATGTCCCAAAGATGCCAGATGTCCGCGAATCTGATGTGTCTTTCCCGTCACCAGCTTCACTTTCAAAAGTGTTACTGTGCCATTGGTCCGTAACGGCTCATACCCGGTCTCAATCCACACGCGGTCTTCCCCGTCTTCCGAAAAAATCTGAACCCGGTTTGTCTGTTCATCCTTTTTTAAGTATCCGCGGACAACCGAAGGTTCTTTCATAACACCTTCCACAATTGTAAGATAGTACTTATCCATCGTTCGGTCTTTTAAAAGCTCCGACATTTTTTGCAGGCCCCGAAGGCTTTTCCCGGCAATCACAAGACCACTTGTATTCCTGTCAAGCCGGTTGCAAATCCCCGGTTTCAGGCTGTCTTTCGGTGACCACTCACCTTTTTTCTGTAAATAACCAAGTATATATTCTACAAGTGTAACATCCTGAGGCTTCGCCTTTTGAGACAACATACCGGCAGGCTTATTCACAATCAGGACATCCTCATCTTCATAAACAATATCCAAATCTATTACCGGATAAATCACTTTTTTAGTCTCTCCGCGAAATTTCTCAAAGGTCTCATCTGAAAAATACACAGTTACTTTATCGCCCGTTTGCAGCATTTCACTGCCCGTTGCCTTTTTGTCATTTAGCTTGATATTTTTCTTTCGCAGCATTTTATACAAAAAACTTGTCTGCGCCTCTTTGAAATACTTTTCCAGAAACTTAGAAAAACGCTGTCCGCTTTCCTTTGCTCCAATCGTCACCTCTCTCATCGTCTTCTCCACTACATCGCAAGTGAATGTAAATAATCCACCAGTGTTTTTTCCGAATTTTCTGACGCTTCTTCCTGCGTTAAGCGCTGCAGGTGTGAAATCAGTTTTTCATCCGACTCAAACAAGCGCACATGATACGACGGTGCCGTCTTTTTCACAACATCCGTCAAATATTGTTTCAAATACGGCACATCCTGTTTGGACTTCGCAATCACGCCAAGAACATTACCATTTTTCACAAGCAAAAAGTCTAAATGCATAATTTTTTCCGTCGAGGTAAATACATAATCGGTATACAAAACCGCTTGTCCTGCTGCCGTTTTTACTTTATCATACCGCTCTTTCGTAACTCCTTTTTTACGAAACATCGCAATCAGCGCAACCAGATGTTTCGCCGCCGGAAGCACGAGTAACACTGCCATTACAGTAAAAATATTTGCACGCACACCACTCCACAAATATCCGGTTAAAAAAATAGCAACGCCAAGCACTACAAAAAATACAATCCATAAAATTTCTGCTTTCTTACGTTTCGTAAGATATCCCAAGGTACATTTTTCGTACATCATTTTCTTTCCTTTCTCAAATCATGCTTTTTACACACAAATTAAGTTTATCACAAAAACCGTGCGGTGGAAAGAGGCTTTTCCATCGCCTTTAGAATTGGATACGGGTTCACACTGAATTCTTTGTCTCCCATCGTAAAGTAAATTCCAAAATGCAGATGAACCGGGAACTTTCCAACCGTTCCCTCTTTTCCGTAACCGCTGTCTCCCATATAACCTAACAGCTCGCCCGCTTTCACAGTCTTTCCCTGTTTCATCCCCTCCGCATAGGAAGAAAGATGAGCATAATAAAAATAAGTGCCCGTTTTACTGCGAATTCCAATGCGGTAGCCGCCTAATTCCAGCCATCCGATTTTTTCCACAACACCATCACAGACACTTACAACAGCAAACGTATCTCTTTGATTTTTCGGTGGCATTAAATCCGTCCCCTCATGGAGCCGTTTTCCCCCATAACTGCGGGACATCCCCCATGAATCCTCAAAAGAAATCCCCTCTTTTTCTTTCTTATCTGAGACAACCGGAAAACATTTTATCCCGGAAAGAAGTTTTTGATAGTAAACAGCATAGGGCTCCCATGTTTCTCTTTCCAAAAGGATGCGGTACCACGATAAAGACGGAAGTGATTTGCTTGTCTTTTCCAGTTTACCGTCCGCATATAAAAAGTCCTTTGCGAATTCTTCATATTCGTCTTTTCCCCATGTTTTAAATCCGGCAAGCCGTTTTGGTACCACCTGAAAATCCCGGATATTTTCTGTATTTTGCTCCCATTTCGGAACCTTTTTCACTTCCATTTTCCAAAATAACAGTCCACATAAAAACGGCGTCCAGAAAAATAATATCATGCAAACAAGAAACTTTTTCCAAAAAATCCTTCGCTTCATCTAACGCCTCACATTTTTCTATCTCTAAAATGTATGCGTTATTAACTAATAAGATTCAATATCTACCACCGTTGTATTTTCCACCTGATATGGCAGAATGGAATTGGCAAAAGAACGGAACTGGTCCACACCATCACTGACAAAGAATTTGTGCTCCGGTTTCTCACCGGATACATTCAGTAAATCTTTTTCCTTTAACAAATCCTTTAACGATTTTGCCGTTTCATAAGCAGGGTTCACCAGTTTTACCGACTCACCCATTTCACGCCCAATCACACCGCGTAAAAGCGGATAATGGGTACATCCCAAAACAAGCGCATCAATCTCATACTCTTTCATATCATGCAGATATCTGGAAACAACATCTTCCGTAATACGGTCTTCAAACAGCCCCTCTTCCACAAGAGGTACAAATAGCGGACACGCTTTACTCACTACCGTCAATTCCGGATTTATTTTGTGAAGATAGCTCTCATAAATTCCACTTTTTATTGTACTCTGGGTTCCAATCACACCAATTTTGTTATTCTTAGTCGATGCCGCCGCCATTCTCGCTCCCGGCTGTACCACGTCAATCACCGGCACATCCACCATATCTTCAAGTTCCTCTCTGGCAAGTGCACTGGCTGTATTGCAGGCAATTACAATTGCTTTAACATCCTGTGTCAGGAGAAATTTAGCAATCTGCTTACTGTATTTACAAACCGTATTTTTTGATTTGGAACCATATGGCACACGGGCTGTATCTCCAAAATAAACAAGACTTTCCCCCGGAATCTGCCGCATAATCTCTTTTGCCACTGTCAATCCGCCAATTCCCGAATCAAACACGCCAATCGGTGCATTCATAATCCTTCCTCCAATCTGCTCTTATTCTTTTTCATCCATCGCTTCTTCTATCATGGATTCTTCATCTACTGTTTTTTCTCTCATATCTTTTTTGCGGTTTAACAAATCATAAATACATGGTACAACAAACAGTGTAAGCAGCGTACCATATACCAGACCACCAATCGTTACAATTGCCATCGGTCTTGTCATATCCGTTCCCATGCTGCTGCCGGCAACCATCGGAATCAGACCAAGCACCGTCGTCAATGCCGTCATCAGAATCGGACGAAGTCTCGTTACGCCTGCTTCCTCAATTGCCTGTCGTTTCTCAACACCGCTTCGGCGTAACTGATTGATATAATCCACAAGTACAATACCATTGTTTACAATAATACCGGAAAGCATTACAAATCCAATCATGGCAATGACACTGATATCACTTCCCGAAATCCACAGTCCAAGGAAACCTCCCGTAAAGGCAAGTGGAATCGTGAACAAAATGATAAATGGAGATAACAAGGACTGGAACTGTGCCACCATAATCAAATACATCAAAAGCACACCAAGTGCCATCATCAAAAGCACCTGTCCCATTGCTTCTGTGGTTGCTTCATTTTCACCATCTAATTCCATTTCATAACCGGCCGGTTTCTTTGTCTGGTTTACGATTTTTTCAACCTCTTTCGAAACATCACTTACTACATAGCCATCCTTGATATCCGCTTTTACAGCAATATATCTGGTCTGTCCTTTGCGGTAAATCGATTTTGGCGAATCTGCAGTGCTAAAATCAGCAATCTTACTAAGGGTAACCTTTTTTGTCTTCTGGGTCATCGAATCGGTGTAATCAATTTTCAGATTTTTGACATCATTTCTTGTCAAGTCCTCATCCTCCGCCGAGTTGACATAAACCCCTAAATCATCGGTATCATTCGATACCGTAGAAGCTGAAGAAGCCTCTTTTACTTTTGCATAAATCTGCTGATAAACCTGAGCCACCGTAAGTGAATAACGCATTGCTTTTGCTTTATCCACGGTAATGCGGTACTCTTTACCGGCATCTTCCAGACCATTCGTAATGTTATCAAGACCATCTACTTTTTCAAGTTTCTTCATCATGTCTTCCGAAATCGTCTGCAATTTATCCAAATCTTTTCCTTTAATATTGATGGTGACACCATCGCCCATCAGGGCACTCATATCCATCGCAGAAGCATTTACTTCTAATTCTCCCTCAATATTTTTCGTTTTTTCCGTAATCAGTTTTGTGATTTCTTCATTGCTTAACTGCCTATCGTCCTTCAAAATGATATACATAGTTACGGTATTTTCACCGCCGGAACCGGTAAGCATCGACATGGATGAACCCGTTCCTGTATAAGCACCAACCGATTCAACATCCGAAATCTCACGGATTTTTTCAACCACTTGATTGGACGCTTTTTTCGTATCTGCCAGTTTTGTTCCATTATCCATCGTAAGCGTAGCCGTCATCTGCGTACTTTCCATATCCGGCATCATGGAAAATCCTCTGCCGGCTGCCAATGCAGCAAACAATACAAGGAGAACAACCGAGCCCAAAAGTACAAGCCACTTAAACCGCAGCACCCATCTGATTGCCCTGCCATACGCACGCTGAACTGCAGCAATAATCTTTGACTCTTTCTTTGGCTTTCTCTTAATCAATCCGGCCGACATTGCCGGAACTAAGGTAAGTGCTACAAGAAGACTTGCTCCCAGTGTGTAAGCAAGGGTAAGCGCCAAGTCGACGAATAACTGCTTTGTCACACCTTCTGTAAAGATAATCGGTGCAAACACACAAACCGTTGTCAGTGTAGATGCCACGATAGCTCCTGCCACCTGGCTTGCTCCCTCAATTGCTGCACGCTTGGTTGAAATCCCATGCTGCTTAAGACGGAAAACGTTTTCAATTACGACAACCGAGTTATCCACAAGCATACCAACACCAAGTGCCAAACCGGATAAGGAAATAATATTCAGTGTTACACCACTAAAGTACATCGCTACAACTGCTGCAATCACACTGAGCGGAATTGAGCAGGCAACAATAAAGGTTGGCCGCCAGTCGCGCAGGAAAAACAGCAGAATCAAAATAGCAAGCAAACCACCAAGCAAAAGATTTTGCACTACAGCATCCACTACAAGGTCAATGTATACCCCCTGATTCATCAAAACAGAAACATGCAGTCCCTGATTGTCTTTCTGCAACTGGTCAAAACGTTCCGTCAGTGCACTCGTTACGTCTCCGGTTGAAAATCCGGACTGTTTCTGTAAGGTAACAAGTACCGCCGGGTTGCCGTTTACTACGGTATACACATCATCCGAGTTATCCGTAACCGCAATATCTGCCACATCTGAAAGTTTAATTGGGTCTAAACCATCCAAATCCATATCGCAGACAACGAGGTTTTTGATTTCTTTCTCGGATTGAATCTTATCACCTACACGTACAAGGTAAGAAGCATCTCCTTCGGTAATATAACCGGACGGCATATCAAAGTTCTGCGCTTTTAATACATTTTCAACCATTTCCTTTGTAATAATTTTTTTCAGGTTCGCATTACTTTTTGTCGTTTTTTTCGAATCCTTTAACTGTTTATCTGCTTCATCTAACTTATTTTTTCCATTATCCATCTGTGCTTCCGAAACACTTAACTGGATACTGGAAAGAATTTTCTGTTTATTTAACTGTTCGGTTGCTTCCGTTGTCGAAATCTGACCTTTCTCTAATTTCTTCTTTGTTGCATTTAGTTTTTTCAGACCGGCATTGATTTTTTTCTTTGCCGCTGTAATTTTGGCTTTATTCTTTGCCAGCGTTTTCTCTTGGGTTTCCACCTGCTTAAGTCCGCTGTTTGCTGAAGTAAGTGCCGTATTCACTTCGTTTACTTTGGATGGAAGCATTTCTTCCGTAATACCGGCATCCTTCAATTTACCACGGACAACCTGTAACTGTGCCTGAACCGACGCTAAAGAAGTACTCAGTTCCTGTGAATCCCCACCGACATTCTCAAGCTGCGTTTTCAAAGATGTCTCCTGAACTTTGAGCTTTTCAAGCGTCGTCTTCAGTGTCGTAAGCTGCGTCTGCGTCGCCGTCAGTGTCTTAATTGTATTTGTCAGTTTTGTTTTATTGGCAGCGAGCGAGGCAAGCCCCGTATTTAACTGTTTTTCACTCTTTTTAAGCGTTGCCTGCTGCTTTTTAATATTCGTAATATTTTCATTAATAACTTTCAGGCCATCCTTAATTTTATCCGATGCCTGACTAAGTTTCGTCTCTCCCTTCGCCATCTTATCGGCGGCGGTCTCTTTTCCATTCTTTAATTTGTTTTTGCCATTTTCCAGTTTCTTCTTTCCTTCATCAATCTTATCCTGTGCATCACTTAATTTTCCTTCAATCGCCTTTTGCACAAGCTCATTCATCTTGTCAATCTTATCCTGCTGAATAATGACCTGAATCTTTTTCTCAATAGAACCGGATTCATTGACAGAGGCAACTCCCTCCACACTCTCCAATTCCGGAATGATTTCCTTTTCCGCCTTTTTCGTGACTTCCGCACTGTCTAATTTATCATAATCCAATGCCGCCACCATAATCGGCATCATGTCCGGATTCATTTTCATAATTGTCGGACTTCCGATGGAATCATCAAACTGCGATGTCACCATATCAAGGCTTTCTCTCATATCTACAACTGTAGAACCCATGTCCGTCCCATCATTAAATGACATAACAACCATTGACATATTCTGGATGGAAATGGATTGCAGTTCTTTGACGTTGTTGATACGCTCCATCGCCTGCTCCACCGGTTCGGAAACAGCCTTTTCTACTTCTTCCGGACTTGCTCCCGGATATGTAGTCATAACAAGTGCATACGGAAATTCCATATTTGGCAGAAAATCCGTACTCATATTTTGAAATGACAAAAATCCGAGTACCAGACATATAACAACCGCAACCAATACGGTAAATGGTTTGCGAACACTGAACTTTGATAACATCTGAAAGTTCCTCCCTTTTTCTAAAATGACTATTAGTCGAGTATAACACCGTTTGATTCGCTAACGCAACTCTAGGAGAGACACAAAATGTGAAATTTTTGTGTCTTTTACTCAATCAGCTATTTTTTCATTTATCACTTCCACTGCTTTTTGCAGCTGGTAATCGTCTTTTCCACCGAATTGCTTTAAATCAGAAGGATTCTTTGCTTCCACATCCGGAGTCAACCCTTTGCCCTGAATACATCTGCCGCTTGGCAGCAAATATTCCCCGGTTGTCAGTTTAATTCCGCCACCACACGATTTTTCCAGAGAAAAAATAGTCTGTACAATTCCTTTCCCAAAACTTTTCACACCGACTAACGAAGCCGCTTTCCGGTCTTGCATACAGCCGGCAAAAACTTCCGAAGCACTGGCACTTCCCCCATTAATCAAAACTGCCACCGGCTTATCAAAATGCTTTTCATCGGTTGAGGTATATACTTTATCACCATTTACTTTATTTTTTTCCGTTATCAGTTTTCCTTTTGGAAGCATCCGGTCAAGAATATCCACAACCGCCGTCAGTGAACCACCGCCATTGCCTCGCAAATCTACAACCAATCCCTTCTGTCCCTTCTTCTCTAAGTCAGAAAGCGCATTCTCATATTGTTTTACCGTTTCCTTTGTAAAAGAAGTAATGGCAATATAACCGGTTTTCCCGGACAACATCCGATGTGTAACCGTCTGATTAACAATCTTTTCACAGGTCACCGTAATTTTCTTCTTTGTCTTTTCTCCATTTTCTTCCCGCAAAACAACGAGTTCTGATTTTTTTCCTTCTTTTCCTTTAATCTTCTGAATGGTATCATTTAATGACAATTTTGTTACGTCCTCGCCATTTACAGAAAGCAGAATATCTCCGGCTTTTAATCCGGCTTTCTGTGCCGGTCTGCCTTTCTGCACTTCCTGAATCGTCTTGTTTTTTGTTTTTTCATCGTAGCGCACACTTGCACCGATTCCCTCGTAATCTCCTTCTACATCTTCCATACTGCTTTTTAATTCTTCACTGGTAAAATACGCTGAATACTTATCGCCAAGTGCCGCTACCATTCCTTTTGCGGCATATTCCGAAATTGTTTGATCCGATACATCGTCCTTCCAGTAATAGCTGTCAATGTACGATTCCACAATTTCTGCACGGTTTCTAATATCCGACGCAAGAGAGGACGCCGGCAGAATCTGTATATCTAAAAAATACATGACAAGAAAAAATGTCATAGAAAACAATACGCCAACAAATATTCCGGCAAAAAAACCACTGCCTCGTCTTTTCCTCATCTTTCACTATCCTCCATTATCTCGAAATATAATTTAACGGGTTCACATAACTTCCATTTTTCGTAACACCAAAATGGAGATGTGCTCCGGTCGATATACCGGTCGAGCCAACATACCCGATTACTTGTCCTTTTGTTACCTGTTTTCCGGCACTCACTGCAAGTCTGGAACAGTGCATATATACCGTATACAAACGGTTGCCATGCGAAATCATAATATAATTTCCGGCACTCGAACTATACGTAGCGGTCACTACTTTTCCGCTGCCGGCTGCTAATATCGGCGTTCCCGAAGATGCAGCCAAATCGACACCTTTATGATATGTGCTGGCACCTGCAGTCGGACTTTTTCTGCCACCAAATCCCGAAGAAATACGTCCGGCGCCACCTTTTAACGGCCAGCCAAGTCCTGTTGTGCTGCCGCCGGAATTTCCGCCGCCTGCCGCCATTTCACGGTCAATCTCATCCTGTTTTTTCTGAAGCAGCGCTTCCACCTGATTTTCCGCTTCCAGCGCTTTTTTCGTGTACTCACTTACTTGATCCTGCGATTTTTCCATCGCTTTATCAATCTTATCCAATTCTGTTTTTTTATCCGCCTTTAACTCGGACACCGCTTGCTTTTCTTCCCTTGTTTTTGTTTCTAATTCCTTTAACTCATTTGTCTGCTGTTCACGCTGCTTCTCCTTTTGCTGCACCGTAAGTGCTGCCTTCTTAAAATGCGCAAACACTTTGTTATCATATTCGGAAATTTTTTCAACATACTCTGATCGGTTCAACAAATCAGAAATACTTTTTGCTCCAAATATAATATCAAGATATTCCTGATTTCCATTTTCATACATATATTTTATGCGCCGCTTCATCGTCGTATACTGCTTTTCTTTTTCCTTCTGTGCCTTTGCTAATTCCTTCTGAATTACCTTTAACTTTTTTTCAGACGACGTAACCTGTGCATGAAGTTTCTCTAATTCTTCTTCCAGAGATGCTGTTTTTTTATCTAACTTCTCAATATATTTTAAGGTATCGTCTTTATCGGCCTGAATCTCTTCAATTTCCTTTTGCAGACTATCCGCCTTGTTTTCCCATTCTTTCTGCTGTTTTTCTGTTTCTTTAATCTGCTTGTCATAGTTTGAGGCACCTACGTTTTGTCCAAACACAGAAAGCGACACAACGCCACACAATATGCCACACAACAGCCATTTTCTTCTCATCTTTATCACTTCCTAAATATTTAAATTTCTCCGCACCGTAATAAAACTGCCAAAGAATCCAATTCCAACACCCAAAATCAGTGAAATCGGAACTAACATCACAAAAACTTCTCCTGTCGTAAGGAAAGCAAGTCCCTCCGAAAAAAGAGAAAAATGTGTTGTTATATAAGTAAGAATCCGTCCATACGAAATTCCAAGCACAATAAGCGGAAGAATTGAACCAATCAAACCAATCACTACGCCTTCCACAATAAACGGCGCCCAGATAAAAAAATCAGACGCTCCCATCAGACGCATAATCGCAATTTCCGGTTTTCTTACGGCGATTCCGGTCACAATTGTCGAATGAATCAAAAATACGGATACAAGTAAAAGCACAACAATCAGCACCAGTGACACACCACCAACCAGTTTATTAACACTCGAAAAGCCTTCTTCGATTTCATCCGCTTCCTTAATCCTTCGGATTCCTTTTACGTTTTTTAAGTATTTTACTAACGTAGACTGTCGTTCCAAATCCTTGCAGTAAATAGCATAAGATGCTGATTCCGCTAACGGATTATCATCCCCAAAGCTTTCTGCCAGTTCCGGTGTCTTAGAAAAGTTTTCCTGTTTAAAGTCTTCCCATGCCTGTGCAGCAGAAATGTATTCTATCCGCTCCACTTCATCTCTTTTCTCAATTTTTTGTCCAATATCGGCAATCTGTTTTTCCGAAAGATTTTCTTCAAAAAATACAGAAATTCCCACTGACTGTTCTGCCGAGTGAAGAATATTCTGGAAATTACTGAGCACAAAATAAAACAAGCCGAAGACAAATAGACAGGCTGCAATCGTTCCCATGGAAGCCAGGGTAAACATACGGTTTTTTCTCAGATTTGCTAGTCCTTGTTTGATGCTGTGAAAAAATAAATTAATCCCCTTCAACCTGATAACCACCTTTCTTTTCATCTCTTACCAAAACGCCATCCTCTAAATTTATAACACGCTTTTGCATGACATCCACAACATCATTATTATGAGTTACAACAACAACTGTTGTACCCATTTTGTTTACTTCCTCCAACAACATCATAATATCCCATGCTGTCTTGGGGTCAAGATTTCCCGTCGGCTCGTCCGCCAGCAAAATGGTCGGCTGGTTAATCAGTGCTCTGGCAATCGCTACACGCTGCTGCTCTCCGCCGGATAATTCGTGCGGATACATCTTCTCTTTCCCTTTTAACCCAACCATCTCTAACATAATTGGAACATTTCTTGCAATATCCCTTTTGGTCATGCCGATGATTTCCTGTGCAAAGGCAACATTTTCAAATACCGTCTTATTCTTTAATAGACGAAAATCCTGAAATACCACACCAATCTTTCTCCGGTATAACGAAACCTGTTTGCGCTTCAAATTTGTCACCTGTCTGCCACCGACAAATATACGGCCCTCGGTCGGATTTAACTCTTTTAAAAGCAATTTAATAAAAGTGGACTTGCCAGATCCACTTTTACCAACTACGAATACAAATTCGCCTTTATGAATGCGAATGGATACATCACTTAGTGCTTCCACACCTGTAGAATACTGCTTACTGACATGATCCATTGCAATAATAGGTATCACCTTTTTCTTTGTTTCCATGATACAAAACCTCTCTCGTCAATTAATACTCAATGGTCTCCAAATAGTTCATATACTTCACAACCATCAACGCAATGCGGAATGTAATCGCATCCTCAAACACACGCAAATCAAGTCCGGTGCTCTTTTGCAATTTATCCAAACGATAAACAAGCGTATTTCGATGGATGTAAAGCTGTCTCGATGTTTCCGAAACATTTAGGTTATTTTCAAAGAACTTGTTAATTGTCGTCAAGGTTTCTTCGTCGAAATTATCCGGTGTGTTGTCATCGAAAATTTCTTTAATAAACATTTTGCAAAGTGGCAGCGGAAGCTGGTAAATCAGCCGTCCAATTCCCAGATTACTATACGCCATTACCTTTTTGTCACTGTAAAAGATCTTTCCAACATCCAATGCCATCTTCGCTTCTTTATAGGATCTTGAAACTTCCTTGATATCCTTGATAATCGTTCCAAACGCCACACGTACACGTGCCATTGCCTCAGTATTTAACATATCTACGATAACCTGTGCGGTTTTCTCCAAATCCTCGTAAGTATCTTTGTCCTTAATTTCTTTTACGATAATGATGTTTTTCTCATCCACTGCCGTGATGAAATCCTTGTTGCCACCGGCAAACATGCTGCGTACAGTCTCTAAGGCACCATTATCTTTTTCCTTACTTGTCTCTACAATATAAACAACTCGGCGTGCGTTCATCTCGATATGAAGTTTCTTCGCACGGTTAAAAATATCAACCAAAAGGAGGTTATCAAGCAAAAGATTCTTAATAAAGTTATCTTTGTCATAACGTTCTTTATAGGCAACTAATAAGTTCTGAATCTGGAATACAACAATCTTTCCAATCATATATACATCCTCGGCCTCTCCCTTTGCCACGACAATGTATTCTAACTGGCTCTCATCATAAACCTTAAAAAACTGGTATCCCAAAATCGCCTGACTGTCTGCCGGCGAATCCGCAAATATCTTAACGGTCGCACAGTAATCTTCACTGTCACCTGCCGTCTCCGCTAATACATTTCCATCGGCATCCACTACACTAAGATCTATTTTTGTAATTCCTTTTACACCATCAATTGTATTTTGCAAAATCTGGTTTGATATCATTTATGCCCCTCCTTAACTACTCCTTTTGTACTTTTCGTTCACCACACCTCATTTCTCCTCATTGTACCATTTATTCGGGTTATTGTCAAAAGGTCTTAATCCTCGCAAATTGAAGGGCATCATTTTTCTTATACCATTTTTTGTACTTTTTCAGGGATGCTTTCGGCACATACACATCTCTAAAAATCGGAAGATAACAATAATTTTTATCATTATTCTGTGTCAGTTTCGGTGGATTTTTGGAGCGGAAATACACTTTTGTTGTCACATAACCGGCGCGGTAAAATTCACCCCATGCTCCCTGCAGCGTTTTTACACTTGCCCCGATATCCAGTTTTTTTAACTGACGGCTGCCGCAAAGAGAGGCATCTTCACTTATCAGTTTTACCTTATTTCCTATTTTTACTACATTCTTTTTCGCAATGGCAATTAATAATTTGCCACTCTTTTTCTCATAAACACACTGCCCCTGTTTGGCAATACTTTTATTTTTCTTGGCAATACTTACCTTTGTTATCTTCTTTCCGGCAATAGCATCTTTGCCAATCATTTTCACCTTCTTGCCAAGATAAACACTTGTTGCTTTTCCTGCTTTGAGTGCATTATCCGCAATCGAAGTAACACTATCAGGAACTGTAATTTTATTTTTCGCCGGCACTGCCCAGATAAGCTTTGTCCCCTTCTTATTTAATAACAAGCCTTTCTGCATTTTAAAACTTTTATTTTCCTTCGAAAGTGTGACTTTGGAAAGTTTCGGACAGGCGGAAAAGGATGTGTAATTGTCAAAGGAAGCAAGTGATTTTGGCAATTTCACTTCCTTAAGACTCTTACAGCCATAAAATGTTTCTGCACTAATTTTCTGCACACCATCCGGAATTATAATACTCTTAACTTTACGAAGTCCGCTAAGCGCTGTTGACTCTAATATCGTCAAGTTCTTTGGCAGAACAACGGATTCAACATTTATCGTCTTTTCGCTCCAGCCGTCAACACCATGTGCATACTCAACGGTCACACCGGAAATATTCTGGTTAAATTCATCTGCATCTTCCAATTTGCGAAGTGCCGTGTCATAACCTACTCTTGTCACCGAAGCTCCTTCTACCGCATCCGGAAACTTTAAGGATTTTGTCTTGTTTGTTGTTTCTACAAGATAAATCCATGCATTTTTTCCATCTTCGGATAAATACGCATGATATGTAGCTTCCGAACCTTTATAGGTTACCTCTTTGCCGGTATTCCATCCCGCCAGTGTGCTCTGGCTTTTTGTGTCAGCCGCTTTCACAATAGCAGGCTGTCCGTTATTTGAAAATCCCATACTTAAACCGCCGCCAAGCAATGACATAGACAGCAGTAACGCTCCACCCAGTATTCTTTTGTTTCTCACCATAATAAAACCTCCTTTTGTATTGTCTTTATATATAAGACGATTCAAAAGGAGGAAAAGTTGCAAAAAAAACAATTTTTTATATTATTTTTATTCCTTATCCGGCAGCGGTTTGATGATTTTTTTGTAAATCCGCAAAAGGAATATCGTTGATACCGCAAGTGACATACTCTCCGCAATCGGGAATGACCACCAAGTGGCATGCAAGCCGCCAAAATGAGCCAGAAGATATGCAGCCGGAATCAGTACGACAAGCTGACGCATAACCGAAACCACCATGCTGTAAACAGCCTTTCCCAAAGACTGAAATACCGTACCTGCAATAATACAGAACCAGGCAATCAAAAAGTGGATTCCAATAATACGAAGTGCCGGAACTCCAATCGTAATCATAGCCGGCGAAGCCGCAAATAATCCCAGCAATTTATCCGGAATCAATTCAAACCCCAAGAAACCAACAAACATCAAACAGAACGATACAACCAGACTCATTTTAATCGTTTTTATCATTCTGTGCTTTTTCTGTGCTCCGTAGTTATAAGCAATAATCGGCGTAATTCCATTATTCAATCCAAACAGAGGCATAAAGAAGAAACTCTGCAATTTGAAGTAAACACCAAATACCGCTGTCGCCGTTGATGAAAATCCAATCAAAATCCGATTCATACAGTAAGTCATGATAGAACCAATGGACTGCATAATAATGGATGGAATTCCAATCGCATAAATCGGTCCGATAATTTTAGCACTCGGACGGAACCCTTTGATTTTCAAATCCACCTCATGATTAAATTTCACATTAAATACAGCAGAAAGAATCGCCGCTCCACACTGTCCGATTACGGTTGCCACAGCCGCACCGGTAACGCCCATTGCCGGTGCACCAAGCAGACCAAAAATCAAAATCGGATCTAAAATAATATTGATAACCGCACCGGTAAGCTGGGAGAGCATTGTATACACAGTTTTTCCCGTCGAAGTCAACAGTCGCTCAAAATACATCTGACAAAAAACACCAATGGAAAATATCATGACTGTACTCAAATAGTCAACGCCCATTCCATAAATCGGAGAACTTGTCCCATTTAACTGTCCTACATAAAATGGTTTTACTACCGTAAGACCAAGGATTAAAAATACAACATAGCTAAGGACTGTCAAAAAAGCACCATTCATCGCAACATCATTCGCCTTCTTAAAATCCTTCTCTCCCAACGCCCTTGACAAAAGAGCATTCACACCCACACAGGTACCGCCACCAACCGCAAAAATCAACGTCTGGAGCGGAAAGGCAAGGGAAACCGCAGACAAAGCATCCTCCGATAACTTCGCCACAAAAATACTATCTACAATATTATAAAGTGCCTGAACCAGCATGGATAACATCATTGGGAGCGACATGCTAAATAACAGCCTGCCGACCGGCATGACACCCATTTTATTCTCTTCCGGCACTGCCATACTCTTACTTTCGTTACTCACTCATATAACCTCCTTTTTTAGTCGTAACGCCACAAAAAGGGCGCCTCCTTAAGAAGACGCCCAGCAAAAACATGTTTCGTGCTAAGACTAGTTTGTAATTGTTTCCTGTGTTTCTTTATCAAACAAGTGAATCTTAGAACCATCCAAAGCAATCTTAATTGTATCGCCAGGACGAGCTGTTGTACGAGGGTTTACACGTACAGTAATGTCAAATGTCTCAATTGTGAAGTACAGGAATACTTCTGCACCAAGCATCTCGTATACTTTAACAGTAGCTTCCAGTGTAGTATCCGGAGAGTTGCTGATGAACATCTCTTCATCTTTAATATCCTCTGGACGAATACCAAAGGTAACTGTCTTATCTTCATATCCATTATCAATCAACTTCTTAGCTTTATTCTCCGGAAGTTTAATGGAGTTAGAACCAAACATCAAACGTACTTCAGAACCGGATACAACTACTTTTGCATCGATGAAGTTCATCTGAGGAGAACCGATAAATCCGGCAACAAACAGGTTGTTTGGTCTCATATACAAATCAAGTGGAGAATCAACCTGCTGCACAACACCATCTTTCATAACAACGATACGAGTACCCAGTGTCAAAGCCTCTGTCTGGTCATGTGTTACGTAGATAATTGTTGTTTCCAGTCTCTGATGCAATTTAGAAATCTCGATACGCATCTGTACACGGAGTTTTGCATCCAAGTTAGAAAGCGGCTCATCCATCAGGAATACTTTAGGATCACGTACGATTGCACGTCCCATAGCAACACGCTGTCTCTGACCACCGGACAAAGCTTTTGGTTTACGATCAAGCAAGTGCTCGATATCAAGGATTTTAGCTGCTTCATGTACAAGGCGGTCAATCTGGTCTTTTGCAACTTTTCTCAGTTTCAAACCAAATGCCATATTGTCATATACGGACATATGTGGATACAAAGCGTAGTTCTGGAATACCATCGCGATATCTCTGTCTTTTGGCTCAACATCGTTCACCAATTTATCACCAATCCACAACTCACCACTGGAAATCTCTTCCAAGCCGGCAATCATACGAAGTGTAGTAGATTTACCACATCCGGATGGTCCTACGAAAATAATAAACTCTTTGTCTTCAATCTCTAAGTTAAAGTCCTTAACAGCGTGAAAGCCGTTTGGATATACTTTATTGATGTTTTTTAAAGATAAACTTGCCATTTGAAATTCCTCCTAGGATATAATATTGTCACAAACATCTAACTGATACTATACACTATCTTTATCAAAAACACCATATTCAAAATACCTAAATAATTCAAAAATCTTTTGTGTAAATTGCACAGATTCCGTTTAGCATGCTAATTACCGATGCTAAACCCTTCCCCTAACACCTCTCTGGCATCAGCAACAATCACAAATGCCCGCTCATCGGCTTCCTTAACATATTTTACCATAGAAACAGCCTCACGGCGTGAAACAACACACATTAAAATCTGCTTTTCCTTCCCGGAATACATACCGTTTCCCCGCAGTGCCGTTACCCCGCGCTCAAATTGGTGCAGAATAATTTCTGCAATTTCTGCCGACTGGTCGGAAATGATATACATAATTTTTGCATAACGCATTCCGGATGTCACTCCATCCATTACTTTCGAAGTCACAAAAACCGCCACAATGGAATACAGTGCCGTCCGCACACCAAAAACCAGCATACCGGCAACAACAATTATACCATCGACAATTCCTATGATATTTGCCAGCCGCATCATTGGGAACAGCGGATGTAAAAGGGTACTTAACAAATCCGTGCCGCCGGTGGAACTTCCTGCAAGAAACACAAGTCCAAGCCCTCCACCATGAAATGCACCACCCAGTATTGCCGCCATCAAATAGTCCTGATGCGTAACGGAGGTAACGGGAATCACCGCTAATGCCAGTGAGAACGTAATCATGGCATACAGCGAACGAAATAAATATTCCCTTGTGTGGAATTTTCTCGCCATAAAAAACAAAGGGACGTTTAAAAGAAATGTCACAGCAAACACCGGGATTCCAAATAATTTTTCAAGTACAATTCCCACACCTGAAAATCCTCCGGTAACCATTGACATCGGCTCATAAATGAGACAGGTTCCCAAAGCCATCAAAAAAGTTCCCATGGTAATCATACCATAGGAACGAAAGATACGCTTCTCTGATATGGACATTTTTGTTACCTCCGAAATTTTTTCTTGGTATTATAATCGTCCATTTTTCTATGAAATATACGCCTTCTTAGCGAATGGGAATACGGCATCACCAAAAACCAGCGGTAAACACCTCCCAGATGTAGTTTTTTCAGCCATTTCGGCACCGGCACATTTTCCCGGAACAAAAGCGGCATCACACTTCCTATCACCACACAAAGTTTGGTATTCACCTTCGCACGGTTATTCTCAAGCCACTCCTCCTGCTCTGTGCTCTCCATCGATAAAAGCACAATATCCGGCAGTTTCATGTTAATGTCATTAATCAGACTCTCCTCTGCAACTTCTCCATCCGCCACATAGATACCGACAATCTGATCTCTGTCAATATATTCGGATAAAAAGCGATATACCATTTTGGCTTCTTTCTCACTTCGCAGCACCAAATAAATTGTCCGGTTATTCTCGTTTGCACGCGAAAGCAGTTCTAACTCCGCGTGATAATCAACTGCCATACCGCCGGTCTCCAAAACATCAACATGATGTCTTGTCAGTATTGCTTTTTCACCGGGGAGAACAAGGTCTGCATGAGCGAGCGACTCACGCACCAGCTCATTTTTATCATAGGCATCCATATAATCCAGTGAAATAACATGTGCTACATTCACCGTTTCATTCTCCAAAAAATTCTGCATTTCCTGCTTCAGTGTTTCTTTGGTCAGCAAATCCACCTGCATGTCCATGATATTTACTTTAGTCCCCACGTAAACACCTCGCTTTCTGTCAGAATGTTCGGTTTTCGTTACTGTATGTCATCATCCGTACCGAGTACAATCTCGATGGATGCGCCGCTGCTCATATTATCAGCCGTCTGAATCAGTGGGTTTTTGAAATATTTCTTCAATGCATTGGCTTTCTTTTTCTTTGTTGCATAAATAACTGTCTGCGAACGGATGTTACCTGTCGCATTACCAACACCTTTTACTTCATAACCGTCTTCCTGAAGTATTTTCTGATATTTTGCAGCAAGTCCGGTTATCTTACTTCCATTATAAATCCACACCGTTCCTTTATTTTCCGCGGAAGATGTACTGCTCGTGCTGTTTTGTGCACTCTGGTAAGCTTTTTTCTCCCAGATCTTCTCAATCATCTTGGCAGTTTTTGTTTTATCTAACTTAAATTTCTTATTAAACGTCTGCCCTTTTGCACAATATGTGTGAATATATTCGCGATTGACCTGTTTTAATTCTTTGCTGTAATGCTGCTTCTGACTCAATGTCACATCACTAATCAAAGAATCCCATTTGGATTCAATCAAATCATTCATATCACTTTCATCGCTACACTTCGCTGCCTCATCCAAAAGCTGTTTTGTCGGGCAGAGTTTTTTCTTTTTGCCATTCTCCCATTCAAAACATTTGTTAAATTCGTCCGACGTCATCGCGGTAAAATAACCGATATCTGCTTTTAATTCCTCCTGCAAAATAAGAATACCATACTCATATTTGACATCTCCTTCAAAATAAGAAGAAATTTCTGACATCGTAATCACCTGCGGCAGTTTGGAACTTTTCTTTAATAAATCATTATAGGTCTTTGCCGAAATCGTAATCTGCGTACTGGCAGGAATCGTCACATATGTCATGTTCTTCGTTCCGGCATCAAACAATTCAAGCACCATTGCATCGATTTTCCCGCTCTTCTTGTCATAGCTGTAAATTAAGTTGCTGGATTCCATGCTGCCGGGATTTACATCAATCACATGCTCGTACTGCGTACTTCTCTCCACTCGCTGCGTCTGTTTCAAAAACAGCATTGTAAGATAATAACTGAGTACACCTACGCCTAACAGCAATACAATAACACCAATTGTCTTAAAAAAATTAATAAGTATAATTTGTGCAATACTTCGATTTTTCATACTATTCCTCCCGCAAAAATTGCGTGCCATGTGCACATAAGTATTAGTATTATATCAGATGATGGGGAGAAATTCAATCATTGGTTGGTGTTTTTTCGGTTTCTAGTAATTCAGTAAGAAGGATTCACATCTCGTGGGCGCTCCCGCTCAGACAAATACGCAGAAGTATCGGCATGCAAAATACGCAATGCCTGATACTTGCGTATTTGTACCCACTCGCTGCGAATTCCTCTTACTGAATTATTAGAATCCTGAGAAAACAAAACCCAACCGCTTATCACCCTCCCCTAACTCCCCAAAAACCAAGATGTACAATCTGGTACATTTTTAGGTTTTAACAGGGAATTAGAAAAAATGTGAGTGGAATGCATTACAAACACACGGGTATCAGGCAACGCGTAGTCTGCGTGCCGATACCCCTGTGCGTTTGTCTTAGCGGGAGCGATGCATGACACGCACATTTTTTCTAATTCCCTGTTAAAAACAAAAAATATACCAGATTACTTGCACTGCACCCTCTTATGCTCTAAAATAAGAAAAAAAACAAGCGAGGCATGAAAATGAAAAAAACAGCGGTCATCACCGGGGCATCCGGAGGAATCGGCGGAGCAGCCGCCATCCAGTTAGCAAAAGAAGGGTATTCACTGGCTTTATTAGGAAACCGTTCCAAAGAAAAACTCCAAAAAGTCAAACAGGCGTGCATGGATGCACAACCAAACAGCGATGCGATTATCTTTTCGCTCTGTGGAGATTTGAGTAACGCAAAAGAAGCGGGGCAGTTGATACAAAAAGCGGTTGAATCACTCGGACATGTGGATTTATTCCTGCACTGCGCCGGTATTTCCCACATCGGATTACTGACGGATATGTCTGATGAGGAATGGATGAATGTAATTAACAGTGACTTATCTTCAGTATTCTACTGTTGTAGGAAAGTTGTGCCTTATATGATATCGAAAAAAAAGGGACGAATCCTTATGATTTCTTCTGTATGGGGAAATGTAGGGGCTTCCTGCGAAGTTGCTTATTCGGCAGCCAAAGGTGGCATCAATCTGTTTACAAAAGCGCTCGCCAAGGAGCTTGCACCAAGTAACATCGCCGTAAATGCGCTTGCCTGCGGTATGATTGATACTCCGATGAATGCTTGTTTTTCAAAAGACGAAATTCGTGAAATATGCGAAGAAATACCCGCCGGACGAATGGGAAGTGTAGAAGAAGTGGCACAAACAATTTCACTTCTTTCTAAAGCTCCCATCTATCTGACAGGTCAAATTCTGACAATTGATGGTGGATGGTGCTAATCTTCTTTTTCTTTGTGGCAAATCGTTCCGCCGCCAAGCACATAATCACCATCGTATAAAACAACGGCCTGTCCCGGTGTAACTGCCCGGACAGGTTCTTCAAATGTAAGAGAAAAAGAATCCTCTGTCACTTCTGAAATTACCGCTCTTGCCCCGCCATGATTATAACGGATTCTTGCAGTCACTTTCTGTCCCACTTCAAAGTGGTCCACTGCCATATGATTTACCTGATTTGCCTTTAACCAGTCCGTAAAGACTTCATCATTTTTTCCAAGTACAACTTCATTTGTCTCCGGACAGATTTCCACAACAAACATCGGTTCGCCAAAAGCAATTCCTAAGCCTTTTCGCTGACCAATCGTATAATGCCCGATTCCTTTGTGTGTACCAAGGATTTCACCGGAAGTCGAAACAAAATTCCCCGGCTTTTCCACTTCATTGGTCTCGCGTTCAATAAAACCGGCGTAATCATTATCCGGCACAAAGCAAATTTCCTGACTATCCGGCTTATGTGCCACCTGAAGGCCTGCCTTTTCCGCAATTGCACGAATCTGCGGTTTTTCGTATGAGCCAATCGGAAAAAGTGTATGCGATAACTGATTCTGTGTCAGATTATATAAGGCATAAGTCTGGTCTTTTCCTTTTGCATCCGAGCGAATCAGCGTATATCTTCCATTTTCTAACTGCACAATCTTAGCATAGTGACCGGTCGCAATATAATCAGCGCCAATCGCCAGACTTTTTTGCAGCAGAGATTCCCATTTCACATACCGGTTGCACGCTATACACGGATTCGGTGTTCTTCCCGCTCTATATTCCTTCACAAAATAATCAATGACATTTTCCTGAAATTCTTCACGGAAATTCATCACATAATAAGGGATTCCAATCTGATTTGCCACACGTCTGGCATCCTCGACAGCACTCAGACCGCAGCATCCGCCTTCGTGCTCGATGGTGCAGGTATCTTCCTGCTGCCAGATTTGCATCGTTACGCCAATCACATCGTATCCCTGTTGTTTTAAAAGGTAGGCAGCCGCAGAGGAATCAACCCCTCCGGACATGCCTACCACTACGGTTTTCTTATTCTTCATCATTAATATCTGCCTTTGGTTTATCCAATCCTTCAATCTTAATTCCATGCTTCTCAGCGTAATCCCACAAAGCAGCATGAATGGCTTCCTCTGCCAAAAGCGAGCAGTGAACTTTTACCGGCGGAAGTCCATCCAAAGCTTCCATTACTGCTTTGTTTGTCACTTCCAGTGCCTCGTAAATCGTTTTTCCTTTTACCAGTTCCGTTGCCATACTGCTGGTCGCAACTGCTGCGCCGCATCCAAATGTCTTAAATTTACATTCTTTAATAATTTTTGTATCTTCATCAATGTCTAAGTACATTCTCATGATATCGCCGCACTTAGCATTTCCGACTGTTCCTACACCACTGGCATTTTCAATCTCGCCAACATTTCTCGGATTTGAAAAATGATCCATTACTTTTTCACTGTACATTTATTTTCCCTCGCTTTCTTTCTTTACAAAATCATCATAAAGAGGTGACATGCTGCGAAGTCTCTCAACAATCATTTTCAGATTGTCCACAACATAATCAGCATCTTCTTTGGTTGTTTCTTCGGACAACGTCAAACGAAGCGAACCATGTGCAATCTCATGAGGAAGTCCAATTGCCAGCAATACATGTGAAGGATCCAAAGAACCGGATGTACATGCCGAGCCGCTCGATGCACAAATTCCTTTTTGGTCAAGCATAATCAGAAGGGACTCTCCCTCAATAAATCGGAAGCATACATTTACATTATTCGGAAGTCTCTTTTCTCTGTGACCATTCACTTTTACATAAGGAATTTCCTTCTCAATACGGGAAATCAAATAGTCGCGGACTTCAATCTGCTTTTTCGCATTTTCTTCCATATTCTGTACAGCCAGTGCAGTCGCTGCACCCATACCAACGATTCCCGGTACATTATGTGTGCCGGCACGACGGGAGCGCTCCTGCGCACCACCATGAATCAATGGTCCAATCTTTACGCCGTTGCGCAGATACATAAATCCAATTCCTTTCGGACCATGGAATTTATGACCGCTTGCACTGAGCATATCAATGTTCATTTCCTGCACGTCAATCGGCACATGACCAAATGCCTGAACCGCATCCGTGTGGAACAAAATATCATGTTTTTTTGCAATGGCACCAATCTCTTTAATTGGCTCCATCGTTCCAATTTCATTATTGGCAAACATCACAGAAATCAAAATCGTATCCGGACGAATAGCTTTCTCCAGTTCGTCCAACGAAATCAAACCATCTTCATCCACATCGAGATAAGTCACTTCAAAGCCTTTGCGCTCTAACCATGCAGTCGTATGAAGTACGGCGTGATGCTCAATTTTCGTTGTAATAATGTGTTTTCCTTTATTCTGATAAGCTTCTGCTGTCATCTTAATTGCCCAGTTGTCAGCCTCACTTCCGCCTCCGGTAAAATAAACTTCTGCCGGTGTTTTCGCATTTAAAGCATTTGCAATCTGCTCTCTCGCATCGTCAACCGCTTTCTTTGCTTTTCCGGCAAAACTGTAAACACTCGCCGGATTACTATATGTGTCCATAAAGTAAGGCATCATCTGTTCAAAAACTTCCGGCTTAACTGCTGTCGTTGCAGCATTGTCTAAATATATTAATGAGTCCATAATTCGCACTCCTTTTCATATAATTTTGATAGGATATACTTATTATAACAACTTTGATTTTGTTGTCAAGTTTCCTTTCTTAATCTCGTCCACATATAAAACCTTTTCCTTTACATGGAAAATAATATCAAACCCGGCAAACTCCATACCATATTTTCTCGCCTTATCTTCATGATAAGCCGGTCTTGGATCCTGGCTCAATACCTCTTCTAATGCTCCTCTTTTATCCTCTGGTATTTTCCCCCATAATTCATCAGAACATACTACCTCAAGCACATCCATTAAATGCTCACCGGCAAAGCCTAAAGATGCCTCCGGGATACTGTCCGCATACGGTAAATAAGGCTTAATATCATAAATCGGCGTTCCATTCATTAAGTCTACGCCGGCAACCCGAAGCACCGCTCCCTTATTTTTTGTCTGCTCCACACCAATGAGTCGAACGGCAGTTAGTCCAATCGGATTCGGGCGAAATGGTGAGCGGGTGGCAAACACGCCTACTCGCTTATTCCCCCCCAGTCTCGGAGGTCTAACAGTAGGCGACCATTTTTTCGATACATTTTCTGAAAACTGCCACAAAAGCCACAAATGAGAATATTTCTCAATACCACGCAGTGCCTCTTCCATGCGGTATTCCGGTTCAAATACGATAATTCCTTCGGACTCATGAGCCAACGCTCCTTGCCTTGGGATTCCAAATTTTTCAGAAAAATCTGTATAAATGGTTGCAACTGCCTTCATTTTCATTCCCCTTTATTTTTCCAAAAGAAAGAGGGCTGCCCGCTGACAGCCCCCTCTTATTCACCTTACAATGAAATTATTTGTGCCATTTCCAATCGCGAATTTCAGGAAGATCCTGACCATATTCCGCAATATACTGTTTATGCTCAACCAATTTGTCGTTCATCTGCTGGATAAGGTAAGAACCTTTGTTTCCAAGCTGTGGAAGGTGCATAATTGCATCTTTAACAAGATTGAAGCGGTCAATCTCGTTCTGAACACGCATATCAAATGGAGTAGTAATTGTACCCTCTTCCTGATAACCATGTACAGAAACATTTTTATTATGACGCTCATAAGTCAACTCATGAATGAGTGTTGGATATCCGTGGAATGCAAAGATAACCGGTGTATCCTTTGTAAACAGAGCATCATACTCACGGTCAGAAAGACCATGTGGATGTTTGCTGTCAGACTCAAGTTTAAACAAGTCTACTACGTTAATTACACGAATCTTCAATTCAGGCATTGCATCACGAAGAATTGTTGTAGCAGCAAGAGTCTCAAGTGTTGGTGTATCACCACAACATGCCATAACAAGATCCGGCTCAGCATTCTGGTCGTTACTAGCCCATTCCCAAACACTGATACCCTGTGTACAGTGTTTAACAGCCTGCTCCATTGTCAGCCACTGTTTGCTTGGATGTTTGGATGCAACAATTGCATTAACATAGTTCTTGCTCTTTACACAGTGATCAAAGCAGGAAAGCAAGCAGTTTGCATCTGGTGGAAGGTACATACGTACAACGTCTGCCTTCTTGTTAGCCAAATGATCTAAGAAACCTGGATCCTGATGTGTAAATCCATTATGATCCTGCTGCCATACATTCGATGTCAAAATGAAGTTCAAGGATGCAATTGGCTGTCTCCAGGAAAGCTGGTTTGTTACTTTCAACCATTTTGCATGCTGTGCTGCCATCGAATCTACAACACGGATAAATGCTTCGTAAGAAGCAAAGAAACCATGACGTCCGGTAAGAAGATAAGCTTCCAGCCATGCTTCACACATATGCTCAGAAAGCATACCATCCATGATACGTCCATCCAGTGCAAGGTTGTCATCATCACTGTACATATTTGCATTCCAAGGACGATTCTCAACTTCGAATGCATGATACAGACGGTTAGACATAGATTCGTCCGGTCCGAAAATACGGAAGTTTTTATTTTCTTTATTCAATGTGAAGATGTCACGCACATAAGCACCAAGCTCAATCATATCCTGTGCCTGAGTCTCACCAGGAACAACATCTTTCACACCATACTCACGGAAATCCGGGAGACGAAGATCTTTCAAAAGAAGACCACCGTTTGCATGTGGGTTAGCACCCATACGAGCATTTCCCTTAGGAGCCATATCAACGATCTCCTGTTTAACGCTTCCGTCTTCATTGAAGAGTTCTTCTGGTTTGTAGCTAAGCAGCCACTCTCTCAGCTGATCCAAATGCTCTGGTTTTTCCATTGACATAGGAACCTGATGTGCACGGAAAGAACCTTCGATTTTCTGTCCGTCTACTACTCTTGGGCCTGTCCATCCCTTTGGAGTACGAAGTACGATCATTGGCCAAGCAACTCTCTTTGCATCGTTGTTTTCACGAGCATGTTTCTGAATTGCTTTAATTTTCTCGATACAGCTGTCCATTGCCTCGCACATAGCCTTGTGCATAGCGATATGATCTTCCGGATCGATACCATCGTTCATTTCATCTTTTGCTTCTACAAAGATCGGATCCCATCCGCATCCCTTGAAGAAATTCTCTACTTCTTCATGAGACATACGTGCAAATACAGTAGGGTTGCTAATCTTGTATCCATTCATATGAAGGATTGGAAGAACCGCACCATCTGTGATCGGATTTAAGAATTTATTGGACTGCCAGGAAGTTGCCAGTGGGCCTGTCTCAGATTCACCGTCACCAACTACTGGAACTGCAATCAAATCCGGGTTATCAAATACGGCACCAAACGCATGAGCGACTGAATAACCAAGTTCTCCACCTTCATTAATTGAACCTGGAGTCTCCGGTGCACAGTGACTTGGTACTCCACATGGGAATGAGAACTGTTTGAACATCTTCTGCATACCCTCAACATCCTGAGAAATATTAGGATAGATTTCACTGTATGTTCCATCAATATAGGTATTGGCAATCTGGAAGTTTCCGCCGTGTCCAGGACCGGAAATGTAAATCATATCCAGATCATACCGTTTGATAACACGGTTACAGTGAGTCCAGACAAAGTTCTGTCCCGGTACTGTTCCCCAGTGACCTACAATTTTCTTTTTAACATGATCCATAGTAAGTGGTTTGCGAAGCAGCGGGTTATCCAACAGATACAACTGACCAGCGGACAAATAGTTTGCTGCACGCCAATATGTGTCCATCTTCTGCAGCATCTCATCACACAGAGGCTGCTTCTCAAGACAAGTATTTTCGCTCATAATGAACTCCTTTCGAAATTTTCTTTTTCACTAATATTTTTCAACATTTCTCATTATATAGGCAATCGACAAATTCTTCAACCTTTTTTATCGTTTTTTTCAGGTTTTTGTCACTTTGTCAAAAAAATAACAATATTACATGCTTTTTTGTGCATATTTTCTACAATCAATCCAAATAGGTCGGATGACGAAGAGAACCCTTCTTAAATTCTCCCTCTGATGTTACAAACGGGTACTGTAATTCCGATTCGTAATACCATGGGTCCATCTCGTGTGCCGGATTTGTGAGCAGATGGAACTGTTTTGCGGGCTTTCCGCCCTTTCCAAGTAAAAATGCCTTCTCGCCATTTTCTTTGACACATACATCAACAATCACTGCCGCATCACCGGTCGCTGCATCCAAAAACAAATCACCGGTCTGCAAGTTATCTTTTTTAATCTTTTTCGTCTCTTTTTCCAAGGTTGAAACCGATGTATAAGTCAAAACGCAGTGCAGATATGCTTCCAGATTTTTCCTCGATTTATCCAGTTCACCACCATTGACCCAGATTGCGCCAGTCGCATCTTTGCGGATGCGGAATCCTTCTCTCCACTTTTGATACTGTGCTGCAAAGCCATCGGAAAACTGAAAAGAGATTTTGTCATACATTTGATTTTCCCACAAATACTCGGTATATAATCGAATCACGGAACCGCCGGCCCACTGAAGATTCTCCTTTGCTAACGGAAGTTTGAAAACCGCCGGCGTGTTGGTGATGTCCTTTGCCTTTTTTCCATCCCACGTTTTTACTACACCTGTAGATTTTTTTAAGGAATATTTTCGTAAAAACTCCACAAGGCTTCCCTTTTCTGCCTCTTCTCTTGTATATCCTTTCGGCGTGTTGATACGCTCTGCAAGCGTCATCCCTTCCTCATTTACGATAGGAAGCTGTTTTTGCTCTTCTTTCGTTTCTTTTTTTTCTTCTTTTTTTGTTGCCTGACCGGATACAGCCACCGGTTCTGAAAACGATGCCGGTGCACGCCAGATCATCGGTCCCCAAAGTGGAGAAAACAACAGCAATAACACACCGCCTAATAATCCTGCCAAAATAATCGCATCCTTTTGATGCATTCTTCGTCTGCTCATAACCATCTTTCCTCTCCTGCATTTGTCCTTATTATATCCAATCCCTCTGTAATTGTCTATTCTATTTTTCACCCCTCTTCTGTGAAAAATAGCATCAAAAGAAGGACAAATTGGCATATAAGGTTTTACAAATTGCCTTTTTAATTGTATAATAAAGAATAATTTACGAAAAATGGAGGACTTTTATGCAAAAAAAAGAACGGAAACAGCGGGTTCGCAAGACACCGCCGTTACTGCCCCGTTTGGTAATACTATTCTTTCTTTTGATGGTTCTGCTCTTTATGAACATCGATATGTGCAGCCGTATACTTAACTACGGAAGCTATGAAAAAACTACCGCCACCATTGTTGCAAAAAAGACGGACGGTTTTCTTCTCCTGATTCCGATGGCAGAACTTTCTTATCAATATGAAGGAACAGAATATAAGGAAGATAAATTTTTTATCCTGCCACATCTCTTTGGCATATCCAATGAGGCCGGACAACAGATTACAATTTACGTAAATACAACATCACCAAATTACTGTTTGATACGGCAGCCATTTTATAAAAATGTGGTAAACTGGATTCTTCTCCTATTATTGGGGGTCTGGATCCATAATATCATTAAGCTGAATAAAAAGAAGAAGGAGGCAACACATGAAAGCCAAATGGAACGAATGGAAAAATAGCATCAAACAAATGCGTGTTGACAAACGTTGGTTTGACATCACCTGCAAGATTATTTCCTTCCCTTTTGTCCTGCTCTACCATATTTTGAATTTCTGCCTGACATTTTCAAAAGTTATTCTGAACGTAATTTTACTGGTTTTAATTATTGGTGGAATTGCCGGTGGAATTTTGTATGCCAAAATGCTTCCAATGTATCAGGATGCCTGTGAGCAGGCATACGACAAACTGTCAAACCTGAACGAAAACAGTTTTCATATGTTTTCCAACACTGTCATCTACGACAAAGATGGGAAGAAAATTGGTGAAATCGACAGTGGCTCTTATAAATATGTAAAAATCAATAAAATTTCGGAATATATCCAATACGGATACATAGCAACCGAAGACAAAAAATTTATGGAACACCGCGGCATTGATTTACAGTCAATTACACGTGCGGGCATTTCCCTCATTACAAATAAAGGAGAAATCACTCAGGGTGGAAGTACCATTACCCAGCAGGTTATCAAAAATAATCTGCTGTCGCAAAAGCAGTCTTTCGGCAGAAAATTAACCGAAGTTTTACTTGCACCGGCACTGGAACAGAAATACAACAAAGCTGATATTATGGAGTTCTACTGCAATAGTAACTTCTATGGCAACCGGTGTTACGGTGTAGAAACCGCAAGCAAATTTTACTTTGGCTGCTCTGCCAAAGATGTAACACTTGGTCAGGCTGCCATGCTCTGTGGTATTTCCAACAGCCCAAATAATTATAATCCGATTGCAAGTATGAAGCTTGCCAAGGAAAAACAGCTTCAGGTTCTTAATAACATGTTAGAACAGGGTTATATCACAAAAAAACAGTTTAATAAAGCAAAAAATGAAGAAATAACTATTGTCGGTCTGGACACCAGTTCCTCTTCAGAAAATTATATGATGAGTTATGCCATTGACCGGGCTGCCATCCAGTTAATGAAAGAGCATGGCTTTAAGTTCCAGTACAATTTTTCTTCGAAAAAAGATCAGGATACTTATAACAAAAAATACTCCACGGAATACGGCAAACGCTCAGCAGAAATCCGCGCAGGTGGTTATAAAATATACACTTCGCTGAATCCAAAGATTCAAAAGCGCCTGCAGAAATCCATATCCAAAACCTTATCAACCTTTACGGAGAAAAGCAAAAAAACGAAAAAATATGCATTGCAGAGTGCTGCCATGTGTATCGACAACGAAACACAATATGTGGTTGCCGTGGTGGGTGGCAGAACACAGAACGACCAGTATAACCGTGCCTTTCTTTCAAAGCGCCAGCCTGGTTCTACCATTAAACCGCTTTTAGATTACGCACCGGCCATTGACAATGGCGTTATCAATGGCTCAACCGTTATCAACGACCACAAAGTCTATTGGGATAACACCAACAAAAAAAGTTACAGTCCAAGTAACAGTGGCGGCGGCTATCATGGAAATGTCACCGTCCGCGAAGGACTTGCGCGAAGTTTAAATACCGTTGCTTTCCAGATTTTCAAAGAAGTCGGTACGGAAACTGCGATGAACTATTTAGATAAACTGCAGTTTTCTTCCCTCTCCTATGCCGATAATCTGGCTCCGGCGGTTTCTTTAGGCGGATTCACTTATGGTGTTACAATTAACGATATGTGCCGAGGTTATGCCACACTGGAGAATAATGGTAAAATGAGTTCCCGCACCTGTCTTGTTAAGATTGAACACGAAACAAACGGAACCGTTTACGAGGCACCAGAAATCGAGGACAGTGAAACGGAAGTCTACTCCGCAGACACATCTTTCATTATGAAAGATATGATGCAGGGCACATTTAACGAATCTTACGGAACCGGTCATGCAGGATATAACAGCAAGCAAATCTACGCTGGTAAAACTGGTACAACAAGCAGCAACAAAGATGCTTGGTTCTGCGGTTTTTCAAGTTACTACACAACGGCTGTCTGGATTGGTTACGACACGCCACGCAAAATGCCTGGTATGTACGGAAGCACCTATCCGCTCCGCATCTGGTCAAGTTTTATGAACGGACTTCATAAGAACAAAAAACAGGCAAATTTTGACCTTCCGGAAACCATTGAACTGCGAAGAGTATCCGGTGGAAACTTATCTTCCTCGGCAAAGGAAATCAGTTATAATCCGCTAAAACGCTATTACAGCCAGCGTCCGGGCGGCTATGATTATTATTCGCAGCAAAACAGCGACAGGAAGTCAAACTGGGAAAAGGAATACAAGTTATCCTCTTCAAAAAAAGAAGCAGAAAAGGTTGTTTCCGCTTTTGAAAAATATAAAATTAAGGATGTAAAAACTGCTTCCGCTTTTGAGAATGAGTATGACAAAGTAAATGCAATTATTGCAAAAATTCCGGACGAATATGCACAAGGTCCTTATAAAGAGCGAGTTGCTACCAAATATAACTCACTAAAAGATATTGTTAAAAACAAATGGGAAAAGGCTATTAAAGAAGCAAAAGCCGATGAGGCAGATAAAATACAGAAACAGCAAAAGATTGATGCAGAAAACGCAGCAACTGAAGCAAACAATACATTAAAGGCAAACCGTTTAAAAAAGGCAAAATGGTACATTGACACTTTGAAAAAGAGAACATACTATAATGCAACAACAAAAGCCCTGATTAAAGATGGAAAGGCAGCCATCAAACGCCTGAAAGGATACAGTGAATACAATTCCTATAAAGCCTCTTTTGATAGTGCTGTAAAACGTGCCGAGGCACTTCCGGTAAAACAGGAAACACCAGACGTTCCAGGTACACCATCCGATAACACACCGGTAAATCCGGATAATTACACGGATGCAACTGCTGTACCTACCGAGACACCGGTACCGGCAGCTCCGTAATTATTAGCAATTGCCTATCGAAAAAGGACTACGATCTATCGCTTATGATTCGTAGTCCTTTTTATTTCTGTTTTATCTGTTCTGACCAGATTTCAACAAGCCGCTCCAAAGAATAGGCTGCGTTTGCCGGACTCGTCGAGGGAAGTCCAATTGCTTTTATTCCAACCTTCTTTTCCTGATACTTCGAAAAAAGTTTTTCCGCCAGTTTCCCATTTGCATAGATTTTCCTTATTTTCGATAGTTCTACTATAGTCGTAATATCTGCCGGCACCACATCTTTAATGCTGCTGTCACTCGAACCGGTAATCTTACACTGCCAAATCACGTCATATACTGCGATGTGATTTCTTAACAACATTTCCTTTTTCTCTTCAATGGAATCCGGTATCTTCTCCTGTACAATGGCAGCTAACACCTTCCAAAAACGGTTCTGTGGATGCCCATAATAAAAGCCCTGTTCTCTCGACTTCACGGAAGGAAAACTTCCCAGAATTAAAATTTCAGAATTTTTATCATATACCGGCTCAAATTCATGACGTACCAATTGCTCTTTTTTCACAAATCGTCCTCCTTTACCGCTTTAATTTCCGCTCCCGAAACTCACTCCATCTCTCTTTTAACTGAAGTTTTTTAATCGTCTTATCATACGCATAAATCTTTAACTTCGGAAATGCCCCAAAAAAGCGCAGTTCTCTTTTCTGCAAAAGGACTGATACCCTGCGGATTTTTACCCGTATACCGTTTTCATCGCTAATGAGCGACTCCGGAATTTTCTCCGAGAAATTTTCCATAATTTGATTTGCGGAACCATTCAGGTAGGCATGAATGGTTGCCAAGTGCTTGTTTAACTGCTTCCAGTTTGCTATCGTTAAAAGCAAATCAGTAATAAACAACACACAAAAAACTACGCTCACCACGAATAAGCCCCAGGGTTCCATATAGGAAAATAAACGAAACAGTGCCGGCTGCACAAAAAACCTCACGGAAAAGCACCCAATTCCAAATGCCAGCGCACCGTACAGACAAATCCGCCCATTTAAATGAAATGGAAAATCACTATAATCCCACCATCTCGTATGAAATATCTTTTCCATCGTATACGAGACAAGGTATTCCAATGCACAGCACAAAAGAGCGGACAGAACAAACACCGCTGCTGGATTTTCCACGTAATACAACGCAAAATAACAGCAAAGTGCTCCTGCACCATAAATCGGGCACAATGGTCCTAATAAAAATCCCCGGTTAATCAACTGTTTCTCATTATGCAAAGAACAAACTGTCGACTCCCACAGCCATCCCAAAAAACTATACACAAAAAAACTTAAAACAATTGTACAGCTCCATATTATCATCTGCTTTTTCTCCGTTTTCTTTTTCGTATCCCTTTTATTGTTTCCTCGCCGGCACATATTTTATCTGCTAAGCAGACAATCCATGCCTCCTTTGTCTGTGGTGGTACAATCGTTAATGGAAACATATGCTTTACGATAATATCAGCTTCCCGTTTTGTAATCGAATAATCCCTTTTCGCATTTTTTAGTGATGTATAAGGATGAGAAAAGCCATGCAGTCGATGGCCATTGTCCGGATTATGCCAGTCATACAAAAAATAATCATGAAGCAATGCTCCCCGTATCATCGCTTTTCGATTCACGGAAAGATGCAGAAACTCCGCCATTCTACAGCTGTATTCCGCAACAGCGATGCAGTGATCAAAAACCGTCACATCGCCGTGCTGGATATAATTTTTATTTTCTTCAATTGGCCCTTCCTGCATCAGAGCAGACAAATGCTTAACAATCTCTTTTTTGTACCGGCTCATACCTATCACTCACTTATTTCCATTGCAATTTTCTCTATTCTAACACATCCTTTCAATTCCCACCACATTTTTTTACTCTCGATTTTTAAGTACCTCTGCCGGTGTCATCTTCTTTAATCGGCCAACCAGTACACGATTGATAACAAAATAACAAATCATTATCAAAGCAAAGACTGCCACATACAGCCATGGCTCAAACGATAAATCCAGTCCACATGCAATGTTGCTTACCAGATATCTTGGGTACATCCAATCCATAATTGCCTTTGATAACGGTATATTGACAATTGCGGAAACAAGTACAATATAAAAGTTTCCATCCAGATAAAGTTTCCGAATTTCTCTTGTCCGGAATCCAAATACCTTCATTAATGAAATGGAATATGCAGAGCGGTCAATCATCACTTTCATCATTAAATACATCACAAGGATAAAAATTAACGTGGAAACAATCGTTATGGTAATAACCATGCTGACCATCATCTGCATAAATACATCCGCTGATTTCTCAATATCTTCCTTCGTCGTTGTTGCGTATAAACGTCCGGAAGGAATCTTTAAATCTTTATTCGAAAAAATGGTATTATAATAATCATCCTGCTCACCAAACAAATCTCTGGCACTATCAATGTCCATAAAGACATAAAACGCCGGAGCATACTGGCAGATATCGGTCACCTCGAACGCATATAAGGTATCCGTTTCCTCATCTTTTAACGTAAATTCGTCACCAATAGACAACTCATATTTCTGGGCAAGGGCAGATGAAGCAACTACTTTCCCTTTTCCCTTCTCAACATTAGCATCAAAGTACGAATTTCCCTTTTCGATTCCAAGAACCGTAACATCCCAGTTATAACCGTAAATCTGTTTTTTCATCGTCTTAGCAAGCGCCGGACTGCCGCCATCCGGCACCTCTTTTTCCGGATATTTCAGCGTATACATATAATCGTAATTCGTGTCGGCAATGTTATTATCACGCACATGAACACACAGTTCATAGCAGTCTAAACTAATCATCATGCAGAGCAAAGCAATAAACATACCGACCGCCACTGTAATACCCGCACGGGATTCTCTCAACATCTGACGGATACGGAACATTTTCAAAAAGTTCATTTTCCCTAATTGAACCGCTTTCTGCTTTTTCTTTTTCGTCTCATTTCGTATCAGCGAAAGAGCTGTTCTTGAAAGTTTCTTCCGAATTACAATATAATTGACAACACATGCCATAACCGGCGGCATAAATACGCCATAAAGAATCAAATAAAGCGGTACTTTGACCGTAATTTCCGGCATGGAAAAGTATGCTAGGCAATCCTGCATCTGTACAGGAATTCCGACCGGGCTGACTGCCGCTAAAAATCCAAGGATTCCGGCAAGTGTCGTTACCACCACAGGCAGCATCAAATAATGATGCATTAGTTCACGTCTAGCTCCCCCAAGTGCATACAAAGTTCCGATGATAGAACTTTCTTTTTCAATGCTATGGATAGTAAAGACAGAAATCACATAGGCAAATAAAACAATCAAAATGACACCAAACACAAGCCCTGCCGAAATATTAATTTTCTGATCATCTGCCGAGGCACCAATTCTCGGATTATCTTCCGCCGTCACAAAAGACTGCAAATTGGCAAGATTCACATCCATCTCATCGATAAATTCATCTGCGCCATTTTTCAGTTCATCCATACCATCCTGCAATTTAGAAGCACCTTCACCTGCTTTTTCCACGCCATCGGTATACGACAACAGTCCATCCTTATACTGTTTAAGGGCATCCAGATTTTCTTTGGCACTCTTCCACGCCATAACAGTAATACCCGACTGTGATGCAATCATACGCTCCAACTCATCGGCATAATTTTTCTCAGACAACGATACTGATGTGCCATTTTCCTTTAATGCATCTTCGGTCTGCTCTAATGCGCTTTCAAATAATTTTTCCGGCACAAGGTTCAGCTTATTTTTATAACGGTTAAGTTTTCGAAGTCCGTCTGCCAGTTTTTTTGCGCCTTTTGACAAATCATCAATTCCATCATCAATATCGGTCACTTTACCACCGGTTCTCTCCCAATAATCCTGAAAAAATAAATCCGATATTTCGTCCGCATCTACCTTAAAATCATTCAAAAAATCTTTGACATTGTCAGAAGTTGTAGTTCCTTTAAGGCGGTAAGCATACAAGTATTCCTCTGACTGTTCTGCCAGATGAGACTGTTTCAATTTAATATACGCTCGTTTACCGACAAACGCCGTACCAAAATTTTTACTGTCTACAATCGTATCCGACATTTTGCGAAGCGGAGCATCATAGTCCGGCGTCGTTGCAATACCGGTCACCTGAAACTTGATTTTTCCAAGTATAATCTGACTGCCTACCGTATATTGATGTTCCTCCGCATAACGTCTCTCTAACACAATTTCGTTCTCTTTTTCTGCCAAACGGCCCTCGCGCAGTGCAACCAAATTGATTTTTTGACGGTTTTGAAATACACGAATCGTCTCTTTCTGCTTGGCAAAATCCAGGTAAAACATCTTTTCCAGTTCCACATCGTGTTCTGCAAGCACTTTTTTATTATCTTTTGATAGCGGCACAAAACAGGTAAACTGACCATCTTCCATGTGATTTTTCTCAGCCTGTTCATCCACTCCCTGCACAATTGTTTCTCCTGCACCAACTAAAGAGCCAATCATATACATGCAAAGAATAATTAAAAGTCCCAGTGCCAGATAGCGAAAGAAATTTTCTTTCAAATCCCGTAAAACTCTTTTTCTTAAAATTTTCTGCATCTTATAAATCCTCCAACTTGTCTGCCGGTACTCTTGTTTCATTCGTATACGATTTTTTAATCTGTCCATCCTTCAAAAAAATCACACGATGAACCATTTGTTTAATACTGTTGTTATGCGTTACAATCAGCATTGTTGTTCCGTATTGCGCATTGATCTTCTCCAGCAAAATCAAAATTTCCCGTGATGTCTTTGAATCCAATGCCCCAGTCGGCTCATCACACAATAATAACTTTGGATTTTTCACTAATGCCCTTGCAATTGCACAGCGCTGCTGCTGTCCGCCGGAAAGCTGAAACGGGAACTTATTCTGATGTTCTGTCAATCCCAAGGTATCCAGCAATTCATCCACCGATAGTGGATTATCTGTCAAAAATTCACATACCTGAATATTTTCTCTTACCGTAAGATTTGGTACAAGGTTGTAAAACTGAAAAATAAATCCTAAATTTGCACGGCGGTATTCTAACAAATCTTCCCTTTTCATTCCAAAAATTTCTGTCCCCGCCACTTTTACAGAACCAGAATCCATCGTATCCAGTCCTCCAATACAATTTAAAAGGGTTGACTTACCAGAGCCTGAAGTTCCCTGAATAACACACATTTCTCCATGTTCTACCTCTGTAGTAATCCCATTTAATACCTGTACAAAACTACCATCTTCTCCATAACTTTTCTTGACATCTTTAATTTCCAAATACATAATTTTTTCCTTTCTGACATAACATTGTTATGTTAATGTTATTTAAAAAGACCTGTAAAAGGTCTTTAAAATATTACCCACGCACACCAAACATTCCATACCAGCCACCAAGCAAATAATTCATCGCCTGACCGGCAAATGCGAGTGCTTGTTCTTCCTCTTCGATATGCTGAATCATATAAAGGAACATATCAACTTGATTATGCGACATCCAATGCACAAGTGCATGATGAATCATCGGAATCTGCAATTCGTCACACATCGCCTTTGTCAGCATTAAATTATGCTCATCCATTTCATCAATAATCAAATCCACTGCATTTTCCATCGAAGAGCCGCCGGCTCCATTAATCAAAAGCAGAACTTCCTCTCGATTCCGGTAGAGTTCATGTACCAAAATCTTTGTCAACTCGACCTCACTCGAATCATCATGTCCGCTGGAGATAACCGATTTTGCCGCTTCATCCGCTTCCGTCTCACGATGAGCCGCAATAAGTTCCCGAACACGAATAAGCACATGCGAAACAAGGGAGCAGAATAAATCATCTTTATCCTGAAAAAAGAAATACAATGCACCTGTCGTAACGCCAGCTTCTCTACAAATTGCACGAAGTGAAGCTTTTGCGTACCCTTTTTCCACAAATTCCTTTTTCGCACATGCTAGCAGCCTCTCTTTTGTTTCACTGTCTTTTTGCTCTTCTGCCATTTTCTTTCCTTTCCTGTTGATACGCAGCATAACGCTGTTATCTTATCATTCTGTCTTACATCTGTCAAGCGTCAATTGTTCCACAACATTCATTCCCTCACACTGTTTTTTCGCCAGTTCTAATGTCTGTCTATCGGCAAACTGTTCCGGTCTGTGAGCGTCTACTCCAAAAATCACTGAATTACCTGTATTTCGTACAATCTGCCAGAATCGCTCCTCCGGATAGTTGCGGTGAATTGCCAAACCAAGCAAATTATATTCCAACGGAATATTCATCTGTTTCATTGCTTCGCACAACCGTTTCATTTCTCTTTGATAAATTTTATCAGAACCGGTATAGTATATCAAATCCGGATGTGCCAAATATAAGTAGCGTCCGGACCTTGCTCCCTCAATACACAAATCCACATAACGAATCAATCTGTCTTCATCATCTGCCATACGTCCACTGTAATTAAAATCACTCTCAGAATCAAGAAAATGTTGTCCAAGTATCATGTAATCCACCGGGTAATCCTTCAAAAAAGCATCCTGCTCCTCCATCAGTTCCGGCAGATATTCGGATTCAAATCCGATAAAAATATCAATATCTTTTTCATATTCCCTGCGAAGCTTTTCAAGTGATGAAAAATAACCATCCGTTTCCTGTGGCGTCATTCGGATATTCGACACATAATCACTTTTATAAATCCACGGACAATGGTCGGAAAATCCCAATATCCGAAGTCCTGCCCGAATTGCTTCTTCTACATACTCTCTGTCCTCTCCGAACGCATGCTGACACCGTGTTGTGTGTGTATGATAATTTGCTTTCATCGTCAGTTCCTTTCCACTTCTAATTTTTTTGAATATATTTTTCTTATAACGTCCAATCGAAAGAAAGTCGCACATAGAAGGCCATGTCCGCGAATCACATACGCCAATTAAAAAAACAAATTTTTCGCCAAGCTGTTCAATCTCTGACAAAATACCATTGTGGTCATCCTCAAAAGGAATCAAATGCAGCTTATAATTCGGAATTTTCTAACGAATTCATCTGCTTCATAATTGCTGTCGGTGAAATAAATAATTGTTCCGCCGCTTTCGTAAAGCTTCCACAATCCGCAACGGCAAGAAATGTATCCAACATTGGTTCATACATACTGCTTTCCCCTCATGCAATAACGATTTCTCTTCGTGTAAACTTTTAGTTGTTGCAACAATAACATATTGGAAATTCTCTGTCAAGACTCGCCATGTTATACTAAAAACAAAACCTACTCTTGCAGAATACCTGAAAAGTATCGACTCATATGATGTAATCTACCTTGGCCACCCAAATTACTGGGGCACCATGCCGATGGCCGTCTTCACTTTTTTTGAACAATTTGCTGAATTAAACGATGATGTATTGTTTGGAGAGGTATGGTCCAGAGAGGACAAACTTTCTTCCAGAGACCGAAGCATCGTAACCGTAACCACCCTAATGGCAAGCGGTATCCTTGATAGTTCTTTGAAATTTCACCTCGCAAATGCAAAAAAACATGGCGTAACACAAGAAGAAATTGCTGAAATTATCACACACGCCGCTTTTATGCCGGCTGGCCAAAAGCCTGGGCTGCCTTTAATATGGCAAAAGAAGTCTGGAAAGAGAACTAATTATAAAATCAACATAGGATACTCCACATATTTTCTGTGGAGTTTTCTTTCTTCCTACTCTCCAATCCCATACTCCTGTAACAATTCTTTCTGGTATTCTGTATCTATGATTGCTTTTTGTATATCGTCCATTCGATTATCTGCTAATAGGCAATGATATAATGTGTTGATTTCCTCGATTCCTTGTGAAATTCCCTTTGCCATTCCACGCGCCTCTCCTTGGATAATCCCTTTCTTTATTCCACGTGCTTCTCCTTGGGCTATACCTTTCTGTATTCCTCGTTCTTCATACATATCTAACAATACACACATATTGATTCTTCCTCCTTTTCCTTCAGTTTCTTCAATTAATTTCTTTGCTTTCCGATATCTCGTGTCGTTTGTCACCGCAGACAACCAGTCTAAAAACGCCTCCGGATGGTCTAATTCAAATTCTGTTGTTTGAAAATATTCATCCAATTTCTTTCTGTCATTTCCACAGGACAGATAACGGACTATGTATTTAAAATCTGATTGATACTGACGGATTGTCGTTTCTGACTGACTGGCAAGGTTAATAATACAAATGGGATGCTCAGGAATCCATTTTGTAAGTTCCTCACCAATATCTTCCGGAAACTCAAGCATATCATTCAGACATCTTGGTTTTTCCCATTCTTTCTGACTGTAATTTAAAACCAAAGTAATGACCGGACTTAATTTCTGTGAATCGTTAAGTTCTTTTGTCATCGGGGTTGGATAATTGCCGGTTTTCCGATTACTTTCCTTCACTTCTTTTATCTGTTCCATATATTTTGCGTGCTGGTACCCCATATCACGCACCGGCATAACATTATTTTTGTCACTCTGATTTTCCAGACATAAGAAAAAACTTCTATTGTTCTTCTTACACTTCATCGGCACATCCATCTGTAACTGCCGAAGTTTATCATCTGAAACGGCTTTCGTAATCAACTCGCCGGGTTCTCGCGACAACTCTTCTGCTAACACATAACATCTGCCACCAAATAAGTTTACATTTACAATGTCTGAAAATACATCTTTGTACTGTAGTAAATTTTTCTCTGCTAAATCTTTTGCTCCCAAATAATATCCTCCTCTTACTCTCCTATCCCATACTCCCGCAACAATTCCTTCTGATAGTCTGTATCCATGATTGCTTTTTGTATATCTTCCATTCGATTATCTGCTAACAAGCAATGATATAATGTGTTGATTTCCTCAATTCCTTGTGAGATTCCTTGTGAAATTCCTTTCTCTACTCCTCGTTCCTCATACATATCTAATAATACACACATATTGATTTTTCCTCCTTTTCCTTCAGTTTCTTCAATTAATTCCTTTGCTTTCCGATATCTCGTGTCGTTTGTCACCGCAGACAACCAGTCTAAAAACGCTTCCGGGTGGTCTAATTCAAACTCTGTTGTTTGAAAATATTCATCCAGTTTCTTTCTGTCATTTCCACAGGACAGATAACGGACTATGTATTTAAAATCTGATTGATACTGGCGGATTGTCGTTTCTGACTGACTGGCCAGGTTAATCACACAAACCGAATACGAAGGGATCCATGGCTCCAACTCACATTTCATATCTTCCGGAAACTTCAACATATCATTCAGACATCTTGGTTTTCCCCATTCTTTCTGACTGTAATTCAAAACCAATGTGATGACCGGACTTAATTTCTGTGAATCGTTAAGTTCTTTTGTCATCGGGTTTGGATAATTGCCGGTTTTCCGATTACTTTCTTTTGCTTCCTTGATCTGCTCCATATATTTGGCGTGCTGGTACCCCATATCACGCACTGGCATAACATTATTTTTGTCACTCTGATTTTCCAGACATAAGAAGAAATTTATATTATCCTTCTTACACTTCATTGGCACATCCATCTGTAACTGCCGAAGTTTATCATCCGATACGGCTTTCGTAATCAATTCACCGGGTTCTCGCGACAACTCCTCTGCCGACACATAACATCTGCCACCAAATAAGTTTACATTGACAATGTCTGAAAATACATCTTTGTACTGTAGTAAATTTTTCTCCGCTAAATCTTTTGCTCCCAAATGGTATCCTCCTTTATTAGTCAAATTCTTCTGTTTCTATCATTACAAGGAGAACATCTTCGCCCCACCCTTGTTTGTATATATACTAGCACAATCAAAGCGCGAAGTCAATATATTTACTTACAATCGTCAAGCGACTTACGCCCCTCAAAAAGAATCTTAAATCGTGCCAAACAAGCCAAATTCCGGCATATAAAAAGAGCGTAAAACGACACCACCAATAGGAGGGGCGTTCTACGCTCAAAGTTTTTTTCAAAACCCGTCTTATATTACTTCCTTATCCGTATGTATCGTCGGCGTTGTCATTTCACCATATGCACCAATATTTCCAGAAGAAAAATTAGGTCTAACAACACCCCAATATGGTGTATAATTCGTGATATATGCCGGACTATTATACGCAAATGTCTCTCGTGTAACTTTCTTTTTCCCATTATAATTCTGATGATATGTAATATGGTCCGATTCATATATTGCCACATGACCATACCCACCGGTATACACCAAAATATCGCCTTTTTGTGGCTGTGCTCCCTTTATCCTTGTCCATCCGCCCGGAAGTTGATTCGTTGCATAATCGCATCCATTTCCTCTAACTTGTGCACCCCTAAAAAATTATAATATGCCCGAATCAAATCCACGCATTGGACACCGTAAGCACCATCCGCATCAATCGAATTACCCACTTGTGATTTCACCCAATTGATTGCTTCATCTGAAGTTTTGCTCGGATTTCATCCGTTTAAAATCACCCTTAATCCTAGGAGGTTTTTTACATGAAAATGCAGCGTATTCGTGATCTGCGAGAAGACCACGATTTAAAACAAACAGACATTGCAGACTACTTACACATTAGCCAGCGTACATATTCACATTATGAGACAGACAGCCGGAGCATGCCGATTGAAGTACTAAAGCGACTTGCTGTCTATTACAATACAAGCATGGATTACCTGGCGGAACTTACCGATGAGAAAAAGCCCTACATAAGAAGCAAAGAAACACTTCCAAAATAAAACACATCGCTTCCCTTTGCAATGTGTTTTTATTTTATATGACCTGCATAATTTTTTTACAGCGAACTCACATCCACCAAATACGCTCTCTTTTTGTTTGTAATCAGAATTTTCTTCTGCGTTTTCACCAGATGAATTTCCATATCATTTCTCAATTTCCCCGGAATATTCATCTTCTTCCACGTATGATTTGTGAGTTGAATGAGATAAACCGCCTGTTTTTTCTCCTCCAGATTTCCAAATAATACATAATCACCACTTACATCAATTACATCGCCACTATCCTTAACATCCGGAATGGTAAATGACTGATTTCCGGTAATTTCATAAAATTCCAGTAATTTCTTTTTGTGGTGGTAACGGTAAGACCATTTCATATTAACAAGGCCGACACCTGAATATTTCTTCTCAATTCTCATGGTCTGTAAATTTACTACGCATGTAGAATCCTCTTCTGTACTGTTTTTAAAAATTGACTCACCGTAGGTTAAAATTCGGTTTTCATCCAAAAACTCAATTTCTGTTGTTCTGGCATATCCATTCACGAGTTTCTGACTTATTTTTTTCTCCGTCTGCGAAGCAATATCAAAGACTGACCAGTAGCCGTCTCCCCTGTGATTGCACAAAATTTTACTACCTTCCGGTGACATAACAAAATTGCATATCATGTTACCGCCGGATATTTTTTTCACCGTTTTCTCTGCCAGATTGATTTCCACCAAATAACCTTTTGTCGCATTTTTTTCTTCTCTTACACCGTAAATTATGCCGTTTTTATAATAAGAGAAAATCTCGGTAATTCCTCCCGTGTAATTAAAGGCATAAATTTCGTTGCCGCTTGCCACATATTGAAAACCGCATTTTTCCCCGTCAAGTACACTTTCAAAAGCAACCGGTGTCATTTTCTTTAATCCATTGGAAACTACTGTGTACACATGGTCTACTTTTTCCTCATCTCCCTCAAAATGATATTCACTGATAAAACTTTCTTTCTCTCCGACCACCATCATGTTTTCCTGTAATTGTATCGTGCCATCTTTTTCCGCCTTAACGTCTGCCACCTGTTTCGTTGGTTCTGGATTTAACTCCACCTCGGTGACATTTTCCTTGCCAAACATATTTTCCAAAAGCGATTGAAACACATTGGATTTCGTTGCCGCCACAGTTACAAAAGTTCCGCACAAAAGGAAAATCACTACCGCCGCAGCCGCTGTCCGAAGTTTTTTCATTGAATTTCTCCTATGGGAAATACCCTGTATCTTTTCCGGATTCAGTGCCTCTTCCACCCAGTCTTCCGGGGCTTTAATCTTATCTATTTTTTTAATATCCATCATTATGCCTCCTGTTTAATCCCTGTTAATTTTTCATGATAGCAGCGAGTTTTTCTCTGCCTCTGCGAAGTCTTGATTTCACCGTATTCACACTTGTATGCAGCATTTTTGCAATTTCACCCGTGCCATATTCTTCATAATAATAAAGCACAATTACTTCACGGTATCGAAAAGGTAATTTTCGCAGAGCCACAACAAGCTGCTCTGTTTCTTCATCTTCTATTTGCAAAGAGCCAGCCTTTTGGTTCTCCTGTGGCACATATCCAATATCCACATTTCGATTCCAGAACTGCCTGTGGTAATCTCTGCATTCATTTCGCGCAACTGTATATAGCCACGCTTTTATATGTTCTTCCTCTCGAAAGGTTTGTTCGGTCTGGTAGAGTTTCAGAAACGTATTTTGAAAGCAGTCCTTTGCCGCTTCCTCATTCTGCGTCCAGACAACACATAGTCTCGTTATGTCATCTGCATACTGCCGCACGACGTCCTCATACTCCATCCCGGCATATTTATTTATCATTGCCTGATACTCCTTTACTACAATATCTTTTTTGCATGCATGGTAGAAAATAATTACTTTCTATATAATACACGATTTGGATGGGAAAATGGGTGCAGGATTTTAATAAGAGAAAACCCCACCCCATAATATCAAACAAAAAATGAAGTTCATTCGTGAGAGACTATAATGCGAAGCATTAGCTTATCTCGATACGAATGAACTTCATTTTTGTCTTACTCCCACACTATTTTTCTCACTCTTGCATGCCGGCATGGATCATGCAGAGGGTCATTTTCCGAATATCCGCATCTTCCCTCAAAACATTCCAGACTTCTGGCATGATATACGAAAATATCATTTCCATCCTTATCTTTTGTAAATGAATTGTGTCCGGGTCCAAATTCCTCATGTAAATCTTCGGATGTAAGCACCGGTGTATTCTGCTTAGTCCATGAATCCTGCTTTAGCAAATCACTTCCCTCTTTGGCAGAAATTACTCCTACACAATACTCCGGACCAGTACCGGACGCCGAAAAGAAAACCATTATTCTGCCATCATGTTTGACAACCGCAGGTCCTTCATTTACGGCATAGCGGACTTTTTCCCAGTCATACTCCGGCTCGGTTAAAAGCATCGGAAGCGAAATTAATTTCCACGGCTCCTCGCGATTAACCTCTCCCAAATACAGGCAGGAAATTTTCTCCGGACTATGCTGCGCCCAAATCACATAAGAGTGTTCACCATCTTCAAAGTAAGTCATATCCAAGGAAAAGCCAGTGAAAGAAAAATCATCGTCTTCCCGCTTTTGGAATTTTCCCTTTTCACTCCAAGTTCCGGTATATAGATCATCGCTGTCGCAGACAAGAACGTGACAGTCAAATGCCCAGTTATTTTCCTTGTCCTCACTTCCGGCATAAAACACATACCAGCGTCCTGCGATATAATGCAGTTCCGGCGCCCAGATAAAACGATGTGTTAATGTTGTATCTGCCACTTTCCAGATGGTAATTTCTTCTGCCGATGCAAGTTCTGAAATATCTTTTGCCCGCCGCAAAATCACACGGTCATATCCATCCTTGTCGTCTGCACTTTTCATTGGATAAGAAGCGGTGAAATAATAAAATCCATCCGGTCCCAATGCAATGTATGGATCGGCACGCTCCTCAATAAACGGATTTTGATAACACTCTTTAAACTGCATTTCTCGGTCCCCCTTATTTACTTCCTGATTTAATAAGTGTACAACAATACCCCCGTTATCGCCATGTCATTTTGTGACCTTGTTTTGGAAAAATGTTACCAATTTTCTTTGACACAAGAAGGAGTAACATGCTAAAATCAAGCAAAAGGGGGACTATTCATGGCTGCAAAAACATTTGACGAAGTATATCTAGTAAATTATTCATCCTACGATGATGTCAATCTGTATGAGGTCGGATGTCAAAAATGTGACTCATCTTACGGATATGGTCCAATTATCCGCAAATTATATATTCTGCATTATGTCGTAAGCGGTGAAGGTCTTCTCCATATCCAGGACAAAGAATTTGCCGTAAAAGAACATGATATCTTTGTTATACCGGCTCATACACCATCCTATTATGAAGCCGGCGAAAACAATCCATGGAACTATATCTGGATTCAGTTTGATGGCTTCAAAATCAAGGAAATGCTGAATCGCTGCGGTTTATCAGAAACAAATCCCGTTCTCTCCCTGCGTGAATATGCCCCAAAAACAGAACGTTGTCTGCGGAATATTCTTACAAATCACGAGGATGAATACGCCTGCATTGGCAATGTATATCAATTATTCCAACATATGGTTCAAGCAGCAAATCTAGATAAAAAGATGAAGAAAAAGAAAACAGATGCGCTGACTTATATTCAAAACACCATCTGTTTTATCAGACAAAAATATTCAGACCCAATCCGCATTCAGGACATTGCGGATTATTGCGGATTAAACCGCTCCTATCTGACACGGTTATTTAAGCACACCACCGGTTATACTCCACAGGAATATCTTGCGCAGTACCGCATTAATCAGGCAAAACAATTGTTGGAAGAAAGCTCTATGTCTATCCATCATATTGCCTACTGTGTCGGATACAATGATGCTTTTACTTTTTCCAAACTTTTTAAGAGACAGACTGGATTTTCCCCATCGGATTACCGTGATTTTTCCCATAAAAAAAATCCGATTACGGAACACACACTGCATACCGTAATCGGAGACAAAATCGAGTAATTCTTATCGACGGAACAATCCTTTTTTCTCATAAGGCTCACTTGTATGGGAAACTAATTCATAACCAATTTCTTTAATTTCCTTTTCCAGCATAGGAATATCTAACGATTCCTCGCTGATTACAACAGTTTCTCCTTTTTTTGCAGAGGAAGAAACTTTCTTCACCTTACAATGGTTACGAATCAAATCATTCATATGCGATTCACACATGCCACACATCATACCGTCAATTTTTAACACGGTTTTTACCATTGGAATCATCTCCTTTAACACATTTTCATGTCTATTATAGCAAGAGATTCACCCTTTGTAAAAGATTATTTGTTTGTTGATAAAAATGGTTGCAGAACACCTGCCATCTGGTTAATCGGCATCGACTGCAAATAAATCTTACCGGGACCGGTCACTACGGTGTTAAAGAATCCTTCTCCACCAAGCACTTTATTTTTCAGTCCCTTAACGGTTGTAATATCCATCGTACAGGTTGCATCCATCGCAGCTAAGTAGCCGGTATCAATAATCATCTGCTGCCCTGCTGCCAGCTCATATTCCTTTACATAGCCATCAATTTCTACAAAAGCCGTACCGTTGCCGGAAAGTCTCTGCATAATAAAACCTTCGCCACCAAACAGACCGCCACCTAATTTTTTCTGGAACGCAACCGATAATGTCACTCCATCCGTAGAAGCAAGAAATGCGCTCTTCTGTGCAATTATCTCATTTCCATTTCCAATTTCAAATGCCAAAATCGAACCCGGAAAACTGGAAGCGTATGCAATCTGTCCAGGTCCGCCTTCTGCTGTATAACGGTTCTGAAACATATTTTCGCCGCTAAACATACGTCCAATCATTTTTCCCATTCCGCCGCCGGATGTCTCCATTTTCATATTTGGTGTCATCCACGACATAGCTCCTTTTTCGGTAATCATAGACTCGCCTGGCTCCAAATCGCAAATAACAACCGGCAATGGTGCTCCTTCAATTGAATATTTCATATGTATAAAATCTCCTTTCACAAATCAAAATTTGTTTCATTTTAACATAATCACTACGCACTTTCTATCATCACTGTAGAAACGGTTGGAAAAATGTCACAACTGTTTGTAATCTACTTAGACGCCGCATCAATAAATGAATAAAATGCTGCTTTCGGATCATCCAATCCACTGCCAAACAAAAGACATGACGTAGGTTTTCTCCATGATATGGTATCATAAAGTCCCCACACCGTAACGCCGGTAATACCGCGGGCATTTACGGATTTATCACGATTTTCCTGCTTGGAAATAAGCAGTTTCATAATATCGGAATAATGATTTGCCAGATCCTCTTCTGTCTGTCCATCTTCGATTCCGATATCCAATTCTGTAACCTGAACCTGAAGTCCGGTTGCCAAAAACTTATCCACTGCTGTTCCATATTTCTCAAGAGAAGGATAATTCACGGTAATATGGCTCTGCATACCGATTCCACCACAGATTTTTGCTTCTTCTCCTTCATTAATGTAATTGATGAGTTCTACAATTTCATCTGCAACATCATACTCATTATAATCGTTGTAAAATAACGTAACATCCTCTTGCAATCCATATTGTTTTAACTCATCATAAGCAATTTCATAAGCTTTTTTCACATAAGTCGGTTTCAGACCCATGTTACCATAAACGTCCATCCAGCTTGTAGCTGCCGGATCATTGGTACGGTGTGTATACTCATTCGTAATGTCCCAGCAATAAACAAGGGACCCTGCCTTACCGGTCAAACTCTTTTCCTTATCCATGACATGTTTCATTACAGAACGGATATAAAATTCAAGTCGTTTGTCCATCACTTCTTTCGAGACATTAGCGCCATTGCTGCTATATCCTTCCTTGAAGAAACGCGTTGATGTCTGCTGATGCCACTGCATCACATGTCCACGCATCTGAAGTCCATACTGATTGGCAATCTCAAGAATTTTGTCCACACTGTCAAAATTCAACTTGCCAACCGTCGATTCGGTGTAACCATCCGGAATCACATAACCAAGTTTTTTCGCTTCGCTCACAGAAATCGTACCACTCCAGTCAGACAAAATCTGCGCCGGTTTCAATTCATTTTCCAGTGTGTAACTATTGTAGTGATGTTTCACGAATTTCATTGTCTCGTCACTTTGCATCTGATAACCATCGTTCCATGATGTATTATAGCTCAACACATTGCCCATGCGCTCAAAGATGCCATTGTAGGTAGCTTTAATACTGGTGAGACTTTCCGGATTATAAGGCTCTTTGCCTGCAGAAATCTGTTTAATCGTGACATCATCCACAAGGAAATCAAAGGTATCAGACGGTCCTTCCACATAAAAGGTCAGTTTAGTAAAGGAAGCCGGCACCGTGTAAATGCCTTTTAACTCTACCCACGAACCACTTGGTACTGTTGTATTGTCTTTAATTGCCGGATAACTATCCTGTTGACCAGACACAGCTAAGTTTCCGGACAATTTCATCGTCTTGTCAGAACCTGAAGTCTGTTTTACCCATACCGAAATCGAATACGTTGCACCCTTCACAATCGAATCCGTTACATTCAATTCAGCTCCGTTCCATGTGCTCGTACGTCCGGTTACAGAAAGACAATTTCCACTTCTTCCGCCGGAAACCACTGCTACTTTTGCTGCTCCACGTCCGGTAAATCCATCCGTTCCGTCTTCAAAACCAGTAGACAAATACGTTTTTTCTACAAATTCACCTGCCGGTGTTGCCGTTGGTGTTGCTGTCGGTGTTACAGTTGGTGTTGCTGTCGGTGTTACAGTTGGTGTTGCTGTCGGTGTTACAGTTGGTGTTGCCGTCGGTTTTACAGTTGGTGTCGCCGTCGGTTTTACAGTTGGTGTTGCCGTCGGCTTTACAGTTGGTGTCGCTGTCGGTTTTACAGTTGGTGTTGCCGTCGGTTTTACAGTTGGTGTCGCCGTCGGCTTTACAGTTGGTGTCGCCGTCGGTTTTACAGTTGGTGTTGCCGTCGGTTTTACAGTTGGTGTTGCTGTCGGTTTTTTTTCTGGCTCCTGCGGTTTTTCCTGTCCATCCGTCGGAGTTTGCGTGGAAACAGAAGGCGTCGTAACTACTGCAGTAGAACTTGGTTTTTCCGTTGTTTTTACGACATCATTTGTTGCCACCGGCGTACGGACAAGCGTAGCCTTTTTGACTTTAACTTTACACCTGTAACTCTTCCACTTGCCATTTTTCACCTTGCAGGTAAGGGTCGTTGTTCCCTTTTTCTTTGCGGTCAGTTTTACAGCATACTTACCGCTCTTTTTGTAACTTGCAATGCTTTTTTTCTTAATACTCCATTTGATACGCTTTCCTTTTGCGTTTTTGATACGAATTGTCTTCTTCTGTCCCACTGTCATCGTAACACTCTTTTTGGACAGTGCAATTTTTCTTCTTGCTGCTTGACCGGAAACACCTTGCAACGGTGTCATAAGGGAAACAGCTAAGGACATACTTAACAATCCTGCAAAAACTTTTGCCTGCTTCTTCTGCATATAAATCCTCCTTGATAGCATATAAATTTTCCTTATAAGGAAAACGCTATATTTTACACTCAGATTATACGACGATTACTACCAAGTGTAAAGGAAACTTTATCTAAAAATGTACTAAAAAATCTGAAATACCACAAATGATGCAAGCCATGCCATAACCAGCTGAAATCCAGCTGCTAAAAACATAAATTTAATACTTCCGCTTTCCTTACGAATCGTTGCCAGCGTAGCAAAACAAGGGATATACAGCAGGCAAAAAATCATAAGACAATAGGCATTTACCATACCAAATCCGGCCGCACCAAGTGCCTGATGCAGCGCTCCCATACCGGCTGCCGAATTTACATTTGCTATTCCAAACAAAACAGCACAACTTGATACAACAACTTCCTTTGCCGATATTCCGGCAATCAAGGCCACGGCTATCTGCCAGTAACCAAGACCAATCGGTTTTAACACAGGCACGATAAAATGTCCGATTGCTGCTCCAAAACTTTCCGACATCTCATTTGTGTAACCATGTATTCCAAAATTTAAAAGAAGCCACATAGCAATAGAAGCAAGGAAAATTACGGTTCCGGCCTTCGTCAAATAATCTTTTACTTTCTCCCAAACATAAATCCAAATCGTACGGGCACTTGGTGCTTTATACTCCGGCAATTCAATAATAAGCATTCCATTTGCTTCTTTTTTATCTACAATATGAAGAATAAAAGCAACAAAAACAGCAACAACTAACCCAATGACATACATTGAGTAAGCTGCTATCATTGCATGTTTCCCAAAAAACATCTGCGAAAACAAAATGTAAATTGGAAGCCTTGCGCTGCATGACATAAAAGGCGTGACTAACATTGTTTTCATACGATCCTTGTTATCTTCTAATGCCCTTGACGCCATGACTGCCGGCACCGAACACCCAAATCCGAGAATCATCGGAATAAAGGCACGGCCGGATAACCCAATCCGCCCCATAATGCCGTCCATAACATAAGCCACTCTTGCCATGTATCCGCTATCTTCCAAAAAAGCAAGTGCCAAAAACAAAATAAAAATATTAGGCAAAAATGTCAATATTCCACCTACACCAGCTATAATTCCATCTACCAAAAGCGATGTAACCGCCGGATTAACCTGCCATGCTGCCAATGCGTTTGAAATAAATCCACTTAACCATTCTACTGCCAATTCAAAGTACCCGGATATAAAATCTCCCACCGTAAAGGTCAGCAGAAATACAAGTGCCATAATCCCTAAAAAAATCGGAATTCCGAAAATCGGATGAGTCAAAATACGGTCAGCTTTATCCGTTGACTGCGCCTTCTCCTCTTTGTTTACCAACACTTCCTGAACAATTTCTTCAATGAATTCATATTTCTGGTTAATAATTTCTGATTCATAACTGCGGTCAAGCACTTGTGGCAAATCAACCGGATATTTTTCAGAAATTTCTTTATCTCCTTCTAAGAGTTTAATTGCACACCATCGTACATGAATTATTTCGGGATACCGTTTCTGCAAAGCATCCGAAATACTATCAATCTTATCTTCAATTTCATCACTATATACCATGGCATGATCGGCATGATGGTCATGTTTGTGATGTGATGGCATTGTATGATGATGAACGAGTTTATCCGGCATAACCGCATCCTTGTGATGCGACACAGCATGCATCAGAATTTCAAGTCCGGTACGTTTTCTGGCAGACACAGGAATAACCGGAATTCCAAGCATCTCCGGCAGACGATGCAAATCAATTTCCATTCCACGCTTTTCCACAATATCCATCATATTTAACGCTAACACAACCGGCTTTCCAAGCTCTAAAAGCTGCAGCGTCAAATACAAATTTCGTTCCAGTGAAGATGCATCTGCCACATCCACAATAACATCAACCTCATCACTTAGAATATACTGTCTGCTCACTTGTTCCTCCATCGTATAAGAAGTAAGACTGTATGTTCCCGGCAAATCTACAAGCCGATATGTATTATTATGGTATTTTAGCGCACCCTCTACTTTCTCAACCGTTACACCAGGCCAGTTTGCCACCTTTAAATTGGCACCGGTAAAAGCGTTAAACAACGTTGTTTTTCCACAATTTGGATTGCCAATAAAACCAACCACCAAATTTTCACTCATTGTTTTTTATCCTCCGCGACTTCAATTTTCCCAGTTATCCCCCTGCCTAATGCAAAACGCGTTCCTCGCACACGCACAATCATCGTTCCACTTCGCTTCCGGTTTAAAACTTCCACCGGTGTTCCCTTCGTCATGCCAAGTGCTTCCAATCTTTTCTCCGTTTGAAGCGGAAGGAAAAGCCCCTCAATAATGTAGCTGTTTTTCTTTTTTCCTTCTTGTAATATCATAGAACTTATTCTCCTCTACCCGTAATTATCCAAGGAGCCGGCTGCTGTTTAAAGGAATGATTTGCAGACAATCTGGAAACCGCAATCTGAATTGTCTCCACATCCTGAATTCCCAATTTCGAAAGCATCTCACCAGCTCCTGCTGCCACCTGAAAATCCAACGTATAAATGACAACATGAACATTTGGATTCTTCTTAACAAAATACTCAAGTTCCTGATTCATACTTGCGCTGGCTACCATGAATACCGTTGAAGGAACCGGACAGTCACGCATTGTTTCTTCATCCACGTGGTCAATAATTTTTACATTCTGCAACCCAAAATGGTCTACATTTTCCTCCATTGTATCACGGTCTGTAGCACTATATTCAACAGCAATAACCGTTCCTTCCGGAGCCAAAAGAGCGGTCTCAATGGCAATACTCTCTCCTCCGATAACACAGACATCGTCCTGCGTATCCACCATCATTTTATTTAAAATAACAGCACGAATCTCACTTCCCACATACTGAATAGAGCCCTTTTTGAAAAATTCATTGCCAATGCCGATTTTGGCCGTGTTTCTCGCATTTGGATTGACAATCAGCATTCCGGCAGAAGCATTGATTCCACGGTTAATCATATCCTTTACCTGACTGTTCAAAATCGGTCCGTCCGGTTCTGAACCGTCATTGTACCAAACCTCACACTCACCAAGCCCAGCATTCCACAAGCGGTAAAAAATATCGTCAATTCCTGCATTGGTAAATACCATTGTCGTTTTATGGGATTCAACCGTAGGAATTACATTCTTGTTTTTCTTTGTAATATCAATAATTTTCACATGTTCCAAATCAATTGTTGTATTCTTTGCATAATATTGAAGCCAAGATAAAATAATCTCGTTTGTAAATATCTGTTTTTCCATTATAAAAGCCCCCTTTTGATATTTTTTATCAATTATTTTTATAAACAGATTATACCACTAAAACTGGGGACGAGGCAAGGTGAAAGGGAGTTAATTTTGTGTCAAGTGTTCGTTGGCACTTTTTTGTTTTCCGTAATTCCGTAGAAAAGCTTTGCATCTCGTGGGGGCTTTCGCTCGTTGAGTACGTAACGGTATGGGCACTGCAAATACCAGTGCCACATACCGACGCACTCAAAACCCACTCATCACAAAGTTTTTCTACGGAATTACTGGAATCCAAAGGAACCGGCAGCGAATTCTTGACTCATTCAGCCCCCCCTCTAATGCAAGTAAGTGCCGTAAGCAACCTTTTTCCTCACTCTCGAAAGCGTTGCATTTGCCGCGTAATTTTCTCTAATAACAGCTGATAATCGGGCAAAAATGCAACCTTATAAGGCAAATTAGGGGAAAAAAGTTGTCTTGGGAGGAGATGGCAGGTGTGTGTCAAGTGTTTGATGCTAATTTCTTCGTAGTTCCAGTAATATAAAAGAAAAACCTTGTGACTCGTGGGTTTTAAGTGCGTCGGTATGTGGCACTGGTATTTGCAGTGCCCATACCGCTACGCACTCAACGAGCGAAAGCGCCCACGAGTCACAAGGTTTTTCTTTTATATTACTGAAATTTCTAACAAACTAGTATTAAAATTTGACACAAAATTAGTTTACCCCTATAAAGTTTTGAAGGCTTTCGCTCAACAAAGGCTCCGGTGTCAGCATTTGTAATAAGGAGCCAAACATATCGGATGAATTCTTATCCTGTTTTTTCTTACCACGTGCTTTTTTATCTTTTTTCTGGTCGTTGGTTTCCGGCAGTCTGGCGTACCGGAAGCTTTTCTTGAATTCTTCTGCGACTTTCCGCAATCCCGCTGTCAGATATGTTTTGTCAGGGTCTTTGTCACTGATTCTGGAAATTGTCCAGGCAATGAGAGTATTTGCTTCCTGCTTCGATTTACAGTGTCTTAACTGCTCTTTCAGTTGTTGTTTTGCTGTTTTTACACGCATTGCACTTCGATATAATTCGGGATTGTGAATTCTCAGATAATTTAACTCCTCTACAGATAAGTTCGCACCTCGTTGCAATTTTGCCCGAATCTTTTTCTCATAGTCTTGTTTTTCTTCCTCTGACATACCAGAAGTTATGTCCGTCAATTGTTCGCACACTTTTTTCCATATATCCTGTTCTCTCTCCTGTACGCCCTGTACGCTCCCGCTCGTCATTTGGAAACTTTCCCCTGTTGTTTTCATGTAAATTCCTCACTTTGTCATCGATAAATCCTTTTATCTCATATTATCATCCATGACTCTGTTTTATATATCGGAATTTTACTTGATTCCATAACGGGTCAAATCTACTTTTCCATCTTCCACTTCAACACCGTCTGCCATCAGCCGTTCTGCCTGCACATTGGCACCACCAAAAGCAAAAGCCCCTGAAAGTTCTCCCTTACTGTTCACCACACGGAAACAAGGGATATTATCCGGGTCCGGATTTTTATGAAGCGCATTTCCAACCGCACGCGCCATTTTTTCATTTCCTGCCATGGCAGCAACCTGTCCGTAAGTTGCCACATGCCCTTTCGGAATCTTTTTCACTGCTTCATAAATCCGTTTTGTCAGATTATCCGTGACAAGTTCATAACTCTCATAAATCATTTTTCGAACATCCGCATCCGGGATGGTTCCATCCAAAACAATCGTATTCCAGTGTTCCTTGTTCTGATGCCATCCCGGCACTACGGAATCATAAATACCACGCCAAAAATCTCTGCTCTCCGGCGTTACCTTTACATTCAGACAGAGAAGTCCCTCCCTTTCATAAGTCCACAAAAAAACTTTTTTACTTCTTTTCACTCTTATAAGCTGCCAATTGGCATCTCGAAATGGTGCGTCCTGATATGTGTCCGGGAAGGATAACCCATAGGTTAGTGCTTCTTCTCTTGTCTTCATAATGTATTAAATCTCCTCTGTTTCATTACCCTTTTGTTCTCACTTTTAAAGTCTTAGACCATTGTCCATACACACTTTTCTGTCCGGCATCCGTATCAACTACCGTATTCGAGCAATAGCGGATATAGTACGTTGTATTTCGTTTCAATTTCTTAATCGCACGTACCAGCCTTCCCTTATTTGAGACCGTCTTCGCCTTTTTAAATGATTTCTTGGTTGAGTACTGGATTTTCATTACATAATCCGGGTACTGCTTTATTTTAATTTTTTTTGAAGAAATTTGCAAATGCTTTTTCTTTAAGGCTCTTGGTTTTCCCGGCACATACACATCCAGCCAGATTTTTTTTGAAGTTCCATTTTCATAATTTGCCGCCAGTGCAATGTAAATGCAGGTACGTTTTTTCAAATAGGACTTTTTCACCGTTATCGTGTTCTTCTTATAATGATTATTTTTATAAAGAACATTTTTCTTTGAAGTCAGACTGCCAAAGGAATTTTTACAGTATATAATCTGATAATCCTTACAGCCGGCCGGTTTATCCCACTTCAAAACGTACTGATTGTTTTTGATGGTTTTAATACGGAAATTCTTTGGCACATTTTTCGGCTTCTGAACTACCGGTTTTACCACTTTTTTCAAGTATTTTGCAGGCACATAAGCTTTCTGACTGTTAAAATAAATGGCTGCCCAGCTGGCATTGCTCTCTTTTTCATACACCTGAACCTGTGCCTCATTTTGCAGATATCCCAAAACTTCACTGGATGAATTAGCTGCTGCCTGCACATTAATATCCCTTTTCTGATTCGCATAAGTAACCGGATAATTCACTTGATAGTCCACCAGATTACTCGGCGTTTTCATGTCTGCCCGGTAAAGATTGATATACTTACTCTTTACATAGTAATATCCCGGACGATTTCTCGTCATATAATTTACGTCATTCTTTCCGTTAAAAGAAATTTTGTAATATGTATCCGTTGTGTCCGATGTGCGGGATGGAAGTTTCACCGTAGAAACAACATTTAACTCGGTATTTACCTTTACTTTGTAAACGTCACCGGAATCCGCTGTTCCCGGAATCGGACTGATTCCAATAAATGACGAAGTAACTCTTCCGGTTCCCTCTTTCTTAATCGTCTCCCCTGTCGGAACTACATTTTCTGTTCGTCCACAATCCAGCCATACCACACTCCTTGGCAGCCTGTAAAAGCCCGGCGGATGTGATGCCATAAGCAGATACTGTTTACACATAACCGGACTTTCCGTGAAACTGCGGTAGCCATTGCTCCAGTAAATAATGTAATTTTTATCATAGGCGACAACTTGAAGCTTGCTGCCTTCATTTTCCAGATATGCACCGGAAATCCACGTGAAATTCTGATACCCCTGAACGGATGAATACAACTGTTTCAGATTCTCAATATTATCCTGCGGAAAATATTGCGGGTCAATCGTCTTCCCCTGAATTTTCGTGTTTACAGGCACCTTATCGACGGCAATGGTTTTCCAGTAATTTGCCACATTATCGTTTCCTACTAAATACGCATGGGCAACGACCTGAATGCCCGGACAGCAGTTTTGCAGATATGCGGTTCGATAACGCGTGACATCTCCGGCTGCTTTTGCCGAAGTACCAAATAAAAGCACGCCTGCGAAAACAAATACCACGCCAAACAGACTGTGAAAAATTTTTGCGATATATTTTCTGTTTTTTCCCATCGCACTCACTCCTTTCTCGCTCTCTATTTTATCATATAATTTTTCGCTATCCGGCGATTTGCGTGAATGGTAATTATACAGCGTGAATAGCAAATCGGGATTGCCATGTGAAAGTTAATGTCGTATAATAAGGGCAGATAATCGGCAGCGAAAGGAATACCACAGATGATTTTACAACTACTTACCGGCATACACAATTTAACAACACTGCTTTTCGGAATTTTCATTTCTGCGTTTTTTCTTGGTGTAAAACCAATCATGAAAAATTTCGGAAAACTGCTTTTGTTTGCATTGGTGGATGTTTTTTTCTACTGGGGCATCAACCTCTTTACAGGCACGGCGTTTGCCAATCAGCTTTACCCTGTTTTGGTACACCTTCCGCTCATTTTATTTTTGTTTTTGTGTTACCGTTATTCACTTTTATCCTGTTGTATTTCTGTTTTTTCCGCCTATCTGTGCTGTCAGTTCAGCAACTGGATCGGACTTTCTGCACTTACGCTTACTAAGAATCCGGTCTGGTACTATAGCTCACGAATTGCTATGACATTTATCACATTCTTTTTCCTGTTCAAATTTGTCCGCCGGACAACACAAACTATTTTTTCAAAGGAAAATAAGGAGCTTGTTATCATCGGCTTTCTTCCATTTATTTATTATATTTTTGATTATGCCTCAACGAAATTTTCCAATCTTTTGTACTCCGGAAATAAAGTCGTTGTTGAATTTATGGGATTTGCTTTTAGTATCGGCTATCTCATTTTTCTGCTTGTATACTTTAAGGAATCCGAGAAGAAATCGGAAATCCGCCAGTACAGCGACCGAATGGAAATGCAGCTAATATCGCTTCAAAAAGAAATTGAGCAGGTCCGTAACAGCGAACAGACGCTTGCTATTTTGCGGCACGATATGCGCCACCACCTAAATCTCATTCTCTCTATGCTAAACCAGAATCATCCGGAAAAAGCCATTTCCTATATTCAGGAAATCGGCACCGCTTATGATGACACAATTGTCACAAGATACTGCAAAAATGAGACTTTAAACTCGGTAATTTCCATTTATAAAACACGTTTTCTTGAGCGAAACATCAATTTCCTGCCAGAAATTTATGTGCAAAAGGACCTGCCGTGTCCGGACCTCTCCCTCTGTACGATTTTATCAAATGCACTGGAAAATGCACTGCATGCTCTGGAACATACATCAGGTGAAAAATGGGTCTCCTTACATATCATGCAAAAGGAAAATCTTTTGCTGTTGGAAATAAAAAATCCTATTGAAACAATGCCAAAATTTATTGACGGGATTCCCATTTCGGATAAAAAAGGTCATGGTATTGGAACCAAAAGTATTGTATACTATGTACAACAGTTAAATGGACAATGTCATTTTTCTGTTGAGGAACATTGTTTTGTATTAAAAATCATTCTTTCGAGGTGCATATGAAAATAGCAATTTGTGATGATGAGGCGGCAGTAAGCGACGTAACAAAATCTCTTTTACAGCAATGGGCAATTCACCAGTCGATTTCACTTTCTGTCCACTGCTATGAAAATGGAGATGCTTTGATTCTTGCGCAAAAAAGCGAATGCTTTGACCTGATTTTTCTTGACGTCCTTATGCCGCTTCTAAACGGTATTGATACGGCAAAAGAATTACGCAGGCAGAATCAAAACGTTCCCATTATTTTTCTGACCTCATCCAAAGAATTTGCGTTTGACTCTTATGAGGTCAAGGCACTTCAATATCTGCTAAAGCCGGTTTCTCCCAATCAGCTTTGGTCTATTATGAATGATTTTATAGCGCTGATAAAGAATCAGAAAGAAATCTTTGTTGCCCGCACTTCGGACGGATTTTGCAAAATCACACTGGAAGATACAAACTATTTAGAAGCTCAAAACAAATCCGTTCTCGTTTTTCCTCATAATGGTACAAGTATCGAAATCCGCGAACTATTTTCCCGGTGCGAAGAAATTTTTACTTTGGAACAGGGATTTTTTCGCTGTCACCGCAGTTACATTATTAACTTAAATTTCGTAAATCAGTTTACCAAAAATAGCGTGACTATGACAGATGGTACCACACTGCCGATCTCACGCAACCGGTTCCTCGCATTTAAGGAATCTTATTTTACCTACATGTTTGAGTAAAAGGGCTTCGCTTGTAAATTAAGAAAATCGCTGTAAGCGATGCAATCGTCTCCGCAATCCAAAAGCAGTGCCAGACTGCTGCACCGCCAAATAGTTTTCCAAGCACAAATGCCGCCGGTATAATTACGACAACATAACGAAGCAGCGAAAGAATCAAAGATTCCACACCTCTCCCCAATGCCTCTAACATACCACTTATCGTAACCGAAACTGCCGATATCACAAAGCCCATACAGATAATGCGTACCGCCTGTGCGCCATCCAAAATCGTAAGCGAATTTTTTGTAAACAGTCCTATCAGATTTCCTGCAAATCCCAAACATATCAACATACCAACAAACATAATGGAAGCAATCATAATTAATGCAGTAATAAAAATTCTTTTGACACGCCCTCTCTCTCCCGCGCCGTAATTATAACTGATAATTGGTCGGATTCCCTGCACAATACCATTTGCCGAGAGATAAATAAATGTCTGCAGTTTATAATAAATGCCAAGCACCAGCACATACGATGCGGAATACACAGCAAGAATTCCATTAAGCGCCGTAATCATAAAGGAAGGAAGGGCAAGGTTTAATGTCGCCGGAATTCCTACTCCATACATCTGCCCCATCAACCGTTTTTGGAAGACTTTTTCATGCCAGTGAAAATGCAGTGATACCGGGTGCTTGATAAAAACAAACAAGTACACAATAAGTGGTATTACTTGTCCAATACCGGTTGCAATTGCAGCTCCCTCAATCCCCATTTTCGGGAATATTCCAATACCAAAAATCAACAGCGGGTCAAGTATGATATTGGCAACACACCCACACAGCATACTAAACATCGAAACCTTCATCCGTCCCTCTGCCTGAAAAATTTTCTCAAACGTTATCGCAATAACATTTGGAACTGCAAAAATAAATACAAGATTTGAATATTTCACACCATCCGCAAGAATCTTTTCATTTTCTGTAAACAGCGAAACAAATGCCGGTGCAAAAAGAAGCGCCGCAGCCATCAAAATCACGCCATGCAAAAGGCTGAGGATAAGCCCTGATGTCACAATATCATCCGCCCTCTGTTGCTCCTTCGCCCCCAGATAATACGCAGCAGCCGCATTCATTCCTACCCCGAAGCCAACCGCTATTGCCGTTTCCAATAATTGGAGTGGATATACTAAAGATAATGCCGTCATCGCCTGCTCACTAATCTGTGCCACAAAATAACTGTCAACAATGTTGTATAAAGAATTTACAAGCATGGACAACATCATTGGCAGTGACATTGACAATACTAACGGTAATATTTTCTTTTCTTTTATAAATGTTTGTTCCATCGGGAACTCCTTTCTTCGCAAGCGTCCTTTCCTTTGCAACAAAAAATCACACCATCGGCAGATGATGTGACGAAAAATAAACAAAACTGTTTAGAAAAATTCACATAGGTTTTAGGGGTTTATTGTACTATATATTTTAGGTGTTTGCAAGCAATGTTTTTTAAGTTTTTAATTTCCGTAATTTAGCCAATCCAATTTGCATTTCATGAGCGCTCCCGCTTAACAAACTGCGTAGGGGTATGGATATGCAAAAAACGCATATCTCATACCCACGCGTTTGTACTCGCTCAATACAAAATGGATTGGCTAAATTACTAGAATCTTAAAAAGATTAAATATCTTTACTTGGCACACCCGGAATGTTTATCTCCATTCCTGCCTCTAGTGCAGCTTCAAACCATGCTCTCTTTGCATCTATAGCATTAGCAATTGCTTTTTCTTTTGTATCTCCACAAGTAAGGCATCCCGAAAGTTCCGGAAACGAAACCACAAAGCCACCTTCCTCTGCATCCTCAACAATTTCCATTCGATAATTCATTTTCATGTAATCGCTTAGCGTTTTCATTGCTCTCAATTCACCCAAAATAGTAACCTTGATTATTAATTTCGTTTTCTAAAAAATCACGCAGTAAAAAATAGCCACAAGTAAAACAATATGATTCCAGCAACTATTATGCCGCCAATAATTTTTATCCATTTAAACTTATTCTTCTCTTTCATTTGTTATCCTCCTCAAACTTAATCTGGTATTCTTCAAGATTATATAATTCACCTACAAAATTTTTTAGCAACTTCTTAGCATTTTCAGTGGCATTTTCATACAATCCGTTTGCAATTGCATTCTTTTCAGCAACCTCTTTCATTCTTATCCGTGCTTTACCCATTTTTTCTACCGTCAATGGCGTAAAACAACTCTTATCTTCCACATACACTTTACAAGAATCCTCTTTTATTTCACTACTTAATATTTTAGGTTTAGGCATATGGATAGTAATTACTTTCTTTTTATCATTTACATCTGGGATAATACGTTTAAAATCAAATCCAGCCTTTATCACTATATCATAACTATAGACATACTGACTTTGCGTAAATGGAATTTCCATACCAAACAAACTTCTTGCATCCTTAATCGTATCCACTTGAGAACAATATGCAGACTGAGTAGCCAACTCACCAATATTCTCAAATCCTAACTTCTTAGTATCACTGTCAGTAAAAAAAGAATCTTTAACATTATATACTAATATTCCTATTAAGACAAAACAGACGACTCCCCATACAATTTTACTTCCTAATAATTTTTTAAGAATTTTTGTGCGATTTTTTTCCGTCTTTTCTAGTTGACTGTTTTTTGACTCCATCTTTACCCCTCCTAATGGCTTTTTCGGTTGTTTTTTTATAAAATGTTTTTCTAAATAATCTTAACACATTATCATAATTTTGTATATAGATACTACATACGTTTCGTACTAATAATCAGTGCTAACCTTTTTAGCATTCCAGTAATTCAGGCGAAAACTTTGCGGCGAGTGGATATAAATACGCGGAAGTATACGATATACAAATCTTCATATCAATACTTCCGCGTATTTATCAAGGCGAGAGCCGTCCACGAGACACAAAATTTTTTCCTAAATTACGGAAACCGGAAACTAAAAAAAATCAATCATACCTCGTTCCCAAATTATAATCCGTCTGAAATTTGGTCTGGCAGAATTTATCTCTTGTTGTGTTGACTGCGACCGCTGTGACAAGTCCGTCCGGTTTATTATCATTGATTAGCACACGCTCTCCCTGTCCTGCGCCAAAAATAATATGGTCATAGCGCACATGATTTTCTTTTAAAAACCGCAGGGTATGCTCTTTTTCCCACTCACCTCTGGCAGTCAGAAATATAATCATATCATCTTCCGAAATTCCATCTAAAAATTCTTTTGCTCCCGGCAAAAACTTATCGTGTCCTAAGATATACGGCCCGTCATGGACAACGATTGTGCCGTCCAAATCTAAAATCCATGTCTTTGGCATGGGCGATAAATTAACTTCTTTTGGCTCTAACATAATATTCCTCTCTACTACTTTTTCCTAAATAACATATAGAATTATATGATTCGCAGCCATATTTGTCAATTTTCACCCAAACAACATTTTTGCAGCCTGCTCCAACGCCCTCCGTTTTTCTGTGTCATCAATTCCTTTCACCAAATCGAGGGCAAACAATCCATCCTCCACCCGCTCAACAAAAATCTTATAATTTTCATCTGTCTGTTCTGCCTGTGCAGGCTTTAGCAATACTCCATGACAATGAACCGCTGCCTCACCCATGCTGTGAATGACATTGCTGCACACCGGGCACACATAAAATAGGGAACGCATCATATTGGCAGATACATTGGTATTTTTGATTTCGTCGCCTGAAATCAATTCCGTAATTGATACGGAAAATGCCTCTGCAATCGGCTCCAAAAGTGTAATATCCGGATACCCTTTCCCTGTTTCCCACTTAGAAATGGTTTTGTCACTCACTAAAAGTTTGTCTGCCAGCTGGCACTGTGTCATATTCTTTCTTACCTCCATGCACTCATTATACAAAATCAATAAAAATAACACTACCTACGAAGCGGAGACTTTCGTTAATTTCATCCTATTCATCAATTTTCTCCGGGTCCCACCCAAATGCTTTGTAATACTTAATATCCAGCTGATTCTGTTTTACATAAGTTCTCAATGTTTTAACTACTTCATCCGCAAGCGAATCTTCGAGAACATCTGAAACAGCTTTTCCATCACTTCCATATAATTTCACCAAGTCTTTCTGTAATAATCCACCATCTCTTGGATGTACTACCTTTTTCACCTGATATCTGCCACCGTCTTTTTTCAAAAACATGACTGCCACCCCACCATCGGACTGCGCCTCATATAAAGTTTTTCCGGACAAGCTGAAGCCATACCAGTAGAATTGTCCAATTACTTTTACCGTATCTTTTTGTCTATTTGTTCCTGTGATTTTGACAATTGGAATTACCACATCACAGTTTCCAAATTCTACTTTTTGATAATTTTGACTGCCCTGATAAACATATCCCTCATACAAAGATGGATTGTCATAAAAGGTTTCAACAATTGCCTTTTTTATCTCCGAACCGCCAAGTTCTTCATACCTTTTAAGGACCGTCGTCTTCTCTTTCTCCGTAGATGCTTGGATGCGTAGTTTTTCTTTTTTTGCCACACCTTGTTTTCCTTTTTTCTGATACAAATACATCTGGTAATCACCCTTAGTCTTGTCTTTTTCAAGCACTAACCACACAGCAGATGAAATCGTATTACCTTCTTTTGAAATTAATGCTTTTTCGCTCAGAAGTCCCTCTTTATCTTTATACAAAGAGGTTCCCTCCGCATAAAAATTTAATGTATCGGCATACTTATCCTTATTCTGTTTCTGCCATTCTTTCTCTAAAAAAGCATCCGCTTTTTGCGTAGTGTCCGGCAAAAGAGACGACGTTTCTTTTTTACCATTCGTTGAAAGATTATAGTGATAGCTCTTTCCATATACTTTTTTATTTTGCAGATTATAAATCACCAGTTCGTCTCCCTGAATCAGAAACCTAGTCTGCAATGTATCGGCATTGAAGTGATTACTTTCGATTTTCTGCAAATCAATCGTAGCCGCCACACGCTCACTTTGCCGGTCATAAATAACAAGACCAAAACTTCCGGCAAAAATAAGTCTTTTCTCCGTACATTCAAGTATTTCTGGCGCATATACGGAATCCAGCCTCACATGATAATCGGTCATTTCTGTTACAATTTTCTGACTGCTCTCGTCTGTCTGCCACAAACCGGAAATTGCCTCAACAAGTCCGCCATGACTTACGCCATTAATAGTTCCGAAAAGAACTCCCATTATAAGGAATGCAGCCGCTGTTTTTCCAAGCCGTCTGACCCAAACACGGTTTTTGTGTACCCTTTTTTCTACTGTAGTATTTGAAATTATACTTTCTAAATTTCCCCACACTTCCTGTTTCGCCTGCTCCGGCAATTCCATACCGTCAAACATATTTTTTCCTATCTGTTTATTCATTACCATACACCCTTTCTGTCTGCCAATCTTGTTTTTAATTTGTTTCTTCCTGCCGCCAGCCGGGACTGGATGGTACTCTCTTTCCTTTTGAGCATAATCCCGATTTCCTTTACTGAATATTCTTCATAATAATATAAATAAAGAACCTCCCGGTATTTTTGTGGCAGTTTCAAAATCTCATCTAACACCGGATACTCCTGTTCTCTCTCATCCGACATGATTTCCCGGTTAATATCCAGTGCCACTCGTTTTTTATGCCAACTGCTTTTTAATACATCCAGACAATAATGTTTGGTCGTACTTATAAGCCATGCCTTTTCATGGGAAGCATTTTCAAAGACCGGTTGTTTTTCCCACATTTTCAGAAAAATATCTTGTAATCCATCTCTGGCATCGCTTTCATTTTTCAAATAAAGCATACAGATTCGATATACCATATCACAGTAGCACTCATATTTTTCATGAAAATAATCTTTTGTCCAATCCCTCACCATAAAACCTCCTTTCTCTTGGTCTTCACTATATAAACGAGTGAACTTGCAAAAATATCCTTTTTTCATAAATTTTTCTTGTTATTTTCTCCTATCTCTGCTATTATTTAATTAGAATTATTCGATAGGAGGTATCGTTATGGATATGGATTTAGGCATGGATATTGCCAGTTACTCCATGGCAAATGCTGCAAACAATCTCATGCAGTCAGTCGGTGTCTCGATGCTTTCAAAAACTTTAGACTCGCAGGAAATGCAGGGAGACGCATTGGCGAAAATGATGGAAATGTCAGTGAACCCAAATGTTGGTGCAAACATTGACATACGCTTGTAAAAAGTGGCTGTATCAAGCAGCCACTTTTTGTTATGATTCATACAATCTTAAATTCTTTTCCACTAATTTTTCTCCTTCATAAACAAGACGAAGACTAAAAAACCGCGGTTCATCTTCCAAAAACAATTTTAGGAAAATGGCATCCCCCTCCCAGGTTGGAAGTGAGGGTACTTTTTCTTTTTCAACCCAGAACAAATCCCCCTCATCACATTCTATTACTTCTCCCTCAAATTTGTCTGCACTAAAAAGGCACATCAGTTCCGGCTCACACTGGTCACTGACAAAAGTTACAATTCCGCGAAACCGGTAAGAAGTAAGTAAAAGCCCTGTCTCCTCCTTTACTTCCCTTACCAAACATTCCTCCGGTCCTTCGCCTTCCTCGGCATGCCCTCCAACACCAATCCATTTGTCCTTATTAATATCTTTTTCCTTTTTTGTCCGATGAAGCATCAGATATTTCCCATCCTTTTCAATATAACAAAGTGTCGTCATTTTCATCGTTTGTCACCTCTTTTTAAATTCATCAATCTGCTGTTGAATCGTCGTGTAATCCCGCTCAAACAATTCATCACTAATTTGTTTATGCAGCAGGTCTTCCGGTACTTTTTCCATGATTTTTTTGCGGACAAAATCTTTGCTTTTCTGCTTGTATGCCGGCAAATGATTCACTTCTTGAATATGTGCCAGTTCCGGACGCCACAACAATTTTATTTTATGAAGCATTTTCTGCTTGGGATTTTTTTCAGCTTTGCGGAGCACATAAAAATCGCATGCTCCATCTACTTCCTCCACGGTAATAATGCCCCACCACTCAGGTACATGTTCCCCCACGTGATGAGCATGCTTCGAACCGGCAACGACATAATTCCGATCAAAAAAACGGTCATAATCCTTAACCTGGCGTGAAAGTCTTGCGTAGGTGTCTGCATCGCTTTTGATTTCAATTCCTACCAGTTCTTCTTCCAAAACCATCACAACGTCCGCCCTGGATTTTCCCATCGTTTTTTCCTCTATAATCCGAGTTTTCCCGTACTGTTCCTCCAAAAAGTCAAATAGCGGTTCCCTGATATCTTTATCTTTTAACATCGTATTCCTCCGCCTCCAAAAGTTCAAATTCATTTTTATAGAAAGAAAGGATTCCTTCTTCCTGCATAAGTCCTAACTCCTTTGACAGTGCACTCCGGTCTAAATTCAGGTAATCCGCCATCTGCTGCCTGTTAAACGGAATCTTAAATTTCCGGCAGCCGCTTCTCACCCTCTGCATTGAAAGATAGGTATACACACGATCCCTGATTTTTTTCGGAGTTGTACAGAAAATACGATTTGACAACACCAGATTTTTCTTGCTGAGCATACGAATTATGTTAGCCTGCATTTTACCGTACCACGAATATCCTGCATTTTTTTCATGCATAAGCTGTTTCATACGAAGAAACAAAATAACCGTCTCGCTCGTAGCCACTGCATCTACCGCCATCGCCTCACCACAGAGTGCATACGTCTCTGCAAATACATCCCCTGCTTCTGCATTTCCTAATAAACTTACATTACCTGAAATGTCCACATTTTCTATATTTACGTTTCCTTTTATAACAATTCCCATTTCTTCTGTGATGTCGCCCTGATGAAAAATAATCGTATTTTTTTTGAATTTCTTCTCGCGCAGACACAAAAGACGTACCATCTCATCCCATTCTGCGTCCGTTATTTCCATAAAAATCGGTATTTGTGGTTTTTGCATTTTCGCTCCTCAATTTCAAAAATATATTTTTCGTTGTTATAACAACATAATTTTAGCACAGCCTTTTCTATAATACAACCAGAAACAACAATTACCCGAAAGGAAGGATAAACTATGATACGAAGAATTATTCAGATTGATGAAGATAAATGTAACGGATGCGGTGCCTGTGCCAATGCCTGCCACGAAGGTGCCATCGGTATGGTAAACGGAAAAGCAAAATTGCTGCGCGACGACTACTGCGACGGACTTGGCGACTGTCTGCCAACCTGCCCGACCGGTGCCATTACTTTTGTGGAACGGGAAGCTGCTGCTTACGACGAAAAAGCCGTAAAAGAAAATATGAAAAAGAAAGCAAAAGAAGAAAAAACTCCGGTATTCAGTGGATGCCCAGGACAGAGAATGCGCCAGTTTGACCGCCGCAATTCAGCACCTGCTGTATCCGCAGACAATTCTCTTACGTCCGAATTAAGACAATGGCCGGTTCAGATTAAACTCGTACCGACAAAGGCTCCTTACTTTGATGGTGCCAAACTTTTGATTGCTGCGGACTGCACCGCCTATGCGTATGCTAATTTCCATCATGATTTTATCAAAGGAAAAATCACCGTTGTCGGCTGTCCAAAACTGGATGACATTGATTACTCAAAAAAACTAACCGAAATCATCCAGAACAATGACATCCAGAGTGTAACTGTTGTCCGCATGGAAGTACCGTGCTGTGGCGGACTTGAGCATGCGGCAAAGACAGCACTGCAAAACAGTGGAAAATTTATCCCATGGCAGGTTGTCACAATTTCTACGGATGGACAGATTTTAGATTAATTACAACACACAATACATGATGTGTATGTCTTCATAATCCCCGCTGCGGTTTTCAAAGCCGCCGGGGATTATTTCTCCATTTCCTTCTGATATTCTTCGCCCCATGTCCACATAGCGTCTAAAATCGGTTTCAAACTGTATCCCACGTCCGTCAGTGAATATTCAACTTTTGGCGGCACCTCGGCATATACTTTTCGATTCACAAGTCCGCTCTGCTCCATCTGTCGAAGCTGCGCTGTCAACACTTTCTGTGAAACATGTCCGATTGATTTCTTTAACTCCCCAAACCGTTTTGTCCCAGGAAGTAAGTCTCTTAAAATCAAGACTTTCCATTTATCACTGATTAAAGTAAGCGTCGTTTCCACCGGACAGGCAGGAAGTTTTTCTGCTGTTGATATATTTTCCATGGCAAAAGTCTCCTTTTTTCGCAATTGTTTCCTTTTGGTAACTATAGCACAAAATAGTGCTTACTTTACGAAAAGTCCCTATGGCGATATTATAATAGCATCAACAGGAAAACACAATATTTTTCCAAAAAAATTTTTAGGAGGTTTTATTATGAACAAAGTAATTGAATTTCTAAAAGAAAACCCGGTACAGTATCTCGCTACCGTAGGACGCAATGGGAAAGCAAAGTGCCGCCCATTTATGTTTTCCGGAGAAATGGACGGAAAACTGTGGTTCTGCACCAACAACACAAAAGATGTCTATCTCGATATGCAGAGCAATCCGATTGTCAAAGGACAGTATGAGACTGCGGACAATCCAATTTTTGAGGTATTTTACTTGGATGAGCCGCATGGTGTAATTGCTGATTTCTCCGGGAATCCACCGTATACATTTTAAAAAGTAATCCATTTTGCCGCCAGAAAGGAGAACATATATGACAATGACAAAAAAAGAACAGCTTATTTTTCTCATCCAGACATTACTAAAAGAAAGTCCGGAATACCACAATACATCCATTCCGAAAGGTCTGCCGGAACAGCGTATGCTTTTGCGTGCTCTGATGAATGTCCGGGCACCAAAACCAATTGATGAGATTTTTTTACAGGTGCAAAATGAATATCTACAGGAAGCAATTGAAGAAAAGGGAGTAACTGACCTTCACGATTTAACGCCCGTCAAAGACAATTTGTACGTGTGGCAGGGAGATATTACAACACTTCGTTGTGATGCGATTGTAAATGCTGCCAACTCCCAGATGACCGGATGCTATATTCCGGGTCACACCTGCATTGATAACTGCATTCACACTTACGCCGGCGTGCAGCTGCGCTATGACTGCTTTCAAAAAATGCAAAAACAAGGTTTTGAAGAACCAACCGGTCAGGCAAAGATAACGCCTGCTTATAACCTGCCCTGCCGCTATGTTCTCCACACTGTCGGTCCGATTATAAACGGACATCTGACTAAAAAGGACTGTGACCTATTAGCAGGCTGTTACACGTCGTGCTTGCAGCTCGCCACAGATTACCATTTAGAAAGTGTTGCTTTCTGCTGCATTTCCACGGGCGTTTTCCATTTTCCGAATGAAAAAGCTGCCGAAATTGCAATCGCATCTACAACAGACTTTTTAAAGCAAAATGACACAACAGTAAAGAAGGTGGTATTTAATGTTTTCAAAGAAAATGACAAAGAAATCTACGAACGCCTGCTCGGCTCAAATTAACCGGTTAAAAGAAAAACTGGAAAAGGCAGACGCCGTTATCATCGGGGCAGGTGCAGGTCTTTCGACCTCTGCCGGATTGACGTATTCCGGGGAGCGATTTACCCGATACTTTTCCGATTTTATTGCTAAATATGGCTTTTCCGATATGTACTCCGGCGGCTTTTATCCGTTTGAGACCTTGAATGAGCACTGGGCATATTGGAGCCGCTATATTTATATCAACCGCTATCAAGATGCACCCAGACCGGTTTATGAAAATCTGCTGAAACTGGTAAAAGATAAGGATTATTTTGTTCTTACTACTAATGTAGACCACTGTTTTCAAAAGGCTGGATTTGATAAAAAACGCCTTTTTTACACTCAAGGTGATTATGGACTCTTTCAGTGTTCCAAACCATGCTGCAGCGAAACTTTTGATAATGAAGTTCAAATCCATCAAATGATGAAAGAACAGGAAAACATGCGGATTCCTGACTATCTAATCCCCCGCTGTCCACACTGCAGTGCTCCTCTGTCAATGAATCTAAGAGCTGATTCTACTTTCGTAGAAGACAAGGGATGGCACGCAGCCGCCAGCCGCTATGATGACTTTTTACGCCGGCACAAAAACTTAAACGTCCTATTTTGGGAACTTGGTACCGGATATAACACACCCGTCATCATTAAATATCCATTCTGGCAGATGACTGCTGCCTGGCCGGATGCTTTTTATGCTTGTATCAATCTTGGACAGACAGAAGTTCCATTGGAAATCCAGAACAAGTCCATAGGCATTTCAAAAGATGCCGGAGAAGTGATAGAAAATTTGCTTACGGGTGTCTGATACAATCTAAAAAACACCCGAAACAAAAATTTCAATACCGATTGCAATCAGAATCGCACCACCAAGAATCGTTGCTTTATTGGAAAATTTCGTTCCAAATTTTTTACCGAGAATTAAACCGGCAAAGCTGATTACAAAGGTCACAACCGCAATAATCAGAGAGCTCGCCAGTGCCATAATAAAATCGTACTCCGCAATCGTAAACCCAACAGACAATGCATCAATTGAGGTTGCAATTCCCTGTACCAAGAGAGCGAGTGCACCAACTTTCGCTTTTTCCACTTCTTCGGCTCCATCATGAATGCCTTCCCTCACCATTTTCCCTCCGATAAAAAGAAGCAGTATCAGTGCAATCCATGGAATGAATTTCTCAAACATTTTAAAATATTCAATAATGGTATGAACACATACCCATCCGGTCATTGGCATTAATGCCTGAAAAAACCCAAAGGTTCCTGCAATGGCACACATTTTTTTCTTGTGCATCCCTGGCTCATTCAATCCATTTGCCAAAGAAACTGAAAACGCATCCATCGCCAGTCCTACACCAAGCAATATACTGTTGAATACAAAAAATAAACTCCATTCCATTTCACAATCCTCCATCTGTTTTCCATTCCGCAATTCCCCGTCTTTTGCATAAAAAAACGGGTACAGCAGACATCACTATACCCGGTTGAATTTCTAAAATAGATAGACTTCACGTATAGGAATCCGCTATACATGAGTCTCGCAATTTAAAACAAGCCAGACCATTCGGTCAGTATGTTGACTTGATACGTGTCGTACACGCTCGCTACTCCCTCATGGAAATTAATTGATAACAGAATATCATTAAAGTGGAAGGTTGTCAACTTTTTCTGCAAAGCCACCGGTGTTCCAATCTTTAATTCTTTTGCCGTCATATTCCGGTTGATTCGAATATCTTTCTTCTTAAGAATAAACGGAAGTTTCTTTTCCTTATCAGCATATAGGAAAGAATTACGCTGACTACCTGTGCGGCAACCGTCCTTTGTAAAAATTTGCAACATTCTATCCTTTTCACTCGTTATATATATGAAAAAATGATAAAATGATATTATTGATTGGAGGAATGTATCATGAAAAAAACAATTTGTTAGAGACTATAACAAGATATGTTATTTAGTCTCTAACAAATTTTTTGGGTTTTATCACGGGAAAATCCCCTTAATTTCTTCCGCATAAATTAATTTTTTCAGAGCTACCACATAAGCCGCCATTCGATAGGTGCAGCCATACTTCTCTTTTGCTTCCGTAATCTCTGCAAACGATTTAGACATCAGATTTTCCAACATTTCATTGACGCGGTCACGCTCCCAGGTAAGTTCCTGAATATTCTGTACCCACTCAAAATAGGAAACAATAACACCGCCGCCATTTGCAAAAATATCAGGAATTACTGGTATGCCGCGCTTTTCCAAAATTGCATCTGCCTCTTTGGACGTTGGACCATTGGCTGCCTCCACAATATAAGAGCACTGCAATTTATCCGCATTTTCTTCGGTAATCTGATTTTCCAAAGCTGCCGGAACTAACACATCACACGGTGTTGTTAATACTTCCGAATTGGAAATATGAGTAATTCCTTCTGCGTCGTAATCTTTCAAAAGAGCCCCAGACGTTTCCAGATACTCAGCAATCGTATCAACATCCAAACCATCCTCTTTGTATAAACCGCCGGACACATCACTGATTGCCACAACTTTGCTTCCCCTGTGCCGGAAAATTTTTGCGGCATTGCTTCCTACATTTCCCATACCCTGAATCACTACTTTTATGTCATCCAATTTCTTTCCCTCTTTGGCAAGAAGCAATTTGGTACTTATCACAACACCACGTCCGGTTGCCGAATTTCTTCCACGTGAACCGCCAAGTTCAATTGGCTTTCCGGTGACAACGCCCGGACACGGCTTTCCCTGCAGCTGACTGTAAGTATCCAAAACCCAAGCCATCGTCTGAGCATTGGTATTTACATCCGGTGCCGGAATATCCGAATCCGCACCGATAATTGGTGCAATCGCAAAGGTATAACGTCTTGTAAGCGCCCGCAGTTCCCGCTTGGATAATTTATGCGGGTCAACTTTAATACCGCCCTTTGCGCCACCGTATGGAATATTCGCAATTGCACATTTTAATGACATCCACGTAGCCAGTGCGCGAACTTCATTTAATGTAATATCCTGATGATATCGAATACCACCTTTGAATGGTCCGCGGATATTCGAGTGCTGAACACGATATCCTTCAAACACATGAACCGAACCATCATCCATTTCAACCGGCAGATAAACTTTTGTCTCACGCTGAGGACATTTGATAATTTCCATATAAGGACTATCAATCCCTGCCATTTTTGCTGCATCACTCATCACATTTCTTACATTTTCATATGGGTCATAACTATGTGCCATAATAGCCTCTCTTTCTGCTTTCGCAACTTCCCATTTCCTGCTCCCTGCCGGATGCGCATCGGCTTTACGTCTAATACCTTATTCCTCATTTTTTCAAAAGTCAAGGTTTTCTGTTTTTTTAAATTTATTTAATAAAATTAACTATTCGCACTTAATCAAACAAACCATTTTGTATTTTCACAAAATAAAATTAAGTGTGTTCTTGACTCGCTCTTGTAAAAGGAGTATGCTGAGTTCATAACAATTCAGATTGGAGTAGCACAATGAAAAAGAACAAACTTGACCATGTGGACTGTGAAATTTTGAATTTACTCAGTAAAAACGGGCGAATGAGTGTAAAGGATTTGGCAAATGAAGTTTTCCTCTCTTCTCCTGCTGCCTCGGCAAGAGTGGAGCGGCTTGAAAAAGAAGGTTATATTACCGGTTATCACGCCACATTAAATTCCGAACTTCTCGGCTTTCACATCCGGGCTTTTATAAACCTTGAGGTTGAGCCAAATCAGAAAGCAGAATTTTATCCTTATATCCGTTCCTGTCTTAATGTGATCGAGTGCAATTGCGTGACCGGCGATTATTCGATGCTTTTAGAAGTTCTTTTTCACAGCACAACCGATTTGGATACTTTTATTGGTGAATTGCAAAAATATGGACGCACCAAAACATTGATTGTATTTTCAACTTCCGTAGACCACAGAGAAGTAACGATTCCGAATATACCAAAGGAGAAGTCAGATGAGTAATTTTATGAAGAAAAATTTTTATAAACAGCGGGAATACTTTGAAAAATCGGCAGCTGTTCGCGACAAAAAATTTTCTTTCCCGGATGGCGTAGTCGAGAGCCGTGATATTCCCTATATCGCTGACGGTCAGAAAGAACATCTCATGGATGTGTACCGCCCACAGGGAAAAGAAAATGAAACACTTCCTGTCATCATCAACATCCACGGCGGCGGTCTGTTAATCGGCAATAAAGAATTCAACCGCTATTTTTGTGCCAGATTATGTCTTTTAGGCTATGTTGTATTCAGCGTTGAATATCGTCTTGTCCCGGACTGCAGCGTTTACGACCAGTTTTCAGATGTCTCAACCGCCATGACATTTATCCGTGACAATTTATCCTCCTATGAGGGAAATCCGGATAAAATCTATGGGGTTGCCGACAGCGGCGGTGCTTATCTTTTAACAAATGTAGCTGCAATGACAAAGAACAAGAAATTTGCCAAAGCTGCCCACACAAAAGCACCTGATTTTTCCCTAAATGCCCTTGGACTTATCAGTGGCATGTTTTACACAACCCGCTTTGACAAAATCGGTCTTTTCCTCCCTTCTTATTTCTATGGAAAGGGCTACAAAAAGAAAGCAATTGCACCGTATGTAAACATTGAAAATCCGGAAATTGTTTCGGCACTTCCACCATGCTTTTTAGTTACCAGCCACAGTGATAACTTAGAGCATTATACCGTAAAATTTGAAAAGGCATTGAAAGCAAACCGGGTATCACACAAGCTGCTCCGGTTTGGAAAAAATAAAAAACTCACGCACGCCTTTAGTGTATTCGAGCCATTCTATGAAGAAAGCACAAAAACACTAAAATCCATGCATGAGTATTTCCAGTCTTTTTAGAAGGTCCGGACTTTTATAATCCTAAATCCTCATAATCCTCCGGTAAAAACCGATGGTAAATAATATGACAGCCTTCGTCTTTGAAACAATAGAGATATTTATCTTTGGAATTCACAAAATGAATCATGTAGTCAAATTCTCCATGATTCATTTTTTCTATTTCATAAGCATCTTTCTGTTTTGCAAACAATGCCTCTACTTCTTCCATGACCGTGCCATGCTTTGCCAAAAGCGCTACCAGGTCAAATATAAATTGGTTCTGTCCACCGTTTTGATGAACATACTCGGTTGCACGCTCAGATAAAAAGAAACAAAAGCGCTCTCCTTTGTGTGTTATTTCTACTTCACCGAATTTATCATAAGCAAAGGATTTAAACTTTGAAAGTTTTTCCTGCATCTCATCAGCGGAAACGTCTCCTCCAAAAAAATGATTTAACGAACTCAAAGGATAATACAAACGGATTGGCTCTTTCATGTAACCAAGTTTCGCCTGCTCCTCTGCCACAATGTCACATAAATTATCCATTAATTTCTGATATGCCTCATTCTGCATGCTAATAATCTCCTTTGATGTACTATTTTTACTCTACATCGGGCATTATATAACGAGGGGAAATAAAAAGCAAGTAGAGGGTTGCCAGTTAGGGTTTTATTCTTTATGATTATAAGTATCAATATAAATGGAGGGATTAGATGAATTACTATAAACGTGCGTTGGAATTAAAAAAGGAAACGATTGCGAACCGCCGCTATCTGCATGAACATGCAGAGACAGGGCTGCATCTTGAAAATACGGTGGAGTTTGTGATGAAGCGGCTTACGGAATATGGTCTTAACCCGGAAAGATGCGGGGAAGGCGTGACGGCTTTGCTTGGACAAGGTGAGCCGGTTCTTCTGCTTCGTGCAGATATGGATGCGCTTCCTCTGACAGAAGAAAGCGGAGAAAGTTTTTCATGTAAAACGGGAAAAATGCACGCCTGCGGACATGATTTTCACGCTGCCATGCTCCTTAGTGCGGCTAAGATGCTAAAGGAAAATGAATCTCATTTATGCGGACGCGTGAAGTTTATGTTCCAGCCGGCAGAGGAAACTTTTGAAGGGGCTGACAACATGATTGAACACGGCATTTTAGAAAATCCAAAGCCGGATGCCGCGCTTGCTTTCCATGTAACGACCGGCAGAAGTCCGGTTGGCACTTTTATGTACAATAGCAAAAATACCATGATGAACTCGGTGGATGGCTTTCAAATTACCATCCACGGAAAAGGTTCCCACGGTGCCTGCCCGCATCAGGGCATTGACCCGATTAACATTGGTGTCCACATTTATCTTGCCCTGCAGGAACTAATTGCCAGAGAAAGTAATCCTGCCGATTCCTGTGTTCTCACAATCGGCCGGTTTTGTGCCGGTGAAGTTGCCAATATTATTCCGGAAAATGCAATTTTACAGGGAACACTGCGCACCAATAACGAAGCCGCAAGGGAAATCCTTGTAAAACGAATCCGCGAAGTCAGTGAACGAACCGCTGCGGTATATAACGGAAGTATTGAATATACTGTGCTTTCCGCCGTTCCACCACTTATATGCAATCCGGATTTGACAGAAGAATTTGTTTCTGCTATGAAAACACTTGCCAATCCAACACTAAATGGTTATCCGGATATTAACGCACCCGCTTCGGAAGATTTTGCCTCGATTGCAAACAAAATTCCAAGTACGTATATGTATTTGTCTGCCGGCTTTGAGGATGAGCGCGGCGATTACCCGGTGCACCATCCAAAGGCTCTGTTTAATGAGGACGTGTGCCCGATTGGGGCTGCCTGCTACGCACAGTGTGCGGAAGCATTTCTAAAAAACCGAGGGAAGATTTAATCCCTCGGTTTTCTTATCAGAACGGAAATTCAAAACAATGCCAGAAGCGAAGAACTAATTTTTTAATGCAGGAAGATTCCTGCCACATCGTATTCTGAATTTCATTTCCATATTCTCTTAATTGTGATAACTCTTTCTCCGTTATTTCGCCGTTCTCATCAAACCAAAAACGTTCCATGCCCTCTCGTATCTCCCGTGGCAAATCTTCTTCGGAAAGTTTTAAATAGGCAAATAACGTGGTCAAATATGAAATAATAAATCGGTAATTCGCTGCCGTATCTGCCTGCATAAGTGTTTTTCTACGCTTGTAGACTATAGCCTTTCTGCGAATTGCAAGCACTCCTGCGAAAAGAAAACTTACAGCAAAAATGCAAATTACGATCCATAAAATGATTTGCTGCCACGATAAGTATTTGTTCGGTGCCTCATTTTGTTTTGGTTTTTCTTTCTTTTTCGTAACCTTCTGCGAAATTGAGGTCTGCTGTTTTTCTATTTTCTTCTGCTGTTTTGCTTTCACCGTAATCTTATCATAATGTCCCGGTGTCACATCCACGGGAAGCCACCCCACACCATCACAGTAAATTTCCACCCATGCATGCGCATTTTGCCCGGTCACGTCCGCACGGTAATTTCCATTAGCATCTTTTTCATCGGAAGTAACTGCCTCATATCCCTCCACATATCTCGCCGGGATATTCACCGCACGAAATGCAAGCGTACCAAGAGAAGAGCATACTGCAGGGCATCCCAGTCACCTTTCTCTTTTCCCGCATTTTTTAAAGAGCTTCTAATTTTTTCAATATACGAAACCAAATTATCTTTCTTTTGAGGAACATACGGTGCAACCTCTTCTTTGGCCTTTTTTGAAAGGGCAAGATAACGTTTTTTTACAAACTTTCGATAATCCATTTCCATATCCGCATAAGCGCGCACCTTTTCGTCTGTAATCGTCTGTTTCTGCCAGTCAACTCCCGCCGTTTTCAAAAGAGAATCTTCATCTATCATGCAAATTTTGTATGTATTTTTTTCATCTTCACGATTGCTCCAGAATTTTTTTTGCAAATTCAAATCCCGGTAAAGGGTATCCAAGCACTGAATACTCGAAAAATCCACACCGTAAGGCAAATACTGATACCTCTCATAAGCCCCTGTATTTTCAACTACAATCGTTCCTTCTTTCTCCTCTTTTTTCAATCCGTTTTGCTGGCGTCCTGCCGCCTCACAGTAACTGTACAACTGAGCAAGTGGATGAAATCCATCCGCCCGGTACCGATTAAATATTCCCTCGTATTTTTCCCCGTATTCTTTTCCATCCAGTGGTTCCCACCGGTTTCCATGATATTCACTTCCTACATATCCCTTCAAATAATACTTGCCCTTTTCGCTTGCAAAGACAGTCAGACGTTTTTCCTCGCTCGAGGCAATTCCCTCTTTAATTTTTCCCTCCGGCAAATCTTTTTCCCCATATCGTATCGCATTCGCTTCCTCTGTTATATTTTCCTTCAAATCTGCTATGATTTCATTTTTGTGATAAAGCTGCCGGTTCCATGTAAAACAGATAAAAACAGCCACTATAACAGCCATTTTGCAAAATGCTGCCAAATAATTTTTTTCTTCATCTACTTTCGTATGCGAGTGGGCATATATCCCCGCTAATGACAAAAAAGCCATTGCACCAACACACCATGCAGACGGCATTTCAAAAAATACAGCCAAAGAAACAAGTGCTGCCCAGAAAACAAGGACAGGAACCCAGTGTTTTCCTTTGATTGCAATTGTCAAATATCCGGATAAAAACCATCCCGTAAGACAAAAGAATATCACCATCGCAAGTTCTCTGTTCGCATAATTCGGTACAACAAAGTAAGAAGCCGATTCCCCTGTCACAGCATTAAATCCGGCAATCACCTGATTCACAAAGTCCAGTGCGCCGGAAATCCATATCGTGCGAAACGTAAAAAGCAAAAGAATTCCCAACACAAAATAAACCAACACAATTTTTGTGCTTTTTGTGGAAAATATAAAGGCACTACAAATAATGGACACAAACATCGAAACAAACCACCATTTTGTATCCACAAACATTTGCTGCACACAAAAAAGAATGCCCGCCACGGTAAATATCGATAAAATCAGGGCAAAATAACTTTTTTTCTGTTTTTTCTCTTCTACCAGTCGAAATCCTTGATTCTCCACGTTCTTTCCTCTTCCCAATTAAGATGCCGAAACCATAATCTGTCTGACATTGGCATTTTCCATGCACCAGTCCGTTATTTCGTCATCCGTAATCAAAATTATATGTGAATATTTATGCAATACATTGTGATGCATCAGATAATCATCCACAAACGACTGCATAAAACTTATATTTCCATCTAAAATTGTTCTCTCATATCGTTCTCTTGTGCAGCCCTCTTCTACACTAAATGTCATATGAGACAACCCTTTTTTTTCAAAAACTACACTATCAAAAAATTGATCATTTTCCAATAAATTCTTTGACACCTGACTAATCATTTTCACTAACGAATCCCGATACCAAGGCTTATCTATATTTCTATCCGATAGTGCAAACAAAACTATTGTTTCCTGATTTGCCGGCGTATCCAATTCGCGGACAATCTTATGCCCCATTTTTTTCGATAATTTCCAATGAATCGTCTTAATGCTGTCACCCTTTTGATAGTCTCTTAAATCGAGTATTTCTGTGATATCATTACCTTTCCTGCGCAGATAACGATTTTCCATATTCTGCGCTGCCGGTGTCATTTCTTCGAAATGATATTCACCTTCATCCGCCCCATCCGGATACACATAATAAACCAACACTTCGTGATTTTTTACGAGGCACCCAAAGATACCAAAAAAATCTCGAACAATAAATTCGTCTGTTTCCACTTCAATTCTTCCACAATAAAGGCTTTCAACAGCAAATTCCACCTTTTTTTCCTGCTTCGGTGCTACTGATAACTCCTGATTAAAACAAAAGGAAGAATCTGTCAGGCAGTTTGCAATCGTTCCTTTCATTGACACCCGGAAGCAGGGAATAATTCCTGTATTTTTTACACAAATCAATATCGTGCTTACCTGATTCAAATCTTGCTTCACCTGCAAATGCATTGTCAAATGTCTCGCTGCATACCAATTAAGCAAAAAAGACAAAATGGCAAACAACAAAAGTCCAAAGAACAGATAAAATGTCACGGCCACATTAGTCCATAAATAGAGAAAGCCCATTAAGACAAGAATTGCCATGTACCCGATTTTTGCTCTCATAATCTCTTCCTTTCCTTGTTGTCTGCCATTTATGTTTTTTGCTATTTTCTCAGCAGTTTCGGCTTTTCAGTCTGCTGTGCAATTTCTTCCAAAATCTCATATGCTGTTACATTTTCCCTGCGTGCCTTTGTATTTAAAATTAAACGGTGTGCACATACATCCGGAAAAATCGCAAGGACATCATCCGGTACAACATACGTTCTTCCCTCACACAGTGCAAATGCTTTTGCCATCTCTGCAAGTGCCCCAACGCCACGCGGGCTAATGCCAAGTTCCACATGCTCATGTTCTCTCGTTTTCTCACATAAGCAGATGATATACCGAAGGATTTCATCCTTTACCTGCATATTTTTTACATAAGATTTAGCTTGTTTTACATCTTCAATCGTCATAACCGACTGCACCTTTTCTATTAAATCTCTGTCAGACACATTTTTTAAAATAGCCAGCTGACTCTCAGCATCCGGATATCCCATAGACAAACAAATCATAAATCGATCTAACTGCGAATCAGGCAGTGCCTGTGTTCCGCCGCTGGTAACCGGATTCTGCGTTGCCATAACAACAAATGGCTCAAGGAGCTGGTGTGTCACACCATCCACTGTGACACACCCCTCTGCCATTGCCTCTAACAATGCAGACTGTGTTTTTGACGAAGTACGGTTAATCTCATCTCCCAATAGAAGATTGCAATTCACCGCTGCTCCCTCAACATATTCAAAAGCATTTGTCTGCTCATTATAAATTGACATTCCTACAATATCACTCGGCATCGTATCCGGTGTAAACTGAATTCGTTTGTTTGCAAATCCAAGTGCTTTGGAAAATGCTTTCGCAAGCGTTGTTTTTCCAAGCCCCGGAACATCTTCCAACAACACATGACCGGAAGCTAAAATCGCCATTATCACCTTTCGAATGACCTCATCTTTTCCCTTGATAACAGTCGAAACTTCCTTTTGAAGAATATCAATTTTTTCTTGAATTTCCTTTGCGTCCATATTTACCCCTTATTCTAATTCAACGTCTCCATCTTCATTGCCATCTTCTCCATCGTCTCCATCTTCATTACCGTCTTCGCCATCGTCGGAATCATCGGGAACAATATAAATTATACTCTCATCCACTCCGGTAATTCCGGTCTTCTGGCTCTCTGTACAACTAACCTGTTTCAAGTTTGTATTCGCTGATAAATCCAACGCAGAAATTCCTGTGCCGGCAATATTTAATGTTTCCAGCCCTAACTGTTTCTCAAGATTCACAATCTGCGTAACCGCACTGTTTGAAGCGGAAAGATTTGCAACGATGTCATTTTCCGGCAAAGTAAGTACATTTACATTAACCATTGACATATCAATGTCTTTCAATTTAGCATTTGACTTCAAATCAATATCAATATTTGGTAAATCTTCATTATCTGTTGTAGCATCAGGATTACCAAAACCTGTATTCATTGCATTTAACAGCTGTAAATCCGGACAAATCGAAAAATCAAGCTCCGGCACATAAGAATCCGATACATCCAATGACTCTAACTTTGTTAATACTGCAAAATTAATTGTTTCAATTCCTAAACTTTCACTGCAATCAAGTGTTTTGATTTCATTTGTCTCAGGAATATGCAAATCCGTAATTTCGTTGCAGTTAATATTCAATGATGAAAGTTTTACCGCTCCGTCCAAAGTGATTTCGGATAAATTACATCCGGAAGCATCAATTGTTTCAAGATTTGACAAATTTGAAACATCCAATGTTTCAATCGGACAATATGAGCAATTCAAAGTCTTCAGACCGGTACATGCCGAGATGTCAAATTCCATCGTATCATCTGCCGAAGTACCACCATCTTCCGGCTGCTCAGAACAGTTTAAGGATTCCAGTTTTGTAAAACCTGCTAAGTTCAAATTAATAAAATCATAATTCGTACCGTTTAATGAGCAATCCAAATTAATAAGTCCGATACTTCCTGTCAAAATTAAGTTGTCATCTTTTAACATATTGCGGCTGCAATTCAAACTCTTTAATGAAGGCAAATCAGAAACATTCAAGCTGCTCATAAGATTGTTACTGCAGTCCACATCCTGCAGTTTATCACAGCCGGACACATCAAGTTCTGTTATTTTGTTATTCGAACAATAAAGGCGTTCCAGATTCTTGCTGCCGTTTAAGCGTATCGTATTCGAAATCTGATTATTATGGCAGTCAAGCTCCTGCAAATTTTTATTTGTGTCCAAAACCAACTTATCAATCTTATTTCCGTAACATTTTAATTCCTTCAAATTTGCCAGATCTCCGACATAAAAGGTCCCGGAAATATTATTGTTATTGATATCCAGAATTTCGAGTGCTGTAAACTCATTAAAGTCCGCCATTTCCGCACCGATAATTTCCTTTTCGCCCCAGTAGATTTCCGTCAGACGTCCTTCTTTATTCCAATGATAAACGGATTCGTCATCTAAATTAGCCGAAATATCGGCGCCCTTTTGATTCAGAGTCTGAATCAGTGCCTGTAATTTTTTCACATCCTGTTCATTTTTCTTTGGCGCATCCGGATCAGCCGCCGGTGTAGCTGTCGGATTCGCAGGATTATCCTTTGATGGGTTGTCTTTCGAAGGATTGTTTGTTGGCTGTGTAGCTGCATTATTTTGTCCGTTCGAAGGATTGTTTGTTGGCTGCGTAGCTGCATTATTCTGTCCGTTCGAAGGATTTTTCGTGGCATTTTTTGTATCTGCCGGCTTATTTGTTGTTTTAGTGCCTGCTGATGTACCATTTTTAACTGTTTTTGCTTTTACAACAACCTTGCATACATACTTCTTTTTACCAACCTTTGCCTGTACTTTTGCTGATCCTGCTTTTTTTGCAGCAACAACAACACTTGCTTTCTTTTTCTTTTGCAATTTAATTTTATCCTTGCCCGATTTAATCGACCATTTCGCTTTTTTCTTTGCATTTTTAATCTTTAGTGTCTTCTTTTTTCCTACGGTAAGTGACAATTTTTTTACATTAAACTTCACTTTTTTTGCTGCTGCAGCCGGCTCCGCCGGTGAAAGCAGACTAACCGCCATTGCTGCCGTCAATGCAGTAACAAATAACTGATTTCTTTTTCTCTTCATTTTTACAAATCCATCCTCTCTTTCTTTCTATCAAAAATACGTGTGCTAATTAGACAACACATATATTTTGGTCATTCGAATTCCATAAAAGAATCGCTCTTTTACAAGATACGGTGTGGCTTTTTTGGCATAAACACCGCTTGCATCTGCCTCTTCCATCTCCACTGATTTGAGAACATATTTTTTACTATTATACATCGTATCTTTATCTTGCAAATCATCTTTTCGAAAAGCATTTAAACTTACTCTCTCATCTGAGTAATAATCATAATTTCCCGCATACGAATAACTTCCTGCCAAATCAGTAAGCGACTCATCACGATAATAATAGCAGCGAATCCTCATACTTCTCATATGAAATGTACAAGTTCCGGTAGCAGTAAATGTTTTGTCAATTACTTTATCTTTATATGTAATTGTGAAAGTCTGCTGCTTGTCAAATAATTTTTCATTATATCCGGTAATTTCATATTTGGTAATTTCCTGTTTGGTTCCATCTGCCATCAAAACCTGAACGGTAAGTGCTCCATCCGAAAAATCTTCTTCTGTATAACACTCATCTTTTGTCGGCCATGAATAGGTCAGAGATTTCGTATAATTGTTAATTGTATAAGAAATCCGGCACTCTGCTCCACCGCTTGAAATTGTCATGTTATGCTTTCCAACAGAGTTATTGTTCAACCCGCGAACCACATAAGCTCCTTTAGCCAACCGGCTCGTTTTCCCGGACTCATATTTAGCAGTCACCTTCATACCATCCATGGAAATATCCTTATCATAAAGAAGATTATCCTTTTCACTCCACTCGCAGGAAAGGGAAATAATGCGGTCTGTCTCCTCAGGCTTGTCCGTATTTTTCGGATTATCATCCGGCTCTGTGGAAGGTTTCGGCGTTTGTGTCGCCTTGGCATCATCTACCGTTTCTTCCGGCTGCTGTCCTCCATCACCTTCTGTCACCTGTTGATCCGGCAAATCCGGCACACCACTTCCGCCGTCTTTTCCCCCGGGAACAGACTCATCCCCCGTTCCATCCGTTTGCTTTTTATCTGCCTTTGATGTATTTTGTTTTTTTATGGAATTATCTTTTTTCTCCTGACGCTTCCACTGCTTTTTCGGCTCTTTTCTTGTCTTGGATTCTGCATCCTCTTCCTTTGACGCCTGACGGTTCGCATCTGCTGCTTTTATTTCTTTTGCCAGACTTTTTTTGTCATACTCATACAGATGCGGTGTCCGCTCCCAATTTGCCAAGCCGGCATAAATAAGCATCCCAGTAATAAAGAGCGCTGCAAACAGTAAAACCGACTCTTTTTTTCTTCTTTTCAATCGATACCCTCTTCTCATACAGTCTAATACAATTACATTACAATATTTATATAGAAAATTATAGGCAAACATGTGGCAGTTTTTCTTTTACTAATCTCTTTTGAATAATTTCCTCCTTTGCAGCAAACACTAACGAAAAGCAACCGCAAAGGAGGTATTTTTATGGAAGACGATTCGGTTAAATTATTACGGGAATGCAATGCCGGCATCAAAATGGGCATTTCCTCAATTGATGATGTTATGAACCATGTGCAAAACGATGGCCTGCGCGGTGTCCTCAAAGACAGCCACGACATTCATTGCCGTCTCGGCGACGACACCCACAAAATGCTAACCAATTACCATGACGAGGGCAAAGAACCTGCTCCGATGGCAAAAGCAATGGCAAAAATGAAAAGTAATTTCAAAACCATGGGCGAAAACCCGGACTGCGGCATTGCCAGCCTGATTACCGATGGCTGCAACATGGGAATCAAATCCCTGTACCGCTACTTAAACCAGTATCCGGCAGCGGATGATAAAATAAAACATCTTACACAAGAAATTATCGACACCGAAGAAAAATTGCAGCAATCCATGCGCCCGTATTTGTAAAAAATAGAGGGCATTGCTTTTATGCCCTCTAAATCACTCCATAAACATCTCCAATATATTTTCCTGATAAGCTGCAGTACCATGTTCTACAATAGCCTCCGCCACGGGAAGTAATTCTTCATCTTTAATTCTTTCTAATATTTTTTTTCGTTTGTCAGAAATATATTCTTGAGAAATGCCTTTTCTATAATCCTCTAATTTCATATGCCAATAAACAAAATTTCCTCTGTAATATTGCCGCAGTTTTTGTGCAATCAAGAGTCCCTCCGGATCCAAATCTCCTGAATAATAGACTTTGACATTTGATTTAGCAAGCAAGTCAAGCACAAGAATACTGGCAAGTCTTGGCTGCCCATTCATGCACATACACGATTTTTCTTTGCAAATAGCAGCAAACACGGATGGATTTTCCACTACATAAATTTCGTTATCAATACACTCAATGGATTCCCACTCCGATATTATGTTTAATGGAACTTGCACCATGTTTTTCTCTGAGAAAAATCCCAACATTCCCTGATGTTCACTTCTATCTTTTTTCATTGCCCTGACCTGATAAAGAATTGCATAATTTGAAATATCATCGATCAGGATACCGGCAAGCAGATAACTTTTCTGCCTTTTGTAAGCAGGAAACAATTCAGATGATTCAACTACTAATCCTCTTTGCTCCAAACTAATTAAAATCACCTGATATAAAATATTTCCTTCTGTTGTTCCCATATCAAATGCATGTGGATTTCCGGATATCTCTGCTGCAAAAACCGGCAAATATAATTTTTGATTTTTCCGGTATGGCAAAGCATTATATACTTTTGCACAAAGCCACAAAAACTGGTGCCATTGCTGTAAATTGTTTTTCTCATATGATTTCAAAATCCTATTAAACAGTGCAAAACATTTAACCGCAGGCGTTTTGGCAAACTGTGTCAAGAAATCTTCTTCAACCATCTTTTTCTTTTGCTCTTTTTGTTTCACTTCCTCAGTTTTTCCAAGAAGTGTTTTCCCCAAAAAAGCAGTTAAAATTTCTTCTGGTGTAACCAAACTATATTTACTGTTTTTTAGTGCTTTTTCAAACTTTTCTGAGGAAATCGTCACGCTTTTTTTACCATGAAAACTTTCTGCAAAAAAACCTTCTAATTCTTCAATTTCAGAACAAGATAAATTTTTAAGCGTAATCCTGCCGGAAAATTTCCCATAAGAATAATATTTTTTTTCAAAGCCCAAAAAGAGCCTTTTCCATACCGCATTTTGTTTAAAATACAAAACACACTCATTTAGTATGTGGTTATCATTTTTCTGATTTCTCAATTTCAATTCCTCTTTGCTCTACTTTCTCTTCATCATCCAGCAATTCTTTGCCCTTTCCATTCCATAAGTATGGCATTACAGTTACAAATTTTGCATTTTCCGGGCGAATCAGCTGATAAATAGCCAATGCATCCAATGTATCACAGTCGCCCCACAGTACTTGTGAATTAATAATAAAATCAAATTGAAACTGTGTCATAAGACGGAACATATCGCGGATATTTCTATTATCTACACCTGCAAATGCCTCGTCCAAAGAAATGAGCCTTGGTGCGTCATCCCTGCCACCTTGGTATTTTGCGACAACTGCTGAAAAAAGCGGCACATACATTGACATCGCTTTTTCACCACCACTGAATGTACCGAACACACTATTGGTAAGTTCTTTTTGCCGTTCCCCACTTTTTTGTGAAAACAGCTGAAATTCAAACCATTTTCGATAATCCAGCGTTTCTTTCATAATCTGATAAAATGAAATCATCCCCGCGCTATCTCGTGCATTGCGTCTGGCTTCCTCAACTTTTGAGCGGAAATGAGCCGATAATCTTGCTGCTTCCCCTTCACTCATTAAACGATAGTCTTTCTTTAAAAGTTCAACTAATTCTCTTGTATCCAGCTGTTCTTCCTTTTCTGCTGTTTTGCTTCTCCACCTGAGATTTAATTTCAAGCCACTTGATGTATCCATACCGTTCATAAGTACATTCATTTTCTTCACCCAGGCATTGGAAGCATTTATTTTGCCTCTGATTTTACGGCTAACCGTATTTGCCAGAATATCCTCAAACAACTCACGATCACCATCCTTAATCAGGCTTTCTAATTCACTAATATCCTCATCCAAATGCAAAAGCAAACTTGAAAAAGAAACCTTTACCCCCTGATACCGTGCCGTGATATCCAAACGTTTGGCTGAATACTCATCCGACCTCTGCTCCCCATCTGATTCAGCAAATAACTCGTTTTGTGTCAATTGATACTCTGTAAGAAAACCTCTGTTTTCAAAGTATACCCTGTTAAGATCACGCACAACATCATCCTTTTCCACATTTTTGACATCGGTTATTAAATACTCGTATACATGTTTGGCATCTTCTAAAATTTCATCCGGAACAGCCACATACTGAAGTTTTCTTTCTTCCTCATAGCACTTCTGATAATACTCCATTTTCTTTTCATACTCTGCTATTTTATCCGCATTGTTTGTCCGGCTTTCTGTCAACAATTTTGCTTCATCGATCTTTTTTGTCTTTTCTGCAACACATTTCTGTAATTTTTCCGGATAAGAATGTAACCAAAAAACACAAGCATCCAATCGTTCTTTAATTGATTCATAATCCGTTAATTCCAACTGCTCTTGTATGGATGTTTGCTCCTCTTTTTTTATTCGAATCTGCTTTTCAATATCTGCAATGTCATAGCGAAGGTTGTCCATATCATAATCCAACATTTCCAGATGCTCTTTGCGCTCCTTAAGATATTCCACACAGCGCAAAAACATCTCATGAGCGGATTTTAGAACCGTTAAATCTTTATCATATCGTTCTGCCGCCTTCTTTGCTTGATAAAAAACATCATAAGAACAATGCAAATACAGTTTTTCTGCAATTTCCAACACCGCTTTTTTCTTTTGTTTTAATTCCTCCAGAAAAATTGACAATTCCTCACCCAATTTATCATTTTCTTCGTGAAGAATCTCATATTTTCTCTCTTCTTCCAAAAGAATTTTTACCGCGTTACGCATATGGGTATCATCCGGAAACTGGTCAAATTCACTTTTAAGAACATCCTTTCCTGTCTCTAAAAGCTGTTTTTGCTGTTCCAGCAGTGCCCGCCTTTCTTCCAATTGTGCTATTTGATTTTTACACTCGTCAATCTTCATCTGACGCTGTCTTTCCCGCGCCCTTCTTCCTAAAAAGCCTGCCTCATGTTCGCCTGTAATCGTCCCTGTCAGTATGCCCATATGGTAAGTACCATTGGAAGAAACAGACAATATGTTTTCTTCATCATAAGCAATGTTTTTAAGAATTCCTGTCATACGATAATTGGAAAAAATATCATTTACTTCTTCATTTAGTTCTAATACGTCAAGCAAACTTTTTTCAACCGATGATTCACTGGCAAATAAATAGCAGTCCTCACAACCTTTAGCCGGAACAAGTACTTGTTCTTTGTACTGCTCATCTACTACAATCGCATCCAAAATCCCCATTTTTAGAAGTGCCTCTTCCAAAAAGTTGCATGCTTTCTCATCCAGCTGTTTTCCAAATTCTATGACTTTGTAAAACTCCTGATAAGGAATTTTCGCATCATCCAATCGCTTTCTGTTCCGCACTACAGCTTCACTTCTTTGTGGCGTTGGTTCCTTTTGATTTTCCCATTCGTTTAGTTCACTTTCTGTTTCTTTTATTTCCTCTTTTACTGCCGCATATTCAACAAGAGCTGCACTTATTTTGGTCTCAAAATCTACCTTTTTTTCAATCCATTTGTCTGCCACTTTCTGGCGAATACCGGCAAAATCCGAATCCAAATGATAAGAATCTACAAACACACTAAACTCACGCAGCATATCCTTTTCAAGTTTTAATTCGCTATTTTCTTCATTCCATTTGTATAGGGACTCTTTCCATTCATTTTCGGCCTGAACAAGTGCTGCCTCACATTCGGATATTTTTCTTTGAATAGAATCCATTTCGCGAATCTGACGCTCTCTTTTCTGAATCATTTCCTCTTTTTGACGATCCAGAATCTGCAATTTCTGCAACAAATCTTCTCCCTCTGAAATCTGTTCAAAGGTATTCTTAAACTGCTCCTTATGAAGTTCAAATTTATAGGCATTTTCAATATTCCCCTGTAATTCTTCTGCCATAAATGCAAACTCCTGAAATCCCATTGTATCCGCTTCTTCCTGCATATCTTCCAGCAATGAGTTGATTTCTGTTTCTTTATCAAACTTTCTATCTTCCTCATCTTTTATCTGCGTTTTTGCATCAACATACTGCTCTTGTTTGGATGCCAGAAATTTCTCTTTGTCATCCTTATTTCTTCTCTGTTCTTCCAGTTCCTTAGAAAGCACGGAATCCCTCATTTTTAACGCAACCGCATCACTCTTATTTAACGATTCTTTTTCTTTCTCCATTGCTTCCCTTTTCGCGTTAATCTGTTCAATCTTACAAGTAAGTTGTTCGATTTTTTGAACACACTCTTCATGATTTCTTTCATATTTTTTCTGCAGTGAAACAATCTCCTGCAATTTTATCCTTGTCTGCTCATATCGTGCTGCTTTATCACAAAGAATAATCTTGTTATATTTTGAAAAAACAGCATTGATTTTTTCTGCTGCTGCTTTCGCTTCTTTTCTACTTTTAAGATTCATACTCATGGTGTCCATATTTTCAATTGCTTCTGACATCGGACGCAAATCTTCATCAGAAAGCGGCTGCAAAGAATCACTTAATATATCATTAATTACGGACGGCTTAAAATCTTTTGACAATTTTGGCGTACGCAGCTGAATAAGCAAATCAACCATTTCTTTGTATTCATCCACAGTTTCAAACCCAAAAATCTGTTTATTAACATACTCCATGTAATCAGCCTGACGGTCAAATACTTTCCCTCCCTGTAAAATGCGGTTTTCCAACTCTTTTTTTGAAAGGGTAACTTTTTCACCCATTTCTTTATACAAAAAGAAATCCTTTCCAATACGTCGTCCATCCGTAAGACTAAAGTACCATTTATCCAACGGTTTTCCCCGTCTTGCACGAATTCCCATTCCAATTGTAAGGTAAGTTTCACTATCTTTTCTCTTGAATTCTAAATACAGATAACCGGTTCTCTCTTCCCTTCCATCGTTTTCTTCTAAAAGGTAGCTGCTCATTTTACGGTCTCTTGAGCCAAAAGGATCCAGGCGCTCCGGACTCATATTTCCATCTAATAAAAGTGGCACAACACTCTGCATGGTTACTGATTTTCCAGATCCATTGGAACCGCGAAGAAGCATACGCCCCTTCACAAAAGGGAACTCCTGCTCATCGTAATACCAAAAATTTATAAGACCAATTTTATTTGCCTGCCATCTTCGATTCATCTTTGTCACCTCCTAAGTAATCCGCCGGGTAGCTGCCTTTCAACTTTCCGGCCAATGGGCATACACGCACCTGCTGGGTATCTTCCTCACTCTTTACAAACATAAAACGAGTCATCTCATCGATTACATTCCGAACAAATTCGCCCTCCGGCATTTCTCTGTACAACTTTGAAAATCCCGAACCATATTGTTTCTTTACTTTACAAATGAGCGCTTCAAAATTTACTTTATCCACTACACACATCTCATCCTGACGCAGGTTCCATTCTTTATTTTCTATTTTCTTCCTTATCTCGCCAAAACACAAAAGCAAAATATCCGCCAGCGAATTATTACCGGGAAAAACTGCACCAATCCTGCATTCTTCACCAGACAAAAAATACGCACTTCCACGATGAATATGAATATGACAGTCAAACATCTGCTCTAAGTCTTCCATTAATCGACGCCTATAATATTTTAGGTATTCAAAATCCTCCTCCGAACCATCTTCCCGATACATCGCCGGAGCAAATAAAAGTCTCTTATATACCCTGTGTCTTCGTGCAAATCCTCTGTCCTCATCCACTTCATACCAGTCACTTTCCATAAAATCTGCTGCACATGTATAATGCATAATGTCTTTTGTGAAATTTCTCATAAAATACTTTGATGCACCTGTGTTTTCATATAAAACCTCTCCGCTCACATCGTCCATAAACAAATCATCTGTACCATCTGTCACCGTCACCATTCCCTGTCCGACAACATATCTCAATACGCGAATCAATCTTCGCCGATTCGTGTATACTGTCCAATCCGTAATCTCTCCCGGCATTGCCGCTGTCATATATTCTGTAAGCTGCGAAAGCACAAATTGCTCCTGTGCATCTTTATCTTCCAAAAACATAAGTAGTATGCATAAATACACATATTCCTCTTTCGATGTAAATGATTGAATCCCCATAAATGTCTCCGGAATAACCGGTATTTTTTCCATTTTCACTAACATCGAATTATCAATAATCTGGCAGCCGAGTTTTTCTGTTGTGTACTTACGTACCTCACCAACTGCATCACGAATCTGATAATATAAATCTTTATCTTCCGACTTTAACACCCAGCGGCGATTAAAAAGTATTTCTAATGCTTTCATATCGGTTCCTCCCCAAATATCAGTCTCATCTTTGGCATTGTAAAATTACCATCTTCACAATGAACGACGCATGTTTCACCACCACTTGTTTTTTCTAATTGATAAGTTCTTCCATCATCCGTTCGTGATGAAAAATCAACGGATTCCATCGCATCTGAAATCCATTTTAACAGAATTTCCCGTATTCGCGGTTCAATAACCGGAAGTTCGGAAAAATCAATCACACCATCTTTTTCAAGAAGTCTTATTCTGTTCATTTCCTCTTTTTGCTGTTGCAGCATCTTCTTTCGTATTTCCAATTTTTTCTCAGTCGATTCCACAATAGAACTTCTCTTTGTCTTCATGCGGTAAGCACGAATTCTTGGTTTCAATTCAATACAAATCGGTTCTTCTTCATAAACACCCTGATTCATGCTATCTGTTACCCTGTCATAATCACCTGAAATATGAACCGGCCGCTCAATTCCAAATACCATTGCCGACATTTTATGTGCCTCATCCACATCCTCACATTTCATAAAAAGTTCCGCAACTTTTTTGTACTCTTCTTTTCGATTTGCCCCCAGTGAATTTTTTTCGCTTAACTCCGCTGCATATCTTGTTATTCTTCTTATGATTTCGTTCGTTGCATCAAACAGCTTAGCTGCTTCATTTTCGTGTCCATCTGTTGCCACAAACCAATTATAAATACTTTCAAAACGACCAATTACATTTTCTTCAATCTGTTTTTTTGACAATTCAATGTCTATTCTGGGAATTGCAAATTGGTACGCTGTAACTTTCTCAAATACTTGTTTTTTGGTCTTTTCATCCAACAGCCGCAAATATTCTTCAATCACTCCCACATTGCGCTGTAATCCCTTGATAAAACTGCGTAAATACTCAATCAAACGATCCTTAAAAACCATAAATTCTTTTGTATGCATCATTTCTTCCGCACGAACACTGTTCAAATCACGAATATAATCCTGGTAATTCTGATTTAGTCTTACAAAATCACTGTTCAAATCATTCCACCACGCATTTACATCTGCCTGTTCTTCTTCAACCATCTTGGAAAATTTTTCTATGTTTCTCCGAATACGCTCCAAAAGTGTTGGTTCTAACGATGCTCCCTCAACCAGTAGATTTTCCAAGCGAAGCACCAAACGCTCAATCTGAACACTATATTCTGAAATCTGATAGCGATACTTTTTATTCTTAAATTCCTCAATAGAAGCAACTTTTTTTGTGTCCTGCATTGTATTCAAATTTTTCCATTCGACAAGCGAAGCCAAATCCTGCTGGCACTGTTCAATCGTATACTCAGACCAATAAGAATCCTTTTTCATTTCCTCATATACATCTTCCTGATATAACCAGTAATTCAGTTTTTCGTTATTTTCATAAAAAATGCGCATAATACAGCGATATCTGCTAACATTATCCGCATTTAAATATTTTACTTCAGTTAATGGTTTTAATAATTTATCTGATACCTGCACTTTTTGTATATTCCCTTCTGAATGTGACAAAATTTTGTTTTTATGCTTTTATTATACTTAAATGGGAAAATGTGTGCAAGAGGATTTTGTAAATTGATAAATGGTTAAATGATATAAGACACCGACTTAATGTATAAGCTTATATAAAAATGGACATAGAAAGTGGTTGTTCTTTCTATTTATTCGTCGTAAAAAATGTAGGTTTGCGCACAAAACTCGTTGTATTTTTAGTATGCATATGCTATATTATACTCATAATATGATTGATGGAGGTGTTTGAATGTACCGAATTGCTATTGAAAAATTATTAAAATGGAAACAAAGCAAACATCGTAAGCCCTTAATTATTGAAGGTGCACGTCAGGTCGGCAAGACCTGGTTGATGAAAGAATTCGGCAAACAAACGTATGAGAATACCGTATATATCAATTTTGACTCCAACTCCAGAATGGCTGAACTATTTGCTTCTGACTTAGATACAGAACGTTTGATTATGGGTTTGGAATTATATGCGGGACGTAAAATCAATCCCGACAATACGTTACTGATTTTCGATGAAGTGCAGGAAGTTCCCAGAGCATTGGCTTCACTTAAATATTTCTATGAAAATGCGCCACAGTATCACATTGTGTGCGCCGGTTCTCTGCTCGGTATTGCCCTGCATCAAGGTACATCTTTTCCCGTTGGCAAGGTGGATTTCTTAAAACTTTATCCACTTTCTTTCAGGGAGTTCTTAATGGCAACCGACAAAGAGCGTTTTGCAAAACTTCTTGACAAACAAGACTTCGAAATGGTTGCAAGCTTCAAACAAACGTACATTGATGCATTGAAGCATTATTATTTTGTTGGTGGTATGCCTGAAGCAGTGCAAAGCTTTGTTGAAAATAAAGACTTTAATGAAGTTCGGTATATTCAAAAGCGTATTCTTGCTTCTTATGAGCAGGATTTCTCCAAACACGCGCCAAACGAGATTGTTCCTAAAATTCGTATGATATGGAATAGCATCCCTTCTCAGCTTGCTAAGGAAAATAAGAAATTCATTTATGGTCTCGTTCGTGAAGGAGCTCGCGCGAAAGAATATGAAACCGCAATTATGTGGCTTAGTGATTGCGGACTTGTTCACAAAATCAGCCGTGTAAATGCAGGAAATATCCCATTGAAAGCTTATGAAGATTTAAAGGCATTCAAGCTTTTCATGGTAGATGTAGGATTATTAGGTTGTATGGTAGGGCTTGGGCAGCGTACATTACTTGACGGCAATGGTCTTTTTGTTGAGTTCAAGGGAGCTCTTACTGAACAGTACGTTTGCCAGCAGCTTAGAACCATCGAGGATTTAAGTATTTATTATTATACAAACAACAGAGGATCCTGCGAAGTGGATTTTGTTGTTGATACCGGCGAACAAATTATCCCTGTCGAAGCAAAAGCGGAAGTCAACCTTAGAGCTAAGAGTTTAAAAACCTATCAAGAGAAATTTTCACCCGAGATATCTGTCCGAACATCTATGGCAGATTTCAAAAAAGAAGACTGGCTTGTCAACTTGCCATTGTATGCAATTGAAGAGATTGCAAAAAGTATAGACATTTTATAGACAAAGAAAACTGGAACGCCCTATTTACAGGCATTCCAGTTGCTGGAACTAGTTATTTTACTCACAATTTATCATCATAATTCGATACTATAGCTCTATTTTGTTCAATAACTTCATATGCTTTCTTGTCTCTAATTTCATAGTCTATTTCGTGAGTATCATTTTCATTTATCCGTATTACATAATTAAAGCTCTTAGAATCCAGTACTACATTTCTTCTACTCTTATAATATACACATTATACAACTACTCATTTATCGTTTACTATCTAATACTTCATCAAAACCAATTCCTTTAAATCTTTAATCATAATATTATATTTTTTCTCTAACGAATCGAAACATGGGAAAAAATATATCCAAACACTAATTGCCGCAATAATCAACAGAAATATCGTAGCCAAAAATATCCATCCACTAAAGTTTATACCTATCACTCCCATATTCTGAAATGAAATTGATAAAATACCAGCAGAAAAGGATAAAATAGTTAATAAAATACTTTTACGACTTTTTTTCTCTTCCTTCTTCTTATCTACATATTCCTGATAAATGTTAATTAATTCTTTCACCTTTTTCTCTGAAGTTATTTTAAACCTTGTTATTAAAATATCGTTCAAAAGTTCAATATTGATGTTATGCGAATCTACATACCTGTCCATGAGGAGCTCTTGATTTTTACTATCTATATAAAAAAGTACACCCACCGCAATCAGATTTAAAATCAAACCAATAGAACACCAAAATTCACCGGGAAATAACAAGATTGTCACTAAAGACTCTATAGATGCCAAAATCAATACTATTAAACATATGATTGCAATTATTTTTAATCTAGGTTGAAATCTATCGAGTCCTTGTTTCATATTTTGATTTTCCTTTTTCATTTCTTGATAAAGCTTTAATATATAGTATTCCATACTTACCTCCCTTGGTTGCAAATAGAAATTCTTCTCTCACTTGCTCTGATTTCCTGAATCTCAGCAATAAGATGCTCAAAATAATCCTCATCGAAAATCTGTCCATTAATCAATCTACTTTTATCAAGAACATAACCCTGCTTTGTAAATGTATCCAAAACTTTGGTTACCCATGTCCTGAACTGTGTTGCCCGTTCTGAATTAATGCGATACCCCACAGCAATAATGGCTGCTAATGAGTAGAACTCAGTTTTAAATTCAGCACTGAAATTTCTTCTTAATCTGGACATAATAAGTATCTTCTTTCATTTGTTAGTTATAGTATATCAGATTCATTAAGAAATGTCGCGTTCAGTGTCTTAATTTATGAGACCATTATAGTTCCGGTGGTCCTACCAGTAACTGCATATCTTCCAATATCTCCTCTACGCCTCGTTCCTTAACCTGTTTTGCCAGTCTACTGCCTGTTTTTCTCAAATGATCTTCCAAAAGGACAGGTGAAATGTCATCAAAAGCAGCCTTATGATTCGCTCTGCAATCATAAGGCGTCTGATCTGACATATTAATCAATTCCCTTTCCTGCTCAGCATTTGCCTTGACAGAACTGGTTAGATAACAAATATAATAATTGTACTTCTTGTCCTTTTTACCGGTTTTCCTATAAAATCTCTACAATTTCAATCCGGAAATTTAACTCTTTGCCAGCCATCTCATGGTTCGCATCAAATGTTATCGTGCCTTCATCTTTGGCTGTAACTTTTACCGGGAACGGCTGTCCGTACATATTTTGGAGATATACCTGCTGTCCGGTCTCCAACGCCTCTGCCCCCGGCATCTTATCAATTTCCACGGTAAATATTGCATCCGGGTCCGCTTCGCCATACGCTTCCGACGGCTCCAAATGAACGTCCGCAATCTGTCCAACTTCCATATTTGCCACTGCTTTATCAAATCCTAAAATCATCATTCCCGCACCGCAAACGAACTCCAGAGGCTCACCACGGTCGTAGGAAGAATCAAACTGAGTTCCATCATTAAATGTACCTTTGTAATGTACCCTCATCGTCTTTCCAACATTCTTGCCCTCAAAAGGTGGTTTACTATGACAGCCACCACAACCGCCTCCGCATGCAGAACCACATCCGCCATCTTCGTGTCCGCCGCAGGAACCTTCTTCACCATGATGATCACAATTGGCACCGGTAGAAGTAAGTTCCCCTTTGATATATTTTTCTACTGCCTCATCTGCCTGTCCACTGACACCAGCAAACAGCTCAATTCCCTGTTCTGTGAGCGCTGCTTGCGCACCCTCGCCAATGCCTCCGCAAATCACTGTAGAAACCGCCTGTTCATGCAAAAAATCTGCCAGAGCACTGTGACCCTGTCCATTTGTTTCCACAATTTCAGATGACACAACTTTACCATCCTCTATTTCATACACTTTGAATTGTTTGGTATGACCAAAGTGCTGAAAAACCTCTCCATTTTCATAAGCTGCTGCTACTTTCATTTTTTGTCCTCCAATTTTACATTTTGCCCTTGCCGTTCGGAAAGGGTTTCTCTCATCTTTACATGAATTAAGGGTTTTGTCAATGGGGAAGGGCCTATATGTCAATCCTCACATCGCCTTTGCAATCTTATCCACCAAGGTTACATCCGCAGGTAACCAATCAACCGAATCCAACTGTGCCCTTGAAAGCCACTTTGCGTCCTCATGTTCATTTAATACAACATGCTCCGACTGCAATTCACACCAAAAGCAGTCCATTGATAAATGAAAATCCGGATAATCATACTCAATCGTGTCAATCAAATCGCCCACAACAATATCTGCATCTAATTCTTCTTTTATCTCACGAATCAATGCCTTCTGCGGAGTTTCACCGGCTTCAATTTTTCCGCCGGGGAACTCCCATCCACCTTTGAATTCACCATATCCTCTTTGCGTTGCAAAAATTTGTTTGCTGCCATTTTGTTTTCTTTGAATAACCGCTGCAACTACTCTTATTATTTTCATTCCTAATTCTCCTTAATTGTGCTCTGTAAATAGCATAACAAATCATCCCTCACTGGGTGATGCATCTTCACAACCACTTTACAAATTCTCTTTAAAATACCTTTGTTATCTTCTTTTTGGTCTTCCTTAACATCTAAAATATCAAATGTACCCATATAATAAAAATTTGATTCTGCATCGCTTTTCTTTACCAGCAAATGTTTTCTAGGTGCTGTTGTCACCTCTTTCATATAGTTACTTTCAATACCCATTCCGATTTTAGAATCCCATCTAAAAATCATGTTGTCCTCAAACGCATCTGCGTAATCCGGTTTGCCATCCACATAATTACGTTCATCATCTGATTTTTCTTTATGATATGTAACAAATATAAAAACATCGTCCACGATTCTTTTCATTCCAAACATAACCGAAGATAAATCTTTTCCGCAATTCATTAACAAACTCACGTCTCTTCTCGAATACTTTTCATACAAAACAAATGGAGACTCTATCTCATCCGTTTTCATAAATTTATCCTCGTATCGTGTAAGACCCACTCGAATAATATCCTCCACCATTTGCCTAAACTCATCATGTCTTAAACGCTCCTCATAACAAAGCATTCTTGTAATAAAGTTATTATGGTCATTCGATATAACTTCAATATTCTTGTATTTTTGATACTCATTATCATTACTTACAAATTTCCCTTGTAGCACATCTATCGCATAATCAACCTGATTATTTGTAATGTTTCTATCATACTTTTCATTTACGAACCGTTTAAAATCATTTATGGAAATACTTTTTTGTTCTAATAATAAACGCAAGATTTCCAATTCTTCTGGTCGCACCCCACTTAAAATAGTTTTCGACAAATATTCTATAATCATTTTTTCTTCTGCTGACAAATCGCAAATATAGTTCGTTTTTTCTACACTTTCAAGAAACTGAAAATATGTCTTGTATTCCTTAATTATGACTAACGGGTCCACTTCGTTATGAATATAAAAATCATACAAACTAGGAATTTTCCCTAATCTATTTTTTAATGACACATAACTTTCTTTAATAATCGATTTCATTCCTCGAATTTTGTCAATTGATTGGAATATTTTATTCTTCGCAATCTCATCAAAATGAATTGTCGAGGCACCCGGAATTGTTCGATTTCCGCTTATGACATACTTTCGAATCGTATCTGGATTATAGGAACGATCTCCCGATAAAGCCACCGGAATCATAAAATTATTGTTGTAATTTCCAATAAAATCAAGGATAACAACATATTCTTTGCCCGCCGCCTTACGGAGTCCCCTACCTAATTGCTGAATAAATACAATCGGCGATTGTGTGGGTCTTAACATAATGATCTGATTAACTTCAACAATGTCAACACCTTCATTTAATATATCCACCGAAAAAATGTAATCCAATGGTTCTTTGTCTGTTGCATTTTCCTCATCCATCGCCAAACGCTCAAACGCATTTTGCCGGATTTCCTCTGAATCATCTCCACTAAGTGCAACTGTTCGATACCCTAAATCATTAAATTTTGCCGACAATTGTTGACACTCTTGTTTACGGCTACAGAAAACTAAGCCCTTTACACGCTCACCACTGTAACCATAATAATTTGCCTGTTCCAAAATATGTTCTACACGTTCATCACAAATCAACTTATTAAACTCTTCGTGAGACAAATTTTTTGATTTCGTATCCTGAACAACGGATAAATCCGTAATTCCAAAATAATGAAATGGACACAATAATTCTTCTTCCATTGCTTGTTGCAAACGAATCTCATATGCAATCTGATGGTTAAATATTTCATATATATTATCATCCGAATCCGTTCTCTTATCTGGCGTCGCCGTCATTCCCAAAAACAGCCTCGGCGTAAAATAATTCATCACTTTTTGATATGTATTGGCGGAACTATGATGTGCTTCATCTAAAATAATACAATCAAAATCATCCACTTTATACTGCTGCAAATGCGCATCCTTATTTAACGTCTCTACAGTCGCAAATACATAATCTTTATCATATTCATAATAACCGGCACCAACCAATCCCATTGATACCAAGTTGCCAAACACTCTCTGATAAGACTTCTTCGCCTGGACTGCCAAAGACGCTCTATGCACAATAAATAAGACACGTTTAAATCCAAGTTCACGCATAGCAAAAGCAGAAGCATACGTTTTTCCTGTACCCGTAGCACTAATTAATAACGCACGTTTCTCATCTTTTTTCAAAATATTTTTAAGATTTGTAATAAATCGAACCTGCATACTATTTGGTTTTAATTTATATCTCTCAAGAGAGGTGACATTTCGCTCTGTTGCAATTTTTCTTTGTTCTTTTATAATTTCATATCTCTGCTTATACTCTTCATAAAAGACATCATAATCAAGCGCATACTCCGAATTCCATAACTCATCAAATTCTTTCAGAATATCCTCGGCCACTTCTCCCTGCGAAGTAGAAACTAACTTTGTATTCCATTCACGATTTGTCGTAAGTGCAGCACTCGTCATGTTGGAGCTGCCAATAATAATACGATATACTTCTTCCTCTTTAAAAATATATCCCTTCGTATGAAAACCATTCTTCGCTGAATTTGTGTCATACATTTTAATCCGAATATTTTTTAAAGAATTCAATTTTTCTAATGCCTGCGGCTCGCTAAAATCAAGATAATTAGAGGTTAAAATCTCACCTGGGATTTCTCTTTTCTCTAATTCTTTTAATGTTTGGAGTAGCGGCGTCACCCCTCCCAGCGTAATAAACGCAACACTGATTTGAAATTTGTCACATTTTAAAAGTTCATCCTCAATGACCGATAAAACCTTTTCCCCCTCATTGTGGTTATTTGAAACAAAGTTTGGTTTATATAATAATTCGGATGCCGTGTTCCCATTTACATATGCTGTTTCCAAGCCATCTCGAATTAATTGTATTTTTTCCCTTTGCATAACTTGTCCTCCGTTTCAAATAATCCTTTATCAACATTGTAAACATCTTATGACTTAATTGCAAGGGGGAGATGAAAGTGGGCGGAGTAATTCTTTTTGTAAATCAGTCCTGTATCATAGCATAGTTAGCCCAGTTATTCTAGATGCTCTTTAAATTTGCATAAGTTTTTGTTACATTTTATTTGCTTTTACAAATCAGTTATCGTCCCCATTTACATTAATTTTCTATAACAATCACAGATACCCTCCACAAATTTGTTTGCAAGTTGAGTCTGTCTTATTACATATTTATCACTGAAATAAATAAAAAAGAAACCAACTTCACCTTTTTCTTATCTCTATCAGTATAATTATTTATAATACTTACCAATTTATCAAATTGGCACATACTATCCCTTACATCATTATTTGCTCTGAGTTCATTTATTGCTTCTGTAAGAGTTTTTCCATCAAAGTTTTTATCAATAATAGTATTTACCGCTTTTACCTTAGTCGAACACTTCTGCATACTCTTTCTGTCCCGCAAATACCATTTGCAGATAGTCCTCTATATGAAGTTGTCTGTTCTTAAATCTACTTTCAGTTACATTCATTGCTTGTGTCCCCTAAAGTTCAGTCCTTCGCCAGTGTTTGCAACCACTGGTTTACTATGACTTCTGCTGACTTCTCGCCATTCGTTGTTACTGACGGATTTCATACTCTGTTTCCATCCGCTGACGAGACCTCCCTTGGTACCACACGTCACTTTCTCTCCATATATCTGCCACATTTACTACAGTTAATTCCGAGTAGTTATTGAACTTTGGCTTGTGATGCAGCCTTATCCTTAACTATAGCCTGATGTGATTTCTGTTCGTCAAACCAGAGATTTGCCTCCACCTTCCTTCAGATTCCACCTCACAATGGACACCCTTGGGCTTGGCTGTATCCTTCCCACTACTAGGGCAGATTAGGAACTTGCCCCCGTTAGCGACGTGCGCCACAAGGCGCACAACCAAAATAGCACCTTAACCTTTTGGCTAAAGTGCTATGTAAATTTGTTATTAAATTATGTTATTCATAAAGATACCTAACTTTTTTCTTCGTTTCTCAATTCTTCACAGCGTTAGTTAATAAGTTGAGCAACTAATCCCATCAGTTTCTGTTTATCAAATGGCTCTACTTCAGAGCAATAAAAACTAAATGCATTAATACCCTTCAATGCCTCATCAAGCTCGTCAATTTCAAATGCAAAAGGTTCCTGTTTTGGCTCATATTGTGTCGCATATATCCCATTATTCTTATTTCTTAAGACATACCAATCACCATACATATCGTCCGTTTGTACCAACCAGAGATTAAATCCTAAACCCTTGGTATTTTTAATTTCAACCCACCCCATAATATCCTTATTTTTATACTGTGGAGTAAATACTACTTCACGCTTACCATACACAGGATCATGCATATATGAAAAACCATAGGCCCTATCCACATCAACAGTACGAGTAAACGAATTAGGCAAAATCACCTTACACTTAACTTCAATATTTGTAACAGAAGGAATTGTAAGTTGATATGAAAACTGTTCTATATGTCCATAACCTCGACTTGTTGATTGTAATCTACACTTGTCATTTCCAGCCAAATGAATATTATATTCATCAGTGAATTGCTCAAAAAAATCTACTATAACTGACTCAAATTGATTCCTCACTAAATTGCAGAAATCTTCTTTTTCTTTTCTCTTTCGATTTTCCTCCTCGATTTGCTGTTGTATTCTCGTGTCAGTCTCTATTTTTTTTCCAATAGCTAAGCTTACAATATTTCCCAAATCACCATTTACTTCAAGTGATGGATTGCCTAGTTGTTCTTCAATCTCTTCCCATGATTTTAATCTCTTCTGAACAGGTTTTTCTAACATAGCTAAAATTATGGATGCTACATCTGCTCCTAAAACATTTTTTAAATCATTCGTTCTTTTTATTCTAGAAAACATGTGTGCGCTTCTGTATGCATCCACATCGCTAGAAATAATGTCATATGGATAATCTAATAAAGCTAATTCATAAAATACTATGCCCATAGAGTAAATATCCATCTGAATAGTATTCTTTTCTGATTTCCAAGCTTCAGGAGCAATATATTGTAATGTACCATATCCCTTAAATGACATGGTTCTAGTAGATTCTGAAGCCACCTTTGCAAGTCCGAAATCAGTAATTTTGCATATTCCATTACAAATAAGTATATTTCCTGGTTTTATATCTCTATGAACTAATTTTTTATTAATTGACTTCATTCCATCGACAAGTTGAAGAAATAGATTTCTCAATTCCTCTTTCGAATATGGACTATTTGTTTTTTTACGCTCTTCAATCTGGTCTGCTAGTGTTCCTCCCTCTGCATACTCCATAATAATATAAGGAGGTAGTTCAGGATATTCATCTCCATCATGTGCATAGATATAATGTATTACATGTTCCCCACTTACTTCTGATGAAATCCTTACTTCATTTTTAAAAGACGCTGCTGTAGCCTCATCGCCAAATAAATATAATAAAGTTTTCACTGCATACACTGATTTATCAGCTTCACATTCAGCTTTATATACACATCCAAAACCACCATGACCTAATTCTTCTGTTAATGTATATGTATTTCCTTCTCCATCCTTTACCTTTGATCCAATTGTAATAATCAATGTTCCACCTCAATTCTTCAAACTTAACAAATGACAATTATGCTCAAAGTTCACTAATTTTCCTTTTTACATAGTATAACACATAGCATCAAGTCTGTCTGCATCCTGCACACATTTTCCTTCTATGGTATCATGTGCAACTGAATCAGTTCCTGCAAATGAAACCTCATCTATAATTTTGCATACCGCCTTTATCCTTTTACCATCTATTTTGTTAATTGTCATAAAATCAACTGCATTTTTCTTGGCAGCATAAGTGTCCGGAGAAAGCTTAATATCGTCCACATCATGTAGCAGAGCTGCCAACTGCACTGTTTTAACATCTGCATTTTCCTATTTTGCGATTTTAGCAGCCAATTTATATACTCGTATCGTATGATAATAGTCATGACCACTACTGTCTCCTGAAAATATACTTTTTATAAATTTCTTTTCATTATCTGTCATCATTTCTTGATCAACCTATCAAAGCAATATATTAATTTATCAAATCCATTACTACTCCCCACAAACAGAGCCAAACCAGAGCCATTTGGTAAAGCAAATACCGAAAGCCCGTATATATACATGTTTTCGGCATTTCAGTCCATTATTCAAACTCGCACTGTCTAGTTTAATTTAGGTTATTTTAACTCAATTATCTATCTTATGTTTTTCCATAACTAAAATTCTTAGTCAACTTATCTAATATATCTTTATACTCTGCACCTTGATTTCCTAAAACTATAGAATTAATAATTGACAATATCATTGCTTGTCCACCACATGCCGCATCGCAATCATAATCTTCAGGTATGTCATCTCCCGCAATTGGAATCTCTATTTCGTTAATCCACCACTTATCAATCTTATTATAAATTTCCAACATATCACCAAATAATTTAGCATCATTTTCTGTAAATCCATCATATAAATTTTTTAGTAATTCATGTGTAATATCATTTCTTCTTTTTCGTATTACTTGATATTTTTCAAAATCGTCTACTGTTATTGCTTCAGATTGAATAAACCATTTTAATGAAGCGTTTTCAATATTCTTATCTAACGCTCTTACTTCTTTCTTATATTCTGCTGTCTCTTCAGATATATAGTTTTCCCCACTCCACTTTTCATTATCAGAATAAAAATCTCTAACCTGATTTATTACATAATCTTTTAAGCACTCATAATTTAAAACAAATATAGCAGCAAAATTTACATTAAATTTCAGAATATTCTCATCCAAAATATTTTTCCAATTATCCATAGTCTCCTCTGTAAATATCTTAATAATTCAATTTCAACGCTCTATCCATCATTTTATATTCTTACTTCTTTTACAACTACATTTAAACCACATGTCATAAAACATTCTTCAAACGACCCGATGTGGATTCGAACCACATTTTTCCCCTTCATAAATACACTTTTTTAAATGCACTTATGAAGGGGGACGCCCTACCGTTAGACTATCGGGTCAATATCTTGTTAAGCAGATCTGGTATTTGATTAAAAAAATCATTATCCACCTTATACAAGGTTCTTATATACGAGCAAAGAGCTTTTTCTTGTCTTTTTTTACTATATTTTTTCCATTTTCTCACCTGTTTATCAGGAATATCCAAAGCTATTTTTGCATAGTCATAAGATACTTTTCCGAAAATAAATGTTGCTAATTCAACACAAGATCTTGAAAACATAACAAAATCATCAAAAGAAATTTTTTCATATTTATTGGGTCCTACTAATTTTGAAAATTTTGTCTCCTTTTTAAAATTGTACCTTTGTAGTTTAGCATATTCTTTTTCATGAGAATCAATATCACATAAGTCATGTACAGAAGTATTTCTTATTAAGCGATAATATTCACACAATTCATACAAAAGTTTCATATCATCTTCTAAATGATTACTACATACATTTCTGACTGTGCAAGTTAAATATGACTCTTCTTGAAGCCTCGGTTTGTATTCATTTTTTCCATACTTTCTCATCTGATCACATACATCTTTTAAAAAAGTTTCAAAGCACAAATGAACATTAACAATATAATTTCTGCATATTTCACTAATCATCAAGTTCGCATCATAACTTGTCAAAGTTACTTTATATTCTGTAGCTAATGCAACAAATGTCTCTCGATTTTGAATTTCGCTTTGATGCTCAACTACAAAACATCTTTTTGATAATTCAACAAACTGATTAATTGCACAATACTTGCCCAATACATCTTTGAACTTATTCAACGCATTTTTTTCATACATCTATCTATTTATCTTCCTTCTCTCACTGTAATATTTTATAATACACTTTCTATCTTTATAGTCGTGCTACATTCAACCACATCATTCACAATATAAATTGACCAGCTTCGTTTGCTTACATTCTGCTTACATCCAAAACGAGAAGCCCCATTCTACAGTGCTTCCCGGTTTTCCCCGCACTGCCCATTCGAATTCCGCTTCGCTCCATCCTCATGACGGCTGACGCCGTATAGTCTCACCCGAAAAATCATCTTTACGAATGCAAGCATTCGACATATGATTTTCGGATTGCGACTGCACTGCTTACAACTTATTCAAACTCGATTTCGGCAACTATATATTGTGTCTAAACAGATTTTTCATTGCCGTATTTGGTATAATCATTCTTAAAATTCTACATATTCTTTGTCGTTTTGGGAGTTTTTGCAAGCATTTTGCAACCAGAACTATCAAATCAATAATATTTCATCAAAATCTTTATTATAAAAGTCGCTTACAACATCTGATAAAAACTCATCCTCATCTGTATTCTCTTGTGTGAAGGTTAAATTGGTCGGTCCTTGTAATAAAAATTCATCCGGATCTGAACTTTCAACATTTTCTGTCACCATTGTCGGACCACAAAAAATAAATTCATCCTCATCGGTTGCTTCTACCGATTTTGTAATACTAGTTGGTCCCAATGTATACTCATCTGGATCTGAAATTTCTTGACTTCTAGTTTCGTAGGTTCCTCCTATCGCCAAAAATTCGTCTGCATCTGTTGTTTCAACAGCGCTTGTCTCATATGTAGTTTTTCCTAAATCTACCATTTTTTTGTTTTTGCAGAAGCCCCCATACATACTCAATAAATGTTTTTTCATACTATTTCACCTCAATCAGTTTAAAAATATCTTTATCCAAATCCCTATCTGTCATTATCTCAATTTGTAAATCCTTATACCTTGCAAGCCCTTTAACCTCCTCAGGCACTTCATTACCATCTGTTAAAATAATTATTTGGCCACACTGTTTTTTTTCGATATCTAAAACAACTGTTTGCCAATTTACTGCACTACTACTATATGGTATAGCGATTTCTTCCGTGTTCATTGTAAAAACAGTACTTTTCGTGTTTTTAATAGCAACCGAAGCGGTATTGTCATTTTTCACTGAAATTCCAAAGGAAATACCAACAGTCAATATTAATAAAACGACCACCCATTCTTGCATATTCAAAACAAAACTAACAAATAACTGAGCCTTATATTTTAATTGTTGCCAATCATATTGATATTGCACAACTATTTCTTTTTTTCTATTAGAGCTCTCTCTCAAATCTGAAAAACTGCTCTTTTTTATTCCACATACTTTTATTGTTCTAAAAACATATATGCATATATTAAGTAAGCCATATGCTGCTATGTATATCATTACTCGCAAAACAATAGGAAGATCCTTTACTGAGCCGACATCAATTATTGCCATAACTATTGGAATGACAGTCAATAATATTGTAGCGTAGATATTTATTTTATCAACACTTGTACTTATGCGTTGTTCCTCTCGCTCAATATGATAAAGCAATTTTTCTTTTTCAATCTCTAAATCATCATCTGATAATTCTGCAATATGCATTCGAAATCTGTTTTGTATTTGACCTATTTTTTGATCTTCCAGGATATTTCCATCTATGTCTGTCAATCGCAAAATTTTTATAAATGAAATTTTTCTCTCTTTTATATCGTATGAAAAAATATAGATAATACTATCTCCCAGCATAATATTTAATATGCTGAACCGTAAATGTGCATTTCTTATATTATCAAAATTTAACGTTGCAAAATCATCATCATCACTCAAACATAAAACCGGACAATGTGACCATATCCACAAAAATATATTTATCACTTTTTTTATTATTTCCATTGAACAACCTCCTGCTATGGCATATTAATCTACTAAAAATCGAATTATAGACTGGGAAATTGGTATGTCTAATGCTTTTTCCAACCATAACCACTGGCCATTTGGATTAATTTCAAGGAAAATCCATTCATCACTTTTATTAACTATAAAATCGAAAGCTCCAAATTTCAAACCAAAGTCTTCCATTAATTTAAAACAACGATTCATTATAATTTGAGGACATTCTATAATTGAATACTTTAAGCCAGCATAATTCTTCCGCCAATCTAACTTATCTTCAGAATCTATCCTCACGGCAAATACTCTATTATTTACGCATGTCAATCTAACTTCATAGTTCTTTTCCACATAATTCTGGACATATAATGGTGTAAGTGCAATATCCTCTTGCAATTCATCAATATAATTTGTTTGATATATTTCAATGCCATCACACTTTTTTACTTTTCCTGTTGTTAATGGTTTGATAATCGATTTATGATTATTAATACTCTCTAAAGCAATAACTTTACTGTTTCCAATATAAGATTTTGGAAGTTGAAATCCTTTACGAGTAGCATAAAGCAACTGAAATGTTTTATTTTCTGTTTTTCTTAATATATATGGCTTAGTAAGTACCTTCCCCTCAAAGTCATCTACAATCCCATTAATAAGCGAAATTATATCTTTAGCTATCATTCCATGGTAGTCCTCTTCATACTTAGACAAATCAGGCAAGATTGGCTTTCTATAATATATACTATATACTGATGACTTTTCTATTGCCCAATTACTACAAGCAATCGTCCATTGACTTACTTCGCCAACATCAATCCTATATTTTGAAAGCTCATCAACATTTAGTCTATAAAACATTGCTTCGTTTTGATAACTTTTTATTATATAGTCCACTGTTACATCAATGGAACTTGTAATAATCAAAACCGCTTTCATTACCTCTCCTTCCTTACATTTCACAGCCTATGAACCCATAGTATTCTTTACTTCTTCTGAAATATTATATAATCTTCAGTAACTGAAGCAACGTATGAGAATCATGAACTCCTGACTTTGCTTCACGAACATCAAACCTCTTAAACCCATTCTCATCTTCATAAAAATACATTAATTTGTCATTATTCTCAGCCTCAAGAAAAATTACCATTCCACCTGCCATATATTGCAATTCTTTTATGGTATCTATAGCAGCCTGTAGCAACTGTTCCCCAGTAATCTTCTCATTAGCTCCATCCTTAAAGTTCTTTCCCAATTGTGCAATAAGGTATGCCGAAAGAGTATATGTACCATTTTCTTCATCCAATTCACTTACCCTGGCTATTTTACGCTTCATAGTATTACTGAAATTTTCTGCATTTACAGTAATTGGTTTGATTGTGATTGTAAAATATCCAACTAACGAAGCATCTTCATTAGAAAATACCAAGTATGTAACGGACTGATTTTTCTTTGTAAATTCAATTGATTGTTCTTTCAAAAATCTCTCTACATCCGGATTCTTATCACAAAAAAACTCGGAAAGGAGTTGTCGTAACTCATCCTCTCCGAGATCTTTATCGCCTTTGGCAGACAAGTATTCACGAATGTTGAAGACTGTTACGTCATTAAGCATTTGTTTTCTTCCTTTTTGCCATAAATTTTCTAACTTCTTCTGCGCCATGCAAATGTGTAATCCTTAAGTCTGGTGTTTGTGCTCTATGAAGAGACTCCTGATAGGATTCCTCGATAGCATTAGCAAACTTTTCTACTTGTCTTTGACCAGAAACGACAAAGTTCTTAGTAATACTTGAAGTTGCCATATCTAACACCTCCTTCTATAGTATGGCTCATACACAATTATTGTATCCCTCACTTATATTATATGGTCGAAAAAAAACTTTTTCAACTATTATTTTTTATTCAGCTTATCAAATTCGTTAATCGATTGATTTCTGGAAATTTTCCTTCTTCAATGTTTCTCGAAGCTAAAATTCTCCCTTTCAAACTATTCAGCTTTCTGATTTCAATATCTGACAGTTCTTTTCCGCCAAGATATTTCAATTCTTGAAAGTCATCATACACTCTCTTTTGTAATCTATTTGGAACTTTCAATTCATGCTGTCCTGTAACAATCGTACCTGTTATCGGAACACTCTTGCCTTTTGAATAATACTTTACTTTTTTATATTTAGGTTTATGTCCATATTTTCTCAAAATACAATCCACTTCATTTTTCATTCGATTTATATCAAATGGCTCTTTTGCTGAAAAAGTCATATCATCAACATATACCGTATATTCGCATCCATACTTACATGCTACACTATATATCTCGTTAAACATACTTTCATATGCATAATATGCAATAATCTGACTGGTAGGACATCCCGTCGGAATTCCTCCATCATAAGTAACTATATCAGTACATAATCCTGCCAAATCACCTGCCATCATCAATCGGTTCTTAAAGAAAAGAAAAACATATTCTCTAGAACAATTATCATAAAACTTCTTGATATCCATCGTCAAAAAATAATTTGAATTTAAATGACTTTTTCCATTATCTATATAGCATTTCCCTTTTTCTCCGGAAATTAGCCATATAGGTCTCTCCACATTCTGTAATAGCTTTAATATTCTGGTTTGTATTTCCTTAATTCTTTTATCTGGAGCTGTAATATTTCTCTTCTCTGTACTATCCTTTTTGTCAATTTGAAAACTATGATAATGTACAATAGATAATATATCTTTATATTCTTCTTCAGTTATACAAAGAACTTTTTTCAATTGTTTGGAACCTTTTATCTTATATAATGCACACTGTGTAATATCATACTTATGGCTTTTTTCCCGCATTACTCCTCCATATCAGGTGTCATTTTTTCAATAAGCTTAATCATCATATTTCTAATAAATTTATCACCTTTATTGCTTTTGCTTGCCTCTTCATAATTTTCCGACAACAATATTAAAGATGATAATTTCATATCATATATCTTTGAATACTTCTCAAGTAATTCCAAAGAAGGTTGTTTTTTATTATTTTCTATTTCGGAAAGGTAGCTTCTTGAAATACCAAGCAATTCACTTAATTCAGATGCTTTATAACCATATATTGTTCTTGTGCGCTTTAAAATATCTCCGATCAAGCCGGTTCCTCCTTCCGAAAATAATTTATATAATATAAAGTCTTACGACGAATAATCAAAATTAGATAGGTTTTCCATAGCCACCTCTTTACTTAAAAATCTGAAGAACATACTGTATTATCTGTACCAGCATCCATATTGCTTCGATTCCTTGAAACAGAAATTTAAAAATTTTGCTTCTTAGTTTCTTACGCTTTTTCTCAGATTTTTTGTTAGGTTTCTGAGGTGTCATTCGGACATTCTGCACGAGCAGCATTTTTTTCATATAATTCACTCCTTTAGAAGTTGGTAATATAGTGTACAACTTCCACCCCGAAAGAAGTGTGGTGCATACAGAACAACCTATCTAACCCTTTGAGCTCTGCCGAGCTCCCCGAGCGAGGCAGAGCGTGCGGTGCTTGCAGCGTGCTACGGGTCTTTGCGTAACATGCCGGCCCCTAACAGTAGAACATCCACATTTAAGAATGTTCCTCAAGCGCTAAGCGCTCCAATTTATGGGATTCGACCTCGATACAAATAGTATCGTTATGCTGTACTTATATAATAGCGAATGATAATTTAATTGTCAATATCTTTTTTCGCTAACAGCGAATTGGTTTTGCCGATCACACATACACAACCTCCATCACCACAACCTCCTCCGCACAAGCAATAATATTATTCATCTTCCCCACCCACATCATCTGATTCTCCGCTTTTAACTGCTCTGTCACACCTTGTTTTTCCTTCATCTTTTCCACGAGCCTGTCCCGCATCTCATAACATGCCTCGTCAATCTCATGCAGATATTCATTTAGTCTTCCATCAAGTAACAGCTCCATATAATATCCATGTTTGAACTCTTTCAGATACTCACATCTCATATGTCCAAACTTTCCGATATTATAATTTGTTCCCTCCGGTAACTGTAAATCCGGATAATAAATATCATCATCACCTAATACATAAGTAATACCATTCTCTACAATAACTTTTTCCAATTTTCCCATAACTTTTATCCACCTTTCTACGATTTTTCTCAAACCTCAACATCAATAATAGCCTCTGGCTCTTTTACAACCTTTCACATACACTCTGATTCCGACATATACTGCCTGAACTAATAACAATAAAGCAACAAGATTCAACTTTACTAAAGCCTTTATCCAATCTCCAAAATACACAGCCACAGCTAAACCTATCACTGCCATTCCAACACTAATCACATCCCAGCAATTCTCTCTATATGCCTTCGTAACTTTCTTTTCTACAATTACTATAAGTACACCTATAACTCCCGCAACTCCAGCAATTACTATAATAAACAATAACCAATGCACTATAATCGCTATCATCTCATTCGGTATCCTATCTCCCACCTGTGCCAACGCCTTTGCAACACCGACAATCCATTTGCAAGACTGACGAATACCATTCCATAGTACCTCGAAAAATGCTGTAAAATCGCCTAAAAATATCCCAGATCTTATTGCAGCAAATACTGTCGTCACGATTGCATACCACAATAAAACTATAAGCATTGCATCAAATCCAACAGTCTTTGACCTATACTTCTTTTCCAGTCCATTTCTTTGATGCTCATACCGCTCTTTCGCCTGCTGATATGCCTTGCGGTCACAGTTTCGGCACCTTTCGTAGAGTACCGGCTTTTCAACCGGTATCTCCACTTTCTTTTGATGTGTTAATGCATATTCCTTTTCCTGCTCAGCTTGTCGTAGTTTATCTTGACATTCCTCTATTGTGCTGTCTGCTCTTTTCTTTTTCTCTTTCTCGCTCTGCAACAATTCTTTTGTTTGCTTCAATTCGTTCTTTAAGGCTTGTACGTTCTCGGCTTTGTTCTCGCTGTTCAGCTTCTCGCATAAGTTCAGCGATTCGTTCAGTTGCCCCTGTAGTATTTGTATCTCGCTGTCCTTCTTCTGGAGAATTGTATCTTTCTGTGCTAGTTCCCGCTCCATGCTCTCCAACACTTCCAGCATTTCCTCCATCCGCTCGTCTTGCTTTGAGCTTCTTAAATCGTTCATCTACATCCCTCGCTTTCTCTAGTCGATTCTGCAGTTCAGCAATTCCTCGTTCTGTCTCTGCAATAATCGGTTCTCGTCGTTCAACTTCTCCGTTAATTCTTTCCATTGCTGATTTTCGTCTTTCAGCATCCGATTTTCCTCTTTCAATGTCTGCACTTCTCCATCCTTCTTCTCCAATAGTTCCAACAGTTCCTCTATACTTGGCAAGATTTGAAGCTGCTCTTGCAACTCGTTGTTTAATTCCTGCAATCTTTGATTCTGCTCCTGAAACAAATTGAGTTGTCCGTCCCTCTGCTGCATCTCCTGATACATCTCTGCCATAAGTTCCTGTTGTTCCTCGATCTGGTTTATCATATTCTCCATCAGTGGAATAACTTCTCTGCTTTCTTCTAATGTCATTCAATCGCTCCTTCCATTGCTTTAATAAAATTCCAACCTGTCCAAACACTTCCTGCAACTTTTTCAATATCGCATTCTGCTTCTTGATAATTCGATTTTCCTCTACTTTCCAAGAGGCGGATGCAAACTGTCCTGAATGATATTTTTCCTCAATCTTTCTTGCATCTGCTCCCTCATGAATGGTCGGTATTTCAATCTTTCCTTGCCGCTCATAAGATCGATGGTCAATCTGCTGTTCCTTCTTTAAATGCAGATTACATTCCTTTGCCCACTCACTTCGCCACAACTCACAGTTTTTCGGATTATTCCATCCTGTTGCATCGGTAACCTCACGTTTCCATTGTTTACGGTTACGAGAATCTAATTTCTGATTTCCATCTGCATCCAATACCGGAATGCGGATACCATGTCTCTCAGGAGTCTTTTTATCCTGCCACCAATTCGGATGCGTTTCATCTATAACAATATTTCCAGTCTCATCCCTAACAAATGCCCAGTCTTTGATCTCTTTATTTCCCCAAGTATGATTTTTCTTAAACGGACGCATGGTAACCAATAAATGAACATGAGGATTATCATCCCCTTTATCGTGAATACTCCAATCAGCACACATTCCCTTTGCCACAAAATTTCTCTGTATAAAATCTGTTGCATATTCAATCTGTTCCGTTCTACTCCATTCCTTCGGAAGTGAAAATTCAAACGACCTGCCAAACTGTGCATTTGCACCTTTTTCTACTTTCAAAACTTCATTCCATAATCGCTGTTTTCGGAACGTAATTTTGAACTTTTCCAGAGCCGCTTCTTTATCCTCGGCTCTTTGATAACGGATGGATTTTTGAAATCGCTTGATATTTTCATCTGGCACATTTGTCCATTCCGGTGGTGCATTTTCACACATCATAAGCGAAGTATACACAACTTCCTTTTTCGAAGTGTAATAACTTACCTTACCAGTTCCCTCATTCTTCATCACATCACCATTCAGATATGCAGATGCAGCTATGATAGATTTCCCTTTGCTCCGTCCGACAATCTTTACTGTAAAATGAAATATCGCCAACTCACCTTCCCCCTTTCGGCCGTATCCGGCATTAATTTCCTACAAATACAGTATTTGCAGGAACGCTCTCTGCGTAAGAGTGCCTCCTGCGACATGAGCAGGTCTGCACGAAATGCCCCTCGGAGAGTGCGTCCAGCCTCACAGGCTGGTCTCCATGAAGTGGTCCGACTGAAAGCCCCGCCGACGGAACGAGCCCGGCAAGCGAAGCGCAGACCGGTTGCCGCTTGCGGCAAACTTATTAGACGACCTCTGGTTGTCTATAAGTGCGCCCTTCATAAAGAGCAATGAAGGGATTAGAAAATCTAACCCTTCTGCCATTACACTTCCTCCGTTTCCGGTATCTGCTCCTTCTGCATTGCCTTAGAAAAATATCTTCCATTTGCTTCCTGTCGTTTTAGAAAACCTATCAGCTTCGGAATATCTTCTTCCTCAATCGGATAGCCCAGCACCGATTCCACCGCACCACCAATCACGCAAAGTCTGTGTGTACGCTTTCTACTCTCTTCGGCTTTCTGTCGTTTCTGTAATTCCCGTTTTTGTGTTGCATACTTCTTTGCTTTTTCAAGACTTTCCTGCTCTCGTCGTTCCATTTCAAGCAAACGCTCTTCATAACTTTTTGTTGATCTACTCATTAACTTCATCCTTTCTTTCTAATCCTGCAAACATTTCCAATATCATCCGAAGGGATTCTAATATTTTCAAATCCAACTCCTCCGATTTTTCTACTGCCTGCAAATGTTCATCAATCACTAACAGTTTCTTTTTTATCCCATCAAAAGTTTTCACATTTCCAAATGTGATTACTTTCTGATACATACAACTCTGGATGAAAAATTCTGCCCTCGGAAGTCCAGATAAGGCAATTCTTTCATCAATAAGTTGCTTTTCCTCTGGTGTCACCCGGAAATTCACAATCACGCTCCTTTTCCGGTTCTTTTCATTCTTTTTCTTTGGTGTCACACCCGATACAAGGTTCTCCCGTCTGTATATCTTCGCCATAATATTTACTACGCCTCCTTTTTCTCCGTTGCATCTACATCTCCCCTGTCCTCATTCAGCTTATCTGCAAGTGCTTTCTGTTTGGACGGATAAAGATGAGCATAATTAAATGTGATATTGATTCCCTCATGTCCCATCCTCTCTGCAATAGCTACCGGAGAAAATCCAAGCTCAATACAATGTGCTACATGCGAATGTCTTAGATCATGAATTCTGATTCTTTTCACACCTGCCGCCTTTGCTCCTCTGTCCATCTCGTGGTGCAGATAGCTTTTGGAAAATGTGAATAACCTTGTATGCTCATCACATTTATAGAGCATTCCGAAATAATCTTCCATCTCCCGGCAGAGAAACTCCGGCAACTCGATTACACGATTGCTCTTTTCCGTTTTGGGACTGGTAATATAATCCTCACCCTGCAAATGCTGGTAAGATTTATTAATGGTCAATTTCCTGTCCGTAATGTTGAAATCGCCCCTTTCCAATGCAAGAAGTTCACCTTCACGAATTCCTGTCCAGTAAAGAACTTCAAACGCATAATAGGAAACTGGCTTATCTTTCATCACCTCTGAAAATTGCAAATATTCCTCTTTCGTCCAGAAAAGCATTTCCTTTCCTTTTGCCTTTCCCATCTTTCCCGCCTGCTTCGATGGATTAGCGGTCAAGCCATAAAAACGGCAGGCGTGGTTGAAAATCGCACTAAGCTGGTTCTGAATGGTGCGAAGATAAGTCTGTGCATATGGCATTCCATTTTCATCTCTCATGCTAAGCAACTGATTCTGCCACTGAATAACATCCGCTGCCGTAATCTCCGCAAGACTCTTCTTCTCAAAATAGGGAATAATCTTCGTTTCCATAATGTGCTTCTTGGTTAAAAATGTGTTCAATTTCAACCTCGGCTTCATATCCTCCATATAGACCTCCACGAACTGTGGAAATCCCATATTGACATCTTTTGATTTCTTTAGCAGGAATTCACGTTCATACTCAAGTGCCTCTCTCTTAGTGGCAAAGCCTCGTTTCGTATGAACCTGACCGACGCCCTGCCAGTCTTTATATCTGATATAAACTTTCCAAGTACCTCTTTTCGTATCTTTACTTGCTGACATAACCAGCACCTCCTTATTGTATATTCTGGTATGGGTTCCCACGTAAATATCGCAGATAATCATCATGCAAATCTGCCTGCTCCTTTAATGTGCCTGACAGACTCTCCGCATATAGCGTCGATATCAGGTAAGATTCCATATTTTTGATTTCCAAACTGTTATCCACCAATCGCTCCAACAGATTCGCAATATGAACTGGTTTCAGCTTCAGGAACTGGCTTTTTACAATCTGCCAGGGATAACTCGTACCCTTAATCGTTATCTGCTTTCTTGGAAAGCACACAACATCGCAGATGGTATCATAGATCTCCCGGATCATCTCCTGTTCGCGGGCATTTCCTTCTGCCACCTCATAAAACTGTTTCAACTTGATATTCTCAGCTACAAACTTTCTAAGTTGTACTATGTCCTTCTCTCCTTCGCTCTCATCTGAATGATTGATAGATGGATGATTATTCACTTGGTTATTATTTAATTGATTATTAATATATTGTGTGCGCTTTTCGGATAGCGGTTTTCCCGTTGACGGATTATCGGCTGTCGCTTTCTCCGTTTTCCGGATATCAGACAACGGTGCAATTGGCGTTTCGTGAATCTCTATCGCTATCTTTCCAAATTTGCCACACTCTGCTCTCTCCTGCGTTCTTGAAATATATCCAAGTTCTTCTAAATGTGTCAGACTGGCTCGTATTGAACTTTTTCCATCAGGAATAATCTTACTCAATCCCGATATGGTAAATTCCCAATTATCCGGCAGAGAAAGCAGTGTAACAACCCTTCCCCTGTCACGCAGGCTCAATGAATGATTTTTCAAGATATCCTTGTAAACATTCACATACTGTCCCTGTGTCTTGTTCTTAAATACTGGCATAATCAATCGCCTCCTCTCTTTTATTGTGTAAGTCAGGAAGCTGTGCTATAGTAAATGTGTAAGCAATACATCACAGCTTCTGATGTGTTATTGACCTTTCTCTTGCCGGAGAAAGGTCTTTTTTATGCTTCTTGTGCCATGCCATAACAGTTCTCCTCATAAAACTTTCGATTTGCCTTACCGGACAAAACAATAAGATTCGGATTAATGGCAAGCATGCGATCATTGAGCTGCTTAATAATCTTATAACCTTGTGCTCGACTAACACCCCAATCCTCACAGACTTCTGTAACATCTACATACATCTTTTTATTCATAGACTGATTCCTCCTTTCTTCACTTCAATGTCTTATGAAAACATTTGCGATTATTTAATGCGTACATTTTTGTACTTGTGCAATTATGGTATAATATCTTTTTTGTTTCGTCAAGTACTTTTTTGTACTTTCATTCTATTTGATATTAACTTTTCTGTTCACTTTTTCATTTGTTCGTGGTACAATAATGCTATTAAGCAATAAATCACTTATCGTAAAGGAGATTTTTATATGACTCTTGGAGATAAAATAAGAAAATATCGAACACTAAAAGGTCTGACACAGGCACAACTTGGCTCCATGGTCAAATTGACCGGAGACCGCATACGTCAATATGAAAATGATGTAAGAAAACCAAAGGATGGAAAACTGTTTGAGATTGCAGATGCACTGGACATAAATCCTTCTACGCTTGCTGAGCCGGATTTCGATGATCCCACAAGTGTAATGCATGTACTTTTTGAATTAGAAGATATCTATGGATTGCATTTTGAAAAAGTTGGTGAGAATTATCAATTAGCCTTTTCAAAGGGAGAATATTCGAGTGCTAACTGGATTATTGAGGGACTTTCAGCATGGGTTAAAAAAAGAGACGAATTACAACCTGATATCAATGACTCAGATAGTACCATTACAGATAAGAAAAATGATTATATCCGCTGGAAGGCAAGATATCCCTATAATTTTGCCGAAGAGATCACCAACAATTTTGCACTGGTGCAAAAGTTTAATGAAGATGCATCTTCCCTGCTGCCTTCTGTCAGACAACCAATCACTCGCTTCTCAGAGTTCTATCGAAGCTTGCTTGCGTTGGAAGATGCCGGAGTCAGATTCACTATATCTGTAGATGAAATTGTGAGCAGACGAAGCGCCGCATTTTATATTAAATTAGATTACATTATGAACAGTTCAGATGAAATCAAGAAACTATATATGGAATTCAGACAGTGCTGGTATGATATGAAAGAAATTGGAATTGAAATACACGAAACGCCGGTTCCTGTAAATGGATATATGAATATAGCACTATATTCTGATAACATGCAGCTTATAACATTGTTCCATGCACATATGCGCCACTTAGAAGAAAAGAATTCACCTATGCATGACGAGGAAATGTACAAGGCTGAAATTGAGGATACGTTGCGGGTATTTAATGTTCCAATAGAAGAATATGTTTAAAACCGGAGGCATCTATGTGGAAAACAATATATTCTATTGATCTTAATCTACTAATTGGTATCATTGGTGGAATAATTTCTGGTATTTTTGTTTCTTATGTATTTCTGATTGAGGCAGAATACAGGAATCAGTTTAACCATGTAAAAGAAATGTTCACTTCCATATATGGAATTACCGCTACATACTCTGCCTACGAACACTTCAAAAAAATAAAAGGTAAAAAGCGTGCAAATAAAGTTACTGCAATGGATAATGCCGGTAACATTGCCGGAGAAAGCAGCATAGTCGATATTCTCAATAATTATTGGAATGATCTTTCTTCCTTTTTCAATACCTACGAACCTTGGCAATATAAATTCAGACTTAACAAAATTCTAACAGAAATAAACGATATTGTTACCGACGGCAAATACATGATTAGAAATTCTCCTGAAGACTTTGCAGAAATATCCCAAAGGCTAGAAATATGCATTGCCCTATTTGAAGATTGTGAACGAAATTATAAAAAGGAGATTCTTCTACGTGTTGTAACAAACAAGGCAGTTCAAATCTTTCTTCTGCTGTTTATTGCATTGATAATAGTGTTAATAATTGCAGCATAGGAAATACCTTCCCTTTTCATGTGTTTGCTATTTCATTCGTTAGAATGCGTATATTAAAAACTTATGTCTCATTCATAGCATTTCTTCCATCAACATGGATTTTCAGGCAGCCTTTCTACCTACGCTTACACCAATCCAAAAAAGGCACCAAGATTTTCTTCTGATGCCTTGAACACCCATATGCAGAGGGAAATCTGAGCTAAAAATTGCTTTTAAATTTTAGCATGTATTTAGTCCGAAAAACACTTATTTTTCCTATACTGGAGACTGTCGTAACATGATGTTAAATTCAATTACCTAACGAAATGTTATCCTTGTTTCATTTCAACATCGGATACATCAGAATAAAAATTATTTGTATAATTATTTATTACTTGAGTCTCTTGTGCCTTCTTTTTTTCTTCCTCAGTAAAGGTCATTCCTTCACCAACAATTCCACTTTCTTCGAGAAGTAAGGCCCAATCCAATATCTTGTTCCTAACAGTGCTAAGTATACCATATATCTCGCTTCTTGACGTGTTAAATACAAACTGTGTTTTGAACCCATCCGTTGACTTATTCAATAAGTCATTAATTTCAGCACTCAGTGTAAATTGAATACCATTTTCATGTGATGTATAAATCTCACAAATCGATGATATAGATTGATGTAGTGGAATGCTAGACATAAATCTACCCATTTTAGGTGTAAGTATGACTGGCATCCATCCTCTATAAGGATTCCATGCTTTATAATCTCCCTTTATCATTCTATAATCAGGGACCTCTCCATGGTATCCGTTTTGTTCATTGTTAATCCATTCTTCAAAATCTGATAGCTTAAGTTTTCTTGCTACCAAATATGCTTTTCTTAACAATGATTCCACACTAACATTTTCATCAAGTGCTTCTCTCTCAAGTTCATATACTATACCTTCCAAATATATCCCTCCTAAAAGATTGGAATCTGTGCTGCAATACCAGAAGCTATTAAACTTCCTGTCACTCCAATTGCTAGGTTTCTAAGTTCCGTTAATAGCATCTTAATTTTGCTTGGATTCTCACGTTTTTCAATAAGTGCTTCTAATCCTGCTATTTTTCCCCTCAACTCTGATGCCTTATCTCCAAATTCAGCATCAAACATACCATCATACTTTTTTATATTTTCAATTATGTCGCTGATTGCTCCATAATCAAAATCCTGTGTTATGGTCTGTGTCTGTGATGAATTAACTGTTCCTTGCTGAATCTGAACGCCTGTAACATCACCATAAAAATTATTAGTATTATAAGACTGTTTTTCTTGCAAAATAGCCTTCTCCTTTCTTTCAAAATAAGTCAATAAACTCGGCAGTATTGTGATTTCCCAACATCCAGAAATATAGTAACAATAATTTGAGATAAGTCCATATTGCTTTAGTTTTTCAAATTCTAAAGCCAAATCACGCTCTAGATATTTAGGAATTTCAACATCATTGTCAGTAACACGATAGTCATCTTTACAATACCCTTTACATATCAAAAAAACTAGTTCTTCTGCAGAATTATCTAAAATCCTTATGCCACCTACTGTCGGTTGACCTACAACAATGGATGAAGCACATTCTCTTCTCGCATCAATCCTTGCTTGTCTCTCTGAATTACGTCTTTGCTTATCAGCTAATTTTTTGTCAGCCTCAATTTGTTTTTTTACTTGACGTTCAATTTCCTTTTGATGTTTCTCTAATGCTTTTTCTAATGGACCTTTAGCCATTAACATTCCCCCTTATTCAATATTATTTTTAAC
>PPYE01384153.1_pt1 | contig 191122 bp, 172 predicted proteins | sample 1559881 | NCBI WGS metagenome assembly PPYE01 (sample SAMN08240022, study PRJNA423297) | Human gut metagenome, whole genome shotgun sequencing project.
GGGTTGTTTGGGGTGGGGAGATGTGGTATACTTTAGGTCTGCGTTGCTTATATGAGATCAGGAATTGGAGGAAGAATGAAAAGAATAATGGTAATAGGCTGCTCGGGGTCGGGAAAATCAACTTTTGCGTTAGAACTTGGGAGAATAACAGGAATAGAAGTCACACACCTTGATAGGCTTAATTGGAGAGCAGGCTGGAAAGAGGTCAGCCGCAATGAATTTGACAGACAGCTTGACGAGGTGCTTAAAAAGGATAGCTGGATAATTGACGGAAATTATTCAAGGACAATGGAGAAACGTTTGGAAAAGGCTCAAGTCGTTTTCAGATTTAGGCTCAGCACAGCAGCTTGTTTATACGGATATTTTTCACGTTTGATAAAGGGCAAATTGGGAAAGAAACGCATTGATATGGCAGAGGGGTGCAGCGAGAGATTTGATTTGGACTTTGTAAGGTTTATAGCAGGCTTTGAAAATGATAATGCAGAGAGGACTGAAAAACTTCTTGAGAAATACCCTCATGTAAAGGTGATACGCTTTAATTCAAGGCGGCAGGCGGAGAAATTTCTTAAAGGGTCGCAGGAGTATTATGACAAAAAGTTATAAGATGTGAAAAAATATGTGGCGACTGCAAGGTTTCGGGGCTGTGATGCGTTTTATATATGAAACCAAATAAAAGTGCTGTTATCCCCTTTGGCGGCACTTTGCAAGGGGTGGTTTGATGAAAGAGAAAAATATCGGGGCGGCTTATGAGATGTATTTTGACATGGTATACCGCATTTGCTATTTATACATGAATGGCTGCGGGGCGGACAGTGAGGACGCTTGTCAGCAGGTGTTTTTGAAATACATGGAACATGGCGGAGGCTTTGACAGCGGCGAGCACGAAAAGGCTTGGCTCATCGTGACGGCACAGAACACTTGCAAAAGTATGCTCAGGCGTGTTTATCGCAGGCACATCAGCTTATCTGAGGCGGAAAACGTTATGGTGGAGGACAAGGCTGACGGGATAATGGAGGAGATCTTAAAACTGCCGGAAAAAGAGAAAACGGCTATTTATCTTCACTATTACGAGGGCTACTCGGGGGCTGAGATAGCGAGGCTTTTAAAGTGCAGGGAGTCAACGGTATTTTCATATCTTCACAGAGGACGAAAGAGGCTTAAAAAGCGATTGGAGGAACAGCTATGACTGACAGAGAATTTGAGAATATCATAAAAGAAAAATTCAGTGCTGTGAAATGCTCCGACGTTGGAAAGAAACGCATTTTTGACGCTTTGAAGGGGGCGGACGATATGAAAGAGAAAACAGGACGGAATGTATTTAATGAAAAGACAAGTGAGATACAAGATGTAAAGGCGGCGAGGGTCAGCAGGAAGAGAAGTTTTGCGGCGGTGGCTGCGGCTGTGGTGCTTTGCATTGGCGGCGGAGCTTTTATGCTCAGGTCGGGGATAGATAGTGATGTGGGGACTGCGGTGGACGGAAGTTCAAATGACGTGAGGCTTGCTACAGACGACAGTTCAAACGCTATTGCAGAGGTGGAGCAGACGGAGATATACAAGGAAAATTACGATTATCTCAGCAGGTTTTACAGCGACAGGGGCTATGACATAAGTGCACTCGGTGAACAGCTGACGGTGTTTGACACGGCGGTGGGATATGCTTATGACACTGAGCATTTTGATGTGCGTGTGGCCGGAGTGATAGATCATGACCCGTTTGCTACTGTGGCGGTGGTGTTTATACCGAAAAACGGGGAGCTTGAGGGTGCAGATGATAAAGAACTGACGGTGGATTTTAACTCGCCATACCGTGACGCACCTGATTATTTTTCAGATGATTGGTATGATACGGCGTGGGGCAATGCTTACAACTATGGCGATCATGCTATTGCTTTTCTGAGCTGTTCATTCCTTTACACAGATGATAAGGGCAATATGGTAGACCGATATGTGGAAGATACACATTATGATGTTTATGCCACAAGTTTTCGTGTTGGTGAAAAGGAATATGAGCTTAATTATTCCGCTGATCTGACCTTATACGGCGAGGGTGAGTATACAGGCACAACGATCGAAAATGGCAAGACGAGTTGGTACACCTGCGGTGTTGAGCCTTTTGAATTGGATATACAGGAGGTCAGCTTTAACGCATCGGGGCTGAACTTTACCTTTAGCTCTAAGGCGGATATTGACACGCTGAGAAAGGCACTTGACCCTGATGTCATACTATTTGATGAGGCTGACAGAAAGTCTTGGTTTAAGGATTATGACCCGGACAAGAACTATGAGCCTGTTAAGCTGACGGGTTCGGACGGCAGCGACATTGCTTTTGTTCACATGATTTTTGGTATCATGGACAACGATGACGGCACATATACGGCATATTATGACACGGCACAGTCGCCTGTTGACTACAGCAATGTTCAGGATATCATGATATGCAACTTGAAGGTCGGTTCTGTGGGAGATAGTTATCCGAGCGGTGAATCTGCTGTGGAAAGTGACGTTCAGCCATATTATATTTATCACTGGTATGGTCAAGAGCCTAATGAGATATCGAACCCTGAAACTATAGAACTTATAGACCAGTGGATAGACAAGGCTAAGGCGGTTTGTGAGGATTATCCTTATATTGAGGGATTGGAATATGGCGGTGCAGACGCTTACGGCATTTCTACTGAAAAAGTAGAGGCCGGCAAGGCACATGATGCTATATGCATAATAGATATTTCACAATACTCATGGGGAGACGCTGACGGCAGGGAAGTTCACAATTTCTCTTTCACCGATGAGGACGGCGAAACTAAAAGATACGAGCTGCCGCAGGAGATGATAGGGGAGATAATGGGACTTATCGCTGAGGCTGATTCGGTGAGCCATGATGTTGGGTAAAATTTGATGCTGTGGGGGCGAACGGGCGAACGTTGTTCGCCACTACAGATAAATTGCGGTCATGAGAAATTGTAGGGGCTGGAGTCCTCGACAGCCCATTTATCTTGGGTATTTATTTTATGAGCTGTACAGTTATTTGGACTGTGCAGCTTTTTATGTGTGAGGGGTGTGAAAATTGGGGCAGCGGTATTGAAATTATTATTTTGTTGTGATATAATTGTACTAACTAGAACTGTGTAAATTCGGGAAGGATCTTTATGAGTATAAACAGCAATGAGGGCAATGATTTTTGCAACAGATACAATGAGGTGCTGAAAAGCGATAAGAAAAAAATGATCGCTGCGGCTGCCGCCTGCACTATTGTTATGGGAGCAGGCTTTGGTGGGTATTTATATTACGGAGCTTATTATGCGTCGGGCTGGCACACCCATGACGGCTCGACTTATTATATTGTCAAGGAGACGGGAGAAAAGGCGCTTGGCTATCAGATAATAGACAACACCTGCTATCTTTTTGACGACAATGGCAACGCTATGGCTGACGGCTGGCATAAGTATCGTGGGGACACTTACTATGTCAAAGACGGCGTTGTTCAGCGTGGAAAAATGAAAATAAAGGGAGAGGAATACTATTTCTCTGAGGAGTCTGGCATTTTCAGGACGGGTCTTTGCGAGATAAACGGCGGTGAATACTACTTTGACGATCACGGCTTCCCTGACACGGGTTTTGACAGCGACGGCGGTTATTACTATGACGAGAGTGGCAAGCGTGTGACAGGCTGGGCAAAGATAAACAATGTTCAGTATTATTTTCTCAAGAGCGGTGAGATGGCTAAGGGCTTTGTTGAGATAGAGGGCAAGATATACTATTTTGATGATGACGACGGTCACATGGCCACAGGCTGGCAGGACATTGACGGAAAGAAGTATTATTTTTCTGAGAGCGGTGCTGTTCACAAGGGCTGGATGGAGCTTGAAAAGAAGTATTATTATTCTGATGAAGCTACAGGGGCTTGCGCTCAGGGCTTTGCGGAGATAGACGGTGAGAGCTATTATTTCAATGATAGCTGTGAAATGGTCAAGGGCTGGATAACAATTGACAAGAACAGATATCATTTTGCTGATGACGGTAAAATGACTAAGGGCTGGTATGAAGAACCGCCTGAGAAGTATTATTTCAAGGGCGACGGCTCGGCAGGCAAGGGCTTTACCAAGATCAAGGACAAGTATTATTACTTTGATAAGAAAAATAGGCTCCTCACCGGCTGGAACGAGATAGGCGGAAATGTTTATTACTTTGGCAGAGGCGGTGTTGTGGCTGACGGCTGGGAGGATATTGACGAAGACACTTACTATTTTGACAAAAAGACCCATGTGGCGGCAACGGGTTGGACAAATACGGATCAGTACACTGATGATGAGAAAAAGAAAATAAAAGAGTTCAAATCTAATGTTTCAAAGCTTGTGAAGTTTGAGAAGGACGATTACAAAAAGGACGAGAAGCCTGACGAAAAAGAGACCCAAAAGCTTGAGGAGCTTGCGGACAAATTCGGTGAAAAGACATTCAATGCTTATGACAGAAAGGTTTATGAAAAGTTCGGCGGGGCGGTGTTCTACCAGTATTATTTCTACTCTGATCACACTCTTTGCACGGGATTTCATAAAATAAACGGCTATTACTTCTACTTCGATGAGGAGACGGGTAAGAAAGCTACGGGCTGGAAGACCATTGACGGAAAGAGATATTATTTTGGTTTGACAGGTGCGGCGGCTGTTGGCGAATTTGAGGAGGGCGAGGACAAAAAATACACCTTCTCAAACGAGGGCGTGCTTGCAGACGGAATCGTTAAGATAGACGCTGAATGGAAGTTCAAGAAAGAGGACGGCTCTTGGGCTAAGTCAGAGTTTGTTACTTCAAAGGGAGAAACTTACTATATTGGTGAGGACGAGGCTGCACTTACAGGTTGGCACACTATCGAAGACAAGCTGTATCATTTTGACAATGACGGCAAGCTTTCAAAGGGGCTGTTCAGTGATGATTCAGGGCTTTACTACATTGACAAGAACGGCGCTCAGAAAGACAAGTGGGTAACAGCCGGTGACAAGACCTATTATTTTGACGGCGATGGCAAGGCAGTTTCAGGATGGAGAGAAATAGACGGAACGGAGTTTTATTTTGACAGCGATCATGTTTTGCAGAATGAATGGACGACTATTGACGGAAAGAAATATTTCCTGCAGAATGGTGTTGCGTTGAGAGGTCCTGTATACATTGACGACAAGTATTACAACTTTGGTGAGGACGGATATCTAAAGTCCGGCTGGGTAAGCTGGCGTGGGCAGAAGTTCTACAACAACAAGAACGGCACTGTTGTGACGGGTTGGAAGAAGATAAGCGGAAAGCGATATTATTTCAATGATTATGGCATGATGCTCATAAACACTACTGTTGACGGATATAACATTAACAATGACGGAGTTGCGCATAAGGCAAAGTAGCAATAAAAAGGACTGCTGTGGTTTAAGACAGCAGTCCTTTTGGTTTTGTATCAAATTTTTTCAAGCAGGCAGACCGCTGTGGCGGATATGCCTAGTTCCTCGCCTGTGAAGCCTAGCTTTTCTTCGGTGGTCGCTTTAACTGATATTTGTGAAATATCGCAGCTGCAGGCTTTTGCTATACGCTCCCGCATGGAGGTGATATATGGGGCAAGCTTCGGCTTCTGTGCGCAGATGGTGGAGTCTATATTGCCTATTTTCCAGCCTTTTTCGGTCATAACGCTTATGACTTTTTCCATGAGCTTCATACTGTCTGCACCCTCATAGTCGGGGTCATTATCGGGGAAAAGCTTGCCGATATCGCCCAGTGCCAATGCACCAAGTATGGAATCCATTATGGCATGGGCAAGGACGTCTGCATCGGAATGTCCTAAAAGTCCTTTTTCATATGGTATATCCACGCCGCCGAGAATGAGCTTTCTGCCCTCGGTGAGTCTGTGGACGTCATAGCCGTGTCCTATACGCATTTTTGTTCCTCCTGTCCTAAAAATCGTACTGTTATATTTCCTCGTAGTTGCCTAAAAATTTGAAATATGAAAGCTCTGAATTAAGTTCGCTCATGAGCTTTGCCACGTCCGGAGAGGTTATTGCTCCCTCAAAATCGAGATAGAAAACAACGTCAAAATCGGTGTTTGCGATAGGGCGGCTCTCTATCATGGAAAGGTTAAGTCCTGCTACGGAGAACTTGGTGAGAAGTCTGTATAGTGCAGATGAGGTATGTGGCAGTGCCAAGGACACTGACACGATATTAGCAGTTTCCGAGCAGAGAGTTTCCTTCGAGATGAGAATGAATTTAGTGTAATTCTCGGCGGCATTCGCTATATTATGTTTGAGTATCTCAAGGCCGTTCTGCTGTGCGCAGGCTTCTGAGCAGATAGCGGCATAAGGTTCATTGCTCTCTTTTATGTAGCACGCCGCAAGGGCAGTATTTGCGTATTTATGGCTTTTAAGTCCGTTCTGAGAGAGAAACTCAGAACACTGGCTGAGTGCCTGCTCGTGGGAATAGACTATTTTGATATTCTCAAAGCGTGTGCCTTTTTTTACGGCAAGGCAGTGGGAGATCTTTACCTTAGTTGCTGCGCATATCTTGAAGTCATGCTTTTTCATAAGCTCGTAGGTCTGACCAACTGAGCCTGCGGTGGAATTTGCTATGGGAAGTATGCCGAAATCCGCTGAGCCGTTTTCAACTGATGAAAAAACGTCCTCAAAATCTTCAAAGAACATTGGCTCAAAGTCGCTGAATATTTGCTTGCAGGCTATATGTGAATATGAGCCTGTGGTACCCGGTACAGCAACTTTTTTATGACCTGTCAAGTCCAACTTTTTGTACTCTATCTTATCTGAGTCTGCAAAAAACTCCTGGTACTGACGGCACTTTGAAATATCCATGATGTTTTGGAAGAACACTCTTGACGCACTTTCCAAGCCCTTTGGTGAGCTTTCTGTTACATGGTCAAGTATCTCGTTTTCACGCTTGCTCTGAAAAACAGGCATATTGTTTGCTATCTTATACTCAGCCACCTTGAAGCTTATCTGCATACGCTTATTGAAAAGCTCCTGAAGCTGGCTGTCTATATCGTTAATTTCATTTCTTAATTCCTGAAGATCCATTTTTACGCTCCTTAACAGACAGAATGATATTATTTTACCATATTTTCTGCCTTTATTCAAGAACTATTTTGTTAATTAAGGCTTTATCGAGTTTGGAAAATGGGATAACGGGCAGAGGGGTGATATCGGTCTGGGTAAGTATTTTTTCGAGCCAAACCATATGATAGCACTTGTTGAATTTGAAGGCACATCTATGGAACGTACCTATTATAGTATAGCCCATTTTTTCATGGAACTTTACGCTGTCAAAGGTGAGATACTCGTCTTCTTTTTCGGGATAGGCGACGCAGGCATAGAGGTTTGTTATATGCTGTGCCGCAAGGAGCTTTTCAAGGGCGGAGTAGAGTTTTGCACCTATGCCTTTGCGGTGAAGTCCTTTTTTTACATAAACTGTGACTTCAACCGACCAATCATAGGCGGCTCTGTTTTTGAAAACGCCTGCATAAGCGTAGCCTGCTATTTTGCCGTTTTCTACTGCGGCTATGTAGGGATAATTTGCGGATATGCGGCGGATCCGGTCGGAAAACTCATCAACTGTTGGGACGTCATACTCGAATGTTATGGCGGTGTCTTCAACGTAGGGACGGTATATTTCAAGAAGTTCGGGAGCGTCCTTCTCGGTAACTGTTCTTATTATCATGGCGTTCTCCTTATAATACCATTAATATTGTGCCTGCGGTGATAAGAGCCGCACCTATGGCTGATTTTACTGTGAAGTCCTCATGGAGAAATATCACTGCAAGGATAAGGGTTATGACAACGCTGAGCTTGTCTATGGGGGCGACTTTTGAAACGCTGCCCATTTGGATAGCCTTATAATAGCACAGCCACGAAGCACCTGTTGCAAGTCCTGAAAGGATAAGGAACACCCAGCTTTTTCTGCCAATAGAGCCTATGCCGCTTTGTGTGTGGGTGATGAACACCATGAGCCATGCCATAGCAAGCACAACGCAGGTACGCAGTGCGGTGGCAAGATTTGAGTTTACTCCTTCAATGCCGATCTTTGCAAGGACAGAGGTGAGCGCTGCGAAAACAGCGGAGAGAAGCGCAAACACGAACCACATAATACCACTTTCTTTCGTGAAAAATTGTTTGCTCATGCTTTATTATAGCACCTAAAGGTGCTTTTTGCAATAGAATGAGCGGCAGGACGTGATATTTTACATCAGACCTGCCACTTATGCTTAGTTATTTGCGGCAAATATTTTTATTGTTCGTGAAAGTGCTGTTACCTGCTGAGGTGTACTGAATGCAGATGGTGAGAAACGCACTGTGCCTTGCTCTATTGTGCCGAGGGTGGTATGGGTAACGGCGGCACATTGCAGTCCGCCACGGAGGGCAAAGCCTTTTTCGCTGAGATAGGAGGCGATCTCAGCGGAAGGGATATCACCGATGTTAAATGAAAGTATGGGGACTTTCTTTTGGTCTGCTTCATAGAACTTTATTTTGTCTATGTCTGAAAGCTGTTCGTAGAGCTGTTTGCAGAGTTTTTCTTCGTGGGCTTTTATTACGGCAGGGGTCTTTTGGCGGACGAACGTTAGTCCCTCGCCAAGACCAATTATGCCCACTGTGTTAATGGTGCCGCTTTCAAGCTTTTCGGGGAGGAAAGGAGTCTGTTCAAGGAGTGCGGAGGTCGCACCTGTGCCACCCTCGATTATGGTAGACAGAGAATACTCGCCGTCTGAGATAAGAAGCCCTGTGCCTGTTGGTCCGTAGAGGGCTTTGTGACCTGCGGCACAGAGAAAGTTGAAGCCGTCTGAGAGGGAAAGCTCCACAAGACCGCAGGCTTGTGCGCCGTCGGCTATAAAGCATATGCCGTTGGCTTTGCAGAGGGCGGCTATTTCACGGTATGGCATGAGTCTGCCTGTGACGTTTGAAGCCACTGTACAGCAGATACACTTAGTTTCGGAGGTTATAAGGCGGCGGAAGTTTTCTACTGTTTCGCTGTCTGTTTCACCTGTTCGGGCAATAGAATATTTTACGCCCCTTGTTTTTGAAAGGGCATAGACGGGTCTTGCTACTGCGTTATGCTCGTGGTCTGAGATTATCATATGGCCACCGTACTGCATGATGCCTTTTATCGCCATGTTAAGGGCATGGGTACAGTTGGCGGTGAAAGCCACGTTTTCGGTCTGCGCGCCAAACATTTCTGCAGCCTGCTGTCTGACGGTGAATATTTTTTCAGACACTCGCATGGAAAGCTTGTGACCGCTTCTGCCCGGGTTGCCGCCATAGCGTTCTACTGCCTGGGCAACGGCTTTTGCTACGGCAGGTGGCTTGGGGTAGGTGGTGGCTGAGTTATCAAAGTTTATTATGCTTCGGGTGTTTATTTTTCTCACCTCTTTTGCTCGAATATCACGTTTCTGAATGGTATGCGCTCTTTTTCAAGTATAGCTGTTATTTCTTCTGTGGGTGCGGTGACGGCTATGGAGTAGCCGCAACCTGTTCCGAGGTTTTTGGGCGTTCTCTGTATCTCACAATAGTATTTTAAACCGTTCAGCAAGTTTTTTGCTTTCATTGCATAGGTTATGGAAGTCATGGCTATAAGACTCTTTTTCATTTTTGTTGCTCCTTTATGCTGTACTTGTCCGTATACGCTTTTACGAATACACTTCAGTATATGCCGTTCACTGTTTGAGGGTGAACGCTGAAAGTTTTGTGAAAGGTAGGTGAAATTTGATAAAAGTTAATAGTCAGTTTAAATTTCGGGTGTACTATTTATGATATAAAAAAGAAAAGAGGTAAAAGCTTATGAACGGATTTATGTATAAGGTAGCGAGATTTTTTCAGGGCAGATATGGTATAGACAAGCTTTTTTACGGCATTTGCGGAGTGGCTGTGGTGCTTAGTGCGGCGAATTTGTTTGTAAGGTCGCTTATTTTACAGCTTATGGTATACGCTGTGCTGGTGCTGGCAGTGGTGAGGGCGATGTCAAGAAACTGCCAGAAGCGATATGAGGAGAACATGAAGTTTGAGAGGGTTTTCGGGGGAATTGGCAGGAAATTTTCATTCTGGAAGAGAAAGTTCGCTGACAGAAAGACCCATGTTTATATAAAGTGCGGTGTATGCAAAAAGACGTTAAGGCTTCCAAAGGTAAAGGGTGAACATACTGTGAAATGCCCTAACTGTGCAAATAAGTTTAAGGTGAAGATCTGACCTGTTGCGGAATTTTCGGAAATGTGCTATACTATATGATATAGTATGATACTGTAGGGGTGCAAAGACAATGGGAATGGGCTGTCTAGGACGCCAGCCCCTACGGAAGTGTGTCAGGTACGATTTTTTTGAGAAAAGGGAGCGGCAGGAATGCAGAAGGTAAATTATCAGAAAATGCTGGAGGGCATTATAAAAAAACACGGGGAAAAGGGTGAAGTGCCGACTTTGCTTTTGCACAGCTGTTGTGCGCCGTGTTCGTCTTATGTGCTTGAATATCTGTCGCAGTATTTTAAGATAACTGTGTTTTACTACAATCCGAACATTTATCCCCGTGAGGAGTACGATAAGCGTGTGGCGGAGCTTCAAAGGCTTATTGCACAAATGCCTATGAAAAATCCTGTTACGTTCGTGGAGCGTGGGTATGACGAGGGTGAGTTTTTTCAGGCTGTTAAGGGCTTTGAGAATATACCTGAGGGCGGGGAGAGATGCTTTCGATGTTACAGGCTCAGGCTTGAACGGACGGCTCAGCTTGCCAAGGAGCTTGGTGCTGATTATTTCACCACAACGCTGTCTATTTCACCATACAAGAATGCTCAGAAGCTCAACGAGATATCGGAGGAGCTTGGGGAGATATATGATGTAAAGGCACTTCCTGCGGATTTCAAGAAGCGTGAGGGCTACAAGCGTTCCATTCAGCTTTCGTCAGAATACGGGCTTTACAGGCAGGATTACTGCGGCTGTATCTTCTCAAAAAGAGAGCGTGAAAGACTGAATACGATTACAACAAAATCTGAATAAATATAAAAATATTAAAATTACATAGAATACTTGTACATATTACGATAACATATTTGGCTATATATAGCAAAAATAATATACAAATTTGTGAAAAATGGCTAAAGATATGTGATTAATTTGTGAAAAACGTTTATTGAAATACTTGTAAATGTGTGTTATAATAAAGGCAAGATGTATGTTGAGGAGATATCGCTCAATATGTATCTAAAAATTATTAACAAAAATGGAGGAAAAACAAATGAAAATCTCTAAGATTCTCGCTGGTATGTCAGCTGCTGCTCTTGCTGCATCAATGATGTCACTCGCAGCATTTGCTGATGAAACAGCTACTGTTAAGGCAGACCTCACTGGAGGTACTGTTTCTCTCATTGATGAGAAGGACGATGACGGTGTTGTTACAAAGACAGGTGTTCTTACAGGAACAAACGTTAAGCTTGCAGATGTTTGCGGTATTGATGTTAATGTAACAGTTGGTGCAGACTCAGCTGCAAAGATCGAGGCTGGAGACTGGATAGGCGGTGGACTTGGTTACAACTCTGAGTCAACTGGTTGGGCTTCAAAAGAGTGGTCATTCCAGGAGGGTGCTAAGGACGTAACAGGCGTTAAGGCTGCTGACGGTTCTTATGATTTTGTTCTGAAGGGAACAGATCCTGTATTTGCTGATACAGATACATATGCTCAGGTATGGCTCAAGAACTGGTCTACAAAGGACTTCACATTCAATGCGTTCACACTTCTTGACAAGGACGGCAATCCTATCCTTGTTGTAGAGTCTGACAAGGCACAGGGCGGAAACACTGTTGACCTTAGCGAATACAAGAAGCAGACTGAGGTTACACTTAACGGTGAGGGTAAGTCTACATCTGACGGTAATAAGGTAAGAATCAACATTAAGCACCCATGGTGTGACGATGCACACAAGGCTGATTTCAACCTTGTTGATGATTGGAGCGTATTTGCAGGTGCTGACGCTATTGCTGTTACAGTTGATATCTCAAATGTAACTGACGCTTTCACAGCTTATCCATGCTTCACAAATGGTATTGAGAACGGTATTGGTTATTGGGAAGCTTCTGATAACAACCCTGCTGTTACAGTAAACGCTGACGGCACATACACATTTATCGTTAAGTTCCCTGCAGCTCTTGAAATGGACGCAAATAATATGTTCTTTGACATTGCTACAGACCTCGCTGGTACAGACGGCGAAGATCCTGCTGTTAAGATGGCTGTTAAGAAGGTTGTAGTTCTCAACAAGAGTGACGCTGAGCCAACAGATCCTTCTGAGTCAACAGCTGATTCAACAGATTCTGACGAGTCAAAGGGTGTTCTCGTAGATTCTTCAGACTCTAAGACTAACTCTGCTGCTACATCTTCTAAGGCTGCTAACAACGCATCTAACACAAACCCAAGCACAGGTGCTGCTGCTCTTGCTGCTGTAGGTGTTGCACTTGCTGGTGCTGCTGTAGTTGCTACTAAGAAGAGAAAGTAATCTGTAATTCAGATAATTCTTACTTAGAATAATTAAAGACCTGTCTTTCGGGACGGGTCTTTTTTTGTTGCTTTTTTATCGAGGTAGTGGTATAATTGATCTATAAACTGTGGAGGTGTTTTTTATGCGTATAGTTTTTGATGATATTAAAGAGAGCCTTGCACCGAATTTCAAGGGCGGCGAGAAAAGCTTTGCAAGCAGGGCTTTTTCTGACGGCAAGAACAAGATGATGAAAGGCAGGCTTGTGCCGGGGGCTTCTATCGGTCTGCACAGACATGAGGGCAACTGCGAGATGATATATGTTCTTGAGGGCAGTGGCAAAATGCTTTATGACGGAGGTGAGGAAAGATTGTCGGCAGGAGATTTCCATTACTGCCCCGACGGTCATGAGCATAGCCTTATCAATGACGGCGACAGCGACCTTGTGTTTATTGCAGTTGTGCCAGCTCAGTAGATTTTTGCAGTTTTGTATCTGTGAAATAGTGGGTCAAAATGGCTCTGTAGTCTGAGCCTTTTTCTGCCATGGCGTTTGCACCATACTGGCTCATGCCTACGAGGTGTCCGAAGCCGTGAGAGGTGAAAGTGAATTTTGTATTGGCAAAGGTAAACTCGAAACATGGCGAGGAGATATCAAGAATATCGCAGAATGTGTTGGGTTGGATATCATAGCCGCAGACGGTCAGGTTCGTTACATAGCCTATGCCGTCTGTTTTTGTTTTGAGCCAACTATCAGCATTGGCGAGGGGAGTAAAATTAATATCGGGGAAGCGGTCAAGAAGCTTGTCTTGAAATTCCTTGGCGGTGAGTGTCTGGGTACATTCTGTGGTGACAAGGTCTTTGTCAGCGGAGCTGTCTACTGACAGAAGATATGGGATATCCTCTCCCCATGCGTTTTTGGCGGATTGGGTATGACCGCTTGAGGCGGCGTGGAAGGCAACGATTATCGGTTCGCCATTATAGGTGAGGATATCGTCCTTGACGGCGTTGACAGCAGACTTCACTTTTTTGTATGCCTTTTCATAGTTGCTGCCGTAATATTCTTTGGCTGCCTTTTCGGTGAAAAAGCTTTGGTAGAGGGTGCTGTCATCGCTGATGAGTGCGCCTTTTAAGGCGGGAGTAGGCGACTGGGCTTCAGAGAGCTGTCGGCGGCATATGTAGGTATGAGCGAGGACGGCTTGCGCTTTCAGGGCTTCTTCGTCAAAGTCCGCAGGCATTTGTGCAAGCACTGAGCCTATCATATATTCTTCAAGGGTGAAGTCTTCGGTCTTGCCGCTTTCGGTGAAATATACGGCTATTTTTTCTTTTTCTGAAAATGCAGGTTTCGATTCGGACTCGTTTGGGCGAAGAAATACTATGGTCGGTATTATTGTAAGGATAACAGCAAATACTGCCATTATCTGTATCAGGTCTTTCATATGGTTTGTCCTTTCTTTTTTGGGGTACTATATTATATTCATGCAGTGGAGCAAATATTCATACAGGGCGAATTTTTGTACTGCAAATTTTTAAATGGCGGAGATATGCGGTTTTAATTTGACAGGTTATCTTAATACTTGACAAAAATCTGAAAAAGGTGTATAATATAACTTATATTTATAATCTACTTGAAAGTGAGATGATCTATTCAATGATAAATAATGCAGCAAGGTCGCTTTTATGCGAACAGTTTATAGCAAACAATACTATTGACCCTAAGCTTTATGACAGATATGTGGTAAAAAGAGGACTTAGAAACTCTGACGGTACAGGTGTTATGGCTGGTCTTACTAATATCTGTAACGTACACGGATATGTGGTAAACGAGGGTGAGAAATCTCCTATTCAAGGTCAGCTTATCTTCCGTGGATACAACATCAATGATCTGGTGTCCAACGCTCAGAAGGAGAACCGTTTTGGTTATGAGGAGATAGTTTATCTTCTTCTTATGGGCGATCTGCCTAACAGGGAGGAACTTACTGCGTTCAGAGGAATGATGGCTGAAAACAGACCTCTCCCTGACAACTTCTTTGAGGACATGATACTTAAAGCTCCGTCAAAGAACATCATGAATAAAATGGCGAGAGCAATTCTGGCTCTTTACTCTTATGACGATAATCCTGAGAACCGTTCTCCTGAGTATGAAATGGCTACGGCTATCTCTATAATCTCTAAATTGCCTAACATCATGGTTTCGGCTTATCAGGTAAAGAAACGCTGTTATGACGGTGAAAGCTTGTTCATGCACCCTCTGATACCTACACATTCTACTGCGGAGATGATACTGTCGGCACTGCGTCCGGACAGACAGTTCACTGAGGAAGAGGCTAAGATACTTGATCTGCTTCTTATGCTCCACGCTGAGCATGGCGGAGGAAATAACTCGACTTTTGCCTGCCGTGTGCTTACATCTTCCGGAACGGATCCTTATTCAGCATACTCTGCGGCTATCGGTTCACTGAAAGGTCCACGTCATGGTGGTGCTAACCTTAAGGTGGCGGCAATGCACCAGTGCATAAAGGACAACGTTCAGAACTGGGAGGACGAGGGCGAGATCGCTGATTTCCTTACAAAGATACTCAACAAGGAAGCTTTTGACCACACTGGTCTTGTTTATGGCATGGGTCACGCTGTTTACACATTGTCTGACCCTAGAGCTGTCATACTCAGAGAGAATGCCAAGAAAATGGCTGAGAACACTGAGTTTGAGAGAGAATACAAGCTTCTTGAAGCGGTGGAAAGACTTACTCCTGAGCTGTTCAAGAAGGTCAAGGGCAGTGACAAGGAGATGTGCGCTAACGTTGATATGTACTCGGGCTTTGTTTACAGTATGCTGGGTATTCCTGAGGATCTTTATACTCCTATGTTTGCCGTTTCAAGAATGGCAGGCTGGTGCGCACACAGATTTGAAGAGCTTGTAACAGGCAAGAGGATAATCCGTCCTGCATACAAGGCTATCTCAGGCGAGAAGAAGTATATCCCATTGGACGAAAGATAAGCAAAATAATTTTTTACCTGTTCCTAATGGGCGGAAAAAGGCTTGAAATATTTTTGTGTATATGATATAATAGAATCGGGTATATGCCCGGTTCTATTTTTTTGTTTGGTGTATCAGGAGGGATCGCTTGAAAAATCTTAAATTGGCTGCTGTTTGTCTTTCGTGTCTTACTATGACAGGCTGTTCGGCACTGAATTTTTCTGTTGAGGGACTTATAAACGCCCCGAAGCTTACCTCTGAGCAAAGCGAGATACATCAGGCGCTTATCGAGAGCGTGGGCAGTAATATAACTCTGAAATATCCTAAAAACGGTGAATACCGCTCGGCTTATGTTATCGCAAATATCGACGATGAGCCTACGGACGAGGCTATGGTCTTCTATGAGTACACTTCAAACGGATCTGAAGAGGACGGCTTGAGGGTGAACATTCTCGACAAGGACGAGGACGGCAAGTGGTATTCTGTGAAAGAGCTTGCAGGCGCAGGCACTGACATAGATCAGGTCATTATCTCGCCTATGGGAAACAATAACCAGACGGACGTTTTTGTGGGATATCAAAATCTTACTAATGATGAAAAGACTATGGAGATATACAGCTATACCGACGGAGATTTCAAGCGTGTGGCGCTTGATACTTATTCGGTGCTGGAGCCTTTGGATATAAACAATGATGGTTATATAGAGCTTATCACCATTCAGAGAAGCACCAATAATGATACAGGTGCGGTGACTGCAAAGGCTTCTATGCTCAACATGAAAAACAATGAGATAACCCGCGGCGAGAACGTTGATATGTGCGATAATGTGACTTCTTATGTGTCATCAAAGACGGGAATGCTTGACAGCGGCAGGCGTGCTATTTTTATTGACGGACTGACTGCTGACGGAAAATTGCAGACGGAGATAATATACTACAGATATTCGGGACTTCAAAATCCTATGCAGCTTAGAAGCGAAAAGCTGCTGCCTTTATGCACAAGACCAGCGGGCTACTACAGTGAGGACATGGACGGCGACGGTGATGTGGAGATACCGTCAACTTCACCTATGGTGGGTTATGAAAACGCTGTGGCAGACGAAATGCTCTATATGACTACATGGAGCGTTTACGAGGATTTTTATGATCTGAAAACAAAATACACAGGCTATTATGCCATATCTGACGGATATTTTGTAACGTTCCCAAAACGCTGGAACAGTTCTGTTACGGTGAAAAAGGACAGCGACACAAACGAGCTTGTTTTCTATAAATACACGGGAGATATAAACGAGAGCAACGAGGAGATAATGCGTATTGCTGTGTCTTCAAAGAATGATTCGGAGGATTATATCTCTGACGGATATGAGCTTATCGACAGCAAGGGTCAGCTTGATTATTTTGTGAAGCTTCCTCTTGACAGGCGTGAAAAGCTCATACCGACTATTGATGAAATTCAGAATAATTTTTACATAATAAACTGATCTTGGAGAGGAGTAAATGTAATGAAAAGAGTTTTGGTTTGCGAGGACGAAGATTCAATTAGAGAATTTGTGGTCATAAACCTTGTAAGAAGCGGTTACGAGGTAGTTGACGTAAACTGCGGTGAGGACGCTCTCAAAGCCTATGACGAAAAGGACGGCGGTTTTGACGTTGCTCTGCTTGATATTATGATGCCCGGCATCGACGGAATGCAGGTGTGCAAGAAGATAAGAGAGAAAAGCAACACTATCGGCATTATCATGCTTTCGGCAAAATCACAGGAAATGGATAAGATATCATGCCTTATGAGCGGTGCTGACGATTATATCACAAAGCCGTTCTCTATTTCTGAGCTTATTGCAAGAGTTGACGCTGTTTGCAGGCGTGTAAATCGTTCAGGCTCTAAGCCTGAGGAGGCTTCACAGATAGTTTCAGGTCCATTTACGCTTAATCTTAAGAGCAGAACTGTTTTCAAAAACGGTGAGCAGATAGACCTTACACAGGTGGAGTATCAGATAATGGAATATTTCTTCAAAAATCAGAATACTGCACTTGACCGTTCAAGTATACTCAATCACATATGGGGCGAGAGCTATTACGGCGACGATAAGATAGTGGACGTGAATATCAGAAGAATAAGAATGAAGATAGAGGACGAGCCTTCTAATCCTAAGTATATCCTTACTATATGGGGCTTTGGCTACAAGTGGGCAGGCGGCTCTAACTGAGCTGTGAAAACATGATGAACGGAGTTTTTATCAGTTGAGCGAAAAAAAAAGAAAAAGCGGCAGACTCAGTATCACACAGCACTGGCTGAGAAACAATCTCGGGGTGGTCGTGGGAATACTTGTGGTGCTTGAAATACTGCTTATCGTGGTGGTGAGGAATTATTACTACAGCTCCACAAGGCAGTATCTTACATCTAAAATGAAGATAGTCACCACGGCGGTAGTGAACGCTTCAGGTGACGAGCAGACTAACTATAATTCTCAGATACGCTCCCTTGTGGAAAGCTATGACGAGAAAGACAAGATAGAGCTTATGGCTATCAAGACCGACGGTGAGGTCGATGTTACATCATCAGGCTTCTCTCCCTCGGAGAATGACAACATGATCGATTATGAGGACGCAAAGAAGTCCGACACGGGAATAGGCACACAGATATATGAGCTGTCAACAGGGGAAAAGGTCATGGCGATAACGTCGGTCATATCTCCAAAGGGAAGCGAATATGAAGCACTGAGAATGTTGTCTTCCATGAAAAATATCGACCATCAGATCTTTATTATGTCTATGATAATCACGGCTATCGTTGTGGCTGTCATAATGCTCATGTTTTTCTCGGGAATGTTTTTTATCAAATCTATTGTTTTGCCTATAAGAAGCATAAACAGCATAACAAGGCGGTATGCTACGGGAGATTTCAGCGAACGTCTTGAAAAGAAACGAAATGACGAGCTTGGCGAGCTTTGCGACTCTATCAACTACATGGCGCAGGAGCTTTCTAATACAGAACAGATGAAGAATGAGTTCATATCTTCTGTATCTCATGAGCTTAGAACTCCGCTCACCGCTATAAGGGGCTGGACGGAAACTGTTACCAGTATGTATGAGGACAAGGAAACCTTCAAGAAGGGTATGAGGGTCATCACAAGTGAGACGGAAAGGCTTTCGCAAATGGTCGAGGAGCTTCTTGACTTTTCGAGGATACAGGACAACAGACTCACGCTTATTATGGATACTATAGATATTCTTGCGGAGCTTGGGGAAACTGTGCTTATCTATCAGGAGAGAGCCAAGGCGCTTGGTATAACACTCAATTACTACGAGCCGAAAATGCTGCCGTTTGTTTACGGCGACAAGAACAGGCTTCGTCAGGTATTCATAAATATTGTGGACAACGCTATCAAATACTCCAACAAGGGCGACACTGTATCGGTGGAGGCTTATGAGGAGGACAATGAGGTATGTATTTCCATTTCCGACACCGGTATGGGAATATCAAAAGATGATCTGCCAAAGGTCAAGACGAAATTCTTTAAGGCAAACCACACAAGACGTGGTTCGGGAATAGGTCTTGCGGTGGCAGACGAGATCATTCAGCGGCATGGCGGTACGCTGGAGATAAACAGTGAGCAGGGAGTAGGTACAACAGTGATGATAACGCTCCCTTGTATCGAGCAGAAGAAAAAGCCTGACAATCAGGCGACTGTAGACGTGGAGCTTATTTCTTCTGAGCCTATCGAAAACAACGACAACTTGCAGTAGACGCACACACCGCCTTGAAAGGAAAGAAAATGAGCAGTAAAGCACAAAGCAAGGAAAAATTCAAGTCAAAGATCGGTGGACAGGCTGTTATCGAGGGCGTTATGATGCGTGGCATCCACAAGGCGGCTATGGCTTGCCGCCTGCCTGACGGCACCATAGACCTGGAGGAGTGGGCGATAAAAGGCGGAAAAGATACGCCTTGGTACAGGAAAACGCCTTTTGTGAGGGGCATTTTCAGCTTCCTTACTTCTCTTATAGACGGCTACAAGTGCCTTACAAGGTCGGCTGAGAAGCAGATGACGGAGGACGATGAGGAGGAGCAGACCAAGTTTGAACAGTGGCTGGACGATAAGCTTGGGGACAAGCTCGGCCCTATCATCACGGCGATATCTATGGTGCTGGGTGTGGGTCTGGCGATATTGCTGTTTATGTATCTGCCGTCGCTGGTGTCTAAATTCATAAGCAAGTTCATTGACCTGTCGGCTTTTGGAAAGAATCTTATTGAGGGAATACTGAAGATAGCTATTTTTATTGGCTACACGGCTTTGACTGCTCTTACTAAGGATATCAGGCGTACATATGAGTATCACGGTGCTGAACACAAGACTATCGCTTGCTATGAGCATGAAGAAGAGCTGACGGTTGAGAACGTGAAGAAATACACACGTTTTCACCCTCGCTGCGGAACGAGCTTTATTTTCCTTGTGCTGTTCATAAGCATTTTTGTAAACACAATATTCAGAGTATCATGGGCAAGCATTTTGCTGAGAGTTGTTATAAAGATAGCGCTTCTGCCTATCGTTACGGGTATTGCTTACGAGCTTATAAGGCTTGCGGGAAAATATGACAATATTTTCACTAAGATAATCTCTGCACCGGGTCTGTGGATACAGAGGATAACTACAAGCGAGCCTGATGAAAGTCAGATAGAATGTGCGATCGCAGCACTAAAGGCTTGCATACCTGAAAATAAGGAAGATGACAAATGGTAAAAAAGGAACTGTTCGATAAATGCGTGGGTCTGCTTGAAGAAAGCGGTCTGGGCGAGAACGCTGCTTGCGAGGTCACATGGGTGTTTGAAGATGTGGCTGAGGGGGAGAATATCACTCCTGAGCAGGAAAAGCGTATAAGCGACATTGTCACACGTCGCTGTGTGGGTTATCCTTTGCAGTATCTCCTTGGACAGTGGGAGTTTTATGGTCTGCCTTTCAAGGTGGGCGAGGGTGTGCTGATACCACGTCAGGACACGGAAACTATTGTTGACACGGCTTTGAAGATGTTTGCAGGCAAGAAGGATATCACTGTTATAGACCTTTGTTCAGGCTCGGGGTGCATTGGTATCACCCTTGAAAGGAAGCTTGACTGCGGTCGGGCAGTGTGTGTGGAGAAGTCTGAAAAGGCGGCAGAGTATCTCCGTGAGAATATAAGTCTGAACGGCTCGGGTGCTGAGATAGTCATGGGCGACGTTACAGACGAAAAGCTTGTGGAGGATATGCCTGAGGCTGACCTTATAGTGTGCAATCCCCCTTATCTCACAACAGAGGACATGGACACTTTACAGCGTGAGGTCTCTTTTGAGCCTGCGGAAGCTCTTTTCGGCGGTGAGGACGGCTTGGACTTCTATCGTGAGATAGTTCGCAAGTGGAAGAAAAAGCTTAAAAGCGGTGGCGTTATGCTCTTTGAGATCGGTATCGGTCAGGAGGACGAAGTAATGCGGCTGATGATACAGCACGGCTTTAAGAACGTGAGATGCAGGAAAGACTTGTGCGGTGTTTACCGCTGTGTTTCGGGCATTTATGAGAAATAGTACGAAAATTTGTACAGATAGATAAATTGCGATTACTGTACAGACAAACGGACAGTTAGTGTGATATGATATAGATACGGATAATACACCGATAAGTTAGGGAGGTCATATAAAATGGCGATAGACAAGAAGAAAAAAGAAGCCGTTAAGACGGTAGTAAAAATAACAGACGCCGAGGAAAAGAAAAAGGCTCTTGACACAGCGATAGCATATATTGAAAAGCAGTTCGGCAAGGGTGCGATCATGAAGCTTGGCGAGGCTAAGGCTATGGATATCGAGGCTATACCGACAGGCTCAATGACACTTGATATGGCGCTTGGTATTGGAGGAGTGCCGAGAGGAAGAATTATCGAGATATACGGGCCTGAGTCATCAGGTAAGACAACGGTCGCACTTCATGTTATCGCAGAAACGCAGAAAATGGGCGGCGAGGTAGCTTTTATCGACGTTGAGCATGCTCTTGACCCTGTTTATGCAGGTCAGCTTGGCGTTGATATCGACAATATGCTTGTTTCTCAGCCTGACAGCGGTGAGCAGGCTTTGGAGATAGCCGAGGCTCTGGCTCGCTCCGGTGCTATCGATTGTATCGTTATCGACTCGGTTGCGGCAATGGTAACAAAATCTGAGATAGACGGCGAAATGGGCGACACTCACGTTGGTCAGCTTGCAAGACTTATGTCTCAGGCTATGAGAAAGCTCACATCTGTTATCGCAAAGTCCAATACAACGGCTATATTTATCAATCAGGTCCGTGAGAAGATAGGCGTTATGTACGGAAACCCTGAAACTACTCCAGGCGGACGTGCTTTGAAGTTCTACGCTTCTGTAAGAATAGAGGTCAGACGTGGAGAGCAGATAAAGAACGGCTCTGAGGTCATTGGTAACAGAACAAAGTGCAAGGTGGTAAAGAATAAGGTAGCACCGCCGTTCAAGGAGTGCGAGTTCGATATCATGTATGGAAAGGGCATCTCCCGTGTGGGCGAGGTGCTTGACATGGCGGTCGATCTTGATGTGGTGAAGAAGGGCGGAGCTTGGTTCAGCTACAACGATATGAAGCTTGGTCAGGGACGTGACAACGCTAAGGAGTTCCTGCTGAACAATCCTGACATCATGGGCGAGATAGAAGCCAAGATAAAGGAACATCAGGCGGAGCTTGTGCTTGCGGCGCAGAAAGATAAAAAGGCCAAGAAGCTTGAAGAAAAGGCTAACGCAGGTGCGGCGGCTCAGAGTGCAAATGAGGATATGGCTGCTGATAAGCCTGAGAAGAAGATACGCAAGGCGGCAAGCGACAAGTCTGTTGTGGCAAAGCCTGAGGAGGACTTCGAGGAGTTCGCTCCTGTTGACATAAGCGAGCTTGGTGACTGATAAATGCTTAAAATAACGGGCGTTTCAAAATACAAGGGCAGCACATACATGATAGAGTTTGAGGAGGGCGAAACGGCTTTTCTTAACTACGAGATAGTGTCTGCCTATGGTCTGAGAGCAGGGCTTGATATGCCTGAGTCTGCTTGGGAGAAGATAGTTTTTGACAATGAGTTCAGAAAGGCAAAGGAAAGGGCTTTGTATCTCCTTGACTACAGGGACTATTCCTATGTGGAGCTTTATAAAAAGCTTGAGAAAAATTACAGCGAGGAGATATGCGACGCTGTAATGGATAAGATGCTGGAGCTTGGGACGGTCAATGACAGGCGGTATGCTCAGGGGCTTGCGAGGACTTATGTGGAAGTGCGTAAATACGGCTATTACCGTGCTTATCAGCAGATGAGACAGAAAGGGCTGACAAAGCCTATAATAGAGGAAGCTCTGGAGGAATACAGCGAGGGTACATACGAGCGGCTGTATGAGCTTGTGGAGCGAAAGTATCTCAGATATCTTGACGGAGAAAAGGGTGACATAAAGGTAAAAAACGCCCTTGTGCGTTTGGGGTATTCATACGACATAATAAAAGAGGTGCTTGCTGACATAAAACAGGAGTACGGCGACGAATAAAGGAGCAAAGAATGAAAAAGATCATTTTTGCGGCGGTTATACTGAGTGCGGCGGTCATGACAGGCTGTTCGCTGAGCTTTGACGGCACAGACAGCTCTCAGCCTGCGGAAAATGTTCAGGGCAGTGAGAACGCTGTGACAACGCAGGGAACTGATACGGAAAGCGAAGAAGCCGCTGACCCGCTTGAAGAGGCAAAGGACGTTGCGGCAATGTATCTTAAAGCCGCAAACGCTGAGTTTGACCAATCAATGGTAAAGCTTATGACAGACGATTATGCAGCTGACTATGAATATATGAAAAAGAACATGGGCGGCGACAATGAATACGGTGAGGACGAGCAGATAAGCGGAGTAAGATATAGCTTTGACAAGGATAAGTGCGGCTTTATCGACAAGGTGAACATCTCGGAGGAGTATTCAAAGGCGGCTGAGCTTTATGTGACCATAGCTTATGACAGCTCTGAGGGAGAGGTCACGTCATCGCAGTATATTCTTATGGTGCTTGACAAGGACAATGATTGGAAAGTTTGCTTTGCAGGCTCAAAGGCACAGGCTTACGCTGACGGCATAATCACTGACGAAAACTCGGAAAAGGCAGAGGCTAACGCTCAGGCGGTATATGAGGCGGCAGAAAAGGCGGTCACGGAGCTTTCAAAAGACAAAAGCTACAAGTTTGAGTACATGAACTACATTTCCACAGAGACGGATAAGTTCATAGAAAAGATAAAGAAACAGCTTCCCGATGAGCTTAAGGATACATATTTCACTGTTTTTATTGATGAAGGAAAGCTTGATTATGTTGTTTGGTCGCAGGAAGCAGGGTCAGAGATAACTGTTACTTACCCTGAGAAGAAAAACTGACGGTGCAAAAGTGCTTGACAAAATATATGGCGTGGTGTATAATATAGGTAACCACGAGATTGATTGTGTTCACAGTGACACACAAATGAAACCCCCGAAAGTTGCAGCTTTTGGGGGTTTCTTTTGGGATCATGCCGGACTTACTTTCTGTTATGCTTTTGGCTTTGTGGAAATTTCATAAATATTTTGATTTTTGTCATACAATAGTGACTAAAAGGGCTTGACAAAACTGTGTAAAAGTGAGATAATAAGATAGATTATTGTGATACTTTTACACTGCTGTTTTGCAGTGTGGGATTGGAGATTTTTTCATGGCAACTAGAGTGGGAATGGTTTCTCTCGGATGTCCTAAAAATCAGGTGGACGCTGAGCATATGCTCTATGATCTGCGCAAAGAGGGTTTTCAGATAGTTTCTGACGCAGCCCTTTCTGATGTGGTCATTATAAATACCTGTGGATTTATCGAGTCGGCTAAACAGGAGGCTATAGACACTATACTTGAGTTCTGTACTCTCAAGCAGGAGGGCAGGATAAAGGCGGTAATAGCTACAGGCTGTCTTGCTGAAAGATACCGTGACGAAATGAAAAAGGAGATCCCTGAGCTTGACGCTGTTGTGGGAATAGGCTCTAACGGGAAAATATGCGATATTATAAGAGAGATACTGCTGGATAAGCAGTCGGTCTGTTCTTATGGCGCAAAAACTGAGCTTTCCATGGAGGGCGGAAGAATTATTTCTACTGAGCCTTTCTATGCGTATATAAAGATAGCCGAGGGTTGCAGCAACAATTGCACTTACTGCGCTATCCCGTCTATAAGAGGAAAATACAGAAGCAGACGCATGGAGGATATCGTCAAGGAAGCCAGATGGCTGGCTGAGAACGGCGTGACGGAGCTTGTAGTTGTGGCCCAGGATACAACACGCTATGGCGAGGATATATACGGCAAGTCTATGCTCCCTGAGCTGCTCACGGCACTTTGTGAGATAGACGGCTTCAAGTGGATAAGGACGCTTTATTGCTATCCTGAGAGGATAACGGACGAATTGCTGGACGTTATCGCTAAAGAGGACAAGCTTGTAAAGTATCTTGATATGCCTATACAGCACTGCGACAAGACCATACTTAAAAGAATGAACCGCCATGGGGACAGAGAGACCCTTACGGCGCTTATAAAGAAGATAAGAGAGAAGATACCGAACGTTACGCTTAGGACAACTCTTATCACAGGCTTCCCGGGGGAAACTGAGGAACAGTTCGAGGAGCTTTGTGAGTTTGTAAAGGAAATTCGCTTTGAAAGGCTCGGCTGTTTTGCTTACTCGCCTGAGGAGGGTACGCCTGCGGAGAAGTTTGAAGATCAGGTGCCTTTAAAGGACAGAGAGCGCAGAGCGGAGATAATAATGGAAGAACAGATGATTATTTCTGACAGCCTTAATGAGGCTGCTCTCGACAGCGAAGTCGAGGTGGTTTGCGAGGGCTTTGACAGATATGCCGAGTGTTACTACGGCAGAAGTCAGGCGGACGCACCTGAGATAGACGGAAAGATATTCTTTCTGAGCGAGGATAAAGTTAGGGTCGGCGAGTATGTCAAGGTAAAAATTGACGATACTATGGATTATGACCTTATCGGCTCAAAAATGTAGATGAAAGGAACTTGATATGAACCTTCCAAATAAACTTACAGTGCTTAGAGTAATATTGATCCCGTTTTTTCTGTTGTTCGTGCTGCTTTTCAAGATACCGCATCACATGGTGTTTGCACTTATCGTATTCGCAGCTGCGTCTATCACAGACTGGTTTGACGGCAAGATAGCAAGAAAGCACAATCTTGTTACTACATTCGGAAAGTTTCTTGACCCCCTTGCAGACAAGCTTCTTGTTATGACGGCGCTTATCTGCTTCACATTTGAACGTTGGATAGACCCTGTTGCGGTGGTACTGATACTTGCAAGAGAGTTTATGGTAACGGGTCTTAGACTTGTTGTGGCAAGCGAGGGCGTTGTGGTCGCTGCAGGAATATGGGGTAAGCTCAAAACCGCTTTCACCATGGTGGCACTTATTGCTATAATGGTTTTGCAGATCGTTAATCCTGCGGAAAAAGGAAGCCCTGATTTCACTTGGGGAACACCGATATTCCTTGTAAACGAGATACTCATTTGGATAGCTGTTGTGCTGACAGTCATTTCCGGCGCAGTTTATCTCAAGGGATACTGGAAGTATATAGATTCGGGCAAATGATGTGGCCTGCCGACGTGTTGCGGCATATGATAACTTAATATATAAATGCGTATCAGCAAGAGTAGCTGTGAGGTAATTTTCAGAGAGGAGCCGTTTGGTGCAAGGCTTCAAGGACTTTCAGTGAAGTGCGGCTGACAGCAGGGAGCGAACAACAGCGAAAGCTTAGTATTCCTCTTCGTAGGGTCTGCGTTAAAGATATTGAGCTGTACAAAATTTTGTACAGAAAATCGGAGTGGGACCGTAGATCATAATCTGCCTCCGGAGTGGTGAAACGCCATTCCGGAGGTTTTTTTCTTAGAAAGGGAGAGATAGATATGACGATTTTGGAAAATATAAAGCATGATATTCAGACTATAAAGGACAGAGATCCTGCGGCGACGAGCACGCTGGAGATCCTCACATATTCGGGGCTTCACGCTGTGGCTTTTTACAGGGTGTCGCACTGGTTCTATGTTCACAAGCACAAGGTCATCGCAAGATGTATTTCGCAGTTTGCAAGAATGTTGACAGGTATCGAGATACACCCAGGCGCTAAGATAGGCAAGGGTCTGCTTATCGACCACGGCTCAGGAGTAGTTATAGGTGAGACCGCTGAGATAGGCGATTACTGCCTGCTGTATCAGGGCTGTACCCTTGGCGGAACAGGTAAAGACCACGGTAAAAGACACCCGACCCTTGGAAACAATGTTATGGTAGGGTGCGGTGCAAAGGTGCTTGGACCATTCACTGTGGGGGACAATGCGAAGATAGCCGCAAATGCGGTAGTTCTTGAGCCTGTGCCTGCAAACTCAACGGCTGTGGGCGTGCCTGCAAGGATAGTTAAGCAGAACGGTAAGCGTACCTGCGATCTCGATCAGGTGCATATCCCTGATCCTGTGGCTCAGGAGCTTTGCCAGACAAGAATACAGATAGCTAAGCTGGAAAAGAGAGTGGCTGAGCTTGAAAAGATTGGAAAGAAAGAGCAGTAAAATATAAGGAAAGAGGTAAAGATAAATGAACATTTATAACACGCTTACTCACAAGATCGAAAAATTTGTACCAAACGAGCCGGGCAAGGTGTCAATGTATACCTGCGGTCCTACAGTTTATCACTATGCCCATATCGGCAATCTGAGAAGCTATATAATGGAGGACGTTTTGGAAAAGTATCTCCGCTATGACGGTTATGACGTAAAGAGAGTAATGAACATCACTGACGTTGGTCATCTTACTTCTGACGGCGATACAGGCGACGACAAAATGCTCAAGGGTGCAAAGCGTGAGCATAAGACTGTTATGGAGATCGCAAAATTCTACACCGACGCTTTCTTTGAGGACTGCAAGAAGCTAAATATCAAAAGACCTGACGTTGTTGAGCCTGCAACGGGCTGTATTGGTGATTTTATCAAGGTTATCTCTGCTCTTATGGACAAGGGCTATGCTTATGAGGCAGGTGGAAATATTTATTTTGATACTTCAAAGCTGAAAGAGTATTATGTTTTCCACAACTTTAATGAGGAAGATCTTGAGGTCGGCGTTCGTGAGGGCGTTGAGGAGGACACAAACAAGCGCAACAAGGCTGACTTTGTACTGTGGTTCACAAAGTCTAAGTTCGACGATCAGGAGCTTAAGTGGGATTCCCCTTGGGGCGTGGGCTACCCTGGCTGGCATATCGAGTGTTCATGTATCTCTATGAAGCACCTTGGCGAAAGACTTGACATTCACTGCGGCGGTATCGACAACGCTTTCCCACACCACACAAACGAGATAGCACAGTCTGAGGCTTATCTTGGTCACAAGTGGTGCAACTACTGGTTCCATATCCTGCACCTTAACACAAACAGCGGAAAGATGTCAAAGTCTAAGGGCGAATTCCTTACTGTTTCACTGCTGGAGTCAAAGGGCTATGACCCACTGGTATACAGATTTTTCTGCTTGCAGTCACACTACAGAAAGTCACTTGTTTTCACATATGAGAACCTTGACAATGCAAAGACAGCATACAACAAGCTCACTGCAAGGATAGCACAGCTTATGGCTGACAAGAAGCCTGACGAGGTGGTGGAGCTTGAGGAATTTGAGAAGTTCAAGGGTAGCTTCAAGGCGGCACTTGATGACGATATAAACACTTCAAATGCTATCACTGTTCTGTATGACGTTCTTAAAGCTGACACTAACAATGAAACAAAGCTTGCCCTTATCGAGGATTTTGACAAGGTGCTTTCACTTGGTCTGATAGAAGCTGCAAAGAAGCTCAGTGCTGACGGTGAAGAGGATATCCCTGAGGAGGTCAAGGCGCTTGTTGAGGAGCGTAAGGCTGCAAGAAAGGCAAAGGACTTTGCTAAGGCTGACGAGCTGAGAGATAAGATAGGCGAGCTTGGCTATATCGTTGAGGAAACAAGACAGGGCACAAAGATAAAGAAAAAGTAAAGGAGCGTTAAATGAGCAAAAATAAACAGGATCTGGGTCCATACCGCAGAAAACAGTTTCAGACGTATTTTCAGTTTTCACTTATAGCAATTTGCTTTGTTATAATCTTTGTTCTATTTTATGCCTGTACCGGTAGCGGCAAGAATGATATAGACTATACTGACGCAAAGGTGATACAGATGGACGAACCTGCCGATGACAGCCCTGTGGTGGTTTTTGAAACAAACAAGGGAACTTTCAAGGCTGTGCTTTTTCCTGATGAAGCACCGAACTATTGCAAGTTTTTCACTGGACTTGTGGAAAAGGGCTACTATGACGGCACTTATGTGAGCATGGTGCAGGACGGTGTGTATTTTATAGGCGGAACAAAGCAGGCTGACGGTCAGACAACTTCTGACACTGACACTACCACTATCGAGGCGGAGTATTCAAAAAACCTGTGGCCTTTAAAAGGTGCGCTTTGTGCATACACGCAGGAGCAAGGTCACTTGTTCAGCAAGAAGAAGGTTTCAAACAGCTATCTTCTTTTTGTTGACAATTATGATCTCACTGAAGAGGAGCAGGCGGAGCTTGACAGCAAGCTTGCAGACAGCAACAATATCCCTGAGGATATCACCGATGCTTTTGAGAAATACGGCGGTGTGCTGAATTTCTCTCAGCAGTATACTGTTTTCGGTCAGGTATATGATGGCTTGGATATTTATGACGAGATATGCGGTACTGATGTGGCTGACTCTGAGACGCTGAAGCCTAGGGAGGACATACAATTCACAAAGGTGTATATGTCTACCTACGGAGAGAATAAAAACAGCAATGCTTTTGCAGGCAGTGCGGATAGTTCTGAGGTTTCTGAGAGTGCGGTCGACAGTGCAGACACAAGCTCGGAGATGTAAATTAATCATATCAATTAAAGCGAACGGGTGGATGCCTGTTCGCTTTTTATATTCACTGAAAATTCATTGTTTATTTGTTTATTTCACTATAAATTTGTATTAAGCTCTGCTATACTACTCTTTAGAACATAAAGATTTTAACATTGTTTTCGTATGAACCAAGGCTTAAAATCAGAAGATTTTATACTTAATATAAGAATATGAAACATGAATTTATTATATTAGGCATGACGGCTTATATTGTAAATTACATTAATAACGTTAGCTGAGCCACAGTTCTTGACTTTATGAGCTTATTGTGGTAAACTTAAAACCAAGTCCATGTGTGAAAAAATTCCGGCAGTGCCTGGATTTTATGTGCGTTGAGCCGAGGGTTGAGCTTGCAAGGGTGTTGGACGATATTAACGAATTTTTTAGTAACAGAATAGGCAGGAAAGTCCTGTCTTTAAAATAGGAGGAAATTTTATGAGCGAATACAAGATCTATTCATTGCATATGGGTAAGGCAAAATGTGCTGTTGATTTGGGCGACGGCTCTGAGCGTGGAGAGTATGTAAATCAGGATTACATTCTCAACAAAATGGGCAGACCACACAGAAGCATAAGCCTTATGTACTGCTACTATCCGCTGGATAAGGAGTTCCCCGGAAGAATTTCTGAGGTAATGAAAGACGCAGATGTTTCTTTTGCATGGGATTATCCATATGATGATTATTTCACATATAAGGGCGGTCTTGAGGGCAACACAGAGGGCGAGCCTTTTACCTTCATGAGAGATGTAAGACGTCATGGACAGGACGTTACACTCACACTCACAGTTGACCCACACGTTTCAGACGAACAGCTTATCGCTATCGCAAATGACCTTAGACCTTTCGGCAGACTTCTTCTTAGAATAAACCATGAAGCTACAGGCAACTGGTTCTCATTCAACAAGAGATGCACTTATCAGGAAGTTGCTGATTTCTACTGCCGTTTCAATAAGATACTTAAGGAGCACGCACCAAACGTTTCCACTATTCTTTGTATCGGCGGAGTTGAGGATCCTAATAAGAAGGAGATCGAAAAGGAAGCAGAGTTTTCACAGGCTGTCAAGGAGACAGACATCTGGTCTGTTGACAAGTACATGGCTCTTCACTGGGGTTGGCCTTATGACGTTGCTGAAAGAGGCGGCACAAGCCACAAAAGAGATACTGTCAAGGCTACCTATGACATGACAAAGCGTTCTTTCGAGAGATTCAAGGAGATAAACGGCGGCGTTTCAAAGCCAATGGTAATGAGCGAGTTCAACGCTGACGGTGATGTTACAGGTCCATACGATCAGGCAGCAATGGTAAAGGAATTCTGCGATATGCTTAAGGCTGACGGCGAGAGCTGGTTCTCAGGATTTACTTTCTATCAGTTCAGAGACAGAGGACGTCTTGGTCTTGAAATTCAGGACCCTAACTATGCTGACTGCGGTATCGAGCAGCCTGTTATGAAGACATACAAGGAAATAATCCACGATGATTTCTTCAAGCCTGCAATGACAAGAGGCGACGAGGTTACACTGCCATGCACGCTTCGTTGGGGCGGTTCTGAGGACGCTGAGGGTCTTGAGATCCCTCTCCACTTTGAAAAGAATCCGCACTTCTGCGAGGTTACATTTGATGATGATTCAAACATCATGATGGAGATAAACGGCAAGTGGTTCTATAAGTCACCTGAGGCAAAGACGATCGACCTTATGGCAGCTTTCTTTGAGAAGCCGCTGGAGGGTGAGGCTGATCTGACTCTCAGACTTTTTGCTCCTCCTGCAAGCGGTGAGAATGATCTGTCTATTGAGGACGGACTTATGAACAGCTACACAGAGATCAAGAAGCTTCCTGATATCCGTATCAGATTCGAGCCTGTTGAGCTTTAATATCCAAAAATTTAAGGGACGGTTTTGCCGTCCCTTTTTGTGTGATATTTCGGCTTATATAAACGAGTGTAGGTAAACGGGCGAACAGTGTTCGCCCCTACAATAAAAAGCCGTTTGCTGTACAAAAATTCGTACAGTAAACGGCTTTTTTTGGTTATTTATCACATGGTGCTTGCCTTGCCATAATCTGCATTGCGGCTTTAAGACCGTCAACGGCGGCGGACATTATGCCTCCTGCATAGCCTGCACCCTCGCCGCAGGGATAGAGATTTTCCACTGAGAGAGATACCATATCTGCGTTTCGTGTAATGCGAACAGGGGAGCTGGTACGGGTTTCAGGTGCGGTGAGCATTGCACCTTTATCGCCGAAGCATTTCATTTTTCGTGAGAAATTCTGCAAGCCGCCCTCCAGCATATCAGTCACGAATTTAGGGAATACATCACGAAGCTCTGTCGCCTTACAGCCAAGTGCGTAGGTGGGTGAAACTGTGCCTGCTATTTCAGGCTTGCCATCAAGAAATCCGCCAACTGTCGTGCCTGCGCCTTTATATGAGCCTGTGAGAGTATAAGCTTTTTGCTCTATAGACCGTGCGAAAGCCACTCCGTCAAGCGGGCAGTGACCAAAGTCGTCAGGGGTAACGGCCACGACAACTGCAGCGTTTGCGTTTTCACCGTCACGGGCAAACTCGCTCATGCCATTTGTGACAGTGCCTCCGCTTTCGGATGCCGACGGCACAACTGTACCGCCTGGACACATACAAAAAGTGTAAACACCTCTGCCGTTTTTATCACGCCATGAAAGCTGATATTCACCCTTTGGAAGAAGTGGATTGCCTGCATGGTCACCGTATAAGCTTTCGTCAACAGCCGCCTGCTTATGTTCTATTCTTGCGCCAACTGAGAACGGCTTAGGCTCGAGGAAGATGTTTTTGCGCTGCAAAAGCTCAAAAGTATCCCTTGCGGAATGACCGATAGCAAGTATAAGGGCAGACACTTTTTCGTCCTTTTCACCTGCTGATATAGTCTGCACTTTGCCGTTGGCGATAGCCAGATCAGTGAGGGCAGTGTCAAATCTTACCTCGCCACCAAGCTCTATTATCCTTTTTCGGATAGCCGTGACGATATTTCGCAGATTGTCAGTGCCGATATGCGGTTTAGCTTTTGTGAGGATCTCTTTCGGCGCACCGAAATCCACGAAGCGTTCAAGAACATATCTGCAAAGAGGGTCTTTTATTCGTGTGGTGAGCTTGCCGTCAGAAAATGTGCCTGCACCACCTTCACCGAATTGCACGTTGCAATTGGTGTCAAGCTCGCCTGTGAGCCAGAATTTCTGTACCGATGCAGTACGTTTTTCCATTGAGCTGCCACGCTCTAAAATAATCGGTCTATATCCCTGCTCGGCAAGGGCAAGCCCTGCGAACATTCCTGCCGGTCCAAAACCTGCAATGACAACTTTGCCATCTGCTTTTTCTGTGGATATGACAGGCTTGTAAACACTGCGCTCAACATAGGTCAGGAAAGTGTTCTTCTCACAAAGCTTCTTTTCAAGGTCGGCACTGTCAAGTGTCACGAAAACTGAATGGACAAAGTGAATGTCGTTGCGCTTTCGTGCATCAAGAGAGCTTTTGTGTATCTCGCAGTCTATGGCGTGCTTTGAGGCACTGCCTAGCTTTTTCAGAGCGGTGGAGATAACTTCCTGCTCTGTTGCGTTAAGTGGGGAACTTATTTGATTTACTATTATTGGCATATATCCTCCTGCGTTTTTACCGAAAAATCGGGACGAATAGATCGTCCCGATAAATTTTTATTAGTCTGAAACAACTATCTGTATCTCGTTTTTGCCGAAACCCCAAACGTTGTTGTAGGTCGGTGAATAGATTATAGCCTCTCGAGCATAAGAACCAGAGTCAATTATGTCGCTGAGATTGACCTCAGCGTATAAGTCGCTGTCCTTAAGCTTGTTTATCACATCTTCAGGACCGTAGACCTTGACGTTTGTGAGCTTTTTTGTTTCTATCTCAGTGGACTTGCCTGACGGCTTGCCCGTTGCGATGATATGGTCTGATGTTATGGTGAATTCCTTCGAGGTGTATCCCTCTGAGTCAAAGGATACACGAACGTTTTCATCGCCATTCATATTGATCTCACCTGAGTTGAGAGGAATCTTGAAGCTGAACACCTTTGCAAGGTTTATCTCTGAAAGTTTTATGGAGCCGATAGTGAGCGTTTCTGTATCTGAGTCGTCAAGATTTGGCGATACCACAGAAATCTCTTCCTCGGAAAGCTTCAGTGGCAGTGAGCTGACATCAAAATTATCCGTACAATTAGAGATATCAACCTTTAGCTTTGCTGTCTTTTTCTTGTAGATAACAAAATTCACATCGACAGACTTTGTATCCTTGACTTCTATTTTAGATGGATCAACAACGTTGTCGTCATCGTCATAGAATACTATATCCTGTGTGTTGATAGTCGTATCCTCGGATATTTTCTTTGATTTTGAGATCTGTGCCACTGCTTTGCTTATGTTGTCAAGGTCATTTTTCGGACCTTCAATTGTTATCTCGCTTGGAGATGTGGTAGTTTCTTTAAGGATATAGCCCTCCTCAGCGCTTATGAGCGGGGCTTCTGCAGTGAGTGGGATAGTCTTTGTGGTAAGTCTGTCAAACTCCACAGAAACAGTGTCAGGGTTGACAGAAACTACAGTTACCTTGTCGGTGGAATGTGATGACTTGACATCAATGTCAAGGTCGTAGGTACCCTCTTTTGTTACGTCATCAAGATTGACAGTTGCCACAAGATCTGCGGCAGTATAGCTGCCTATCTCATAGTTCATGCCCTTTATCTCAACGTCTACGGAGATATCCTTATAGTTGAGTGCGGAAAGTCCTTTTTCTTTTGCCTGCGTTCCGTCAAGTGAGAACACAACAGGAACGTTTGTTATAGTCTTATTTATTGTAGGATACTGAGTGATAGAAAGGGCAAACCATATTATTACAGCAATGATTATGGAAAGTATTCTCAGACCAAAGTTTGCACCATGGCGATTTTCCTTTTTAGCCTTTTTTACTTTTTCCATTTTGAAATCACCCTTCCTGCAAAAGAATTTTCTCTAATGGAATTAGCGTCCTTTTCAGGCAAAAGACGATTGTCCAGAAGTCTTTTCAGAGAGTCCTTTGAATATCCTCTGGTAAGCTCTCCGTTTTCGGCAACTGAGATGTTGCCTGTTTCCTCAGATACCACGACGACTATTGCGTCAGAGTTTTCACTCATTCCGATAGCTGCACGGTGTCTTGAACCGAGTTGTTTGTTTATAAGTTCGTCTTTCTGCGGTCTTGGCAAGAAACAGCCTGCCGCAAGTATTATTCCGTCTCTGATTATTACAGCACCATCATGGAGCGGTGTATTCGGGAAGAATATGTTTCCGAATATCGCTGTTGAAGGTATGCAGTTGAGTATCGTTCCTGTAGCTATCTGTTCCCCAAGCTTTGTCTTTCTCTCACAGATTATAAGCGCACCTGTTTTGGTGGAAGAAAGACTTGCGGCAGAATCACATATAGCGTCAATAGCTTTTTTCCAATGTTCGGTGTTGTCGTCAGAGTCACTTGAGCTAAAGAAATTAAAGCCGCCCAGACTTGTTCGTCCAACCTTTTCAAGAACACGTCTGAGTTCAGGCTGAAACATTATGATAAGAGCAAGGAAGCCCCACTGGAAGCAGATCTTCAGCAAAAATCTGATAGTTTGCAAATTAAAGAATACTGCAAGCAGGTAGCAACCTATAAGTATAAGGATACCTTTTGTGAGCTGCTGCGCCCTTGTTTCGCGAATAAGCTTTATGCCGTGGAATATCAGAAAGGAGAGGATAGCAATATCGACAATGTCATTAAGACCTATTGATGTAAAAACGCCCCAAATAGCGTTTATAACATAAGCGATACTGTCAAGCATAGTTCACACCCTTTCGATAATTTCTGTAAATGTAATGAAAAAAACAAAACAAATACAGATGATTTTATATATATTAATAGTATATCATATTTTTTCGCAAAGTACAAGGGTTGAACAAGATTTTTTTTTAATAAAAAGCGGACCTTTTTCAGCCCGCTTCTGTATCAGCTCTCTTTTGGCAGATAAAATCTTCCTGAGAGTTTTTGTGTTTTTACTTCGTTTATGAAGGCTTTCGGATCGGCTTCTTTTACAGCGTGTATGACCTTTTTGGTCTGTGCCGCTGATACTACTGAATAGACGATCTGTCTTTCGCAGTGTTCATAAGACCCTTCGCCGTCAAGTATGGTCGCGCCATGCTGGCTCACTGCATAAATAGCGTCTGCTATCTCTTTGGGCTTGTTTGTTACGATAAGCAAGGTACTTTGCTGGAATTTTTTGTAGAGCATATGCAAAACGGTTGTTGAAGCATATTGAAAGATGATAGAATACAGTGCCTTGTCCCAGCCGAACATAAAGCCTGCAACGCACAATATGACCGCATTAAAGCCAAGTATAACATTGAATGTGTCCATATTGCTTTTTTCTGAAAGATAAATGGATATAAAGTCCGTTCCACCTGATGTTGCACCACGATTAAGGCAGAGGCTAATGGCAACGCCGTTTATCATTCCTCCGAAGATGCTTATGAGAAGCACGTCCTGGGTGATTATGTGGTTGGGGATAAGGTCGGTGAAAAAGCTGTTGAGCAGTATCATCACGCAGGAAAAAGCCGTGAACTTTTTGCCGATAAATCTGAAACCGATATACACGGGGATTATGTTCAGAGTTATGTTTATGATGCTGAACGGAAGCATTATGCCTGCAAGCTGTTTCACTGCACGCTGTATGAGTATGGACATTCCTGTCATTCCGCCTGGGTAAAGACCGCCTGTGTTTACAAAGGTCTTTGTGTTTAGCGCCATCAGAAAGGCGGCGACAGTCACGGCGATAATTGTGAAAATGTCTTTTCTGATATCTTTTTTCATGGCTTTGCCACTCCTTTCATATTCAGCAATTATTCTCCTTTAAGCTCGGCAAATTTTTTCTGCATGGTAGGGTTATTTTTGGTAAGGCTCTTGATAGTGAGAGCGTCAGCCTTTTTGTTTGCAAGGCGCAGATTGTTTTCTGATGAAATAAGATTTTCTTTTATCTTTGTGAGATGTGCTATAGACTTGTCTATTTCTGTGATAGCTTCGCCAAAACGTCTGCTTGCAAGTTCATAGTTTCGGGCAAAGCCCTCCTTGAAAGTGTTGATGTTTTGCTCAAACATTGTGATGTCGATATTCTCGTTGCGTACCTTTTCAAGCTCTTCCTTATAGGAAAGGGTATTCATGGCGGCATTTCTCAGTATGGTGATTATCGGTATAAAGCACTGAGGTCTGACTACATACATTTTATCATAAGCATATGAAACATCTGTGATGCCTGCGTTATAAAGCTCGCTGTCGCTTTCCAAAAGTGAAACAAGTACAGCGTATTCGCAATTTTTCTGATGTCTGTCCTTGTCCAGCTCTTTGAAGAAATGCTCGTTCTTTTTCTTGGTGGAGGTGGTGTCCTGCTCGTTTTTCATTTCAAACATTATGGATATTATCTCCACACCGTTTTCATCACATTCACGGTAGATAAAGTCGCCCTTGCTTCCTGAGCTTGCGTCGTTATCCTTGTCAAAATAAGCGTTTCTGAATGCGGTAGCTCTTATCTTGTTGAACTCGTTCATGCAGTGCTGTTCAAGGCTCTCGCCCACCATTTTTGTAGACAGACGGCTTTTTAGGTCTTTGTAGTATGCGATAGCTTCGTCCTTACTTTTTATCTGTGCATTAAGCTCTGCAATAGTGGAATTTTTCTCACTTTCCACTTTTGAAAGTGCAGTGGTAAGCTCCAAAGCCTTTTCAGTATCCTTATTTTTGATATCCGTTTCAAGACGTGTTATCTCCGCTTTATATTCATTTTCTGACTTTTGCATTTGCAGAGTATGCTCAGAATTGAGCTGCTGTATCTGCATATCACGCTGAGATATCTCCTGCCTGAGCTTATCCTTTTCGCTGTTGAATTGCGATCTTGCTTTCTCCACAGCCATTGATATGGCAAGTTCTTTTTCTGTGGTCATAGATTTGGTCTGAGCGGTAAGCTGTGCGATAAGCTTTTCGTTTTGACTTATCTGCTTCTTTAGCTGCTCAAGCGTTTTTTCATACTCGGCTCTTGTGCTTTCCTGAGCCTTTGTGACTGCAAGTGTCTTTTCACTCTCACCGTTAGCCGCAGCCGCTTTTAGCTTTTGTATCTCCATATCCTTATCATTGACAGCCTTTGTATACTTGCTGTCAAAATCAAGCTTAGCAAGCTTTAAAGCCTTGTCTTTTTCATCAGCCACACGCTTGTCAAGTTCTTTATCAAACTCCGCAGTTTTTACCTGTGCCACGATAGCCGCATAGCCCTGCTCATCAACTTTGAATACTTCTCCGCAGTGGGGGCATTTTATTTCAGACATTTTATGTACCTCCGATTTTTTGTTTTTTCTTTAATATGATTATATCATATTTTATTCTCCTATACAAGAAATGAAGAAGATTTTTTTTACGACAAATTGGCAGGAACGTAAAAATCACGTTCCTGCCAATTTGTTGAAAAGCCCAATAGTTAGCGAGCGACCAAAGGTCGCCCCTACATAAAATAGCTACGTCATTTGTAGGGGACGGCGCCCTCGACGTCCCGCTTGCTTGTTTTTTTTTCAGCACTCTCAGCAGGAACGTAAAAATCACGCTCCTGCGAAAATTTAGCCGAGTATTTTCTTTATATCTTCCTCTGGTGTGCTGATAGGTGTAAGCTGGAACTTATCCACCAAAACGTCAAGCACGCCCTTTGAAACGAATGCAGGGAGGGTCGGTCCGAGGTAGATGTTCTTTATGCCCAATGAAAGCAGGGTGAGAAGTATGCACACTGCCTTTTGCTCATACCATGAAAGCACAAGTGTCAGCGGCAGATCGTTCACACCGCAGTCGAATGCCTCGGCAAGTGCAAGGGCTATCTTTATGGCTGAGTATGCGTCATTACACTGTCCGCAGTCAAGTATCCTTGGTATGCCGTCGATAGTGCCAAGATCCATATCGTTTATGCGGTATTTTCCGCAGGCAAGAGTTAGGATAAGGCTGTCAGGCGGCGTGAGCCTTGCGAAGTCGGAATAGTAACTTCTGCTCGGTGACGCACCGTCACAGCCGCCTATGAGGAAGAAGTGCTTTATCCTGCCCTCTTTCACAAGGCTTATTATCTTTTCGGCATTTGACAGCACTGCGTTGTGTGCAAAGCCTGTTGTTACTGTGTGACCGCCGTTCATGCCTGTCATTTCTCTGTCCTCGTCATAGCCGCCGCACTCAATGGCTTTTTCTATAACAGGCGTAAAATCCTTGTCGTCGCCAATGTGCACAAGCTCAGGATATGACACGATAGAGGTGGTGAAAACTCTGTCGCAGTAGCTTTGACGAACAGGCATTATGCAGTTTGTTGTGAAAAGTATCGGTGCAGGGATATTGTGAAATTCCGACTGCTGATTTTGCCAGCCTGTGCCGAAATTGCCCTTTAGCTGCGGATAGGCTTTGAGCTTTGGATAACCATGGGCAGGGAGCATTTCACTATGAGTGTAGATATTCACTCCTTTATCTTTGGTCTGCTCAAGGAGAAGTTTCATATCGTGCAGGTCATGACCGCTCACGACGATAAAAGGTCCTTTTTCAATGGTCAGTGGAACTTCTGTAGGGACAGGGTCGCCATATGCGTCAGTGTTTGCGGCATCGAGAAGTGCCATACATTTCAGGTTCACATTGCCTGTTTCAAGCACCAGTTCCAACAGCTTTTCAGGGTCGTTCTCACTGTCTATGGCACGCAGAGCCTTGTAGAAAAAGCTTGTCACCTCGCTGTCAGTTTTGCCAAGTGCCTGTGCGTGATAAGCATACGCCGCCATACCCTTTATTCCGAAGAGGATAAGTGATTTCAGCGAGCGGATATCCTCATGATCGTTCCACAGTTTTTTCATATCATAGTCATCAAACTTCTGAGAGTTGATGTGGTTTCGCTCAATGTGTATCTCCTCTGTGAGCTGTTTTATGGTGACATTATTGAAGTTCACGTTCGTGATAGTCGTAAAAAGCCCTTTGAGTATGAGCATATCTGTTTTTTCAGTTGGCGAGCCATTTTCTGCGGCGTTTGCAAGGGCGATAAGTGCACCGATAAGCTCGTCTTGATAAACTGCTGTGTCGGCTTTTTTGCCGCATACGCCTACTTTTCCGTCACAGCCTGTGTTGTGTGCAGTCTGCTGACACTGGAAACAAAACATATCTTTCATTGGTAAAACCTCCGTATATTTGTGATAGGTCTATTATGTACCGATATGTGAAATTTATTCCTGCGTTTTATGAGAAAAACAGCCTAACAGCCAGTGCAGAGAATACAAATCCCATAAGGTCTGAAAGGCACGCCGCCGCAAATACTGAGGGATAAGCCTTTTGTTTTATGGCTGAAAAATATACTGCTATGGTGTAGAATGTGGTTTCCGTTGACCCCATTAAAACGCTTGCCACACGTCCGCTGTAGCTGTCAGGGGAAACGCTTGAAAGAATGGTTTCAAGGCAGGCGAGTGCGCCGCTCCCTGAAATGGGTCTGACTATGGCAAGGGGTATGCACTCTTCCGGAAAGCCTAGAAAAGTGGTCACAGGTCGGAGCAGTTTTGCTATAATATCAGCCGCACCTGACGAGGTGAACATTCCCACTGCTGTCATAAGCAGAATGAGCATTGGTATCAGCCCCACAGCGATTTTGAGGTTTTCAGTCGCACCCTCGCAGAACACATTCACTATATCCACCTTTTTCACAAGCCCATAGCAAAGTATAAAAACCATAAGCGCAGGCACGAAAAGGTCACCGAAATTCATGGCGTTCGTCCTTTCTGAGGTTGAGGGCATAGACCATAAGACAGCCTGCGGTCACGGAGATAAGGGAGGAGAAAATGATAGCAGGCGTTACGTCAAAGGGGGATACTGCACCGTGTTCAAGACGCATTGCCGCAATGGTGGAGGGGATAAGCTGAATGGAAGCCGTGTTAAGCACCACAAGCATAGAAATGCACTTCTTTCGTGTCACAGGCGGAAGCTTCTGCATGGCTTTCACGGCGGCTATGCCTGAGGGTGTGGCGGCATTGCCTAATCCTAAAAGGTTTGCGGTCAGGTTCATTGTCACGGCATTCATGACCTCGGGGCAGTGTGCGGCATCTCTGAATAGTAGCCTTGTGACAGGGGATAGCATACGGGCAATGACCGCTGTTATGCCAGCCTTTTCACATATCTTCATAAGTCCGCCCCAAAGACACATCGAGCCACTCAAGTATATGACAAGCTCCACCGCTTTGTTACAGCCTTCAAGAGAAGCCACTGATACTGCTGTCATGTCGCCTTTAAGAAAACCGCATAACAAGGCGGATAGGGACAATATCACAATTATTACGCTTAATATAATTAACACTCCTTTCAGTTAGTATTCATATCAAGTTAATATATAAAAACTTTGACAATAAGTGTGAAATTTTGGTGATAACGCTTGACAAATGTAATTATGTTTGTTATAATATGTTTATCATAAGATTTATGTTAAATGAAATACTATTTTTGTGTTTCAAATTAATTTAAAGGGGATTGATTTTATGAAATCTACAGGAATTGTAAGAAAAGTTGACGAGCTTGGAAGAATAGTTCTTCCTATCGAGCTCAGAAGAACCTACGACCTTGCTGTTAAGGACGCTATTGAGATCTATACAGATGATGACAAGATCATTCTGAAGAAGTTCCAGAGAACTTGTATCTTCTGCGGAAGCGGTGAAGAGTGCGTTGAATACAAGGGCAAGACAATTTGTGCAGCTTGTATGGCAGAGCTCAAGGGTGAAGCTAAGTAATTACATATTTGTAGTAATATTATGAAACAGACAGGACGGACATGAAAGTGTTTGTCCTGTTTTTATTTTATGTGATAGAAAAAGCGTGTATGCAAAAAAACATACACGCTTTTTTATATTATAAGCTTTTTGAAATCATCTTCGCTGCCATTAAATACCGTCATGTGGAGATATTCGCCGCTTTCATAGAATGAGAATTTTACACGGTTGGTATAAGTCCAAAACGTCCAATCAATATTCTCGTCAGGCTTTGAAAACAGGCTCTCATACCATATCTTGTCCTTGTTAAATCTGCTGTCTGAAGCAACGATGTTTTTGTACGTCCGTTCTGTGCAGTATATGACAGGTCTTACGCCGTATTGCTTTTCTATCCTGTCGCAGAAGTCTGCAAGGTTATCTGCGGCTTCGTAATAGTCAGGTGGCAGAAGTCTGTAAAGTCCTCTCAGTCTTACCTCCACTGCAGGGATAAGCCTGCCGCTTAGATCCTCGCCCACAGCATTTATGAAATGCTCTGCCTGCTTAGTGCCGTCAGTATCAAGCTCAAGCACATGATATGCTCCCACTGATATATCAGTGTCCTTTGAGCCGTTCCAGTTGTCACGGAACGCACCGTCTTCAAAGGTAGTGCCTTTGGTGGCTCTTATATAGGCGGTCTGGATATTCTGCTTAGCAAAACTCTTCCAGCGTATCTCGCCCATTGACTCTGTTACAACAGGTCCTCTTATTGGATAGTCACGCTTTTTCGGCTCATTGAACCACAGTCTGCCTGTATACAAAAGCACCGCAAGGTTTATCACAAGCACAACTGCACACAGTATTATCAGCCGTTTTACGAGCTTTTTCAGAAATCTGTGACGCGGCTTTTCTTCCTCGTAGACCTCGTAATTTGTGTAGTTTGAAAGGTCACGATCGTCATACTCGTTGTCTATTTTGTTTATAGCTTCCTTGTCAAGCTTGAATTTCTTGCTGCGTTTCATTAGCAGTATCCTCTCGGTTAAATTCCTCAGAATTTGCGATAAGCTCCGCAAAGGTATATGTGTCAAGCTTGTTCCTTACCATTTCAGATATCTCGTTAAAAGCTTTCTGATAACAGCAGATACCGTCTGCACCTCTGTTGCAGGTGCAGTCTGGGGAAAGACATCTTGAAAAATAATATGTACCTTCTATGGCTTCAAGAACGTCTTTCAAGGTAAGCTGTGCAGGGTCTTTATTTATGATATAGCCCCCCTGCGTGCCTTTATATGACTTCACTATATCAGCCGCAACAAGCTTTCTCAGTATCTTCAGCGCAAATCGAAGTGTAACGCAGGCGTCATTGGAAATGGTCTTTGCGTCCATTTTGTCTTTTTCGCGGCATAGAACGGATACTATTCTTACTGCGTAATCCGCCTCAAGTGTTATAAACATTTATTTCCTCCGAAACTTAGTCAAGATAATCTCTTACCTTGTTGCTCCTGTTAGGGTGACGGAGCTTTCTGAGAGCCTTTGCCTCTATCTGACGTATTCTCTCACGGGTAACGTTGAACTGCTGACCTACTTCTTCAAGAGTTCTTGAACGTCCGTCCTCAAGACCGAAACGCAGTCTGAGCACCTTTTCTTCTCTCTCTGTAAGAGTGGAAAGCACCTGATTTATCTGCTCTTTAAGAAGCACAAGTGAAGCGGCTTCTGCCGGAGCCGGAGCGTCATCATCAGGGATAAAGTCGCCAAGATGTGAGTCCTCCTCCTCACCGATAGGTGTTTCAAGAGAAACAGGGTCCTGAGCGATACGCATTATCTCTCTTACTCTTTCAACGCTCATATCAAGCTCTTTTGCTATTTCCTCAGGTGACGGATCATGACCGTTCTTGTGGAGAAGCTGTGAGGATACTTTCTTTACCTTTGTGATAGTTTCTACCATGTGTACAGGTATTCTGATAGTTCTTGCCTGATCGGCGATCGCTCTTGTTATAGCCTGTCTTATCCACCATGTGGCATATGTGGAGAATTTGAAGCCCTTTGTATAGTCGAATTTTTCAACGGCTTTGATAAGACCCATGTTTCCTTCCTGAATAAGGTCAAGGAAGCTCATTCCTCTGCCCACATATTTCTTTGCGATAGAAACAACAAGTCTGAGGTTTGCTTCTGCAAGTCTTTTTCTTGCTTTTTTAGCGTCCTTTTCATTGCCGCTAGACATCTTTTCTGCAAGCTGTATCTCCTCCTCGGAGGTAAGAAGCGGCACTCTGCCTGTTTCCTTAAGGTAGATCTTAACCGGGTCGTCGATAGCGATCCCGTCAGTTGAAAGGGAAATATCAACGCCGTCCTGATCCAGATCGTCTTCTGGGTTTACCATGTCAAGGCTGTCGTCGGTGATGATATCATCAATTATCTCAATGTTATTTGCGGCACAGCTATCATAGAAGCTGTCCATTTGCTCAACGTCATAGTCGAGCTTTTCAAGAGCGTCAGTTATCTCTTTTGTAGTGAGCTTGCCTGTAGTTTTGCCGTGTTCCATAAGGTTATCAAGTATCTGTTTCTTGTCTGTCATTTCAAACACTCCAATCTCAATTTTTACATCGGTTGATCTTTGCTAATTCTTTTTGCGCATTTCTTCAAACTTTTTGAAGAAATCATCGTCGGATATATCCTCCTGTTTCTCCTTCGGTTTGTAGTTTAAAAGCACATTTATATAATCCTCAGCGACCTTGGCGTCAATGCCCAGTTCGCTGTATTTTTCCAGTATCTCCGTTATCTTACCCACTTCCTCGGGTGAAAATTCACCATTAAAAGATGATACAGAGCAATCCTGCAAATCAGTTATCTTGCTCGTCAGGCTTTCGTAAACACGCCTATTGAAGCTGGTAACGAATTTGTCTGGCGGAAGCCTTTTGAGAACATCTCCGCAGGCGTCATGATTATTGTAGAGATAATATATGATACCCGCTTCGGCGGCGGATTCTCGTCTGTGTTCATTGGCTTCGGGGTTTATGGTGTCACGCTTGTCAGCGAAGGTTATAGTGCGAGTCCATTCCTTTTTGCTATACTGATAGCGACGGTTTTTAAGTATAGCATTAAGTTCTGCATTGACAGTTGTAATGCTCACATTCTGTTCAGCCGCCACCTTTTTTGCGTATATCTCACGCTCAGTAGGGGAGCTTATATCCGCAAGGACTTTATAGGCTTTTTTGAGATAATCTATCCTGCCTATATCAGTGTCCATATCAATTCCGTCTTTACATTTTTCTAGCTCAAACTCTATTGCACCGTCTGATTTTTTCAGCAAATGGCGAAAGTGGTCTGATCCGAATTTGTTTATGTACTCATCAGGGTCTTTTGCACCGTTCATTTTTATAACTGTGGTCTTAAGACCGGTTTCACCTAGAATTTTTATTGCTCTCGTTGTGGCTTTCTGACCTGCGCCATCTGCGTCATAGCATATGACAACGTTGTCTGCATAGTTGGATATTATCTTCGCCTGTTCAGGGGTGAGCGCAGTTCCGCAGGAAGCTACGGCATTCTCAAAGCCTGCCTGATTAAGAGATATAACATCAAGGTTGCCCTCGCACAGAAGAATGGTCTTGTCTTTCACTGCGGCGTTTTTGGCGAAGTTCATGGAGAAAAGAAATCTGTTTTTTGAATACACAAGGGTATCTTTTGAGTTAAGGTATTTTCTCTTATCGTCAGGTGTGAGCGCTCTTCCGCCAAAGCCCACTATATGACCTGCAAGGTCGATAAAAGGGAACATTGCACGATTTACGAAGAAATCGAACGTATTTCGGGTATTCTTCTGTGAACGTGAGATAAGCGAGCCTTGCTCCAATTCTTCCTCGGTGAAGCCTTCGGAGAGCATATAGCTTTTCAAGGCAGACCAACTGTTTGGTGCAAAGCCCATGCCATATTTCTTTATGGTTTCAATACTGAGCTTACGTTTGTTTATAAGATAGTCAAGACATTCCTTGCCCTGTGGTGTCTTTAGCTGATGATAGAAAAACCTTGCGGCTGTTTTATTCATTTCATAGAAGCGCTTTCTGGTATCGGTGCGCTTGCTGTCATAGCCGTTATCCTCCGGAAGCGGCACTCCGCCACGTTCTGCAAGGAGCTTGACAGCTTCCCAATAGTCCAGATTATTGTACTTCATTGTAAAAGTGATAACATCTCCGCCTGCTCCGCAGCCAAAGCAGTGAAAATACTCTTTGTCAGGGTGAATATGGCAGGACGGGGTTTTTTCGTTGTGAAAAGGGCAGAGGCAAACATAATCTCTGCCTGTTCTTTTGAGGGTGACGTAGCTGCTCATGACCTCTGCGATAGGGTTGGCAGCTTTAAGTCTTTCTATAAAATCTATAGGCAGCGGCAAATTTCTTCCTCCTTGGGTATGCGCTAATACTTTGTCCACCCCAATGGGATAAACAGATTTTTAAAGGTCTCAATGGCAAAGCCGTCTGTCATGCCTGATATGTAATCGCAGATAGCACGGTCAATTCCGAACTGATAGGCGAGATTCATATAAAAGGCAGGCAGCTTTTCGATATGATGAACATAATAGTCATAGAGCTTTGCTATCATGTCTTTAGCTTTGACTTCTTCTGATTTGCACTTTGGATTTGTGTACACAAAGTCAAACATAAATCTATGCAGTGCAGTGTAGGCGTCACTCACTTCGTCGTCCATATGCAGGCTTTCAGCTCCGCCCTTGATAAGCGATGTCACAAGAGTGGTTATCCTCTCAGACTTGGATCCGCCAAGAACCTTTGTGATGTTTTTCGGGATATCCTCCTCGGTCATAATGCCTGCACGAACGGAATCGTCGATATCGTGATTTATATAGGCGATAACGTCTGCAAATCGCACAACATATCCCTCTTTCGTGTCGGCTATCATGTTAGTGTGCTTTAATATTCCGTCACGGACTTCTTCTGTGAGGTCAAGACCCTTGCCGTCTTTTTCCAAAATATCCACTACACGCAGGCTTTGCTCATAGTGGTGAAAGCCGTCAGGGCTAAGCTCGTTGAGAGCCCTTTCTCCTGCATGACCAAAAGGCGTATGTCCAAGGTCGTGACCCAGTGCGATAGCTTCGGTGAGATCTTCGTTGAGCCGCAAAGCCCGTGAGATAGTCCGTGCGATCTGACTTACCTCAAGGGTATGAGTAAGTCGTGTTCTATAATGGTCGCCTGCAGGGGACAGATAGACCTGAGTTTTATGCTTCAGCCGTCTGAAAGAGTTGCAGTGAAGTATCCTGTCACGGTCACGCTGGAAACACGTCCTCAGCGGACAAGGTTCGCAAGGCTTTTTACGCCCTTTTGAATCAACAGACAAGCAGGCGTTTTCGCTCAGAAATTGTTTTTCAAACAACTCGGTTTGTTCTCTCGGCAGCACAAAAATTCCCCCTTACAGTATATAAAACATACTAACTCTATATAATATATACTATAATAGTTCAAAAAAGCCTTTATTTTTACATAAAGGCTGAATGTTTTTGTATAGTCGCACAAATTTCACGCAAAATCAGCAAGAAGATTTGTTTCTTCTGACAATTCAAGCTTGCCGCAGGATATATCCGTAAGCTGTTTTTTCAGCTTGTCTGAAAATTCAGACTTCACAAGAAACGCAAGATCTACAGAATCGGCGAAGTCCTCTTTTTCCATTATCACGCCATATTCAGGCAGCGCATAGCTGACCTTGCCATAAAGTGTATAGTCGCAGGAAAAGGATATTCTTGAACACTCACACATTTTCATTTTTCTTGCAGCGTTCACCGCCATTGAACAACCCTGAGAATAGGCTCTTGTAAGACCGCTTGCCCCCAAAAGTATTCCACCGAAATATCGTGTCACCACCACACAAACGTCTGTAAGCCCGGATTTGTTTATTACATCAAGCACAGGCACTCCGCCTGTACCCTGTGGCTCGCCGTCGTCGCTGTATCGTGAAACGTTTCCCTCTCTCACCACATAGGCATAGACGTTGTGCCTAGCCTTGCGGTTTTCGGCTTTTATCCTGTTTATAAATGCGACAGCCTCATCAGCGGTGCTGACAGGTGCGATATGCCCGATAAATTCGGACTTTTTCTCCGTAAAGCTCGCCTGAGCTTCCTCATAGATTGTTGTATATCCCATTTGGTGTCCTCATATAAAAGAAAAAGGGAACGGAATTATCCGTTCCCTTTGAAAATTAGTCAAGATTAAATCTCTTCTTGAATCTGTCAACACGTCCGCCTGTATCTACGAGCTTCTGCTTACCTGTGTAGAATGGGTGGCACTTAGAACAAATTTCAACCTTGATATCCTTCTTTGTAGAACGAGTATGGATAACATTACCGCAAGCGCAAGTAATTGTTGTTTCCTCATACTTTGGGTGAATTCCTTCTCTCATTTGACTTCCTCCTTCCAAACTAAAATTATGACTCATAGAAGCCCATCATTTCAGTTTAGACAGTAGTTCTATGTAGTATTTATCAATATGCTGAACAAATCAGCTTTATTATTATACCATTATATACGTCACTTGTCAAGCACTTAACACTTTTTTTACATTTATCCTGCTCATTTCGACAAAACAAAAAGGCAACCCATTGGCTGCCCTTTGCTTGTGTAAAAATTTTGGAGAGGATGAAACGAGCTAAGAGTTTGATCTTAGTGTTTACATTCTTTTTTCTTTCTCTGTTCTACATTACATATTATAGCCTTTAGGGGCTGTAACTTCAAGAACAGACAAGTTACATTTCACTACAATACTGTTACAAATTATTTCAATTTGTAACTTTAAAATAACCTTAAATTTTTCTCAAAGCAGGCTTATTATTCGTGGTCAACTCCGTATGCTGCACGGTATTCCAGCATTTTGTCAAGATACTCTTTGCCCTCAACAACACCGTCCTGAATAGCCTTGATGATATCGTTGATGTTTACGATAGAGTATACCTTTACGCCAAAGTCTTTATAAGCCTGTTCAACAGCTGAAAGGTCAGTATCCAGTGCCTTTTCCATTCTGTCAACTGTTATCACCATGCCTGTTACGTTTACGTCTGCGGCACTTTTGAGCTTTGGTATTGACTCTCTGAGAGCCTTGCCAGATGTCATAACATCGTCGATGATTATTACCTTTTCTCCGTCTGCAAGCTTCTTTCCAACGAACATTCCGCCCTCGCCGTGATCCTTAGCTTCCTTTCTGTCAAAGCAGTAAGAAACGTCAATGCCGTACTTTGTTGCAAGCGCGATAACGGCTGAAACAGCAAGAGGGATACCCTTATATGCAGGCCCGAAAAGTGTTTCAACAGGTATTTTGTTGTCAGCTATGCAGTCAGCGTAAAAGCCGCCCAGCTTTGCAAGCTGTTCACCTGTTTTATAGTTTCCGCAGTTGATGAAATACGGAGCTTTTCTGCCGCTTTTAAGAGTGAAGTCGCCAAATGTGAGAACTCCGCTGTCTACCATAAATTTTATAAATTCTTCCTTGTAGGTCATATTGAACTTCCTTTCAATTATGTTACTTTGATTATACCACATTTTTCACGGCTTTGCAAGGCTTTTTTGCCTTCCGAACATAAGCCCGTGAGAGCCTGTTGCAAGGCAGAAAACGCCGTGTTCACGCATATCTCCGCATATTGAGTGTATAACGCCGTATTGCTGTCTATCGGTATTTATACGTGCGAAGCTTTCGCCCAGATCATCAGAAATATAAAAGCCGTATTCGCCACTGATATTTCCTGTGACATACATTGCAGGAGTTTCTTCAAGTCCTTTTCCAAAGCCTATGCAGTTTATCCTGTCCTCAGGGAGAATATCGCTTATACCCACGCTGTCACTCTTTATCTCAAAGCGGTAAAGTCCCTTTATGCCATTTGCAAGCCAGAATACTCCGCTCTTATCAGGCTGTCTTGAAAGCTGATAGTGAGCGTATCGCGGACACTTTATGTCCGTTTTTATGGACACTTCTCTGAAAGTTGCACCTTTGTCACGGCTGATGTATAGCCCCAGATTTGCTCTTTCTGCTATGGCGAAGAAAAGATCGCTGTTGTAATAGTCCGAGAATATTTTTACGTTGTGTTCATCTGCTGAGTTTCCGCTGCTGTCCGTAAAAATGGACTTTTGCCATGTTTTTCCCTCATCGTCGGTATAGCAGACAGCCTTGTTAGAAAAGCCTCTGCCGCCTGCAACAGCCCACATTATGCGTTTGCCGTCGGCAGATATCGCTGTCCAACCTGAGTCTACATTAGGCTTTTCGATGTTGTCAAGTTTTTGGTCTATAAACTCAGAAAGCCCACGGGGCATGGGAAGCTTCTCCCACGTTGAACCGCAATCTTTGGATAAGATCAGACCACCTTTTGTTTTGCCCGTCCAGTTGCCACGGGGAGTTGCGGCTATGTATTCTGGTCTTTGGAGTGTGAAGTCTGCGTTTAGGCAGGTGATGTAGCGGTCTCCTTTTTCGTTTGCAAAGGAATTTTCGCACTCACTGTCATAATCTTCAAAGGCAAAGCCGCCAAGGTCGCCAATGATATCTATAATGCGATTCCTGCCATGGGGAGTGGTGTATACATTAAGGTGAACAGTTTCCTCAATGCCCTCGCAGAATGGTTTGACAAGCACATCTCCGCTTGCAAGACCTGTTATCATGAACAGACCTGTGCCTGTGTTGAACAAGGCTGTGTCGCTGTCAAAAGGTGAAAGCTTTATGTCGCTTATCCAGTGGACGCAGTTTCCGCCGCCGTTGTATCGTGGTTTCATGTATGGGATATTCCAATCGAAGCGGCTATATTCAAGCCTGTTCATTATTTTCTTCCAGCTTTCACCGCTGTCGGTACTTGTATAGATCATATCTCCGCCATTTTTTCGGCAGACAGTTGATAGCAAGAGCATTTTGCCGTTGGAACATATTCCGCTGTAGCCGCATGGGATATGGTCCTCGGGGGTGATGTCTTTGTCAAAAACAGTCACTCCATTTTCGATGCGGTATCTGTATACTTTTCCGCCTGAAAGCGAGCCTCTGTCGCAAGCATAAGCACCCATGCCACCGTAGAATACTTCTCCGCTTGAAGCAAAAGTGATGTATATATATCGGCTGTCGCTGGTGATACGCTGTGGCACGAAGCCATAATAGGAGGAGTTTTCGTATTTTACAGGGTCGGGGGCGGTGAGGGGAACGAAGCTTTTCAAGCCGTCTGTGGAGCAATACAAAGTGTGACCTCTTGTTACACCGTCAGGGGAGTTTGCTTCACCTGAACAGCCTGCGATAAAAAGTTTGCCCTCACTGTCTGTCCATATAAGCGAGATGTTTTTCTCACCAAACAGGTCTATGCTTTGCCAGCTTTCGCCCATATCATCAGAATAGATAATTCCTGCGGTCTGAGAGCCGAAATACAGCCTGCCGTTTTTGTAAATAAGTCTGTCACCTGTGGCTCTGCCAACTTCGTTTCCGTGAACGCTGCATGGCAGTGGCTTTTGTATTATATTTTCTCCATTGTCATCAGATATGCAGAGATAATTTGAGCGTTTATCTCCGCAGGTGAAAAACAGCTTATTCGGGTCGTTTTCGTCAAGGGCTATTGCAAGGGGATAGGTCTGTGCAGGGTCGTCTGCGGTAACTTTGTCTGCCAGATAGACCCATGTGTTTTTGTCAAAGTCATAGCGATAAACGCCACCGATGTCGGTGCGTATATAAAGCGTTTTGCTGTCGGTGGGGTGGAAAGTGATACCTGTCACAAAGCCGCCTCCGCCTATTTTCAGATTGCCATATTCGTATTTGATAGGTGAAAGAATTTTCATATATTTCTCCGTTACCATTCGATAGTAGAAACGTCAACAGGGTCTTTATTTATCTCGACCTTATCCACCTTGCTGTTTTTGACGGTGATAACTCTATCAGCCATTGGTGCGATTGCGGAGTTGTGGGTGATGACTATAACTGTCACACCGTCATTTCGGCAGGTATCTTGCAAAAGTCTGAGGATATTTTTACCTGTGTTGTAATCAAGAGCGCCCGTTGGTTCGTCGCAAAGAAGAAGCTTAGGATTTTTCGCCAATGCTCGTGCGATAGAAACACGCTGCTGCTCGCCGCCTGAAAGCTGGGAGGGGAAGTTGTTCATTCTGTCCTCGAGTCCCACTTTTTTCAGCACTTCTTCAGGCTGTGAAGCATGAGCGCATATCTGTGTGGCAAGCTCTACATTTTCCTTGGCAGTAAGATTATTCACAAGGTTATAGAATTGAAAAACAAAGCCTATGTCATATCTGCGGTATGTTGTGAGCTGCTTTTTATTAAAAGTGGCAATGTCCTTGCCGTCAACAAGGATCTTGCCCTCATCGCAGGTATCCATGCCGCCGAGCATATTAAGTATAGTAGTTTTTCCTGCACCGCTTGCGCCTACTATAACGGCAAATTCGCCTTTTTCTATCTCAAATGAAACACCGTCTGCGGCATTTATGGTTATCTCGCCCATTTTGTATCTTTTATAAACGTTCTCGAATTTTACAAAGCTCATAGTCTGCACCCCCATATTGTCTTTACGTTATTGTATCACAATAATATGAACATTTCAAGGGCTTTTGCTACTTGAAATGGTGGAAGTGATATGTTATAATTGTATCTGAAACAGGCGTGAGCCTCACATTTTGACAAGGAGAGATATAAATGGAATTTCAGAAGCTTATTGAAAGCAGAAGAAGCATAAGAAAATATGACGGCAGTAAAAAGGTAACAAAAGAGCAGATAGAAACTCTTATAGCTGCTGCAACAGAAGCACCATCGTGGAAAAACTCTGAAACTGCAAGGTATTACTGCGTTCTCAGTGACGAGATGACAAAGAGGGTAAGAGAGGAGTGCTTGCCTGGATTTAACAGAGAAAGGTCTGAAAATGCGGCGCTTCTTGTAACGACTTTTGTACATACAAGAGCAGGTTTTGACAAAGAGGGTGATCCTGATAATGAAGTCGGCAATGGCTGGGGTTTTTACGATCTTGGTCTGCACAATGAGATACTTCTTCTCAAAGCGGCTGAGCTTGGCTTAGGTTCGCTTGTAATGGGCATCAGGGACGGAGAAAAGCTCCGTGAGGTGCTTGAAATACCTGAAAGCGAGATCGTAGTATCGGTTATAGCCGTTGGCTATCCTGCAGAAGCCCCTGCCAGACCTAAAAGGAGAGCTGTTGAGGATATTGCAAAGTTCTTTTAATATAGGAGTTATGCAGTTTTTTAGCTTGTATTTGTGATATTGACCTTCCTGCGCTTTAGTTTGGTCGTCAGACCTTTTTTACAGCATGGGGAGGTCTTTTTGTGCGTAAAAATAAGGCGTTAGAACAAAATCTAACGCCTTACTGATATTCTTTTGAACACGAAGTCTTATCGTTGTTCGCATTACAAGACTTGTGAAGTGGCTTAAAACCTTACTTCATAGCCTCTTCAACTGCAACTGCGCAAGCAACTGTAGCACCAACCATTGGGTTGTTGCCCATGCCGATAAGACCCATCATCTCAACGTGTGCAGGAACTGAAGAAGAACCAGCAAACTGAGCGTCGCTGTGCATTCTTCCCATTGTATCTGTCATACCATAAGAAGCAGGACCAGCAGCCATGTTATCTGGGTGCAGAGTTCTACCTGTTCCTCCGCCTGAAGCTACCGAGAAGTATTTCTTGCCCTTCTCAAGTCTTTCCTTCTTGTATGTACCTGCAACTGGGTGCTGGAATCTTGTTGGGTTTGTTGAGTTACCTGTGATAGAAACGTCTACGTTCTCTTTCCACATGATAGCAACGCCCTCGGTAACATCGTTAGCACCGTAGCAGTTTACCTTAGCTCTCAGACCATCAGAGTATGCCTTGCGGAATACTTCCTTAACTTCGCCTGTGTAGTAATCCATTTCTGTTTCAACATATGTGAAGCCGTTGATTCTAGCGATGATCTGTGCAGCGTCCTTGCCAAGACCGTTAAGAATAACTCTCAGAGGCTTTGTTCTAACCTTGTTAGCCTTCTCAGCGATACCGATAGCACCCTCAGCGGCAGCGAATGATTCGTGGCCTGCGAGAAATGCGAAGCACTCTGTGTCCTCTTCAAGAAGCATCTTGCCGAGGTTTCCGTGACCAAGACCAACCTTTCTCTGGTCAGCTACAGAGCCAGGGATACAGAAAGCCTGAAGTCCCTCGCCGATAGCAGCAGCAGCGTCAGCAGCTCTTGTGCAGCCCTTCTTGATAGCGATAGCGCAGCCTACTGTGTAAGCCCACTTAGCGTTCTCAAAGCAGATAGGCTGAATGCCCTCAACGAGCTTATAAATGTCAAGACCCTTAGCCTTGCATACGTCAGCACACTCTTCGATAGTGTTGATACCGTACTGATTGATAACAGCAAGGATCTGCTTTTCTCTTCTCTCATATGATTCAAATAAAGCCATTGTAACAAATCCTCCTTATTCTTTTCTTGGGTCAACGATCTTAACAGCGTCAGATACTCTGCCGTACTGACCCTGTGCTTTCTCAAAAGCAGTGTTAGCATCGTCGCCAGCCTTGATGAAGTCCATCATCTTGCCGAAGTTTACAAACTTGTAGCCGATGATCTCGTCATCTTCGTTAAGTGCAAGACCTGTAACATAGCCGTCTGTCATTTCAAGGTATCTAGGACCCTTTGCAAGTGTGCCATACATAGTACCTACCTGTGAACGAAGTCCCTTACCAAGGTCCTCAAGACCAGCGCCTACTACAAGACCGCCCTCAGAGAATGCACTCTGTGAACGACCGTAAACGATCTGGAGGAAAAGCTCTCTCATAGCTGTATTGATAGCGTCGCAAACGAGGTCTGTGTTAAGAGCCTCGAGAACTGTTCTGCCCGGAAGGATCTCTGATGCCATAGCAGCAGAATGTGTCATACCTGAGCAGCCGATAGTTTCAACGAGACATTCCTGGATAACGCCCTCTTTTACGTTAAGTGTCAGCTTGCAGCAGCCCTGCTGTGGAGCACACCAGCCGATACCGTGTGTAAAGCCTGAGATATCCTTGATTTCCTTAGCTTTTACCCACTTTGCTTCTTCTGGAATTGGAGCTGCACCGTGAGCAACGCCCTGAGCGATAGGGCACATTGTTTCAACTTCGTGAGAATAAACCATTATTTACATAACTCCTCTCAAATGATTTTGGTGTAAATGTTGTATATTACATACACTCATATTATAACGCATATTTCGCCATTTTGCAATAGTATTTTATGATTTTTAATATTTTTTTCTCATTCTGTGGTAATTATAACGCTGCTGAGAGGTGCGAGTCTGAGGGGCAGTCTATAGTTTGTGGTATAAAGACCGCTGTTTATGCAGTTTGATCCACTATAAATATCACGGTCAGAGTTGAGAAGCTCTTTGTAGGCTCCGTTTTGCTCGACCTTCAGGCTATAGTTCTGATAGCTTCCGGAAAAATTGAACACCATATAAAGCGTCTTGCCGGAATGGTCGCTCCTGCGGTAGGCATAAATGCACTGATTTTTGTTGTCTGCGTCTATCCAGCGGAAGGATGTGGAATTATAGTCGGACTTATACAGTGCAGGCTGTTCAAGATAAAGCTTGTGGAGTGCTTTCACATACTCGTGTAATGAATCGTGTATAGGATATGTGAGCAAATTCCAGCCAAGCTCTTTTTCATCACGCCATTCAAGATATTCGCCAAGCTCGTTGCCCATGAAGTTGAGCTTCTTGCCAGGGTGAGTGAACTGGAAAGTATACAGTGCTCTTATGGTAGCAAACTGCTCCTGCTGACTGCCGAACACCTTATCCACCATGGTTTTCTTGCCGTGAACTACCTCGTCATGGGAATAAGGAAGAATGAAAAGGTCATTATAGAAATAACTCATGGAGAAGGTCATTTTATTGTGATGATTTCTGCGTTCAAAAGGCGGAGTCTTTATATAATTGATGGTATCGTTCATGAAGCCCAGATCCCATTTATAGTCAAAACCAAGACCGCCGAACTCAACAGGGGCAGTTACCTTTGTGTAGTTTGTGGAATCTTCTGCGAAAAGCATAACGTCAGGGTGCATTTTCTGAATGGTGTAATTAGTGTTCTTCAAGAACCATATACCGCTGTCGTTCACAGCGTCATCAGTGTGGCCGTGACGATAGATAAGGTTTGCAACTGCGTCATATCTCAATCCGTCAACATGATATTTTTCTATCCAGAAATTAACTGAGGATTTTACAAAGCTGAGCACATGAGGCTTTGTGTAGTCAAACAGGGCAGTACCCCACTCGGAGTATCTGTCATACTCATTGTCGCTTTCAAAGAGGAAGCTTCCGTCATATATGTGCAGGGCATAGAAATCACGGACAAAATGTACGGGTACAAAGTCCAGAATAATGCCGATATTTTCCGCATGACAAGCGTCTATGAACTTCATAAGCCCTCTGGGGTCGCCGTAACGGCTGGTTGCGGAGAAATATCCCGACACCTGATAGCCCCATGAGCCGTCATAAGGATATTCCGTCAGTGGCAGAAGCTCAATATGGGTATAGCCCATTTCCTTTACATAAGGTATGAGCAGGTCTATCATTTCTTCATAGGTGTAAAAGCGGTCGGTTTCTTCTTTTCCCTCTTTTATTCGCCACGAGCCGAAATGTACCTCATATATGTTCATAGGCTTTTCATAGCATTTGTCGCGCTTTGAGAGCCATTTTTGGTCATTCCAGCTATAGCTGTTGATATCATACACCACAGACGCATTTTTCGGTCTTACCTCGCTGTACACCGCAAAAGGGTCTGAGCGGTAGTGCTTTTCAAGAGTAGGCGTTGTGATAACATACTGATAAATGTCACCCTCTTTTGCAGGGCGTTCAACGCTCCATACCCCTTGCTCGTCACATTCCATAGGGATAATATCTCCGTTCAGGCAAAGTTCTACCTTCCTTGCGTGAGGCGCATAGGTGGAAAATCTTATGCCGTTCTCTGTTTTTACTGCCCCAAGAGCTTCATACGCCCTACAACTTTGACCATTTATAAATTCTGTGATGATATTGTTTTTCATTCCGTTTCCCCCTGTGAAAAATATGATAATTATAAAATATTTATAAAAAGTTATTGAAATTTCATAAAATTATGATATAATAAAATTCAGTGCGAATTGTCTGTTTTTTTGACATTGATTCAGCTTAGTCTGATTTTTCTTCAAAAAAGACCTTTTGTCGTTATGAATTTGAAAGGAATGTAGTTAAATGTCAAGCTCTGCAATAACCAAAAGTGCTTTGTGTGATTCACTGAAAAAACTCTGCGAGCAAAAACCCTTTGATAAAATATCAATATCCGATATAACAGGCGAGTGCGGTCTTAACCGCCAGTCTTTTTATTACCATTTTCAGGATAAATATGAGCTTTTGAGCTATATCTATCTTCACGAGCTTTTCGCTGACATCACCAAAGGCGTAAACTACGACAACTGGTATGAGCGTCTTGAAGGATTTCTCGTAAATATGCTCAAAGACAAGCGCTTTTACTCAAACACGCTAAAAAGCAACGAAAAGATATTTGAGCATTATCTTTTCAGAAGTATGCACAAGCTGTTCATCAGATTTTTCTATCACGCTGTTGCTATAACTAGAAAGCGTTCCGATAAGGCAAAGTTCTTTGCCGATTTTTATTCTCATGGCTATTGCGGAATTATAATAGATTGGGCAACGGGCGGAATGAGAGAAACTCCACATGATGTAATGCTGAAAATGCGTGAGCTTGCATACGAAAACGTTACCATTGGTGAGGGATTCAGACAGAACCTTTGACAAAAGTCACACAATCACTCTGTTATTTTATCATATTTTATGTAATAAGTGAATAGACAAACCCAAACATACGACAAAAAAAGCGACAGATTCAGATTTCTGTCGCTTTTATTTTTTTACTTTGAAGCTTTTGATTTTCTTCTGTCAATAATAACGCATATTATGAATATCAGCAAGCCTGCCGCTGAAAGTGCTATGCCCTTGTGGAGCAACGGCGCAGTAAAGGTTATCTTTATGCTGTGGCTGCCTTTTGGTATCTTGAAGCCAAGGAATGCAGTGTCGGTCTTTTCACACTGCACCTCTTTGCCGTCGATCTCAGCGGTGAAGCCGTCGGTATACGGAATGGAAATGGTGAAATAGCCGTCATTTTTAACGTCTATAGTGCCGTTTATCACATCTCCGTGAGAGGTCTTCTTGTCTATCATGAACGGGTCAACGTCACGCACAAGGCTGTCTTTGTCGATGACATAACAGCGAACGTTGGTTATCTCATACTTGCCGTCAGAGAATTCCACCTTAACGTTGTCTGCACTATAGTCCTGACCTGTGGTTATGACATATTCAAAACGTCTGTTATTATTGTAATACTTCCAATCAGGTGCAGTGAGCTTGTTTTTATTGCCGTTTATGGACACCCAAGCGTCCTTTCTGCCACCCTTTATATCGTTGTTCACATTGAAAGATACAAACATTATCTCATTGTTCGTGAGCGTTTCGGGAAGCGTTATCTCCTGAGTGAAAGGCTTTTTAGCGTCAATGGTGTATTTTCCCCATTCACGCTTTATCTGGTCGCACTCTGTAAAGTTGATGGAGCGTACTTTTTTGATATCAGATGAAAATGACTTTTCCGTCTTATCCTCAACTATTATATTATTGAAAAGAGCTTCCACTGAGTAAGGATAATTCAGGGAATTATATTCTTTTCTGCCGATAAGAGCATTGGTAGCATATCCGAAAGGCAGAACGTCATTGTTTTCATAAAGTGAAAGGCTTCCGCTCTCTTTTATCTTCTTGTAGCCTGACACTGCCTTTACTGGGTCGTCAGTGATAAGATATCTGTTTGAAAAATACATATCAGCAATAAGGCTTCGTGTCTGAGTGGTCAGGGAAGTGTTGCGGTATGAATTTTCGTTGTATATCTCGCTGTAATAAAATTTGTTGTAATCTTTATTGTGCAGTGATGAATATATTGACATGGTGTAATAATCTGCATTATATATCATGTTCACTGTGTTCACTTCGTCAACGCAGTTTGAAGTTCTCGATATCTCCTCTTGCGAGCCGACATAATCTGCAAGCGTATTCATATCACTGCTGTTATCATATTCAAGCTCACTTAAAGGCACAAGCTTGTCTGCAAAGTTTGCATATACTGTGGATACCACGAGGCAAAGGGACATTCCTATATTAAGTATGAACTCTTTTTTGCAACGTCTGTATACAAACAGGCTCGACATAAGCACCAAAAAGTCAAGGATAATATAAAACTCTATTTTTTTGGTGGTCTTGAACCAGAAAACTCCTGCCAATGCAACTAAAAGGGTTATCACTGCAAGTGGTTTAAGCTTTAGCTTTCCTCTTATTATATCAAAATAGGTGTGTCCGAAAAGGAGCATACCAAGAGGAAGGAAAGGTATAAGAACTTTCGGGTCAACATATAGTGTGCCGTTTAACATATAGACTATTATAGGGCAGGTGGCTATTACCATCATAACGATCCCGAGAAATCTTCTATAGCGTTGTTTTGAGAACACCGCAGAGATAATGCTCAGAACTGTGAAAAGGCAAAGACCCATTGAGTAGTGATAATAGAGCAGAAATTTCAAGTTTACCCCAGGTATGAACGACTTGAGGTCAACATGGCTGTTGCCTGCCTCTCTGCCTGAGAGCATACAGTGCAGTGTCGGCAGGATAAGCACGCACGCCATTATCACTGCTAGGATAAGCCTGAAAGCGAATGCTGTTCCGTCTTTGCAGAACTTCTTGAAAGTTGGCTTTTCATTTATTTTCAGCCAGCGGTAAACGCCATACACTGCCATTGCCGCAAGACCCGACACTGCAAAGAAATAGCTTGTCATGAGCATCAAAAATGCCCAAAGCGTCACCATGTATTTTCTCTTGCCCTCAAAATAATCCTCGATAGCCATAAAACCTAAAAGCAGGAACGGCATATAATTCACGAACATTATGTGCCTGTGACTGTGGAAGATAAGGGGCGCTGAAAAGAGAAACACAAAGCTCAGTGCAAACGCTGTGTTGTCTGTGAATTTCTGCCGCATCCATATATAGAATATCCACAGGCTTGCTATAATGCCTATTATGGATACTATCTGTATATAGGTGGACATTTTCACAAAGGGCAGAAGATAAGAAAAAAGTATTATAGGAGAATAAAGACCATAATATGACAGATTATAGATGTTCTCACCACAACCTATGTTTGGAGCAAAGGAGGGAAAAAAGTCCCCTGTTTTGTAAAAGAGCTTTCTGAAATAATCAGGGATAGCATAGTGCTGTCCGCCCCAGTCAAGCTCAGAGCCATAGGCGTATTTAAACCTTGTGAGCGCAAGGACAAACAGAAGATATATCCCTGTAAGCACACAAAGATGTATTATATTTTTCTTACTGAGCTTCATTCACAGCCACTCCCAGCGCAGTTGCAGTTTGTTTTTTCATTTCAGGGTGTTCGCTGTAGCGTTTATACAGCGTCCAATCCTCATAATAAGCCATATGCCACAGCTTGTCTACAGTTTTCTCCTGAGAGGTATACATATCCGCAAGCTTTTTCTTGAACTCGTATCTCTCTTTTGATATCTTTGGCAAAGTGTTGCCCACCACTTTCAGACGGCTTGCCTTATAGTATTTGCCAAAGCAGTAAAGGTCGCACTGGATATCGTTCTTATCGTATATCTCAGTGACGTAATTATGCACGTTTACATGGTGGATATGACCATATTCGCCTTTTTGATTATGCACAGCTATAAGCTTCCAATCCTTGCAGGTCATTATCTTTTCAAGGTCAGATTCGATACCGTCCTTAACAAGCGCCCAATCATCACGCTTACCCCTGACTTTATCAGGATATTCAAGCATTATACACTCGTTGCCCGAGGCAGTCACCACGTCTTTGAACTCCTGAGAACGCACCTTATTTCTTCCGTTTGTTACACACACAACAAGATAGCCTTTATCATAAAGATGTCCTCCGCCCCAAAGCACTTCGTCATCAGGGTGAGCCACTATCATAAGCTTATCAGCCTTTGATGACGACGCAAGCTGTAACTGTATGGCGGATATAGGCGTAACGTCATAAGCCTGATTGATCGTATCTCTTATATGCCTTTTGTAGCCTAAAAACCACAGTGTGCCTATAAAAATGACTATTGCCAGAATTATTGCTGTTTCCTTTATATGTCGTCTTGTAAATCTGAGCATAAAAATGCCCGCACCCTTGCAGGATCCCTTCTGCGAGATACGGGCGTTCACCTCTTTCTTTATTACTTGTTGTTCACATAGTCTATAAATCTTTCAAATGCAGCTTTTCCGTCTTTGTTTCTCTTATAAACGCCTGCATGTTCAAGCACCTTTGCGAACACGATGCCTATTTCTTTCTGCAAGACCTCGTGAACGTTCTCGGCTGTTATATTGTTTTTCTTTGATATTTTCTCAGCCCAATCAGCGTGCTTTTCGATCATCTCGTCACGGCGTACACCCTCTATGCCCTCTGTGACCAGAACCTGAGCAAGCTTCTCCATTTCGCCTTTAAGTCTTGACGGAAGCACTGCAAGACCCATTACTTCGATAAGACCGATATTCTCTTTCTTTATGTGATGAAGCTCCTGATGCGGGTGATAAACGCCAAGAGGATATTCCTCAGTTGTGATGTTGTTTCTAAGCACAAGGTCAAGCTCATATCTGCCGTTTCTCATTCTTGCGATAGGGGTGATAGTGTTGTGCGGCTCGCCTTCAGTTTCAGCGTAAATGAACGCTTCTTCGTCGGTGTAGCCTCTCCAAGCTTTGAGTATCTTGTCAGCAAGGTCAACGAGAGCGTTTTTGTCCTCGCTGTTTATTCTGATAACGGACATAGGCCATTTAACGATACCTGCGTCAACGTTCTCAAAGCCCTTGAAAACTATCTTTTCTTCAACAGGGGCTTTTGCCATTGCAAAAGTATAATGACCGCCCTGAAAATGCTCGTGCGAAAGGATAGATCCGCCAACGATAGGCAGGTCAGCGTTTGAACCTATGAAATAGTGCGGAAACTGTCTAACAAAGTCAAAAAGCTTCTCAAATGCCGAACGGTCTATTACCATAGGAGTATGCTTCTTATTGAAAAGGATACAATGCTCGTTGTAATAAACATATGGGGAATACTGAAGTCCCCAGTCTGTGCCGTTTATTTTAAGGGACATAACACGGTGGTTCTGTCTTGCAGGGGAGTTCACTCGTCCTGCATATCCCACGTTCTCATAGCACAGCAGGCACTTAGGATATCCCGACTGCTTTGCAAGCTTTGCCGCCGCAATGGCTTTCGGGTCTTTTTCAGGCTTGGAAAGATTGATAGTTATATCAAGGTCGCCGTACTCTGTTGGAGCTATCCAGCGCATATCCTTCTTTACTCTGTATCTTCTTATGTAGTCCGTGTCCTGCGAAAGCTTGTAGAAATAGTCAGTTGCGACCTTTGCAGACTGGTGGTTGTAAAGTCCCCAGAACTTTGTGTCTACCTCTGACGGTCTTGGAGTAAGAAGCCCCATGAGCTTTGTGTCAAAAAGATCTCTGTATACAACTGAATCTTCTGTAAGGCCATTTTCCACAGCGTAATCGAGAAGCTCTTTGAGAGTGCTTTCAAGATCAACGTCAGAAAACTCCTCCGCAGGTTCGTCATATTCCTCAAGGTCAAGGGCTTCAAGAAGCCTGTTTGTAGTATAAACTCTGTCGCTTTCCTCAATAAGTCCGCTTTCCAGACCATATGTTACAAGTTTTTTTATGCTTTCAAATATCATGTTACAGATCCCCTTTTGTACAAAAGTATGAGGGGTAACCCCCTCAGCCAGCATCTATTATTATAGACCATTGCTTATTCTTTGTCAACCGACAGAAAGGCTAATTAAGATACTTTTAAGCATTTGAAAAGTGTAATAAGAATATTTTAAGATTATTTTGTATGGGCTACCTTTTGTCACTTGTCGGTCTTAACGCACTACTTGAATCAAATGTCAATAGCAGGAAGCGAAACGTCAGGGTATGATGTCCCCTACATCTAATGCCAGCAAAAACAAGATGCAACGATTTAACATTGAATATTAACAAATTGTTAAATCAATGGTCGTCCTATTGACAAAAGCGGGAAGTATGGGTATAATAAAAACAATATGACAAAGGCGTTGACAGGAACAAAAGCAAAGTTCTGACATTACAGAGAGCCGTCGGTGGGTGCAAGACGGTATGCGGAATTTGTGATAACTCGTCCTCGAGCTTGAACGGTGAAATCTTATTAGCCGCTCACGGGTTCTCCCGTTATAGAGATACGCATTGATAGATGCGGCTGAGATATGCGGTGTGAACCGTATATGAATGAGAGTGGTAACACGGCAAAGCTCGTCTCTCCTTATTGGTAGGAGCGGCGATTTTTTTATGCCCTTTTCCACATCACTATCAAAATAACTATCGGCTTTATTTATAAGGAGGAACTGACATGAAAAACGTAGAAAAGTATGAGAGAGGCTATTATATGCCTCCTGTAAAGTGCATGAAGTGGGCTGAAAAAGAGTATGTTGACCATGCTCCAGCATGGTGTTCTGTTGACCTGAGAGACGGAAATCAGGCTCTTATCATTCCTATGAGCCTTGAAGAAAAGCTGGAGTTTTTCACAAAACTCGTTGAGATTGGCTTCAAGGAGATAGAGATAGGTTTCCCTGCCGCCTCTGAAACAGAATATGAGTTCTGCCGCACACTTATTGAGAAGAACATGATACCTGATGATGTTACTATTCAGGTACTTACACAGTCAAGAGAGCATATCATAAAGAAAACGTTTGAAGCTATCGACGGCGCAAAGAACGCTGTTGTTCATCTTTATAACTCAACATCTGTTGCACAGAGAGAGCAGGTTTTCCGAAAGTCTAAGGAAGAGATAATCAAGATAGCTACAGACGGTGCAAAGCTCTGTAACGAGTATAAGAAGCACGCAAAGGGCAATATCGTGTTCGAGTATTCTCCTGAGAGCTTCACAGGCACAGAGCCTGAGTTTGCAAGAGATATCTGCAACGCTGTTATCGACATCTGGCAGCCTACACCTGATAACAAGGTCATCATCAACCTGCCTGTAACAGTTGAAATGTCAATGCCTCATGTTTATGCTCAGCAGGTAGAGTATATGTGCGACACTCTTCACAACAGAGAGAACGTTATTATTTCACTTCACCCACACAATGACAGAGGTTGTGCAGTGGCAGACTGCGAAATGGGTCTGCTTGCAGGTGCTGACAGAATAGAGGGTACTTGTTTCGGCAATGGTGAGAGAACAGGCAATGCCGATATCGTTACTATCGCACTTAATATGTACACTCACGGAGTTGACCCTAAGCTGGACTTCTCAGATATGCCTGCACTGGTAGAGCTTTACGAGAGAGTTACAAGAATGAAGGTTTATGACAGAAGCCCATATTCAGGCGCACTTGTATTCGCTGCATTCTCAGGCTCACATCAGGACGCTATCGCAAAGGGCATGAACTGGAGAAAAGAAAAGAGCTGTGACAAGTGGACAGTTCCTTATCTTCCTATCGATCCGCATGACGTTGGCAGAGAGTATGACGGTGACGTTATCAGAATAAACTCGCAGTCAGGCAAGGGCGGAATAGGCTTTATCCTCCAAAATCAGTTCGGCTATGATCTTCCAAAGAAGATGAGAGAGGACTTTGGCTATAAGGTAAAGGCTGTTTCAGACCACAAGCACAAGGAGCTTATGCCTGATGAGGTATACAAGATATTCAAGGACGAGTACCTCAACAAGTGCGCACCTGTTGACATTCCTGAAGCACACTATGTTCAGAAGCAGAACGGCACTATCTGCGCCGCTATCACAGCTTCCGTAAACGGCGTAACAGACGATTACACAGCAGAGGGCAACGGACGTCTTGACGCTGTGGCAAATGCTATCAAGCAGGCTTTGAACTTTGATTTTACCGTGGAAACATACACAGAACACGCTCTTGAAAGAAAGTCAACATCTGAGGCTGTTTCGTATGTTGGAATTTCCTGCGGTGATAAGATGTATTGGGGCGTCGGCAGACACTCAGATATCATCGTATCTTCTATCAAGGGTCTTGTTTCAGCTATCAACAACGCTTTTGCAGATAAGAAGTAATGAATAAAAATTTAAGGGACAGGCGAAAGTCTGTCCCTTTTTTTGTACAAAAAAATGCAGCCATATAGAATATGACCGCATTGTATATTATTTCTTTTTTCTTCTGAAAAGCCTTTTGAGCCAGCCTAAAAAGCCCTTTTTCTCCTTTTCAGGCTCGACAGCCTTTGAATCATTAACAGGAGCAGGCTTTGGTGCATTGGCGTATGCTTCGGCGTAAAATCTGCTTTGTGCGTCAATGGCGATATCTCCACGCTCTGCACGGACATATTTTCCGTCAGGCTGCATTATCCTTGCTTTTACGTTGTCCTGCATCTGGGTGTCAAAAATATCGAGGACACGTTTTTTTACTTCTTCACTGAGGATAGGTGCGGCGACCTCAACTCGCCTTGTGGTGTTTCTTGTCATATAGTCTGCGCTGGATATGTATACCTTTTTGCGAACACCTGTGCCGAAAATATATATCCTTGCGTGTTCAAGATATCTGCCTACTATTGAGCGTATCTGCACATTGTCAGTAACTCCCTCCACGCCTGCCACAAGGCAGGATATACCTCTTATAACAAGCTCTACCTTAACGCCTGCCTGAGAACATTCTATTATCTTGTCCATAAGCACCTTATCAGTAAGAGAATTGAGCTTTGCGGCAACATATCCCTCACCGCCTGCTCTTGCAATGCTTATCTCATTATCCATAAGCTCCACTACCTTGTTTTGCAGACAGTGTGGAGCGACCATAAGTGCCTTTGAGCTTTCCACAAGCTCGCCCATTGACAGCGTTCTGAACACCTCGCAAGCATCCTGAGCAATGTCATTGTTTGATGTCATAAGGCAAAGGTCTGTGTAAAGCCCTGCGGTCTTTTCGTTGTAGTTTCCTGTACCCACCTGAACAGTGTACTTTACGCTGTCGCCAACTTTTCTTGTAATAAGACAAAGCTTTGAATGGACTTTAAGTCCCTGCGGACCATACATTACATGACAGCCTGACTCCTCGAGAAGCTTTGACCACCCTATATTGTTTTCCTCATCAAAACGTGCCCTCAGTTCCACAAGCACAAGCACGTCTTTACCATTTTCTGCGGCGTTGCACAAGGCTTTTATAACCTTTGAATTTTTCGCCACACGATACAAAGTCATCTTGATAGATGTAACGCTATCGTCCTTTGCCGCCTCGTCAAGAAGCCTGATAAAAGGCTTTATGGACTCATAAGGATAGTGCAGAAAAAGATCCTTTTCGTCTATCTGCTCTATCATTGATCTTGACGGGTCTATCATCGCAGAGGGCTGCGGCTCCTGCTTCGGGAAAAAAAGCTCTTTTCTGTCTGCCGCCTTGTCAAACACAGCGAACACATAGGACATATCAAGGGGAGTTTTCTCCACAAAGACTTGCTTTTCTGAAAGCTCCAACCTTGAAAGCAGTTCGTTTAGCACAGTGTCGGATATTTGCTTTGAAAGCTGCAATCTAACAGGACAAAGACGTTTACGCTTGTTGATAAGCTCAGACATATTTTGTCTGAAATCAAGTTCCGAGTCAAAGCCCTCGTCAACGTCGATATCGGCGTTTCGTGTCACTCTCATAAGAGCCTTTTCTTCTATTTTATAGCCCTCAAATGCCTTGTCAGCATAATGGAGAATAAGCTCCTCTACAAGGATATAGCTTATGCACCCCTCGTCATCAGGAAGAAAGATCACACGCTGGAATTTCTCGTTACAGCTAACTATACCCACTGTGACGGCAGATTTTGAAGCGAGTTTTGCGACCGCATAAATACTTTGATTTGCAAGAAACGGGAAAGGGTGTCTTTTATCGATAATAAAGGCGTTAAGAAACGGCTTGACCTCATAGGCATAATAAGCTTCAAGAAATTTCTTATCCTGCTCAGTGAGAGCCTTTATGTTTTTATGTACTATATTTTTAAGCTCCAGTTCCTCGCAGATAGCTTTGTATGTCTTATCTTTTATTGGTATAAGCTCATGAACACGCTCAAATATTGCAGAAAGCTGTTCAGATGGACGCATTTTGGACTTGTTGTCTTTATGATCGTCGTCCACAAGCGAGGAATCATAAAGTGAACCCACACGCACTCTAAAAAACTCGTCAAGATTGCTTGCAAATATCGACTGAAAAAGCAATCTTTCAAGAAGCGGTGTAGCACTGTCCTGAGCTTCTTCAAGAACTCTCTCATTAAATTTAAGCCATGATAACTCTCTGTTATCGTAGACCTTGTTATTCATATTCTTATTTCTCCTAACTCCTATCGTAAGAAAGGCATCTTATATCATACTGTATTATTATACCGCCAAACGAATATGATGTCAATGCAGGTGCCGTAAAAAGCTTGTAAAATCGCCATAAAACAAAAAAACTCCCGCCCGAAGGCAGGAGCAGGTCGTCTTAAAGATCAGATCCCGATATATTCCTTAGCGGTCTGGCATATATTTGCACAGTTATTCGCAAGGACGCTGTTGTCTTGTGGCAGATTTGGCAACATGATAAGCCAAAAAAGAATGAACACCATTATAAGCATAAGCGTAGCACCAGTCACAAGTATCAAAGCGGCTGAACGCTTTGATTTCAGTGTTGTATGTACGTCGCTGCACACTTTCTCGGCGGGCTGTGCATTTTCTTTTTCCTCGTTAGGAATACGTTTTTCTTGCTCTTTTTTACACTCAGTACACAACATATACTTTAAACCTCCATAATCTATTTTTACTTCATTAACTATTATACCACATTCTTACCGTCTTGTGTTAAGCTGGCAGCTATAATTTACAGAAATTTCGACTGAACTTTTTGTAAATTGGTAAAATTCTAAAACTTGCCATGCGCATATAATCTATCTTCATCAACAAAACCCCTAAAAGAATAACTTAACAAAATCAAATATTGATATATTTCTGCTATTGACAAATGAGAAGCGTATGTTATAATTACTGTGTGTGGAAAAATCAATGAAAATACGTTGTAATTAGCTTTATGTGGAGGAAGTAAAAATGGTAGACAATGTACGTCGTGAATGTATCATGTCAATGTATGAGATATACCCTCTCAGCAGAAAATTGGTATTTGATACGTTTGATAAGAAAAAGTATGATATAACAAGAACTCAGCAGATAATAATGCTGTCACTATGTATTGAGGGAACGCTCACAATGTCACAGCTTGCAAGCAAGATAAACACTTCTAATGAGCAGGCAACAAGGGCTGTGGCACAGCTTGTTGACAAGGGCTTTGTTATCAGAATGCAAAACCCCGATAATCGCAGAGTTATCAACATCAGGCTCACTGACGAAGCTATGCGCTTTATGGAAAAGATGAAAAACGAGATACTTGATGATATACTTGGTAAATTTTCCAGCGTTTCAGATAGTGATATGAAAAAAATGAAAGACGCACTTGTATTTATAAATAGTATACTTAAAAAGGTGCTTAAATAGGAGGCTGTTATGACAAAGGCGAAGAAAATAGTCAGCCGTTGCGAAAGCTGTGTGAATTACGTTTTTGATGAGGATTGTGAATGTTACTGCTGCATGGTCGATCTTGACGAGGACGAAGCATACAGATCAATGAGCGACAGCGAATATAGCTGTCCTTATTACAGGCTTGATGATGAATATGCTGTTGTAAGAAAGCAAAATTGATGATAGATCGGTGAATACATGAAATTTGCCGATTTTTTCTTGGTTTGTTGAACGTGTAAAGTTTGAAAGCTTGTCGATGTAGCTATGTAAAGCTTATTTGCTTTGCAGTGAACATCTGTCGTTAAATAAGGACCGATCTGGGACTAAATTAATAATTGGCGAATGATAGAAAGTTATTTATCAAAGTTTACAAAATATTAATAAATACAGTATTAGTATACAATGTTAAAATATTGACTATGCAGGCTGCTATAATCAAAATAGGAAAGATTTTTTTTGGGAAAGTTGCAATAAGCGTAAAAACGCAGGTTTTATATTGTTTCATGTTCAAGGCTAATAAATATGCCGTTTTATCATCTGCCGGCACTGTGAAAATGATAAATCAATATTGTGCGAACTATCAGTATATTTATATGCAATAAAATACAAATATGATATATTGTGGGATTGGCAAATGGAAAATCAAGTGATATAATACTTATGATTATATAGGCATATTGCGTCGGAGGTGAGGCTTTTGAAGGATAAGGCGCTTGAAAAATTGTCAAAAAATGAGCTGCTCGAGTTAATGCTTTATCTGCGAAAAGAATATGATAAGCTTAACGCAGAGAATGAAAAGCTTCTTCAAAAGCTCGAAGATAAAAAAAGTATCACTGACCGACTTGACAGGCTGGAGCGGCAGGTAGCTTCACTGACAGGTCACAAGCTGATTGTTGAGCAGCCGGTAGTGGAGGAAGATCATGGCGGCAGATAGCAAGAACGAGGTGTTAAAAAAACCTGAGCTTCCTGATGTCCAGACACTTGAGCGGGTGGTCAAAAAGCATCATGAAAGGCGGGAATATCTGAGGATACTCCGCAGCACCGTGGCGTCGCTTCTTGTTGTGGCAGCGGCAGCAGTGATCATATCAATGTTATTTTTGCCTGTTTTGAGAGTAACGGGTACAAGTATGACGCCGACTTTGCATGACGACGAGCTGGTGGTGTGCAGAAAACGTGGAAGCTTTCAGAAGGGCGATATAGTTGCGTTTTATTACAATAATAAGATACTGTTGAAACGTGTTATCGCTACAGCAGGAGATGTGGTGGATATCAAGGAGGACGGTACTGTTATCGTCAACGGAAAAACCTTGAATGAGCCGTATGTTGACGGCAAAGCTCTGGGAGAATGTGATATCGAGCTGCCTTATCAGGTGCCTGACGAGAGAATATTCGTTATGGGCGACCACAGATCTACGTCTGTTGACAGCCGTACAAAGAGGATAGGCTGTATTGCTGAGGAAGCAGTGCTTGGAAAGGTCTCACTGAGGATATATCCTTTTAAAAGGATAGGCACAGTGGACTAGCGTTTATTATAAATAGTGTATAATTTCGGAGGGAGTGATCCGTTTTGCAGAATTTTAACGGTAAAGTTCGGCAATATCTAAAAGAAAATGAAAGGAAAAAACGCAGCCGCTTGTTCGGCGTGGTGCTGTCTGTTGTTATGACAGTGTCAGTGCTGGCAAGTCTTGTTATGCCTGCAATAAGTGCCACTGAGGGTACTTCCGTGGCAGGTGGAGATGTTTCCTATAACGGCGGAAGCTATTCTTATAAGGATGCGAATAGCGTCACGATAAAATCCTATGATGCGGTCGGTTCAGGAAAAGACCAATCTAAAAAGATCGAATTCAATGTGGAATTTGATTTTGATAAGGGCGAAATGACCAATAGGTATATTTATTTCCCTATCGACGATAATGTTAGCCTGCCCGAGGGCGGTATACCGTCAGACGGAACCTGGGGCGATGTCGAGGATACTCACTTCGATGAAGGACATGGAATTTCAGGTAAGTACAGAGTCGACGAGATAGATGGAAAGAAGTATCTTTTTATTGAGTTTGACGAGCGATATAAACAGAAAAATGAGAAGGACGCTATAAGCGGTAAGGCAAGCTTTGAGGGTAATGTAAAGCGTAAGGATACAGATACAGGCGATAAGACCACTGTTGAGATAGGCGGTCAGACGGTTGAAATAGGCGGTTTCACTCCGCTCACTATGTCTGCCGTAAAGGACGCAAGCGAAACTGCAGACGGAGTTAAGTGGACTATCACAGTGGACAATCCTGCAAAGAAGCCTCTTGACAGGATCGAGGACGAGCTTTTTAAGGATGCTGTTGACGGAAGCTTCACTGTTTCACCTGAGGGTGCAGGAAGCTATGACGCATCAAGCGGAAAGTTTGTTTTCAGCGATGGATTCAGCGAAGAAAATGTTACCATAAGCTACACTACCCCATATCCTACAAGCGATCCGAATTTCGTTATGTCAGGTAAGGTGGAAAACAAATCCACTACATATGACAAAGACGGAAATGGAGTAAAAGCAGATAAAACTATTTATTCCGAATCAAAGAAGGATAAGATCTCAAAAACTGGCAAGAATGTTGACTACGACAATAATGAAGTCACATGGGAAATAGTTGTAAGCAACCCTAGCGGTGCAGACCTCAAGGGCTATCACCTTTATGATGAAGCATTTCCTGATGCAAAGCCGGGAAGCTTTACACTCAAAGCTGACGATGGCTCAGATGTAAAGTACACACTTGACGGAAACACGCTTACGTTTGACGATAAAATAACAGCGTCCCAAATCACCATTGAGTATGTGACAGCTATCGATCCTGACAAGGCGGAAACTACAAATACAGTTAAAATGCAAAGACCTGATAAAAGCAATCCATGGTCTGATATCACATCAAGTGAAACTGTTTATAATAAGTATCAGATATCAAAAAGTGGCTGGATAGATAATAACACATTAGGTATAATCAAATGGGAAGTAACTGTTAAATGTAATGACAAAAATTCCACCCTTAAAGGTAAGACAATAACTGACAATATGCTTAAAGCAGGACAGAAGGTCAGCATTAAAATAGGAAACGATACTATTGATGCAACGGTTGCAAGTGACGGTGAGCTTGTTTTGCCTGACAGCATAGGCGACAATAACGAGGTAGTTATTTCTTATGAAACAAAGGTCGCTGATTATGATCTTGGCGACCCTGACAGTAGTGGATATTATTCAGTGAAAAATACTGCAGGTATTGACGGCTTCCATTCTGACAAGACAGTTTATTATAAGCCTGTAAACGAGAAGTCAAAAACAGTTCTTGACATTTCTCAGAACGGGAGCAAGGTTACATATAAGTGGCAGGTGAAGGTCAAGCAGACAAACGGTTCCTTTAGGGGAAAGACTATAAGCGATGTAATGAACGCTGCGTCAAATGACGGCAAGTCAATAAAGAGCGTTCTTGACCCTGATTCCATTATTATGTATGTTCAGAGAAATGGAAAAGGAAGCTATGAAACTCTTAACAGTTCAAATTACACTGTAGTACCTAATGCCGACAACACTTCGTTTGAGATAAAGTTCAATGATAGTGAAGAATTTGACAATATAAACCTTGTGCAGATACAGTATAGCAGTACCGTAGATGTAACAGGTCTTGACGCAGGTACTATTATAAATGTAAATAACAAGGCTACTTATAAAGGCGAAACTTTCGGGCCTAGTGCAGATAAGACAAAGTTTACTATAGGCGACAGCTCCAAAGCACCTTATGAAAAGTATGACGCTGCAAGCAGTGTAGCAGGCGACACAGTGCATGATCTTAGCAGCCTGCCTGTTGTTACTGTAAATGGTGTTGAGTATTACAGGTTTGATTGGCGGCTTGATATCAACAAGGACGGCACTTATAAGCGTAACGATAATGTCGAGATCGTGGACACGCTTCCGGCGGGAATGATATTCTACGAGAACAAGGATTATCTCAAGTATTCATTTGGAAATAGTTCTGATAAGTATGATTTTGCACAAACAACTCAGTTTGAATATTTCTATGATAAGACAGCCAATACAGTAACTTTCAAGACTGCATGGAATCAGCAGGACGCTTGGACAGCTTACTACAGCACTCTTGTAAAGGTCGAAGATGTTAAGAATGGTGTTTACAAGAATGGTACTGCAGCGTTCAAAAACACAGTTCAGGATAAAGCTGGAAAATACCCAGAGAGAAGCCAGACGCAGACAGTTAAGGAAAAGAACTTGAAGAAAACTTCTTCTCCGAAGTCCACCGGCTGTGAGATAACTTATACCATTGATGTTAACCCTAAAAAGCTCAAATGCTCAACAAACGGAATGATAACTCTCAACGATGTTATCAAGTGCGGAGGCACGGCTGTAGTTAAGACAAAGGACGCTCAGGGTAACATTCAGACAAAAACGGTAAGCATAAATGGCAATTCCGCTGTTGACATGGATCTGAAGTCTATCAAGGTATTTGACGCAGATACGGGTGCAGAGCTTGCTGTGAGTGATTACAGTTATGTGATATCAGATCCGGAGGCAGTTGACAGCACAGTTTCTTGCAGTGCAGATGTTATTACCAACGAAAAGGGCAAGTTTATCGCTAACTTTATTCCAAGTGAAAGTATTGTTGGCGCTAAGGGTACTATTGATCTAACTTTGCCTGAAGGCTACGAAACCGGAAATATAAAGAGTTACTATGTGGCTTATGGCTATATGGACGGCAACAGCTTCAAAGAAGTAAAAGCCTTTGCCAACAAGAAAACCGAGTGGTCAGATTTTGGCTCAAGCATATCCGTCCCTGTGGAAGAGGTTTCTTCTGAGAAGGCGGGCGGTGTTTTCAGAGTCGAATATGAATACAGGGATGGCAGCGGCTTTTCAAACACTGAAGTCAGCAATGAAAAAATGCTTTCGGCTGTAAAGTGTTCCGCACTGACAGCGAAGACACGAGATTTTGTAAAGAAACTTGAAATAAACGTTCCGGATCAGCGTCACCTGAAATTAGTTTACGTTTATACAGGAAGTCCTGCAAATGATGAGGACGCTGAGAACGATGGCTATAAAGTTCATGTGTTCAATAATATTTCATTTGACACAAACGGTTCAGCTGTAAATGACAGTGAAGATAATGATTCTGAGTTTGAGCTGATAAATCAGTCAAAGGCATCATCAACAACTGTTGAGCCATTTAAGCTTATGAAGGTAGACAGCGGAGACTATAGTATTATGCTCAAAGCTTCTTTTGAGATCTACAGATATACTAAGCTGGAAAATGGCACATACGATTGGCTCCCGGCAGTAGATTTCAAAGAAAATGCTGCGAAGGACAGAAGATCAGTTATTTGGGGAAATTCGGCACAGGATAAGGCGCAGACATTCAATGTAAATGCTGACGGGTCATACAACCTTGATCTTGAACCTGCCGCAGGTACAGGAGATACTGAGGGGCATCTTTATAAGCTTATAGAAAAGCAAAGTCCGGAGGGTTATCTTCTTGACGAAACTCCTATATATTTTGCTTTTAAAGTGCGTCCGGCTGTAGTTCCAAGTGAAGTCGGTGAGGACGGATATCAATTCGTAAAGAACGGAGATATGTTCAGAGTAACAAATCTGCTGAAAGAGTTTAAGATAACTGCAAGCAAGGTTTGGAGCGATGGAAACGGCAATCATTCGGCAGAGAGCGTAAAGTTCCTTCTTAGCTCGTCTACAACTAAGGTTTTAAGCGGTGTTCCAGATGATATTCAGTGGGGCAGTGATGAGGTAACTCTTAACGAAGCTAACAATTGGAAACATGAGTGGTCAAAGCTTCCTGGATATACGAAGGTCGGCAATGATTACAAGCAGCTTTACTACTATATTAAAGAGATCGATCTGGCAACAGGATATGAGGCTGTATACAGTGCAACGGCAATGAGCAAAAACACTGATGTTACAGTTACGAACGTCAAGGGACTTAACATTACGAAGGAATGGCGTGATGAGCTTGGAAACAAGCTTGCTGACAGCGAGCTTCCTGCCGGTATCGACAAGATCGAGGCAGATGTTTATGAGTCCTCTGTTGCACCAAATTCAACTTCAAGAGTGAATGGAGATAACGGAATACCAACAGATTGCAAACTTATAAAAACTGTTTCTCTGGAAAAGTCTAAGAATTGGACGGTAACTCTTGACGGTCTTGACAAGGACAAGTATTATTATGTTCTTGAAAAGAATATACCTGACGGCTTTGGCGTTACATATACTTATTCCAATAACGGCAGTGCCACGGGCTTTGATACAATCATCAATACCAAGAACCCGCAGAAGATAGAGAAAATGGACGTTCGTCTGCAAAAGGCATGGTCTGACGGCGATAGCAATACACATACCAATGATAAGGTAACGTTCAATATCTATAGGTCAACAAATAAGGCTGACGTGCCTGAAAAATATAACAAGTTTACAGGCACAATGGATAAGGGACAGAATGTAAAATTCAAGATCCTTACAAGCAATGGTGCAGAAATGGCTCAGAACGGAAGCTTTGCCTCTGAGTATACCATGTATGGCTCGGCTAAGTTCAGTTTTGATATGACAAAGTCATGGATAAATAACGGTGAAACTGAGGGACGTGTTAGAGTTCTTGACAGTTCAGGAGCTGTTCTGGCTGACATCTATAAGTCAGGTGAAAACTGGGTGGACGGCAAGGCTATACCTATATGGAGCGGTGATAGCAAGTATGTCAGCGTTAGTGATTACGTTACACCGTCTTGGGACAAGAGTCAGTTTGTTCTAAATCTGAATAATATCACTTCAGATATTACTGTTGAACTTACACTTAAGGGCGATAGTGGCTGTTCATACGCAGTAACAGCTAATGATCTTGGCACACCTGAGAAGACGAACGTTACACCTGTTCCTAATAAAGATGCGATACCTAGCGGTGAAGTATTCTTGTGGAAGCAGATAACGCTCACGGCAGATAACAACTGGTCAAATGCCGTTTCTCTTGAAGAAAATAATGTCAAAGGAAACAAGTATTATTATTGGTTTGAGGAGATAGACGTGAACGGTCAGCCGATAAGCACGTCATCATACAAAGCTTACTACAGATACAATGGCTCAGAAAATGAGAATTGTATTGATATGACAAAGAACGGCGATCAGTATGTTCAGGTCTATAACAACTCTGAGGAAACCTTGGGAGAGCTGCCTGAAACAGGAGGCATGGGTGTTATCCCATTCGTGGCAGCAGGCGGAACAGTCACTGTTGCCGCAGCAATACTTTTAGTTACAAAGCGTCGCAAAAAAACGCTGTAAATAAACAAATATGAAAGGATAATTAATTATGAAGATGAAGAAATTCGCAGCTCTTGCTGTTGCAACCGTTATGTCAGTTTCAGCTATTGCTGCAACATCAGCATTCGGAGTATTTGCTACTACTGATGCTGGCGTTAATAACATTGTTATCAAGGATTCTGATACAAACAGAGTATATAAGGCTTATCAGATCTTTGACCAGGCATCTGCAACAAATACTATCAAGTGGGGCGAAGGCATTAATGGCGATGCTTTGCTTACCAGCCTGAAAACTCCTGGTCTTAGCACTTATATGTCTCAGTTTGACAGTGCCGAGAGTGCGGTAGACGTTGCAAAGATAATATCAGACGCAGATCATTGGACAAAGGAAGATACTGCCAAGTTTGCAAAAGCCGCTTCTGCCTGCATCATCGACAGTAAGTCTGTAACTGCTCATGAAGCTAACGGTGAGTACACTATCAATGTTCCAAGTGCTGGCTATTATCTCGTTGTCGATGCAACAGAAAATAATGGTGTTGATAAGGCTAACTCAGCTCTTATCCTTAACGTTTCAGGCACAACAGATGTTACTCCAAAGAGGACAAAGCCAACACTTACAAAGCAGATCAAGCATAATGAGAATGAAGCATGGGGCGATGTTGGCGACAACGCAATTGGTGACGATGTAGAGTTCAAGATCACAACAACTATACCAAAAGATGTATCAGCTTATGACAAGTATACTTATACTGTTCGTGACCAGCTCAGCGAGGGCTTTACATTCAATGATAATCTTACATACAAGTATTATGACGCTGACGGTCAGGAGATCACTTCTGTTACAGTAGGCCCTAACACAACAGTTGGCGACGACATCAGTACGACCGACTATAAGGAATCTTTCTATGTTACTTTCGATATCAAGGAACTTGTAAAGAACTATCCTACAGTTGCTAAGATCGAAACTTATTATTCTGCTAAGCTCAATGAAAAAGCTAAGGTAGCAGTTACTGCTCCTGACAGCGTGAACAATAACCCTAACACAGCTTATCTGACATATTCAAACAATCCTCAGGACAAAACAGGTAAGGAGAACGGTGAAACACCTAAGGTTACAGTTTATGACTGGACATTCTCACTTGTTGGTAACAAGGTAGACGAAAAGGGCGCGCCTCTTGCAGGTGCTAAGTTCCAGCTTAGAAATGTTCATAACGATGCTATCAGACTTGTCAAGATAGCTGACAATGTTTACAGACTTGAGATCGGCAGTGAGAGAGGCTCTGTTGATTATATCGAAACAGACGCAACAGGTGAGTTCACCATCAAGGGCATTGATGATCAGACAACTTACAAGCTTGTTGAGATAGAAGCTCCTGCTCAGTATAACAGAGCTGATCCATATGAGTTCAAGTTTGACACAACATATGATCCTGCTAATACGCTTCAGTCCATTCGTATGCTCGACGGCACTGATTCAGGCACAAGCGGTTCAACAGTTAAGATCATAAACCAGAAGGGCGGCTCACTTCCAACAACTGGCGGTATCGGTACTCAGATCTTCTACGGTGTAGGCGGAGCTATCGTACTGGGCGCAGGTGTGCTTCTCATTGCTAAGAAGAGAGCTAAGAACGACTAATTTTTGAATTTATTTTTACCTTTGTCCTGCCGATCTCGGTCGGCAGGCATCAGGGAGGACTCCATGAGGAAGAAAAGCGGTAAATCAACTACAATTTTATTGGTCTTGTTATTGCTTGTGGGGCTCTCCGTGATGTTATATCCAACAATAAGCGATTGGTGGAATTCAAAAACGCAAAGCCGTGCGGTGGCGACTTATCAGAAAGCGGCAAATGACCTTTCTGACAAGGAGAATGAAGAGATCCTCAGCCGTGCCAGAAAATATAATGAAGAGATAGCAAAGCTTGCCCGACCTTTTGTGGATTATGAACAGGTCAAGGGCTATGAGGATATCCTAGATATCACGGGGACGGGTGTTATGGGCTATATTTCCATTCCGACTATAAGGGTGGAGTTGCCTATTTATCATGGTACAAGTGACGGCGTGTTAAATGTTGCTGTGGGACATCTGCAGGGTTCGAGCCTGCCTGTTGGCGGAGCCGACACTCATTCGGTCATTTCAGCACATAGAGGTCTGCCGTCGGCAAAGCTTTTCAGCGACCTTGATAAGCTTGCAGAGGGCGATGAGTTCACTATAACAGTGTTGAAAGAGGTCTATACATATGAGGTCGAGGCTGTTTATATAGTTCTGCCTAATGAAATGGATAAGCTGAACATTATTCCAGGTGAGGATCATGTTACGTTGACTACCTGTACACCATATGGAGTCAATTCTCACAGGCTTCTTGTTCGTGCAAAGAGAGTTGAAACTGCGGACGATACAAAGAGTGTTTCAAAAATAACGGCAGACGCTGTTCAGCTCGATTCTCTTGTGGTCGTGCCTTTTGTAGCAATACCATTGTTTGTGGTACTGCTTGTGTGGTGGTTTGTGGATTCAAAACGCAAAAAAATCTCTCATGATGAGCTTGTGGCAATGCTGGATAAGCCAGAGAGTGACGATAATGTTGAAAATCTACCTGATAAGGAGAGTAGCAAAGATGAAACTTAAATTTTCTCAGCTTGCAAAGGCTGTTTTGTGTACGGCGGCAATGGCTGTTTCAGCCTTGGGAAGCATGACGATCTCAGCTTCTGCAGCGGATAATATCAATGTGGATATAGTGTGCAAAAATGATACAACGACTGTTAGTAATGCCGAGTGGAGCATATATAAGGTCGGTGAGCGTAAAGAAGCTGACTTTGTCCTTACCGGCGAGTTCAGCGATTATCCTATAGATATGTCTGATTTTACTGACGCTTCAAAAATGCAGGCTGTCGCTGATACGCTCGACAACTACGCAAAAACTGATGGCATAAAACCAGTTTCAACAGGCAAGACGGACGCAAACGGTGAAGTAAAGCTTTCTGCTGATTCTGTGGGTCTGTATCTTGTTTCAGGCAAGAGTTTTGAAAACACAACAGCTAAGTTTACACCTTCTCCGTCACTTATCGAGATAGATAAGGATATCGTGGCTGAGGGTCAGATAACAGTTTACACCAAGTTCACATACGAAGAGATCCCAGCAGGGGACAGTGATTATGGTGTAAGAAAGTCGTGGATAGTTCCTGATGGTCAGGAAAAGCTCATACCTGATAATATCAAGGTGGAGATCTATCGTGATGGCAAACTTTTTGATACTGTTACTCTTGACGCTGACAACAATTGGGAGTATTTCTGGAAAGACGATTCTGCAGCTGAGTGGTCAGTTAAGGAGATAGATATTCCTGCCAACTACACAGTTGTTACCAAAAACAATGACAAGCTGTTTCTTATAGAGAACACATATAAGTCAGACAGTTCGAGTAATACAGATAGTAGTTCAAGCACACCTGACAGCAGTTCGTCAGGCTCTGATTCATCAAGCTCAACGCCTGACAATATACCACAGACTGGTTCCCTCAACTGGCCGGTGCCTGTACTTATAGGCGGTGGAGTTATCCTTATCGCGGCAGGCTGGAGAGTAAGCAGAAAAGAGAAATAAAGGCGAAACCACATAGGCTCGCCTTTACAACAGGAGAAAAATAGTGACTAAAAAAAAACTAGGACTTTTGTTGATAATAATGGGGATAATGCTGATAGCGGCGGCATTATCCCTTAATTATTACAACTATTTTCATGAAAAGCAAAGTAATAAAAGGATGGAGGCTGTGCTGAGTGATCTGAAAACGCAGATCTCAGACAGTTCAGAGGATAGCGACAGCAGTTCACCCTTTGACATTTTTGACGATAGTCGATCCACGGACAGCGAGATAGATGACCCGGATAAGGATATCGTGCTTGACGGCAACTCATATATAGGCTTGATTTCATTCCCGACACTGGGGCAGGAGTTTCCTGTGACTCGTGGCTGGAGCTATGCTGCAATGAATACTGCGGCTTGTCAGTACAGCGGCAGACGTGTAGACAATGATCTTATAATCTGCGCTCACAATTACACAGGCTTTTTTGATAAGCTGGATAAGCTCAGCTCAGGTGATGAGGTCATTTTCACCGATGTTTACGGCAGAGAATTTAACTATACTGTTACAAACAGCGAACTGCTGAGCGGCTGGGATTCGCCATCGCTCATAAAAGGTGGCGGCAGCGACTGGGATCTGACCTTGTTCACCTGCACATGGAGCGGTTACAGCAGAGTGACTGTAAGACTTGTTTATTCATAAATACATCAAAAACGCACAGAGTTCTACACCCTGTGCGTTTTATATTCCTGCGGCAAGTCTTATTTTTTTTATATCAAAAGTTTTTAGTTTGTCATCGTATATGCAGTGTCGTCTTGACTTTCTTGGGTGGCGGCGTGTATAGTCAATGGCTTCTTCAAGGTCATTTGTTTGAAAAACTGGACGTTTCATTGCTTTGTTGTATACTGTGTATCTCATAAAAATACCTCCCAAATAATTCTTATAATTAATTATAACATTAATTGGTACGTTGGTCAATAGCAATATTGTACAAATTTAACCTATTAATCAGATATACATAAATTAAAACAGAAATCGACTTGTTTAAGAACACTTCACGACATAAGACGACATAATTCTACTTATAAAAATTATAGTGATAGTGGGATATTGTGCAAAAATGAGAATGGTTGGTCAATTTGACGAACGATAAAGTATAAATTTGTTTTGACAGCGAAAGTTGTAACACAGTTTTCATTGATTGATAATTAATTGAACATTCAAATATGGTATAATACCCTAAAGAATTGGAGAGGAGCGAGGAGTTATGGATAGGTTTGTGCGAAAATATGGAAGATATGTACCCTTTGCTTTAACTATTATCATAATAATTTGCTGTGCTCTTTTTCTGAAGGACCATGAGTTTTCTGAGATACTCAGTTATTGCCCGGACAATTTGTGGCTTGCCGCATTTGTTATTCTGGGGTTTTATGGATTGAAGTCCTTGTCGGTGGTATTCCCGCTTGCGGCTATTTTTGTGTGCGTGGGTGCAATATATCCGTTCTGGGTGGGCATTTTGTTGAACGTAATAGGACTATCGGTTTGCTTTACTGTTCCTTATCTTGTGGGACGGATATCGGGTGGCGATATCATGCGTGTTATTGAGATGAAATATCCTAAGGCACGAAAGCTTGTAAATTATGGGCATGACAATAATCTGTTCGCCTCCTACATTTCAAGGGCAGTGGTAGTTGTGCCGGGCGACCTTGTTTCAATGATACACGGCGCACTGCGAATGCCTTACAGACCATATCTTCTTGGCTCGATAATGGGAGTGATGCCTGAAATGCTTGTGCAGACATATATTGGAGCACAGTTGAAGCATTTGACAATAAAATCAGTGCTTGTGATGATAGCACTCATAGCTGCAACGCTGGCTTTTTCGCTGATACTTAATAAAAAGGTCAGCAGGAGCGGCAAGCAGATGGACAAGGAAGATTTTTGATATATGTACAAAAAAGCGGACTGATAACAACAGCCCGCCTTTTTTATTATTTGTCAAAGCTAGGATTGAAAGCGTAGAAATTTTTGCTGTCAAGCATATCCTGAATAAGTCTTAGTCCTTCGCCGAAGCGCTGATAGTGGACTATCTCACGTTCACGAAGAAACTTGATAGGGTCACGGACATCGGGATCGTCAGCAAGCCTGAGAATGTTGTCGTAGGTCAGGCGGGCTTTTTGCTCAGCAGCAAGGTCTTCGTGTATATCAGCAATAGCGTCACCTGTACTTTGGAAGATTTCCGCAGAAAATGGTACACCAGAGGCGGCTATAGGGTAAACGCCTGTAGTGTGGTCAACAAAATAGGTGTCAAAGCCACTGTCTTTTATCTCCTTGAGGGAGAGGTCACGGGTCAGCTGATAGATAATAGTGCCGATCATTTCGATGTGGGCAAGCTCTTCTGTGCCGATATCGTTGAGTATTGCCTGCACTTCACGACAGGGGGCTGAGTAACGCTGATTGAGATAGCGAAGCGCTGCACCAAGTTCGCCGTCAGGGCCACCAGACTTCAAAAAGTTATACCCACTCTAAAACCGCCTAAATACGCCATTTCAGCACAGGTAATACATTTCAATGCTTGACGTCTTGCGGTCAAAGACAACTTTGTCAACAATACTCCGAAGGGCGTTGTTCTTTTCCACAGGCGTGGCATTAGGCGAGGTAATGACCTTGAGGACTTCCTGTGCCCTGACTTTCAGATCAGGCAGGCGGTCGGCTGTGGGCTGTGGCTTGGACGGCTGGGCTTGGCGGAGCTTGCTTTCCAGCTCTGCAATGTTGGCGAGGACTTCCGACTTGTTGCGTTTGTATTCCTCCAGCGTGTCAATGCCGTCTGCATATGCCGCCTTAACTCGTTCGAGCTTCATTCGCTCTCGTTCAAGCTGTGTCTCAAACTTGGACGTGTCTTTCTTCGGCTTGGCAGGGGATTGGTCAACAAGCTTGTAATCGGTCGCTGTGCCGTCCACAAGCCCCTGTATGTCCTCTGTGACCGCCTTGTCTATCTTACCGATAGTAATAGCATGGGACTCCTTACACCGCCCGTGAGCGTACTGATAGCATTGCAGAGTGCCGCTTTTGACCGACCCCATTGTGAGGTTTGAGCCACAGGAACTGCATTTCAGTAAGCCTCTGAGCATATACTCGTGCTTGGTGGAGCCGCTGCGTTCGTATGGTCTGTGAGTCTTTGCAGCTTTCTGCTGAGCCTTTTCAAAAAGCTCTTTGTCGATAATGGCAGGGTGGTGAGCTTGAGTAATAACAACTTTATCGGCTACGGCAGAGCGGTAGTGACCCTTTGAACCACCTCCACCGGGCGTCCAACGCTGCATACCGATATAGACGGGATTTTTGATTATGTAAGCGATAGTGCGGGTCTCAAAATCATTGCCATGCAGGGTGCATATGCCCTCAGCGTTCAGCTCACGGGCGATATTGAGGTAGCCCATATCTTGGTTGACGTACATATCGAAAATGCGGCTGACAATCTCAGCCCCTTGCTCATTGACCACAAATTCGCCGTTCTTCATATCATAGCCCAGCGGTGGTCCCGAAACTTTCAGACCTCGCCCGAACTTCTCCGTCATACCACGCTTGACTTCTTCGGCAAGGTTAATGCTGTAATACTCGTCCATTGCCTCTATCATTGCCTCGATAAGCACGGACATTTTGTCGTCACCGACGTTCTCGGAGATAGAAATGACGTCGATACCAAGTTTGCGGAGCATTGATTTATAGACGATACTGTCCTCACGATTACGGGCGAAACGGCTGAATTTCCACAGCAGGATTGCGTCAAAGGGTTTTGGCTTGAGCTTAGCTGTGCCGATCATCTGGTTAAAGCCCTGCCGCTTGGCGGTGGAACGTCCCGAAATGCCGTCATCGTGAAAGATAAATTCTTTCGGCACGATATAGCCGTTTTTCTTAGCGTATTCACGAATGAGCTTGACTTGGCTGTCAGGGGACAGCTCTGTTTGCTCTTCGGTGGAAACACGAACGTAAGCCGCTGCGATCTTCATTGATTTTTCCTCCTATTTTCTTGACATATTTAATAATATGCAGTATAATAAAAGGGCAGAATTCGCCCTTTCGTGGTTGAAGTGGGTGTGAATTTGGATCGAGCTGATATTGGTAGTATCCGCTCTGCTCGCCTCTGAGTGTTGGTAGCACTTGGGGGCGTTTTTTTGTTATGATTTTATTCTGTATTTTCTTGGTGTACGAACAATGATAGTTATCATATCATTCTCGTTTTGCACTATATCAATTACTTTCGCTTTAGTTATTTTGGAAATTGCTTTCTTCTTTGCCTTTATATTCTCAATGTCATCTGCAAATTTTAATTTAAGGGTAAATGACAGTGTTTTGGTATTAGTATTTATATCTTCTATCCTTGAATAAATTCCACACTTTTCGAGATAAGCAACTAGCATTGTAGATGAGTTGGTCAAATAAGATCTGAATAAATTAAGCTTATCATCAAATGACTTTTCTGTTTTATCAACCATATGTGAAAGCGTATCTCTGTCCAACAGCTCTATATCATTCACCTGTGCAAGCTGTTTGGCAGGCTCGGTAAAATACTGATTTGTCATAACGGCACCTTTGTCACATTGGTAGTACGCAAGTCCGCCGACAACTTCTTGTATAGGGGTGTTGTCAAGTTTGTGATTGTATCGCTTGCATTGTATCGCATATCTGACCTTGTCTTTCTCTGCAATGACATCAACGCCAAAGTCACCGGAGCTTCTTGTGACCTTAACGTGTTTGTAGCCGTTGGCTTTCAGAATATCAGCACAGGCATATTCAAATTGGTGTCCGTCCATTTTATCAAGTTGTTTCAAAGTATACTTTCTGTGAAGCTTGCGGTAAATGGTGCAGACCATGCTTATGAATATGATAACGCCGATCACGATAGCAACTACCATAAGGTTATGTTTGGCTCGCTCGGATATGTGAGTTCTAATAAGGTCTATGATAAGAGCGATTATGCAGACAAATATCAGATAGCCGAATATAGTGGCAATGCAGCCTGGCTCTGATTTGCGTTTCTTTGAGGACATTCTGTCACCTCACAAGCTGCTCATAAAGCAAACAGCCTTGCCGAGAATGCGTATAGTGTCAAGTTCCTCGTTGATATACACAAGTGGCTCATACGCAGGATTTTCAGGATTGAGGATAAGCTTATGCTTTTCAGGATAATAATAGACCCTTTTCAGCGTTGCCTCATTATCAATTATCACTGCTGCGATCTCACCGTTTTCGACCATTGGCATTTGCTTGATAAAAACGATATCGCCGTCAAATATTCTTGCGTTTATCATACTGTCGCCCTTAGCTTTAAGGCAGAAGTCAGCGTGGATATCAGTATCAGCCATTATGTAGCTCTCGTGATCCTCGTCTGCAAAAATAGGTTTGCCGCAAGCTATCTCACCAACCATAGGAAACTTTTTGAGTGCAAGCGGTCTGATATTGTCAAAGTCATTGAAAATGCTATCAGACGTATTCTCAACAGTTTCTTCACCTGTGATAAGTGAAACAGGATTGAGTTTAAGCACCTTTGCAAGTTCGGCTATCTTATCCCTTTTCATATTTGATATAAAGCCGTCTTCCCACTTCTTTACTGTACTCTTGCTAACGCCAACAGCATTGCCCACATCTTCAAGAGTAAGTTCGAGTTCTGTTCTTCTTTTATTTATAAGTTTTCCTATGTCCATAATTTTTGACCTCCTGATTTGGATTGATTATATTATAACATATAAGTTTCTAAAATGCAACTACTTTTTCAAAAAAAGTGAAAAAAGTTTCCTAAAGGGGTTGACAATGCTATTTTGATATGATATACTGAAAGTGTCCTAAAGGAAACTAGGACAGGAAAGGACGGTGAAAGCGATGAATATTAATGACCTTAATGCGGAGATAGCAAGGTGTGGTCTGACAATTCCAAAACTCGCTGAGCTAATAGGCTTGGACAAGAAAACGCTGTATTCTCGTATGAAAGGGGAAACTGCGTTTAGGCAGCCTGAGATTGCAAATATCTCCAAAGTGCTGAAACTTACGCAAGAAAAGATACTTGATATTTTTTTTGCAGACGCAGTTTCTTAAAGGAAACAAGCAATTAAAGAGGGGGTGAGAATAGTGAATTTGAAAAAACTAACCTACTATCTAGGTATTGCATTTTGCTTCGCAAGTTTCATAGTGGCGTGCATAAGCTTGATATCTGATTTGAGCATAACAATAGCACTATGGTCTATGATTGTGAGTAACGTTTGCAGAATAGTATCTTTGGAAACGGAAATCACTGAGATTCAGATAGAGATTCATCATCAGCAGTAGAGGATTCTTCCTCATTTTCGGATTCGGCAATAGTTTCAAGAATATTTTGCATTTTATCTTGTATGTTGTGAAGTTCTTTAAGCTGTTCGTCTTTTTCTGAATTATTATTTATGGTGATGTTTACAGTCGTATTGTATTCGTTTCCTGAATCATCGCTTGATTTAGAGATAATGTTTAAAAGAAAAGTTAATATACTTAAAATCAGTGTTATGAGTTGAAGCTTTTGTTCTCTTGTCCAAGGGTTGGTTGTTCTTAAAGATCGTATTTCATTTGATGATATGATATCTTCTTTTGCTTTTGGGTCGATTGGAACTTCCGAAATAAGATTTTCAATGTTGTTGCAAATATCATCTTGGACATTAGAAACGTCGTTTGATTCACTATTGGATGATGTTGAGGAATTTTCGTCAGGAATAATATCGCTGAATTGTGATATAGTTTGCTTCATTACGCCTATTGAAGCTGAGAGTTGTTTTGAAATATCAAGATTAGAGAAGATGTTCTGAGCTGCTTCGTCAAGCATAGATTGCATTGGAGCAATTGCATTTTTGACTACGGCTTGTAATTGCTCGTTCTGCAACTCAAGTATTCGATTAGCTGCCTCTTGAATGGCTTTTAGTGAATCAGAATAGCTTGCTTGCGTGAAAGCTAAATAATTGTCGGAAAAATTCAAGATTAAAACTTCCTTTCGTATGATTTTCTACATTATACCACAAGAAGTTAGATTTTTCAAGGAGGTACAAAAATGAAACTCTACAAAATTAAGCTGACAGACAAGTTCAGCGGCGTAAGGCTGGTAACAGTCACGGCAAAGACGGCAGGCGAGGCTCTGGATCTTGTTGACCGCTCAGAGGGCGAGAACATCGCCGTTATCGAGGAGCTTGTCTAGCATAGTACAACCCCGATATCCAATAGAATTGAGTAGGAGGTGATAAAAATGCCGAAATATCCGCCTTTAAAGGTCATAAGGCACGTTTCGTTCGACGGTGGCAAGAGTTACAAGCTTTGGGACGATTGCACGGAGCAGGAGCGGCAGGCGGCTGCGGACAGTATAGGACGCAAGCTTGCAGGAGCTTTGCAGGATATGGTCGGGCGTGACCCGTCGCTCTGGGATAAGCTTTGTGAAACGGCAAGAACTGAGCACCCTGAGTGGATAGCTTAAAACACAGGACGTTAAAATGAAAGGACGTGAGAAAATGTTCGGAATAATATTGGGAGTGCTGAAATGCCTGGCGGTGTTCCTACTTATCGTGGCGATAGGCGCACAGTGGTACGAGAACGCCAAAGATACAGCGTACACCGAAGCTGAGGAACGCATAGAGCGTGCGGTGAGAGAAGCAGGCAGACCCATAGTCAAGGTCGAAATACAGACGAAAGGAAAGTGGTAATGAACATTGTAGGAATACTGCTGATAACAATAGCTGTGCTTGCAGGGATAGATGTAGTGATGTATCTTGTGCTGAGCGTGGCGGATAGGCACTGGGAGAAACGCTTTGAGAAAGAGGAGGACGAAAACGATGATAGTGATGAGAGAGGTATTTAAGAGGGACAAGCCCCTTGACAACGGCAGTGGAGCGGTAAGCCTTTGCGTGTTCCATTCAAATGTCAAGTCTGACGAGTGCGGTGCACTGACAGTAACGCCAACGAGAGATTACTGCCGTAGATGTGCATTCTACAAGACTCGTGAGGACTTCGACAGAGGGCTTGGCGATGCCGCAAGGTCGCTGAGGGATAAGGGACTTGAGCCTGTTAAGAAGATGGACTATGACGGCAAGCAGTATATGAGCGTAAGACCTATTGAAAAGGAGGATAAAGATGATATCGAAAGAGGAGTTTGAAAAGGCGGTGGAGTGCTGTGCTAGTGACATCACAGATTGCGACGGCTGTCCGCTTTGTGCCAGCGATAAGCACCGTATGTGCAGTACATATCTTGCCGAATACATAACAAAAAACGAGCCTGCACTGTCTGCCAACAGCACAAGCTCGGAGGTGGTATCAAAAGATACCAATTCAACACACCTTGATGATAGCACAAAAGACCAGATTTGTCAAGAGGCAGAAAAGGCTTACAAGGCTTGCGAACTGATACTGGAAATTTACGAACGTATGGACGATAGCGAGCAGAAAGCCTTCGACCTGGGGCAGTCATATCGGGCAATGGTTGAGGTGAAAAAGGAGCTTGAGAGGATAGGGAGAGGCGGTGTTCCAAATGCGTAGCAAATACAATACCTGCGTGGGCTGTACAGCCTTAGGTCTGCCTTGCAAGCACTGCGGACTTGACCGCAACGTCACTGCATACAACTGTGACAAATGTGGCAACGAGATAGACCCTGAATCAGAGTGTATGTACATCTGTGAGAATGTGGAGTACTGCAAGGATTGTTTCAGAGAAATGCTTATCGACCGCATATCTGAGAACGAAGACGTAGAAATAAGTGATCTGGCAGCTCTGCTAGCTCTGGACTACAAAGAAGATGATCTTTATGATTATGACGAGGAGGACTATGACGAATGAAAAAACAAATGTCTGCGGAAGATTACCGCAATGACGAAGCGTTCAGCCGCTCACAGCTTTTTAAGCTGTCAAAGTCGCCTGCACACTTCAAGTACGCCCTTGAAAATTCCGAAGTAGAAACCCCTGCGCTTGCTTTCGGTATAGCCTTTCACGCTTATGTTCTTGAAAAGGACAAGTTCGACAGTGAGTACATAGTCGCTCCGAAGCTTGATAGGCGCACCAAAGAGGGCAAGGCACTTGCGGCTCAGATAGAGGCGAGCAGTAAGATACCCATAAGTGAGGACGCTTTTGCGCAGATACAGGCAATGGCTGAAAGTGTGATGTCAAACAAATATGCTGCTGCTCTGCTTAACGGCGGTGAACATGAAAAATCATACTTCTGGACGGACAAGCTCACGGGGCTTAAACTCAAATGCCGTCCTGACTGCCGAACGGATCTAAGGTCAACGTCTGTCATAGTAGACCTTAAAACCACAGAAAATGCCGATACAGACAGTTTTATGCACAGTTGTATTAAATATGGCTATGACTTGCAGGCAGCGATGTATACGCAGGGTGTGTCAGAAATTGAGGGCAAGCCTCATAGATTTGTTTTTATCGCTGTGGAAAAATCACCGCCTTATGCCTGCAATGTCCTTGAGGCTGACGATTTTATCATACAGAAAGGCACAAAAGACCTTAACGACTATCTTTACACTCTCAAAGAGTGTCTTGAAACTGATAACTGGTACAGCTACAACGGCAAAAACGGCGATTTGAACGTCATAAGCCTGCCGGGTTGGCTGGCTAGAGAATACGAATAGGAGGAAACGATATGGACGAAATAACAAATGCAGTAACAGTAACACCGGAAGTACCGCAGAACAGCACTATGCCCCTTGACAACATCAATCAGGGTACAGTCGCTATCGAAGCAAGCAGAGCCATTGCAGAAGCACAGGGTAAGCTTGTTATCGCAAAGAGATTTCCACGCAACGAGATACAGGCTTTTGCTAACATGAAGAAAGCTTGCCAGCGTACAGGGCTTGCAAACAAGGCATTTTACAGCTATCCGAGAGGTGGCGAAACAGTTTCAGGACCAACTATCAGGCTTGCCGAAGAACTTGCAAGGTGCTGGGGCAATATTGACTTCGGTATCAAGGAACTTTCTCAGGACAACGGCAAGTCAGAAATGCAGGCGTATGCTTGGGACTTGGAGACGAACACAATGTCGGTGCAGAATTTCACCAATCCGCACGCAAAAGAAGTAAAAGGCAAGATAAAGACCCTCACAAGCCTGCGCGATATCTATGAGAATAACGCTAATATGGCAGGGCGCAGGCTCAGAGCAAGGATACTAGCGGTACTTCCTGCGGACTTTGTGGAAGAGGCTGTCGCCGAATGCAGAAAAACTCTTGCAGGCAAGAATAATATTCCTCTTACGGACCGTGTAAGAAAAATGGTGGTCGAATTTGAAAAGCTGGGTGTTACACAGGATATGATAGAGAAACGTCTTGGCAGAGGTCTTGACACCATGACAGCCGAAGATCTTACAGACTATATCGGCATTTTCAATTCGCTCAAGGATAAGAACACAAAGGTGTCTGAGTGGTTTGAATATGAGAAAATATCTACAGATATCTCAGCCGAAATAGACCAGCTCCAGACAGAGAAAGAGCAGGTGCTTTAATGCAGGCAAAATTACCTGACGGCTCTGTTATCATCAGTGGTTTTCTCGCAAAGGACGCAGAATACAAACAGGTGGGCGGCAATAACTCGTCGCTCACCAAGTTTTCAGTAAAAGTGGGCGAACGTCAGCCAAAGGTGCAAGGTGAGCGTGGTGAAGCCGTATGGGTGAACTGCCAGTGCTGGCACTCTGTAGCAAGAGCCACAAAGGCGCTGAAAAAATTTGACGTTGTGTTTTGTGTGGGCAAGGTGGAGAAAAAGCCATATACCGGCAAAGACGGTAAAGAAAAAGTTGACGTACATCTTGTATGCGAAGCCGTTTTTGTACAGCCTACCGCAGAAGCAGCACCCCCGCAAGAGCTAGGCGGTGACCTTTCCGACTTTGAGGAGGTGTTGAATGATGAGGGAACGCCATTCTGATGATATCATTGACGTTGATGCGAACGAGGAAAAGCATTTTGATATCGACATGAGCGATGCAGAAGCGGTGAAAAACGCCGTTGCTGTAAAGTATACAAAAGACGATTTCCTCTATACAGAAAAGCCATACGAAGCGATATACGATTACAAAAACGACCCTTTCATGCACAATCTGAAAATTGAGCAAATGGCTCAACAGGCGGCAGAGGTGGGTGTAAAGACGTTCAAAGGACTGTATAAAAACTACGTCAAAATGCGAGAAATGCAGCGTGGGGCGAATGTTATCATCAATAACCCCACTGCGTTCTCAGGTCCATATATGCAGCTTGACGCAGGCAAATACAATGTTGATGACGGCGGTGTGTATCTTATTGATGAAAGCGGCAACTATCACGTTATCTGTCACCACCCGATCATTCCCTTTGAGTGCTTGCAGAACATTGACACAGGTGAGGAAAAGCTCAACATAGCTTACCGCACTCGTGGAGAGTGGCAGGAAAAAGTCGTTTCAAAGGAGATACTTTACAACAGCCGAAACATTTCACAGTTAGTTAAATGCGGTGTTGACGTATCTTCTGAAACTGCCAAAGAGCTTGTTTCATACTTTCAGGAGATAGAGAGCCTTAACCGCAATTCTCTGCCATTGAAAAGATCAGTGGGCAGGCTTGGCTACATAAACGGCGCAGGCTTTTCACCATACGTCGAGGGGCTGACCTTTGACGGTGAGCAGAATTATTCCACCATTTTTAGTGCTATAAAAAGTCATGGCAGTTATGAGAAATGGAAAAAAGCCGCTATAGATTGCCGCAGGAAAAGCGTGATCGCAAAGATATTTCTTGCGGCGAGCTTCGCAAGTGCACTTATTCAGCCGCTAGGCGGTCTGCCGTTCTTCGTTCACTTGTGGGGCGTTGATTCAGGCACAGGCAAGACAGTTGCTTTAATGCTTGCGGCTTCTGTTTGGGGAACTCCCGAAATGGGCGAATACATTCAGACGTTCAACAGCACAGTTGTCGGCCACGAGCGAACAGCAGCGTTTCTCAACAGCCTGCCGTTTCTCATTGACGAACTCCAGCTCAGCAAAGATAGTCATGGCAGAAGCCGATTTGACGTTTATCAGCTCGCTCAGGGTGTTGGACGTTCTAGGGGCACGAAAACAGGCGGAATAGAGCGTACACCGACATGGCGAAACACTATCCTTACCACAGGCGAAAGCCCCATAGTGGGCGGTTCAGCAGGTGCAGGAGCGGTAAACAGAGTTATCGACATTGAATGTACAGCAAACAATATCGTGATAGCAGACGGCATGGCAGTGTCAGCGGTGATAAAACAAAACTATGGTTTTGCAGGGCGAGAGTTCGTTGCAAAGCTGTCCTCACAAAAAGCCTTGACAATGGCACAAGAGGTCTATAACGATTATTTCACCAAGCTCTGCAAGTCGGATACAACAGAAAAGCAGGCGATGGCAGCGGCAATGATACTCACGGCTGATATGATTGCAGAAGCGTCCGTGTTCAAAACGAATGAGCCACTAACAATTGACGATATCTCACCGTATTTGCAGACCAAAAAATCGGTATCAGCAGGTGAACGAGGGTATCAGTATATGTGCGATTGGGTGGCTTCCAACAGCAAACGCTTTGCGACAGGTGAAGACAATAACGGCGAAGTGTTTGGACTTATCCAGGGCGATTTTGCGTATATCATTCGCTCAAAATTCGATGAAGCGGCTTCAAAGCAGGGCTTCGACACAAGGGCATTACTTAGCTGGTTAAAATCTAACGGCAAGATACTCGTGAGAGGGCGCAACAACACTCGCGGCAAGCGTATCGGTGGCGTGAACGTTGAGTGTGTTGTGTTGAGATTGCCAGATGAAACACCGGACTATTACACCGAAGAAGAAATGCGTGGGACGGACTTATCGGATTTCGGCATTTTGTGAGACATAAGTCCCACGAGGAAAACAGCGTAAATGCGTGGTTTTCTGCATAGTGTGGGACTGTGGGACATTTTTCCCCTATATATACCTGTTTTAAATAGGTGATATAGAATCACGGCTTTGTTCACACATTGTTAAAATATATGCGTGTTTTCCTATATAGGAAAATGTGCGAATTTGTCCCACAGTCCCACAACACCCCGAAAAGTGCGTAAATACGCATGGTTTTCGTGTGGGACGTTTGTCCCACACTGTCCCCCACGTCCCACATAAGGAGGTAAAAAACATCAAATGAATGCAAGAATAAAGCTCCGTGACTATCAGCAGGAGTGTATAGATAAAATAGCGCAGGCAGGGCATGGAAAACATCTTGTGCAAATGGCGACAGGTCTTGGCAAGACGGTGACCTTTGCAAATATACCACGTCATGGACGTATGCTTATTCTGTCGCACAGAGAGGAACTTGTAAATCAGCCTCTGAAATACTTTGACTGCACAAAGGGTGTTGAAATGTCAAAGTACCATACCGACGGCAGCGAAGAGGTGGTTTCTGCAAGTATCCAGACCATGACACACAGGCTTGACAGGTTTTCACCTAATGATTTTGATATCATCATAGTAGACGAGGCTCACCATGCAGCGGCAAACAGCTATAAAACTGTCATAGATCACTTCACACCACGTCTTCTGCTGGGCTTCACGGCAACGCCTAACAGGGCTGACAAATGTAGGCTGAATGATGTGTTTGATGATATCATATTTCAACGTGACCTGCGTTGGGGAATTGAACATGGTTATCTGTGTGATATCCTCTGCAAACGTGCTGACATAGGCTATGACCTTTCAGCGGTACATACACGGCTTGGCGACTACGCCCCGGGTGAGCTGGCAGAAGCAATGGACGGCACTGCGGACGCTATAGCACAAGCGTATAGAGAACACGCCAAAGGTGCAACACTTATTTTTGCGGTATCTGTAGAACAGTGCTACGAGATAGCGAAACGCATCGAGGGGGCTGAGGTAGTCACAGGTCAGACTAAGGACAGGGCTGATATTATACGCCGTTTTACTCAGCGTGAGATACCTTGTCTTGTGAATTGCATGGTGTTCACTGAGGGTACTGACATACCCCTTGTGGAAACTGTTATCATAGCGAGGCCTACACAATCAGATGCATTGTATACGCAAATGGTAGGCAGAGGGTTGAGGCTGCACCCTGACAAGGACAGGCTCACACTCATCGACTGCGTAGGAGTAACAGGCAAGGCAAGCCTGAGAACAGCTCCAAGTTTGCTCGGTATTGACATTTCTGAGCTGCCAAAGAAGAGTCAGGACAAAATGGAGGGAATGTTATTTGAGCTTCCTGAAAAGGCTACTATGATGTCGGATTGTCCTGAAAGCTGGATAAAGAATGTTCGTATCGTTGACTTGTGGGCGCAGGAGCAGAAGTATAATACCCATGACGTGAACTGGTTTAAGCTGCCGGATGGCGATATGAAATGCAGTCTTGGTAAGGGAAAAACGCTGAGGATATCTGCACCCGACGCTTTGGGCATGGCAGTATGGCAGGGACAGAAAATGCCTATGCAGCAGGCACTTGACGAGGCGTACACAATTCTCTGCGAGCGTGAAGCAGATAGCAAATGCTTATGGGACTTGAATATTTGTCGCAAGTGGGGCAAAGCACCTGCTACTGATAATCAGAAAAACCTTATCCGCAGACGAGGCAGGAAGTATCTCAACAATTCGGATATCGACATAGAAAGTCTGACAAAGTTTGAAGCAAGTCAGATACTCAACAGAATAATGAAAGGGTGAGGATATGGCAAGAAATGAAGACAGAGAGCAAATGACCCTTATCAAGTGGACACAGCAGGCAAGCATACGCAAGGCTTATCCTGAACTCAAGCTGCTCTTTCACATACCGAACGAACGTCATTGTGACCCAAGAGAGGGTAAAAGACTAAAGCTTATGGGCGTAAAGTCAGGTGTTCCTGATCTGTTCCTGCCTGTGGCAAGGGGAAGAAACAAAGGGCTGTTCATAGAACTCAAAGCAGAGAATGGCAAGCCCTCAGATAATCAGATGTGGTGGTTTGCAGAGCTTGGCAAGCAGAACTATTTGGCGGCGATATGCTACGGCTGGAAGCAGGCGGCTGATATGCTAATGCACTATCTTGGCGGTGATGATAATGCTGGTCAAAACTGAGGTTATAAAGAAAGCAGACGGGTTGAACAGAATGGCGGCAAAGCTTCTGCCACTGCCAAAGGGGCTGACACAGGTGGAACAGCTTTTGTACAAGTCGCTTTGCGTTGTGTACCGAGAGTTCAGAGCAGGGCAGATAGACAAGAAACAGGCGCTTGATGAAAAGCAGGAACTATACAGGGCATACATCAATGGGGCTTATGCACTTGATCTATGGCAGACATATGGGGAATATGCTAAGGTGTTTCAGAAATGTCAGTACGAGATACATCATGACGGCTGTGAGGTTTGCAAGAGGCTCAATGATATCCTATGTGGTATGGGGAGGGGCAAAGCCAATGAAACACACTGACCACACCCTTTGCTGGTACTGCCGCCACGCAGTGCCGACAAAGGATAAGATAACAGGAGAATACCTCACAGGCTGTGCATGGTCCATAGACCGCAGACCGGTTGAGGGTTGGAGGACGTGTCAGCACAGAATGTATGAAGCGCAAAAGGGAGGTATGATACACTCGTATACTGTGACGGAGTGCCCGAGATTTGAGGAGGGATAAGAGTGAAAACACACAATCTGAAACTTAGCATAGAATTTTGTGACGCCGTTCTGAGCGGTGAGAAAACTTTCGAGGTCAGAAAGAATGACAGGGGCTTTCAGACGGGAGATCTGATAAGATTTATACCGACTGACGGAACGTCTTATCGTAGTTCAGACGGCACAGTAAGAGAACACGCAAAACATGAGATATCAGGACATACATACAAGATAACATATATCCTCAACGGCTGGGGAATAAAGGACGGGTATGTTGTGCTGGGAATAAGGGAGGAATAAGAATGAAACGTTCAGAGTTAGAAAAATATTTAGGTCAGAAAGTTGAGATAAAACTTTTTAACGGTGATATCTTAAAGGGGATCCTGCATAAGACAGGCGAAGAACAATTCAAGGATAACCTTAGCTTGTACTTACCTCAAAAACGTTATTTTATGACTGATGATGTTGGGTCTTGCGTAAGTTGTATGTTTAGAAGTTCCCACGTTGTTTTAATTAGGGAGATAAGCGATGTCAGATTGGAGGTATAACATATGGCAAGATACATAGATGCAGAAAAATTAAAGTGTTCTATTGATTTGGAAACAGACAGCATATTTGATTGGGATATGACCATAGAAGAACTTTATTATAACCTGTGCAAACTGGTTGATGATGAACCTACTGCAGACGTGCAGGAGGTAAAGCATGGAACATGGGAGAATACAAACACACCTAATCAGCTTAGATGCAGTAATTGTGAAATCATTCACTTTATAGCTCAGTACCCACACGGTGAAATAAATTACTGCCCTAACTGCGGGGCTAGACTGAAAAGGTGATAACAATGCGTAAGAGATACAGAGAGGAGATAGCCTATGGAAATAAACGACCCAATGACCATGTCACGCCTGAAAGCCTACCGCAGGAACGCCTCAGCCATTGAGGACATCAAGGCAGAGCTTTCGGGCAAGTACGTTGCCGACAGTATCAGCGTATGCACTCCGCCGTCCTACACACCACACAGCACACGCATAGACGGCTTTCTGCCAAGTGGCGATACACTTTCATTGCTGTGCGAGCAGGCACGGCTAGAGCGTGAGCAGAGGGCTGTTGAGGAGTTTATCAAGGGGATAGATGACTATCAGACACGGCGAATGTTCGTGCTGAAATTCATCAAGGGTAAGACGTACTTGCAGATAGCTATGCAGGTGAGCGGTGGGAGAATGTCAGAGAGCTGTATCAAAATGCGTATCCAAAGATATTTGCAAAAAACATGATAAATGTGACGTTTGTGACTTTTCACTATGTTATAATTTATACTGAGGAAAGTGTAGATGTACCTCAGACTTGTACTTTCATTGAAGTCACCTCCAATTTTCTAAGCCCCGTAAGGGGCTATGCAGGTCGAGAGCGTGCCAGCTTAACATCTGCTCCACCATTTACAAAACTCCTTAAAATATTTTCACAAGGGCGGCTGCATTTTGCGGTCGCTTTTGCGTTGTGTCGTAAAAAGTTCATAAATGTCGAATTTTTGATATACTGCATAAAAAATACAATTGTGTTTTATGCAGTAAATAGAAATTCGGTGCATTTCGTTGATTTCCGCTCTGATTAGTGATATTATTTAAGAAATATTATTATGAGGAGTGATTGTTATGGAAAACAAATTTGATAAAATAATGCATTATGCTAATTTCAATATTACTTTTGGTGCTGAAAATGAGCCAATGCTGTCTTATTTTGAAGATATTATCTTACCGGCGTTTAACAGCGGTTATAAACGTGTGAAGGTGATTGATGGAAAAGAGGATTTTCCCAAATTTAGTTTTAGCGATATTGAGCTTAAGCGTATAGATGGTGTTTATGTCCTGGTTGGTAATTATATAAAAGAAACAGAATATAATATATTATCACAAATAAAAGGTGGCAAACTGACAAGTGTTAATTCTCTAGTACCGGCCGCTCCGTATTCACGCTTTATTATTTTTCTTGATAATCATAAGATGATTTTGGTGCGTAATCAAATTGCAAGCCCAGACATACGTAGTTTTCAAAAGACTTTTATGGAGTGCATAAATAGTTTTATAAGAGTTAATAATAAGTCTATTCCAAAGGGTAGTTCGGCTCTGCCACATGCTAGTGTCCATATAGTGGATATGCCAAAGTCTGATGATATAGATTGTATGTTTTCAAAGGTCAAAAAGATTAGAAAAGTAAATTTGTCCTTTTACCCACTTAACAATGATGAATATCATTTGCCACTTTTTGAAAATCTCACGGAAACACGTAAAAGTATTTGTAGTAATACTGGTAGTGTTAGTTTTAATTCGCCAAAATCAAAATCAGGTGTAAAAGAGCTTATGAATAATGCTAATGGCTTAGTAAAAACGTCAGTTTATGTTGAAACTTATGATGGGGGAAAAGAAAAAATAACGCCAGAAACTGTAGTTACAACTCGTAACGTAACTGTTTCTGGAGATTTGACGGATAAGTCAGATGAATATTTGTTTTCTGTAGCTAGAAATTCTAACGTTATGAGTGAGGTGAGCAGTTCAAACAAAAAAATATATGATAGAGTCAAAAAAACTTTAATGAAATTTATAAAGATAAAATAATTTTATTCGGCGGTGTCATATGAAAACCAATGATAATCATAATTTATATGATCGTTCTTTAGATGAATTTATACGTAAATTCCAACCTAAAGATATAATAAAAAATGCAATAAGGGAAATAGTGCCTAACAAAAGAAATTGGAAATCTTTTTGCATATTGGTCATAATAAGTATTATTCTTTCTTTAGCTGTGGCTTTCAATAAAAACACAATTAGCATTGTATCAAATATTGCAAATAAAATGATTGATATACAACTTGCAGTGTTTGGAAGCGTATTGGCAATTTACTCAATTATACTTGTTCTTTTAGATGATGAATTTACGAAACTGCTAGCAAAGCTGGAAGATTCGGAAAAGGAAAACAAAACAGAATTGAATAAGAGCATTCAATATATGGAATCAGTGTTGTATTTGTATTTATTTGGTCTAATGACTTCTGTTTTTATTTATTTCGTTTGTCTGTTATTTGATAATGGTTTTTTACTATTTTCAAGTGAATTTTTTAGTAGTTTTTTGTGTGCATTGTTTATAATACCATATTTGTCATATAGCATTCGTATAATTTATGAATTGAAAAGTATCGTTTTCAACACGGCTGTTTTATTAAGATATAGCATTGCAAAAAAATTACTAAAGTTTGTGGAAGAAGAGAATAGTCAGGATAAAAAATAACAAATTAAAGCTCCGCTTGCCGGGGCTTTTTTCATACCATAAAGAAAGGACGGTGCCCTCATGACAGCACGGCAAAAGAAATTTGCAGAATACTATGCTCAGAGCGGCAACACCGTTCAGAGTGCAATCAAGGCAGGATACAGCGAGAAGTATGCGAAAGCTGACGCCTGCAAAATCCTAGATAATCCTAGTGTTGCGGAGTATATCCGTGAACTGTCCGAGAAAGCTCAGGACGAGCGTATAATGACTGCAAAGGAGAGGCAGGCACTCTTGTCTGATATCGCTAAGGACGGCAAGAATGACCCTGCTGACCGTATCAGAGCCGTCGATACCCTCAATAAAATGACAGGAGAGTATGTGGCTAAGATACAGGCGGAGGTCAAGACCTCTGAAAAGCTTTCAGACGTTTTCGCTCAGATAGGCGGTGAGGGGCTTGACGAGTAAGTTTCCCCTGTCGCAGAAGTATATGGACTTCATCAACAGCGTTCGGGGCGTGTCTGCGGACTTCCTTGAGGGGACTACCGCAAGCGGCAAAACAACTGTGGGCGCAGGAATAAAGTTCATGCGTATGGTGTCGGCAAGCAGGAAAAAGCTTCACGTCATTGCCGCTAAGACTACGGGAAAGGCTGAGGAAACTATCATTCAGCAGGATAACGGCATTCTTGACCTGCACACCAATGCTCGGTACTTCGGCAACGGCGATAAGGACTACAAACTGCCGCATATCAAGTTTGAGGGCAAGATAATCTATGTTCTGGGATATGATAACAAGGATAAGTGGGAAATGGTGCTGGGCGCTCAGTTCGGCTGCGTGTATATCGACGAGATAAATACCGCTGATATCGAGTTTGTCCGTGAGATGTCTACCCGAAACGATTACCTTATGGCGACCCTCAACCCTGACGATCCCTCTCTGCCTGTGTACAAAGAGTTTGTCAACCGCTCACGTCCGTATCAGAAATACGCCTGTGACGTGCCTGCGGAGATAATGAAAGAGCTTACAGAAGAACCTGTACCCAATTGGCGGTACTGGTTCTTTACTTTTCATGATAATCTTTCACTTACTGATGAGGATATCAAGCGGAAAATGGCTGCCGCTCCGAAAGGCACAAAGCTGTATAAGAACAAGATACTCGGTCTGAGAGGACGTGCAACAGGACTTGTGTTTGACCTGCAAAAGCGAAATATCTTGACAGCAGAGCAGGCGAAAGCTTTCAATTATGTGTACTTCTCAGCCGGACTTGACACCGCTTACTCGCAATCCTCGCCTGATACCATAGCGTTCACCTTTGTGGGCATAACGGCTGACAGAAAATGCGTCACTCTTGACGAGGAAGTGTATAACAATTGTGACAGACAAGTGCCGCTCACGCCCTCCGACATACCGAAAATATTCACGGCGTTCTTGGAGAAAAACCGCAGGGCGTGGGGCTTTGCAAGAGATGTGTATATCGACAGCGCAGATCAGGCGACCATACTTGAATGTCAGAAGTTCGGACGGCTCACAGGCAGCATATATAACTTTATCCCGGCATTCAAGAAGACAAAAATAATTGACCGAATACACTTGCAGTCAGCTTGGCTGGCGGCAGGTGATTTTTATATCCTTGAGCATTGCAAGGAGTACGCAGGCGAGCTTAACATATACAGTTGGAAAGAGGATAAGTCTGAGCCGGAGGACGGCAACGACCACCTCATCAATTCCTGTCAGTATGCCTGGCTGCCGTATCGTGACAAGATAGGAAGTGTGAAGATTGACTAAATTCAGCATAGGAAGCAAGGTGAAAAATATGATAAGAAACTGGCTTGATATCCAGCCTGCACCCGAATACAGCATAACTATCACAGAGAAAACAGGTTTTATGACAGATGTGATAAGGTCACAGCTTTGGTATCGTGGTGACGCCGCAGAGCTTTCACAGTTCTTTGGTCAGCTTAACTTAGGCACAAATTCATTCTGGAGCAGCGTCCCTGAGAATGAAAAGATACGCAAGATACATAGCGGTCTGCCTGCAATAATCGCCGATACGCTTTCATACATTGTCTATTCTGATATGGACGATATCAAGGTCACAGGGGACAAAGCAAAGGCTGACTTTGATAATATTTCCGAGCATATAGACTTCACAGAGCTGACAGGCAAGGCGATAGTTACCGCACTTGTTGACGGCGACGGAGCTTTCAAGATATCTGTCGATACTGAGCTTTCTGATACGCCGATAGTCGAGTTTATCGGTGCTGACAAAGTGGAGTATAACTTTGTACGAGGTCTGCTGAACGAGGTCATTTTTCATTCTGTGCATTATGCAGGCTCAAAGAGATTTCACCTTGAAGAGCATTACGGTAAGGGGTACATAGAAAGCCGTCTGTATGACGATAACGGTCACGAGGTCGGTTTGGACAACGTGCCTTGCCTTGCACAGATACCGCCCCGAACTGAGTTTGAGGGCGAGTATATAATGGCTGTGCCGCTGAAATTCTTTTCATCACGGAAATACCCGAACAGAGGCAAGAGCATTTTTGACGGCGGCAAGTCTGATTGCTTTGACGCTTTGGACGAGGTGATCTCACAATGGTGGGACGCTATCAGAGCAGGCAGAGTAAAGCAGTATATCCCCGAAAGCATGATACCTAGAGATCCTGCAAACGGCAAGCTTAAAGCACCAAATCAGTTTGGCAACAGTTACATAAGCATTGACCCACCGCTGTCAGCAGAAGGAGCAGCACCTAAGATAGAAGTAGTTCAGCCTGATATCAAGTATGAGGCGTTTGTGGCAAGCTATACGAATTGCCTGCTTATGTGTCTGCAAGGGCTTGTATCTCCTGCCACGCTTGGCATAGATGTGGGTAAGATGTCAAGTGCGGACGCTCAGCGAGAGAAGAAAGACGTCACAGGCAACACCCGAAACACTATTACAACGGCTCTTGAAAAGGCTCTGCCACAGCTTGTTTCTGCGGTGCTTATGACCTATGACAATATGCAGGGCAAAGCCCCTGAAACTTATGAGGTGACAGTTGACTTTGGCGAGTATGGTGCGCCTGACTTTGACAGCAGAGTTGAGACTGTGGGCAAGGCAAGCACGTATGGTATTATGTCAGTTGAAACGCAGGTGGAGGAGCTGTGGGGCAGTTCTAAAGAGGACGATTGGAAAGCCGCAGAGGTCAAGCGGATAATGCAGGAAAAGGGGCTTACAGAGGGTGAGCCTACTGCGGTAGGTGACGAGTTTGGTCCTCGCCCGGAGGGGCATTATAGCTTTCGTACATTTGAATTTGTTTAAACCCTGCTGCTATCAACTGCTTGGAGGTGGTCAGTATTCTCAGTTTCAAAGACATCGCAAAGATATTTGAGGAGATAGAGCTAAGGCTCATATCTTCACTGAAACGCAATCTCAAAAGGCACAAGGCTGAGGAACAGCGTTACGGCTTTGAATGGTCTGCTTGGCAGGCTGAGAAACTGAAAAATATGGAGAACTTCCGCCGTGAAAGCCTCGACATCATGAATGAGTACGTTGACGTTATCGACGATCAGACAAGACAGCTTATGACGGAGCAGTTTCAAGAGGGTCAACAGCAGGCACAAAGGAGCGCCCAGGAGCTTTCCGACGAGCCTATAACACCTATCCCAGACAAGCATTTCTTTGGCGTGAACGAAAAGAAAATGGCAAAGCTTATGGAAGACGTCACCACCCTTGAAAAGACCGCTGAAACAGCCGCTCTGCGAATGACAGACGATATTTACAGGCAGACTTTGAATAGGGTACAGCTTGCAATGGGAACAGGCTCTATGACGCTTAACGAGGCTATCGACCTTGCCACAAAGGACTTTCTTGACAAGGGCATAAACTGTATCGTATACGCTGACGGCAAGCGAGTGAACATTGCCGACTATGTGCGAATGGCTCTTAGGACAACTTCCACAAGAGCAGCGTTGCAGGGTGCGGCGAAACGCTTTGCAGAGCTTGGGTATGATACTGTGCTTGTGTCGCAGTATGGCGGCTGTTCAAAGACCTGTGAGCCTTGGCAAGGTCAAGTATACATTGATGATGTGTTCACGGTATGGGAGGGGGAAAAGGACGAGTTTCAAGGCAAGTCAAATTACTGCGGTGAGTGGTTTTGGCTGCTGTCATACGCCGTAAAGAACGGGCTTTTCCACCCGAATTGCCGTCACACAATGACACAATACATACACGGCAGAACGCAGATACCTGAGCCGATACCGGCGGAGAAGATAAAAGAGCAGCGAGAGCTTGAGCAGAAACAGCGTGCAATGGAGCGGAAAGTCCGCAAGCTAAAACGCTTTGCGGCAGGCACCTGCGACCCTGATACAGCAAAGGAATACCGCCGAAAACTCAGACAAGCTCAGCAGGAATTAAAGGCGTTCGTTGATGAGCATAATGAGGTGCTGCATAGGGATTATGGTAGGGAGAAAGTGTATGGTGGTTCAATAAACAATGCAAAGGATATTGATATTTTCAATGAGAATGAAATGCCTGAAAATGCTGAAATAACAGCTGACAAGATCGTTGAAGAGTTAAAAACAAGCAAGATAGGCTTAGAAACGTTAAAAGATATTGAGAGTTTACCTCAGCGTATCAAGTTGACGTATGAAAGGCGGTCGGACGGAGTTCGAGGTGATGAAAGAAATGGTGAAATAAGAATATTCTTGAGTAACTGCAAGAATGTCAAATGGGCAGCACGTTCCGTTATTCACGAACGCACGCATTGGAAATACGGAATATCACAAAGTCAATGGTCTGAGTGTGTATGCTTGGCTCAAGAATTAAAACACGCAAGAAACAGAGATTACTTGACAATTTCAGAAAAGCGGACTATAATAAAAGCAGTAAAAGACGTTTATCCTGAATTTAACTGGAGAAAAGGGGGCTATGTTCATGGCAGAAGAAAATGATATTCTCACAAAGCTAAAAAAAGGCGAAAAAGTTGAGTGTCCTGTTTGCCATAACGGCTACTATGTTCCTGTGAATACAACAGCAGATAAGGCACATTACTTTGTCTGCACTAACAAAGAGTGCAACGGACATTATCGGTGGGAGCCGATAATCGATATTGAATAATACAAATAACCGCTTGACTAAGGTCGGGCGGTATTTTTATACCCAAACATCGGAACTAAGCACCTTAACGGGTGCTTTTTTCATACAGAGAACTCTGCCGACAAGGAGCAGCCTGCGTCGGACGATAGTCAGGCTGACGAGAACGGTGAGGGTGCTGATAAGCCTGCGGAAGATAAGCAGGAACAGCCAAGCGAGGATAAGTCCGACAAGCAGGACAATGCCGAGAACGCACCTGACGAAAAAGATCAGGAGATACTCAGACTCAAAACCCAGATAGCCGCTATGCAGCTTGGTATCAAGCCCGACTGTATCGAGGACGCTGTTGCGGTGGCTGAAAGCTATGTGAGAAACGGCAGTCAGCAGGATATCAACGCCGCCCTTTCTGCTGTTGTGAAGAAGTATCCGGATATGAAAGGCGAGGGTGGCAAAAAGTCCGACGGCAAAAAGCAGGGCGGTTTCAAGGTCGGTGCAGGATCTTCGGATACTGATGAAAAGAAGCCACAGAGCAAACCAACAGCGCAGAAACGCTGGAACAAATTCAAGTAAAAACAGGAGGAATGAATCATGCCAAATCTTAATTACGCAGAAGTATGGAACCCCGAACTCTTGGAGATAAGGATCCAGGAAACACTGTCAAGCCCGTTCATCACACAGAACGTTAGGTGGCTTGACGCAAAGACTTTTCACTTCACACAGATGTCAACATCAGGCTACAAGAGCCACAACAGAAACGGCGACTGGAACACAGGTAAGTATGTTCAGACGGACGTGCCTTTCACTCTTACACACGATCGTGACGTTGAGTTTCTTGTGGATAAGGCTGACGTTGACGAAACAAACTCATCAGCGTCTATCAAGAATATCTCGGAGGTATTCGAGAAAACACAGTCAGCACCCGAAACTGACGCTCTGTTCTTCTCAAAGACAGCTCAGAGAGCGGCAGAGCTTGAGGGCTATCACTCATCAACAGCCGCTTCATCATACACAAAGGGTAATGTGTTCGACAAGCTCAAAGGCTTTCTTTCAGCAGGCAAACTGAGAAGATATAAGTCTAACGGCTCGCTCATTATGTATGTGACTTCCACAATTATGGACCTGCTGGAGCAGTCTGACAAGTTCACACGAAAGATAGAAATGACGCAGATCGCAGAGGGAGGACTTGGTCTTAGAACAAGAGTGACCGACATTGACGGTGTGCCTATCATGGAGGTCATTGATGATGAGCGTTTCTATGACCGCTTCAACTTTGACCCTGATGACGGCGGCTTTGAGCCTTGCGCTGCAAGATATGTAAAGACCGCTGATACCGATATCGTGAGCGGCAAGGAGTATTACACCGAATCAAGCGGCTCTTACACTAAGGTATCAGGCACACCTAGCAAGTCTGCACTTGATACATATTATGAAAAGGTCGCAGGCTCACACAAGATAAACGTGCTTATCGCAACACCTGAGACCACAAAGATAGTACCTAAGATCAACAGCATTTACAGCTTTGCTCCGGGCGGACACACAAAGGGGGACGGCTGGCTCTATCAGAACAGAGCGTTCTCAGATGTTTTCACTTTCCCAAACGGCAAGGACGGAAAAATAGACAGCATTTACGCTGACGTTGACACAGCAGAGTACAGCGAGTAAGGGGTGAGGGATATGTACCTCACCTCTACTGAGTTTTGCAATATCTGTCCTGAGTGTGATATCTCCGAAGAACAGTTCTCGGCTATTCGGCAAAGAGCAGAAAGCGATATCGACACGCTGACTTTCAACCGCATAACAGCAGAGGACATTGACAGCTTCACAGACTTTCAGAGAGAGCGTATAAAGCGTTCCACAGCCTTGCAGATGAAATTCATCTATGACAATTCGGAGCTGTTAGAAAGCCCTCTGAGCGCTTACAGCATAAGCGGAGTTTCAATGTCATTCGATAAGTCAAAGGTGGTATCTCTTGACGGCGTTATCACAACACGTCAGGTCTACAATGTGCTTATGCAGACAGGACTATGTTACAGGGGGCTGATGTGATGAAGTTTCCTCAGCTTGTACCTGAAAGGGTATGCAAAACGCCCTGTAAGGTCTATCGAACGGATGGACTTAACCGTGACGGCTCAAAGAAGCAGACGGTCATATTTGAGGGCAAATGCTTTCACTCTGAGAAGTCAAGGCAGAAATTATCCGCAGAGAAACAGCTTATAACCTTATCAGGCGAGGCTCTTTTCTGCGGAGATATCGCCCCTGATAACGCTGTTATAGAGGGCTATGCGGTCATAGGCGGCAGGACGTACAAAATATATGGCTCTGAGAAAGCCAAAGACCCTGACGGCAGGGTGAATTACACAAGATTGGAGCTGATATAATGGGCATTGAAATAAAGCTTGATGTGCAGGCGATAAAGGCTATCGAGGACGCCGCTGTGAAGTCCGCTGAGGTGGCTATGGAGCAGGTGAGGACAGACCTTGTAAGTGCTCAGACAATGCCGTTCGATACAGGCGATATGCAGAATAATCAGACCTTTGTCCACGCTGACGAAAGCGGTGCAAGTCTTGTGACAGGCTCTCCGCAGGCAAGACGTTTGTACTATCACCCTGAGTATCATTTTCAGAAAGGCAATAACCCTAACGCAGGTGCGGCTTGGCTTGAACCATATATCACAGGCAGTAAAAAGGACCTTGCTAAGAATGAGTTTGTGGCAGAGTTCAAAAAGAGGACAGGCGTATGACTTTACTTAACATAGCGGATATGCTGAGCGATATCCTTGAATTGCAGGACGTGTATGCAGGCACTATTGACGGCAACCTTGATAAGTGCATAGGCGTGTACAACGCAAAGACCTCAAAGCCACAGCGTATCTGCATAGGCGGAAAAGCCTGCACAAAAACACTTGAAAAACATATCTCGGTGCTTATCCACTGGACTGATAACCCCACGCAGGCAGAGATAAAGGCTCAAAGCGTTCTTGATATCCTATCCGATATACGTCAGTATAAGGGTGACGGATTTACGGTAAAGTATCTTGAATGCAAAGAGCCTGTTTCTGTTGGCAGGGACGAGCGAGGTGTGTGTGAATATGTTATCGAGGCAACAGTATATTACGAAAGGAATGAATGAGTATGGCAAACACAACAGGAGTTTATCCCGTATATGAAAACCAGTTCAAGATAGACAAGACAGGCGGCGACGGCTCGACAGAGAGCAATCTTGTGACTATTGCCGATATGGAGAGCTTTTCAGTATCCATTGACGGCAATATCGAGGAGTGGAAGCCTTTTGATCAGAAGGGGTGGACAAGACGTCTGCTCACTGGTAAGTCTATCACTATCAGTATCTCAGGCAAGAGAAACGTCGGTGACGCAGGCAATGACTACATCGAGAGCCTTGCACTCAAAACAGGTGCGGCGGCAACTACCACCCTTGTGTGGAATTTCCCAAGCGGAGCAAAGCTTGTTATCAAGGGTGTTGTCAGCGTAACAGAATGGGGCGGCGGAGATTCAACAGCAGTCGCACCGCTTGCCTTTGACTTTGCCTCAGACGGCAAGCCTGAATTTACTGAGGCAGGATAAAACATGATTTGACAAAATAAAGCACCCGTGATATAATATCTTCGGGTGCTGCATATAACGGTAGGCGGTTCAGTTCTTTCCCTCAGAAATGGGGGTGAGCGGCATGAGTATTCTTGAAATACTTACGTTGATAAACGTTTTAATTAACATAATCAACCTTGCAGGCAATAATAAGAATAAAAAATAACCGCCCTCCTACCAAGATGTGACGGTTATTTTTGTAACATATCATCGAGGGAGAACCGCAAGCCGTAAGGCTGTATGCAGTACCCTTCTTTGTTTATATTATATCACAACAAAATATCAAAGTCAAGCACTTCGAGAGATCGGGGTGCTTTTGTTATGTACAAAAACAGAAAGGATAATAACTATGGCAAAGATGTATACACTCGACAGCAAGCTTCTTACAGGTACACCTGAGATAAGAGTGGGCGACAAGGTCTACCCTGTGGACGACAGGCAGAAAACTGTCAAGAAGATACTTGACATCTGCGACAAGAACGCTGAAAAGAAAGACCTTGATATGATAGACGAGGTTTTCAAGCTTGCGTTCGCACCAAAGGACTACAAGGAGATAGAGGCAATGAATATGCCTTGGGCGGCATATCAGCAGCTTTTCACTCTTGTTATCTCAGCGGTAACAGGCGAGGACGCAGAAAAGACAGAGGCTCGATTTCCGCAGGAAAACGCAGAGTAAGTTTGAAGAAAGCTGGTACGATCTTGACTATGACCGAGAGCTTATCATACAATCCATTGCAAAGCAGTACAATATCCTGCCCTCAGAGCAGGAAAATCTGCATTACAGCGATTGGTACAGGCTCGTTGCAGGGCTTATGCACGATACGTCGCTGGGTCAGATCGTTCGTATCAGGAGCGAAGACAACAAGGATATCATAAAGAATTTCGACAGGTATGAAAAGCAAATACGCTCAGAGTGGACGGCGTTCAGAAGTCAGAAAGCAAGAGAAACGTTCACAGAGCAGGACAAGCTTGAAACTGCGAGATACTTTGAAAGGCTGTTCAAGGGAATGTTCGGAAAGGCAGGTGATAAGTAATGGCAGACGGAGCAAGCGTTGGTGTTATATCTCTTGACCTTGTGATAAAAAACAAGGTGCAGGAGCAGCTTGACAAGATATCTGCAAGCATACAGAACGGCTTTTCAAAGCCAGTAGAGCAGGCAGAGAAAGCTGTTGAGAACGCTATGGATAAGACCACTAAAGCCATAGACGAGGGCTTTGGCAGTGCGTCGGAGATCGCTCAGAAGAGTATGCAGGAGGCTGTTGAAAAGGCAATGGCTGAGTATGATAAGCTGGGCAAAAAAGCGCAGGAAGCGGCAGGGCAGACAGATAATATCAAGCCTAAAACTGTTCAGGTGAACTATGACCCTGAGTATGACACTACAAAGGTCGAAGCTGAGGTCAATGAACTAACGGATAAGATAGTTCAGAAAATGCAGGACAAGACTAAATCAAGTTCTGCGAAGATAAGTCAGACAGCGGCGGAAACGGCAAACAAGTCAGCCGAAAGCGTTTCAGAGCAGACAACAAAAATGGACGATATTATTGCAGGCTTTGCTGAAAGTGCCGTGCAGAAAATAAAGACTGTTGCAGGCAGGATAAAAAGCGGTATCGGCTCAGCTGTCAGCTTTGCAGGCAAGGCGGTGAAGTCAACTCTCGGCGGAGCTTTTAGGACAATGCGTTCGGCAGGCTCGAAGGCTGTTGACGCAGTTAAATCCAAATTCAGCAGGCTTAAAACAACTATCGACAGCACTTCAAAACCGCTGAGCAAGTTTACACATTCGCTCAAATCTGCGGCAAAAAGAGTGTTCTTAATGGCAGGCGTGCTTGTTTTGCTGAAAGGAATACGTTCCGCTGTTGCAAACGCTGTTTCAGGCAACGAAGAATTTGCCAAGTCCTTAAACGAAATTAAAGCAAACCTCACCATAGCTTTCACACCGATAATGAACACAGTAATGCCGTATCTCAATACGCTTATGACGGGCGTAGCAACGGCGACAAAAACTGTGGCAGCGTTTATCTCTGAGCTTTTCGGCACCACCTATCAGAAGTCCTTGCAGGCGACAAAGCAGGCACAGAAGTCAGCGGAGAAGATAAAGAAAACTCAGGACACTTACCTTGCAGACTTTGACGTTGTAAGAGTTGCACCGGATCAGAGCAAGTCCGATACAGACAGTTCAGAGGGCGGCATTGATTACTCAGCCATAAACGGCGACAACGTTCAGCTTCCAGATTGGGCGGAGCGCATGAAAGATGCCATTAAGTCGGGGGACTGGGCAGGAGTTGGCTCTCTTGTGGCTGAAAAGGTCAACGGAGCTTTCGCATACATCAACTGGGACGGTATTCAGAAAAAGCTGAATGGCTTTGTGGATAAGCTTACAGACGGTCTGAACAGCTTTATTAACAGCGTTGATTGGACAGGTCTTGGGGACAGCTTCGGCGGAGGTATAAACACTATTTTGGGCGCAGGATACCGCTTTATGAAGAAGTTCGATTGGGCAGGCTTCGGCAAGGGTACGGCTAATTTTCTTAACGGCGGTATAAAAAAACGAATTGGTCGCTTATCGGAAAGACCCTTGCTTCAAAATGGCAAGCTATCATCGACTATCTTTATTCGTTCGTTACCACCTTTGATTGGTCGGGCTTTGGCTCGTCCATAGGCACTTCTGTGAACGGCTGGTTTGATGAGATTGATTGGGGCAAGGCAGGAACGACTATCTCTGAGGGTGTGAAAGGTCTGCTTGATACGGCAATAAATTTCCTGCAAACTGTAAATTGGCGGGGCATAGGCGAAAAGCTGTGGACGTTTATTTCTACAATAGATTGGAGCGGCATTGCCACAAAGCTTTTCAAAGCCATAGGCTCAGCTATAGGCGGTGCGGTATCAGTGCTGTGGGGCTTTATCAAGGACGCTGTTTTCAGTATCCGTGACTACTTTACGGAGAAGATACAGGACTGTGGCGGTAATATTGTTGAGGGGCTTTTCACAGGTATCGTTGACGCTTTCAAGGGCATAGGCACTTGGCTTTATGACCATGTTCTTACACCATTTATTGAGGGTTTCAAAAACTGTTTTGGTATTCACAGCCCTAGTAAGGTCATGGCTGAAATGGGCGGATATATCATACAAGGTCTGTATAATGCCGTATCTGAAGGTATTGCAAAGATAAAGGAGATCTTTACAAAGCTTCTTAACGCTGTCAAGGGCGTTTTCAAAGGCATAGGCAAGTGGTTCAAAAAGACCTTTTCAGACGCTTTCGGAGGCGTAAAGACCATTCTCAACGGCATTATAATGTTCGTAAAAGGCATTTTCACAGGCAATTGGAAAAAGGCTTGGCAGGGTGTAAAGAAGATCTTCAAAGGCGTGTGGGATACGCTTTACAGCGTTGTGAAAGCACCTATAAACCTAATTATCGGTGCAGTAAACAAAATGACCAGTGCTATTGAAAGTGCGGTCAACTGGATAATCGACGGCATTAACAGCCTGAGTTTTGATGTGCCTGATTGGGTGCCTGGCATAGGCGGAGAAACCTTCGGCTTTGATCTTGATACAATAAGCATACCTGAGATACCAAAGCTTGCCACAGGCGGACTTGCGACAGCACCGACCCTTGCAATGGTGGGCGATAACAGGAACGCAAAGGCTGATCCTGAGGTAATTTCACCGCTGAGCAAACTGCAAGGTATGCTTGATAACGGCAAGCTTGACGAGGTGTTAAGGGTGCTGAACGCTATACTTGATTGGCTGAAAGCTTATGACCCTGTGTTCTTCGGAACAGTTGACAGCAAGGTGCTTTTCAAGTGTATGCAGGACAGCAACAATCAGTATAAACGTAAGACGGGAGTGAGTGCATTTTGACAGGAACATTGCTAAAGATAAACGGCGTATGGGTGACAGACCCTGACCCTGATAGCTGGAGCCCTGTAAACTGTTACGAATGGACGGCAGGCTCAGGACGAGTGAATACAACAGGTCTGTTTGTGGGTGCAAGAAAGTTCTGCAAATACAAACTGCCCTGCAAGTGGACAATGCTTCCTGTCGCAGATTCAGCCGAGATACAATCCCTTATCGAGGACGGACCCGACTTTGCAGAGCTGGAGTTTTGGCACAATGGCAAGTATTATTCTATATCCGCCAACGCAAGCGACTATGTACCGCAGGGGCTTGTCAGACTTGACGGCGGTGAGTATTACAAGAGCTGTACTGTCACATTCGCAGAACGTTAGGAGGGCATATGTACACCATAGCAAGCAATGAGATAACAAGCAGGATAGAGAGTTACAAAGCCTTGTGGGGTATGTGGATAGAGGACGCTCAGAGTGGAGAACCTGTGGCATATGACGGCATTCAGAACGTTCAGACGGACATTCAAGCAACCTCTCTGAGTGATGATATAGAGCTTGGAGCTGTCTGTTCTCAGAGTGTGACGGCGGAGCTTGTTGACGACGGGACTAAGTATCTTGGGAATGAGTATGTTTTCAGTTTGTATATGAAAGACAGCTCGGCTTTTACCACCTACTCCACCCTAGAAGCCTACACCTACGCTGAGCTTTCAAAGCTGACAGTGGAGCAGATAAGTAAGCTTGGAGAGGTGCTTGACGGAGAGAGGATACCCCTTGGGCGGGTTACTTGTGTCAAATCGAAAAAGTCGGGCGGAAATACTGAGGTCACTTTTGCGGATAGGCTGTATTTTTCGGACAAGACCTATGTGCCAAAGGTCAAGCTACCTGCGTGGTCAAAGGCTGTTGAAGACGATATCTGCAAGCAGCTTGGACTTCAAAACGGCAACGACTACACCATCCCTGCAAAGCTGCGTGCAAAGGGCGGAGCAAGGCTCTATGGCAAGGGGCATATACGCCTAAAGACCGCAAACTTCGACTTCAAAATAAGCTCTATACCCAAAGACACCACAATGCGGCAAATGCTCAGTTACATCGCCTCGGCACAAGGCGAGTTCGGCTTTGTTGACCGATACGGCAGATACGTCCGCAAATGGTACGGCTCGAGCGTGAAGATACTGGACAACAACACTATCGACCTGCCAACACTGGGAGAACGTCCGAATATCCTCGCAGGCATTGTCTGCAAGGTCAGCGACAGCGAAACTCTGCGGCTGGGCAATACCACAGGCTCGGCAGGGCGTGTGCTGGAGTTTGAAAATCCATATATGACAATGTCGCTGCTGCGGTCATTGTGGCATAGGATAGGCGGCTTTTCGTGGTATACAACGGAGCTTTTTCACCGCCTTGGCGACCCACGATTTGACGTCGGTGACGTGATAACATACGTCAGCGAAAGCGGCGAAAGCTACGATATACCAATAACTAACATAGGATTCAATTTTGACGGCGGACTTTCAGCCGATATTTCTGCGGTGGGTCTGTCGGTGGAAGAACAGCTTTAGGAGGCGAGATAATGGACGAAAATGAGATAACAACTGTGGCTGATACGCAGGCGGAGAAAACTGCCGATACAGCAGACACAGGTCAGACAACGCCCACCACCGAGGAGCTTATCCAGCAGCTCACGGCGAGGGTGGCAGCTCTTGAAGAAATAGTGGGCGAGGAGGAGTACGAGCTGCGGTACTCGGGCGAACAGACGGACGAGCTTTTAGACGGCGGTACAGCGGTGTTTCGTGCAAAGACAGCGGCGCAGATAGTAAGCCTTGTGAACAGGCTCTACCCACTGTATATGCGGTGGGGGTCTTTCACGGTGAATATGAAGGTCAACGCCGACAACGGCTCACAATGGACTTACAATACACGCACAGGCATGATACCCTCGGGGGTCACGAACCCTGCGGTGTTTATGGTGTGCGACTGGAACAAAAAGCACTTCAAGTCGCAGAGCTTTCAATACAAAGTCGCAAGCAACGGCAGGGACATCGACTGGGAGGCATACCTTGAACACAACTCTGACCAGGGCGGAACATACGCTTTCAAGGTATACTATCTCATAGTCGGCAAAAATGCGGAAGGGGGAAGTATAGTTGGCTAGTTTCACGGAAAATCTCGGACTTAAAAAGCCCGACAGATTGGACAGGTTCAGCATCGAGGACTTCAACGGCAATATGGATATTATCGACACTATACCCGATATGGCGAGCGGACAGAGCCTTGTGGGAGTGTCAGTGGGAGAAGCGTACGGAAACATAGGTATAACAGGCATAGCGGAGGCGGTCGAAGATGAAAATATATGAGGGAACAGACGGACTGAGAGGGCTGATAACAAAGCTTATCGAGGTGTGGAATTTCAAGAAGATAACGTATGACGGTGAGGGTTCAACAATAAGCACGAATAATGTTGTATTCCATTTGTGGGTAACTGATGAAGTGTTTCTATCTGGTCAGTTCAGCGACACAGAGGAACACGGCTGGCTTGACCTCGATGCACAAACAAATAATCTAGTATGTCCTTGTGTAGTTATTTACACGTATCCAGATAAAAGACGTTGGGTAATTTACAAACAAAATGACCTAATTGCTTTTGGTATCCAAAGCAATCAGAACGAAAGACCTCCGATATTTACCGTTATCGGTGAGGTAACGGACTATGAAACGCAGGAAAAGAGTTATGGTTTGGCAACAAGTTATGCAAATAACAATTCAAACCAGTACTCCGTGTTTACTGACGGAACAGCAATAAGGTCAATGCCTTACAGACCAATGTGCAGACGAAAGGCAATTACTTCTCTTGCACCTGTGACGTCGTCAACGCTGAACAAGGGTTTTACAAACCTTTATCATGTTCTTTCACACACATCGGGTCTAGAAGATGATCAAACTTATCCTGACTACACAGTGCCCACGCAGACGGTGCTGCTTAACGGCAAGAAATATCTGTTAAGCAGATTTGCTTTTGAGATAAAGGAGTGAGATATGACAAACATAAAAACAGCGGTCTTAGCCGCTATCGGAACTATCGGGGGCGGTATTGCCGCTCTTTTTGGAGGGTGGACAAGCGCCATGACTACGCTTATCATTTTTATGGTGATAGACTATGCAACAGGCATAATAGTGGCAGGGGTATTCCACCGCTCAGGCAAGTCTAAAAGCGGAGCACTTGAAAGCAGGGCGGGCTTCAAAGGGTTGTGCCGCAAGGGTATGATACTTCTTATCCTGCTTGTGGCGTGTCGGCTCGACCTTATGCTCGGCACAGGGTACATAAAAGACTGCGTGTGCATTGCATTTGTGGTGAACGAAACGCTGTCTATAATCGAAAACGCAGGGCTTATGGGCGTACCGATACCGCAGGTACTCATAAAGGCAATAGATGTTTTAAAGGCTAAGGAGGAGAAATAATATGGGAAATTCAAAGTTGGCTTCTTGGAAGTGGTCTGGCAAGACAGATCATTACAATGTACGAGATCACAAAATCGACAAGATAACTATTCATCACATGGCAGGTAATGCAACGTTGGCAAACTGCTGTACGTCTGTACAGGCTCGTGGCGGCAGCTGTAATTACTGTATCGACAGCAACGGCAAGGTAGGCGTAATGGTGGACGAAAAGTACAGGTCTTGGTGCAGTTCCAACCGTGCTAATGATATGCGTGCTGTGACTATCGAGGTAGCAAATGACAGTGGTGAACCGAATTGGCACGTCAGCAAAAAGGCTATGGCTGCGTTGATAAAGCTGTGTGTGGATATTTGCAAGCGTAATGGTATCAAAAAGCTCAACTACACGGGCAACACCAGCGGTAATCTTACAATGCACAAATGGTTTGAGGCGACGGGTTGTCCGGGACCATATCTCAGTGGTAAGTTCGGTTACATAGCAAAACAGGTCAACGCAAAGCTTAGCGGTACGAGTTCGATCAACAAGCACACAGCGAAGTTCAAGTCCTACAAGGTGAAGATAACTTACAAGGGCGGAATGAACGTCAGAAAGGGCGCAGGCGTGTCCTGTGCACTCGTCAAGGGTGTTATGGCAAAGTACGGCTTTATCTACACTATTGTAGCCGAAAAGGTAGTTGACGGTCAGACTTGGGGCAAGCTCAAGAGCGGTGCTGGGTGGATCTGTTTGACGGGGTTTGCTAAGAAAGTTTAGTTTTTGTATATTGTATGAGTAAGGAAACAGCCGTCTCGGACTTTTATTGGTCTGGGACGGCTGATTTTTTTGTTATAAGCCAATATTTTGTTTGATCATTCTGCAACCAATATCCAAGTTTTCAGGGAACAATGTAGATTCGTCTATACCAAGAGATTCGAGATGACTTAAAATATCAAGTTTATCTTCCTTTGGAATTCTTATCAGCTTTTTGATTAATGTGTCTTTCTTAGATAAGCTTTTGATGTTATTAATAAAACAAAAATCTTCATTCACTACTGCAAAGGATTCTACATAATTGGAATAGATAATTTCATTAGGAAAAATCAAATAGCTTCCATTTTGAGCTTTTTGTCGAGCAGTGTACTCCGGTAACTGTGCCCATATTGGTTTGTGATGCAAAACGCAGTAAGACTCTACTCCAGATGAATGCATATTTGGAGTCACTCTATAATCTAATCTGTTAATTTTCATAAATTCTTTTACAGAGATTTTATCGTCAAATTTATAAAAGCTTGACAAAGCAATGGTATCTTGATCATCACCATATGACAAATTATCGTAAGAAAAGACTATAACCTCACCGTCATCTATTGAATTTCCATTATCCTTGCAGGCAAAGTAAAGCGCAACCAGCGGATTAGATGTAACGTCCAACAATCTTGTAGGAATGCCATAATGTTGAAGCCTTGAAAGTAGCTCTAAATCATTCTTTGCGGTCCCAAATATTTCGGGGTATTTGTTTTTGGCTTGTCTTATTAACTTAGATTCAAATTTTAAATACGTCTGTTTGCTATTCGGGAGATTATGACATATTGATGGAATTATACTATATTTATAATTGTTTTGCCCTCTGTATAAAAGTGTATTTTGACCTTTTACCTTATTTAATTTATGTATTATGTCTATGTACTCAGAAATGTTATTAACTATAATACGTTTTTTACTCATTTTATCATTCCTCTATGATGTTTTCAACAATTATAATTTTTAAATAATTAATATAACTAAGAGCTTAGTGATATCACTTTAACTAATATTCAGCTAATAAATGTTATCAAAGTATCCTTTCTCTTTGAGTAAGTTTAGTAAAAAAGTATATTTTATGCGATATAAATTGTTATCTCCAGATATGTGGTTACTCATTATTTCTATAAGTTTTTCAGAATTTACATAAGATATCAAATGAAGTACACACCTCCACATCTCTTTGTTTGATTTATATGAATGTTTTGAACCCTTTATTATGTCTTCAATCAATGAAATTGCTTGCTGTTCATCAATTTTAATTCCCGCTTCCAAGAGGCTAAATATTTTTTCACAGGTATCAGAATCAGATATTTGATATTGCTTTCCTTTTTCATCGGCATTATATGTGTTTACTGAATCTATGAAATCTGAAATAATATTTTGGTATTTTTGAGGTGAATTACTAACTCTCTTGAATTCAGAAGGCGAGTAAGTCTCGTTTTTTGTAGAGCCATAGAGATCTTTTGCCTTATTTAACATCTGATCTGTTAGATCATCGTCGATATAACCACTCGTAGTTATGGCTACAAACAAGTTGATAACATTTCTTTGTTTTTTGAAATATTTTTTATCGTCATTGTTTAAATGGTCTTTTATTTCGTTTATTTTATATTCTATTTCTTCTCCTGATAGTTTGAACAATTCGGAACAGACTCTTATGTCCCTCATTATTCGCCATTCGGAATCATCTATGTTTATCATTGGTTGTTGTTTTACAAATTTTATCTTTGGTTTTGCCTGATGAACCCATTCATTAAGCTTATCGGGGCCAATTAAGTGAACTAAGTTGCATATTTGATCGCTGTACTGATTGCTGTTATTATAGTAGATTGTAATGATTGTTTTTTCATTTTCTATAAAGTCTAATAAAACATCACGATCAGTACTTGCTAAAGAATGACCAAAGATATAAACGTTATGTTTCGTAAAGCTTTTAGTTTGATTGATCTCATCTATCCACTTTTTGTAATCACAATTTGTTCCCTTTATAAGTCTCTGATAATATTTTTTAAATTCAATAAAATTTGTGTTGGTGAATTTTTCTTCTCCTTTTAAATAGTCATCTATGCCCAACACCATATTGTTACTTTTAGTATCATTATTTATGTCTGCTTTTCCGTGTATATGGGCACACTCCACGTTTGGATCATACAATTTTTGATATGTATTTGTGTAATTAAAAGATAGTATTTTATCTATGTTCAGGTTATATATGTCTAATGATAGTTGGCTTATATCTATGTTTTTTACCAAATCCTCAAGGTAGATTTCAAAACACCTTATAAGGTTGTTTAAGTCAGTTAGCATTTTTCCCTTTTTTGTTTCTATTTCAGCAAGAGTAATATCCTTATCAGATGCTTTACCAGCGAAAATAATCTTATTAATTAATCTTTGGTAACTCGGCATACGAGCAATTTTTTCTATTTTCAAAGGAATTAACGGAATCAGCTTTTCAACTTCTTGAACAACTCTTGATATTTCAGATTCAAAATCAACCCAATTAGGATGAACATTAAGTTGCTCTTGAAACCATTCAAACCATATATTTTTACTTGAAAGTTCAATCATTCTTTCAATATGCTTTACTCTGTCACTCTTATCATCTGCTGATTTTCTTTTGTTCCATATATTGACAATATCAACATTCTTATTTGAATTGTCTTCAATTACTCCGCTGATATATTTCTGAATATCAACATTAAGCTCAGAGAATTTATATTTGTCGTTATCTTTTGTAAATTCTTTAAAAGTACCATGAAAATTTTCAATTCGATTTATAAATTTCATGAAGTTCAAAAAATCAGTATATTTTGTTGGCAACTGGTGAGCAAGATCAAATCCATTTCCAATTATAAGAATATTCATTTTATGTCAACTCCTTTGCTATTTGCATTAATTATAGCATAATAAATTATCCTTACTCAACAAAAACACTTATAAAATTTGGAATTTCAGCATTTTGTATCTTATTAACAAGTAATATTTGTTAATATTGCATAATTGCTTAATACGATTGTTGTATGTCAATGTGAAAAAGCTAGAGCAAAAAAAATAAAGAGAAGTAGTATGTGTGAACTGCTTCTCTTTTTATATACAACTTCTTAAAGTCCGCACCACCAAGCTGCGAGATAATGACCTTAGCCAAAGCAGGATTAGGGTTAGCGATCTTAACGGGGTATTGCAGCTTTTTTTCATATTGCCACATTAGTCAACACTCCTTTCCCACGGAAAAGGTGATGTTACCCATTCCCATTTCTTGGACGAATTGTTCTGCGTGATCGTCAATGGTCCGTATTTCTCATTGTATTGAGCAATAAGCTTCTCTTTTTCTGCCTTGTGGCGTGCAAAATATGCCAGACCATCTCTGCAGGTAGGGTGGCTGTCGAGGTAAAGATTAGCCTCTACAAGGGCAAAGCTGCACGCCTGTATCTTTCTAAGAAGCCTCTCCTTTTCACTTAGTATTGGCATTCTTTACAGCCTCCTCTCCTATAAAAGGTTTGTCTAAGGACGGGAAGATAGTTCCTCTTGAAAGTCCTACATCTGCCTCATAAGGCTTCTCCCACATCTGAAAAGGCACATATGCCATTGCCAGCGGCGTGTCCTCAGGAAATCTTCCTTTCGGAAAAGGGCAGGCAGGTGTGTTATCCTCTGTGTCGTCAGCAAGTATCCTGCCTAACGACAGATTGTCAAACATATCCAAATAAGTTCACTCCTTATGTTGTCTGAATCTCATATACCACAGGTTTCGTGTGGCTGTTTTATCATATGCAGCATATGAGTCAGTGGTGTATGTATGCAGGATATTATCAAAAAACTTGCAAATCGTTCATTGAAAATACACAAAATTAATTTTCTGTGAACACGCATATTGTTTGTAACAATAAACATAGTTTAAATAACGTTAAATTTGTAAGATTTAATATTGACAAATCGGGCTTCTGCGTGTTATATTAATACTATTAAAAAAAGCATATGCAGTGACATATGTGATCAGAGGAGAGATTATTATGAAAAATGTCAAGAGAATTCTTGCATTAACAGTTTCGGCTGCCCTTGCAGTTTCTTGCTTTGCAGGTTGCGGAAACGGTGCAAAGAAGAACAGCGATACTATCGTTATCGGCTGCAGCGGTCCGCTCACAGGTGACGCTGCACAGTACGGCGTTGCTGTTAAGAATGCTATCGAGCTTGCTGTCAAGGACGTAAATGACGCAGGCGGAATAAACGGAACAAAACTCTCATACGTTTTCGAGGACGATGAGGCTGACTCAGGCGATAAGGCTGTAAATGCTTATAACGCACTGAAAGACAATGGTATGCAGGTAATGGTCGGAACAGTAACAACAGGTTCTTGCCTCGCAGTTATTGAAAAGACAAAGCAGGATAACATCTTCCAGCTTACACCTTCTGCATCTGCTCAGGACGTTATCAAGAACGATAACTGTTTCCAGGTTTGCTTTACTGACCCTAACCAGGGTAAAGGTTCTGCCGACTATATCGCAGAAAATAAGCTTGCTACAAAGATAGCTGTAATTTATGACAGCTCTGACGCTTATTCATCAGGTATCTTCAACACATTCAAATCCGAGGCTGAGGCTAAGGGTCTTGATATCGTTGCAGAGCAGTCATTCACAAAGGACAGCAAGACTGACTTCTCAGCTCAGATCAGTGCAGCTAAGAACGCAGGCGCAGACCTCGTGTTCCTGCCTATCTACTATCAGCAGGCTTCACTTATCCTTACACAGTGCAAGTCAGCTAACTACAACCCAACATTCTTCGGTTGCGACGGTCTTGACGGACTTCTTTCTATCAAGAACTTTGATACTTCACTTTGCGAGGGCGTAATGCTCCTTACACCATTTGCTGCCGACGCTCAGGATCAGGCTACTCAGGATTTCGTTAAGAAGTATAAGGACGCTTACAAGGGCGAAACACCTAACCAGTTCGCTGCAGACGCTTATGACGGTGTAATGGTACTTGCAGAACTCATGAAGAAGGAAGGCATCACAGCTGATATGTCTGCTTCTGATATCTGCGATAAGCTCAAAAAGGCTATCTCTGATAAGGACTTCTCATATGACGGACTTACAGGTACAGGCATGAAGTGGGGCGAAGACGGTGCCGTATCTAAGGACCCTAAGGCTGTTATCATCAAGAATGGTGCTTATTCAGCACTGACAGCTGATGACATTGCCGCTTCTACTGCTCAGTAATAGCTGAAATGAAGTGCGTACAAAAAGTACGCTTAATATGAAAAAACCGGCAATTGCGAAAAATTGTCGGTTTTTTTGATTTATTTCATTAAAATGTGTTGCAAAAACTACGGGGTTATGTTATAATTTATTGTATATTGTGTTTATGACAAGGACAGATGTAATATATGTGATTACATCTTGTGTTTTGTCTATTCCAAAAGGAAGGAATGTTTGTATATGGGTTTTCTTAATAACCTCATCAACGGAATAAGCCTCGGCAGTATATACGCAGTTATAGCTTTGGGCTATACGCTTGTATACGGTATTGCCAAAATGCTTAACTTCGCACACGGCGATGTTATTATGGTGGGCGGATATGTTATATTCACCTGCATGACCACATGGGGACTAAACTCTTGGCTTTCCATAGTTCTTGCAGTTATTGCCTGCACACTTCTCGGTATAGTCATCGAAAAGGTGGCGTATAAGCCGCTCAGACAAGCTACTTCGCTTGCGGTGCTTATCACTGCCATAGGCGTCAGCTACTTTTTGCAGAACATCGCACTGCTTATATTCGGTGAAAAGCCTGTAAACTTTACATCAGTTGTAAACGTGCCGAGCATCAAGCTTTTTGACGGACAGATAGTTATTTCCGGAGAAACATCAGTTGCAATAATCGTATCTATACTCATTGTAGTTGGTCTTTCATTGTTCATCAACAAAACCAAGAGTGGACGTGCAATGCTTGCAGTATCTGAGGACAGAGGTGCAGCTCAGCTCATGGGCGTAAACATCAACCGCACTATCTCTCTTACATTCGCTATCGGCTCAGGTCTTGCTGCAATTGCAGGCGCACTGCTTTGCTCAGCTTATCCTACGCTTCAGAACACCACAGGCGCAATGCCTGGTATCAAAGCGTTCGTTGCGGCGGTATTTGGCGGTATCGGCTCAATACCGGGCGCTATGATCGGCGGTATCCTTATCGGTGTTATCGAGATACTTGGCCGTGCCTATATCTCACCGCAGCTTGCCGACGCTATCGTTTTTGCTGTTCTTATACTTGTGCTTATCATCAAGCCTACAGGTGTCCTCGGCAAGAAGATAAGCGAAAAGGTATAAAAGTCAACTTAAAATTTTCGAGCAGACTTGCTTTGCAGTTCTGTTTTATCTGAAAGGATTGGTTTTTTGTGAAAAAAGAAGGGGCTAGCGCAAAAACAAAGTTTTTTAAGCCGCAGACCAGAAAAAGCTTTATCACATACGCAATGGTAATAGTTGCCTTTGTGGTAATGCAGATACTCAGCAGCGGCGGATATATCTCAAGTATGCTCACGGGACTTCTTGTTCCTCTGTGTGTATACTCTATACTTGCAGTATCCCTTAACCTGACAGTTGGTATACTTGGCGAGCTTAGCTTGGGTCAGGCAGGCTTTATGTGCGTTGGCGCATATACAAGTGCGATATTCTCTATCGTTACTTCTGAAACTATTGAAAATGTGTGGATCAGATTTCCTTTGGCTATCCTTATAGGTGGAATAATTGCCGCAGTGTTCGGCATACTTATAGGAATACCTGTTCTCAGACTTAAAGGTGACTATCTCGCTATCGTTACACTTGCGTTCGGTGAGATCATAAAGAACGTTTTCGCAGCACTTTACCTTGGCTATGATTCAAAGGGCGTTCACGTTTCTCTCAAAAGTCTCTCAAATCTTAACCTTGAGCCTGACGGAAAGCTTATACTGAACGGCCCTCAGGGTATCAGCGGCACACCTAACGATTCTACATTCATTATCGGCGCTGTTATGTTGCTTATCACTCTTATCATTGCCTATAACTTTGTATATTCAAGAACGGGAAGAGCAGTAATGGCAATCAGAGATAATGTTATCGCAGCCGAGTCTGTAGGTCTTAACATAACAAAGTATAAGCTTGTTACTTTTGCATTGACTGCATTCCTTGCAGGCTGTGCAGGTGCGCTTTATTCTCATAACTTCTATACGCTCCAGGCTTCTAAGTTCGACTATAACCTGTCTATCCTTATCTTGGTATTCGTCGTTCTGGGTGGTATAGGCAGTATCAGAGGAAGTGTTATCGCAGCTATCGTGCTTGTTCTGCTTCCAGAAATGCTAAGAAGCATAAACAGCTACAGAATGCTTATCTATTCTATCGTTCTTATCGTTATGATGATAATAACTTCAAATGAAAAAACAAAGACTTTTATCAGTGCAAATACTGCTAAGTTCAAGGCTTTGTTCAAGCGTGAAAAAGTAAAGGAGGCTGAGTGATATGGCACTTCTTGAAGTAAAAAATCTCGGCATCTCATTCGGCGGACTCCGTGCAGTTGACGAATTCAGCATAACAATAGAAAAAGGTCAGCTCTATGGTCTTATTGGGCCGAACGGAGCAGGAAAGACCACTATCTTCAATATGCTCACAGGCGTTTATAAGCCAACAGACGGCACAATCGTTCTTGACGGAAAGAACATCACAGGCAAAAGCACTATTGAGATAAACCGTGAAGGCATTGCCCGTACTTTCCAAAATATCAGGCTTTTCAAAGAGATGTCAGTGCTTGATAACGTAAAGGTCGCTCTTCATAATCATTATAAATACAGCACCCTTGAAGGCGTGTTCAGACTTCCAAGATATTTCAAGATTGAAAAGGCAATGGATGCAAAGGCGCTGGAGCTTCTGAAGGTTTTCGAGCTTGACGATAAGGCGAGTCTGCTTGCTTCCGGACTTCCGTATGGCGATCAGAGAAAGCTTGAGATCGCAAGAGCCCTTGCAACACAGCCGAAGCTGCTGCTTCTTGACGAGCCTGCTGCCGGCATGAATCCAAACGAAACAGCGGAGCTTATGGATACTATCCGCTTTGTAAGAGATAATTTTGATATGACGGTGCTGCTTATCGAGCATGATATGAGCCTCGTTTCAGGTATCTGTGAAAAGCTGTCAGTGCTGAACTTCGGTCAGCTCCTCTGCGAGGGCAAGACAGCGGAAGTGCTTAAAAATCCTGAAGTTATCACCGCATATCTGGGCGAATAAGGGGGTAAGTAAAATGGCAATGTTGGAAATCAATGATCTGCACGTCAATTATGGCATGATAGCCGCTTTGAAAGGTATCTCCTTTGAGGTAAACGAGGGCGAGGTCATTTCCCTTATCGGCGCAAACGGAGCAGGAAAGACCACCACTCTGCACACCCTTACAGGTCTTATCTCTGCAAAATCGGGTTCTATCAAATTCAACGGCGTGGAGCTTACAAAAACTCCTGCACACAAGATCGTGGAAATGGGTATTGCACACGTTCCTGAGGGAAGAAGAATATTCCAAAACCTCACAGTGCTTGATAACCTTAAGCTTGGAGCATTTACAAGAAAAGACAAGGAGAATATACCGAAGGATATTCAGGATATATACGAGCGTTTTCCTAGACTTGCAGAAAGAAAAAATCAGATAGCAGGTACTCTTTCAGGCGGTGAGCAGCAGATGCTGGCAATGGGCAGGGCGCTTATGTCAAGACCTAAGATAGTTGTAATGGACGAGCCGTCAATGGGTCTGTCACCGATCCTTGTGTCAACCATATTTAAGATAATCGAGGATATCAGAAAGAGCGGAACAACTGTATTGCTTGTTGAGCAGAACGCAAAGAAAGCCCTTGCTATCTCAGACAGAGCTTATGTTCTTGAAACGGGCAAGATAGTTCTGTCAGGCAAGGCGTCTGATCTTATCAATGATGAGTCGGTCAAGAAAGCATATTTAGGTGAATAGGAGTTGAGCTTTATGGCAAGGATCATAACCATTGCAAGGGGCATCGGCAGTGGCGGAAGAACTGTAGGAAAAATGCTGTCAGAGGATATGGGTATAAAATATTATGATAAGGAGCTTATAAAGCTTGCAAGCGACGAAAGCGGCATAAATGAACGCTTTTTCGGGCTTGTTGATGAAAAACTGAAAGGTTCTTTTCTGAGAAAGGGCGGAGTTTACAAGGGTGAGCTTCTTGACCCTGATGATCACGACTTTACTTCTGACAGAAATCTTTTCAATTATCAGGCTAAGATAATAAAGCAGCTTGCAGACAGAGAGCCTGCGGTAATAGTTGGCAGATGTGCTGACTATATCCTCCGTGACAGAAAAGACGTGCTTAAGGTTTTCATATATTCTGATATGGAAACTGCGGTCAAGAATATCGTCGATCTGTATGGTGTTTCTGAAAAAGAGGCTGTTAAGATAATCGAAAAGACAGACAAGGAGAGAAGCGATTATTATCGTCACTACACAGGCAGGGATTGGACAAATGCGAAAAACTACAATCTGTGTCTTGATACCAGCGACATGAGCTATGACAAGTGCGTTGATATCATTGAGGGATATATAAAGCTTCTTGAAGAGTAAGGCATAAAAATAAAGCCGCATTGCTTTTTTGCAGTGCGGCTTTTGTGATATATGAAATCAGTTGAATTTTTCTGAAATAGTCCTTGCGGCAAATACTCCTGATGCAGAAGCCTGCGACAGAGAGTGTGTAACGCCTGAGCCGTCGCCAAGGACGTAAAGACCTTTGACAGCAGTTTCAAGGTTCTCGTCAACGTCAACTCTTGAATTGTAGAACTTGACCTCAACGCCGTAAAGAAGCGTGTCGATATTCGCCATACCTGGTGCTATCTTATCCAGAGCGTATATCATTTCGATAATATCGTCAAGCTGTCGCTTTGGGATAACAAGGCTCAGGTCGCCCGGAGTAGCTTTGAGAGTAGGGTTAAGGAACGTCTGACCAAAGCGGTGTTCATTTGTACGTCTGCCTGCAACAAGATCACCGAAACGCTGAACAAGCACTCCACCGCCAAGCATATTAGACAGCCTTGCGATAGACTCGCCGTATGCGTTTGAGTCCTTGAAAGGCTCAGAGAATGTGTTGGATACCAGCAGAGCGAAGTTTGTGTTCTCAGTTCTCAGCGCAGGGTCAGCATAACTGTGTCCGTTTACTGTGATGATGCCGTTTGTATTCTCGGTAACTACCTCACCGTATGGGTTCATGCAGAATGTTCTTACAAGGTCGCCGTATTTCTTTGTGCGGTAAACTATCTTGCTTTCGTATACCTTGCTTGTGATATGCTCAAAAACAGCCGCAGGTATCTCAACACGAACGCCGATATCAACTCTGTTTGAACGCCTTTTGATACCAAAGTTGTCGCATATCTCAGATATCCATTTGGAACCGCTTCTGCCTGCCGCAACAACAGCGTTTGAGCAGTGATACTCGTCCTTGTCTGTGGTAACAGTGAAGTCGTTCTCCTTGCCTGTTATACCCTGAACACTTTCATAAAATTTTATGTCTATCTTGTCCTTGACAAAGTCATAGATGTTCTGGAGTATCTGCATATTTCTGTCAGTGCCAAGGTGCCTTACCTGAGCGTCAAGGAGGTGGAGGTCATATTTCAGAGCCATTGCCTTGATGTCGGAAGAAGTTGTGGAATAAAGCTTAGCGTCCTGACCGCCCATTTCAAGGTTTATCTTGTCAACATACTGCATAAGCTCGATAGCCTTTTCCTTGCCGGTAAATGTGTAAAGGTCACCGCCGAAATTGTTTGTGATGTTATATTTGCCGTCCGACATTCCGCCTGCACCGCCGAAACCGTGCATAATGGAGCATACCTTGCAGTGAATGCAGGACTTAACTTTTTTACCATCTATAGGACACTTACGCTTGCTGACAGGTCCGCCCTGATCAATAATGCAAACTCTTATGTTTTTGTCAAGCTTGACAAATTCGTATGCCATGAATACGCCGGCTGCACCTGCACCGACAACAACTACGTCATAATTCTGAGCCATAACTATTTCCTTTCAAATCAAAATCCAATTTATTTTTATCCATAAAACGGGCGGCCGCACCTTTGCAGAAGATAGCCTGAAAGGAGATAACCGCCATATTTTTTTCTATTTTATATCAAATACGATAGTAGCCAATGTGAAGAATATCAGTGTTGAGCAAGTGTCAACGATAGTGGTGATAAGCGGGGCAGCCATGATAGCAGGGTCAAGATGAAGTTTTTTGGCAGCCATTGGGAGCATACAAGCGATGAGCTTTGAAAGCACAACAGTTGCCATGATAGCCATACTTACCGTGAACGCAAGCTTGTAGCAATCCACAGATGTGTCACCGTGATACACCAAAACTATTCTTATAGCATTGACTATAGCGAGGATAACGCTGCAAAGAAGCGCGACTCTGAACTCTTTCCACATGACCTTGAAAAAGTCTTTCATTCTTATCTCACCAAGCGCCATGCCTCTTATGACAAGGGTCGAGGTCTGAGAGCCGCAGTTTCCGCCTGTGCCACTAAGCATTGACAGGAACGATACCAAAACAGGGACAGCCGCAAAAGCAGACTGATATTTGTTTACGATAGCACCCGTAAGGGTAGCCGACAGCATGAGTATTAAAAGCCATGCTATTCTGTTTTTCGCATGAGTGAAAACAGATGTCTTGAAATAGGAATCGTCACTTGGCGCAACGGCAGCCATTTTCGAGAAGTCCTCAGTGGTCTCCTCCTCGATAACGTCCATAGCGTCGTCGAATGTAACGATACCGACCATGCGGTTTTCTCTGTCAACAACAGGCAGAGAAAGAAAGTCATATTTTGAGAACATGGAAGCAACATACTCTTTATCCTCAAGAGTATCAACGGAAATAACGTTGTCCTCCATTATGTCCTCTATTTTATCGTTATCATCAGCAGTTACGATATCAAGCAGTGAAAGCACGCCCACGAGCTTTCTGTTTTCAGTGACATAAAGTGTATTTACAGTTTCCTTGACCATACCAACGTGTCTTATCCAATCCAAAGCTTCCTTGGCAGTGTAGCTTCTGTGAAGATAAACGTACTCGGTGGTCATAATAGAGCCTGCACTGTCTTTAGGATATTTGAGTATCTGATTTATCTGCTTTCTCGTTTCTGCGTCAGCAGACTTGATTATCCTTGCAACAACATTTGCAGGCATTTCCTCAATGATATCTACCGTATCATCAAGATAAAGGTCGTCAACGATCTCCTGAAGCTCCTTATCCGTAAAGGCATTGATAAGCATCATTTGTGTATCGCTGTCCATATAAGCGAAAACGTCAGCCGCAACGTCCTTGTTCAAAAGACGGAACAGCAACGGAAGCTCGTATTTCTCGACCTCGTGATCGTCATAAAACTGTTGCAAAAGAGCAGCCACGTCGGCTTCGTTCATATCCATAAATATTTCACGGATAGCCTTGTAGTTTCTGCTTTTGAGCAACTCCAATACTGTGTTAAACATTATATTCCCCCTAACAGCAGCGGTAATAAGCACAACAGTACAAATAATTGTACTTATACCAACTCTGTACAAATATAAGGATCTACCAAAACACAGATCGTCCTATTCAATTAAAATTGATATTTAGATCACAAAAAGGCTGCCACAAACGGGCGAGCCACTCTGCAATCGAGGGGCGATCGTATTCTGACTGGCGTCGTCCATTTGTACACACTCCTTAAAAATCATGATTTATGCACGTTTTTACTATTCGCACACATAATATTATTATACGCTTACCTTGTTTTTTTGTCAAGAAATTGTTTAATTTTATTTTATGAACGTGCTGTAAATTTGCGAAGTATAACGAATTGCTTTTGACCTCTTGCCAAATGGGGAGAAATAGGGTATAATTATAATATTGATCGAATAATAAACCGAAAGGAATTGATAAAATGAGCGAAATAAGAGATGAAAGCTTGTGGGAAAGCGGCAAAAGAAAGATAGAATGGGTAAGACAGAATATGTCATTGCTCAGAAGCGTTGAGGAAGATTTCAAGAGAGATCAGCCTTTTAAGGGGCTGAAAGTTGCACTTTCTATCCACCTTGAAGCTAAAACTGCTTACCTCTGTAAAGTCCTTGCAGCAGGCGGCGCTGAAATGTACATCACAGGAAGCAATCCGCTGTCTACTCAGGACGATGTTGCGGCAGGTCTTGTGCATGACGGCTTGAACGTTTTTGCATGGCATGGTGCTACTGACGAGGAGTATCACAGACATATATCCGAGGTAGTCAAGGTAGGTCCAAACATTATTATAGATGACGGCGGCGACCTTGTAAACCTTATCCACAATGAATATCCTGAGCTGATACCGAACGTTATCGGTGGTTGTGAGGAAACTACTACGGGCATTATCCGTCTTATTGCAATGAACAAGGACGGTCAGCTCAAATTCCCTATGATGCTTGTAAACAATGCAAAGTGCAAGTATCTTTTTGATAACAGATACGGCACAGGTCAGTCTGTATGGGACGGAATAAACAGAACAACTAACCTTATCGTTGCAGGCAAGAACGTTGTTGTTGCAGGCTACGGCTGGTGTGGCAAGGGCGTTGCAATGAGAGCAAAGGGTCTTGGCGCAAGTGTTATCGTCTGCGAAGTCGACCCTATCAAGGCTATGGAAGCTGTTATGGACGGCTTCAAGGTAATGAAAATGGTTGACGCCGCTAAGGTGGGCGACTTCTTTGTTACTGTAACAGGCTGTAAGGACGTTATTACTGAGAAAGATTTTATGAACATGAAAGATGGCGCTATACTTTGTAACGCAGGTCACTTTGATTGCGAGGTAGACGTGGCTGGACTTAAAAAGCTGGCTGTTGAAAGCAAGCTTGCAAGAAACAATATTGACGGTTATAAGCTTCCGAACGGCAATTGGCTTTATGTTATCGGCGAGGGCAGACTTGTAAACCTTGCGGCAGGCGACGGTCACCCTGCCGAGATAATGGATATGTCCTTTGCTATCCAAGCCCTTTCTGCGGCTTATCTTGTTAAAAACAAAGACAAGCTTGCCGAGAATATTGTTTATGTTCCTGATGAGATAGACAAGGAAGTTGCAAACAGAAAGCTTAAATTCTGGGAGCTTGAGATAGATAAACTTACACCTGAGCAGGAGAAATATCTTAACAGCTGGCAGGTATAAAATATCATATTAGTACAATAAAACGGACAGCTTGGATTGTCCGTTTTTTTGTATCTTGAAATTGCCATAAATTTATTTTGTCTTCAAGGTTTTAAATCACTGATTTCTGTACATTTTAATATTAGGGCGATAAAAAAACAGGGCGGTGAGAATGTGGCGGCAAAGATGTATAAGATACTTACGCTTTTTTCAGTGGGCGCAATATGCTACGGCTTCATGGAAATACTTAACAGGGGATATTCTCATATCACAATGGGGGTGCTTGGGGGAACTTCAATGCTGGTTATCCATATCATGAATGGCGAGCGCAGGCGAGGAGTTAGCCTGCTGTCTGTGCTTGTAGTGTCGGCAGCATTTATCACTGCCATAGAATTTCTTGCAGGGGAGTATCTCAACCGCTATCTCGGCATGGGAATATGGAGCTATGAGGAAGTGCCGCTGAATTTTGACGGACAGATATGCCTGCCATTTGCTTTTCTGTGGTTTGGGTTATCCTATATTGGTGTGCTTGCGGATAATTTTATACGCAGACATATTTTCAAGGAATACCCTGTCATTGTTAAACGAGGGAAAGAAAAAATACCTGCGGCGGTTGGATAACAGTACGAATATTTGTACTGCTCTGTATGTAAAAAATATAATTAACTGGAGACCTCAGGTCGCCCCTACGCAAAAATTGTAAATATAGGGGACGGCGACACGCTTACATTCGCCCGTCATTCACCAACGCATATAAAACAAATGGACTGTCTATCCAATGATAAACAGTCCGTATTTTTGTACATATCAATCTTTTGTGTACCACTTTTTCAGCACTTCTTCGCCAAGTTTGCCGTAAACTGTGAAGTCACGGTTTTTCTTGGCTTTCTCTATTGGCGGCAGGATAGCTTTCCAATCCCACCAGAAATAGCCGCAGAACCAATCCAGATCCCAAGTCGCTTCCAGTGCAGTGTCGTAGAAATCTGCCTGCTCCTGCTCGTCAAGTGGTTTGTCGAGTCTGTCATGGAAATCCCAAGGGTACTGCGTGCAGCCCTCTTCGTTTCGTACGCCTATCTCAGCGAACATTATGGGCTTATTAAAGTGCTTGTGAGCCTTTTCAAGTGAGCCGACAACTTCATGCCAACGGCTGAGCATATGCTCCTTGCTTCTGTTCACACCGTCTGTGACAGGGTAGTAGCCTGAGATTCCGATTATGTCCACGTCGCTGAGCCAGTCAAAACGCTGTTCGTCGCCGTGATTGATGTTGTGCATAACGATACCGCTGTAGACCTCTCTCACCTGTGCGATAAGCTTTCTGCATCTGTCAGACTGCTTGTCCATTCCTGCCATTTCACAGCCTGTGCAGAGCATTTCACAGCCGAGCTTTTCTGCAAGCTTTGCATAGTGAAGCATGAAAGCTGTGTATGACTTGAACCACTTGTCCCAATATTCAGGGTTCTCAGGCGGGAAGTCTATCCTTGCACGCCATGAATGGTCAAGGCAGTCCACCATAGGCTTAAGGCAGACTTTAAGTCCCAGTGACTTTGCTTTTTTTATAGCGAAGGCAATGTCCTCGTCAGATTGTGTTCTCTCATAATCACTGAAAACTCTTGTGCTTGCAAAGCTCTCCTGCAATGCGTTTACAGGGATACATATCCAGTTTAAGCCGTTTGAAGCAAGCCGTTCCATTGACTTTTCTGCCGCTTCCGTCTGAAAATCACCTCTCTTGGAGAAAAATCCCCAAGTATATCCTTTGCAGAAAATATCTTTATTCATGCATCAAAAACCTCTCTTTTTCGTAAATGTCCTGATAGAAAAGCCGCAGGTAAGCTCAAGCCTGTTCACCTTTTTAAGCTTCTCCACCGCTTCGGCAGATGTTTTGTAGTAATACGGAGTCATTGTAAAAAGATTGAAAATATCCTCCTGACTTTCAAGCACCACAGGGTATTCAAAAATCATCTCCTCTGACTCGTCAAATTTATTAAGTCCGTATACATTGGGTTTGTTTTCGTAAGGCTTCTCATAAAGCACTTCTTTAAGCTCAAACAGATGTCTTGGGGACGGAGAAACTACCACAAGTTTTCCGCCGTCTTTCAGCACCCTTGCGTATTCGTCATTTGAAACAGGTGCAAATGTGCATACGATAAGGTCTGCAAATTTGTCTATAAACGGAAGCTGAAATGACGATGCCACTGCAAATTCGCAATTTGTGATATTTTCGCAATGTATCCTCGTCATGCAGTGGGCAACTGCCGCCTTTGATATGTCAATGCCGTAAAACTTCGCCTTTGGCAGTGCCTTGGCATAGTTCACAGTGTAAAAGCCCTCACCACAGCCACTGTCGATAATATAAGGCTGTTTCACATTTTCAAGCAGACAGCCCATTACCTCAGCCGTTTTCTTCGCAAGCGGCAGATAATAGTCACGGTCGAGGAAATCCGTTCTCGCCTTTACCATTTCCGCATTATCCCCTGCGTTCTTAGGGTTTCTGCCCTTTGTGGTAAGCAGATTTACATATCCTTTTCTCGCAATATCAAAGCTGTGACCGTTCTGACAGTGCCATACGTTGTCAAGCTTTCTGAGCCGTTTTTTGCATATCGGACAAACATACATATAAATCACCCTGAACATTATAGCATTTCCCTCTGCTTTTAGCAATGGATATTTTATTAATAAAAAAGTGCTTGACAATCGTCGGGTTATGCTTTATAATATCAATATATGCAAAATGCGGTGACGGAATTATCCGAAACAGTGTCGGTAAAGAGAAAAGGCGGTGGGTGAAAGCCTTTGCGGCAAGTTCGGTGGCTAACCTGAGCGGTGCTGAAAACAGCAACGTATGCTCTGCGTTAAAGGGCTTCGAGTGGTCGGGCGATGAGTTCGGCAATTTGGGTGGTAACACGGAACTGTCGGTTTCGTCCCATGTTTAGGGACGAGCCGTTTTTTTTATTTTGCGAATAATTTCATTTGGAAGGATCTGAATTTATGGAATGGACAGGACTTAATGAACTGCGTGAATCTTATCTGAAATTTTTTGAGAGCAAGGGCTGCTTAAGACACAAGAGCTACCCTCTCGTACCTCAGAACGATAACAGCTTGCTGCTTATCGTTGCTGGTATGGCACCTCTGAAGCCTTATTTCACGGGTCAGGAAACACCTCCGAGAACAAGAATGACAACTTGTCAGAAGTGTATCAGAACTGGCGATATTGAAAACGTTGGTAAGACGGCAAGACATGGCACATATTTTGAAATGCTTGGTAATTTCTCATTCGGCGATTACTTCAAGAAAGAGGCTATCGCATGGGCTTGGGAGTATGTTACACAGGTACTCAAACTGCCAAAGGACAGACTTTATATCTCTGTTTATGAGGACGATGACGAGGCTGAGAAGATATGGCATGAGGACGCTGGCGTTCCAATGGATCATATCGTAAGAATGGGCAAGGAAGACAACTTCTGGGAGGCTGGAACAGACGGTCCTTGCGGTCCATGTTCAGAGATATATTTTGACAGAGGAGAGAAATATGGCTGTGGCAAGCCTGATTGTAAGGTCGGCTGCGACTGCGACAGATATATGGAGTTCTGGAACCTTGTGTTCACACAGTTTGAAAGACATGAGGACGGCACTTATACTCCACTTAAGCAGAAAAATATCGACACAGGTATGGGTCTTGAAAGACTTGCTTCTATCATGCAGGACGTTGACTCTATCTTTGACGTTGATACAGTAAAGGCTATCAGAGATCATGTTTGTAAGATAGCAGGCTGTGAGTACGGCAAGGAGTACAAAAAGGACGTTTCTATCAGAGTTATCACAGATCATATCCGTTCTGTAACATTCATGGCATCAGACGGAATTTTGCCGTCAAACGAGGGCAGAGGATACGTTATGAGACGTTTGCTCAGAAGAGCCGTTCGTCACGGAAAGCTTCTCGGCATAAACGGACTTTTCCTCAAAGACCTTGTAAAAACTGTTGTTGACTGCAACAAGTGTGAGTATAACGAGCTTGAAGAAAAGTATGACTATATCGTAAAGGTGCTCACAACTGAGGAGCAGAACTTCAATGCCACTATCGACAGAGGTATGAAGATACTTGACGATCTTATCGCACAGATGCAGAAAGACGGCAAGACGGAGCTTGACGGTGAGAGCTGCTTCAAGCTTTCCGACACATACGGTTTCCCTATCGACCTTACAAGAGAGATCCTTGAAGAAAAGGGCATGACCTGTGATGAGGAGGGCTTTGCTGAGTGCTATGCAAAGCAGAGAGAAACAGCCAAGAACGCTCATGCTGCAACAAAGTATATGGGTGCTGATGAAACTGTATTCCATAAGATAGACAAGGATTTCCACACAGAGTTCATCGGCTATGACAAGCTCGAGGGAGACAGCGAGATATCATTCATCACAACTGATGATGAGCTTATCGAAAACGCAAAGGCTGGCGATGAAGTATATATCGTATCTTCACAGACGCCATTCTATGCAGAGAGCGGCGGACAGGTGGGCGATATCGGTACTATCGTTACAGAAAGCGGTAAATGCAGAGTCGTTGACACACAGAAGGTCGTTGCAGGCAAGTTCGCTCATAAGGCAGTTGTTGAAGAGGGCGAGATAGCTGTAGGTCAGAAGGCTCACTTCACTGTTGACAGAAAGACACGTTATGCTGTTATGAGAAACCATAGCTGCGCACATCTGCTTCAGGCTGCACTGAGAAAAGTTCTCGGCGAACACGTTCATCAGGCAGGTCAGCTCGTTGACGCTCACAGGCTTAGATTTGACTTCTCTCACTTCAATGCAATGACAGCAGAGGAGAAGCTCAAGGTCGAAGCTCTTGTAAACAAGTATATCCTTGAAGCTCTTGATATAAAAATGGAAGAAATGCCTATCGCAGAAGCTCAGAAGCTTGGCGCTATGGCTCTGTTCGGTGAGAAATACGGTGAAACTGTAAGGGTAGTAACAATGGGTGACGGTGACGAAACAGCTTCTATCGAGTTCTGTGGCGGTACACATCTTGACAATACTTCAAGAATAGGTCTGTTCAAGATAATCTCCGAAAGCTCTGTAGCTTCAGGCGTAAGACGTATCGAAGCCGTAACAGGCAGAGGCGTTCTGGAGCTTGTTGAGGAAAGAGCCGCAACTATCCAGCAGGCGGCTGAAAGCCTTAAGCTTGCAAATCCACTGGACATCGTAAAGAGATGCCACACTATCATGCAGGAAGTCAAGGATCTTGAAAAGGAAAGAGACGCTTTGCAGGCAGAGATAACAAATCTCAAAACAAAGTCACTGTTCGATAACCCATATGAGATAAACGGCGTTAAGGTAGTTACTGCAATGCTCACAAATACAAGACCTGATATGCTCAGAAAAATGGGTGACGAGCTTAAAGCAAGAGAAGCTGACGCAGTTGCAGTTGTTGCAGGCGTTGACGGTGAAAAGGCAAACCTTGTTGTAGTTTGCGGCAAGAATGCAGTTGCAAAGGGCGCACACGCAGGCAAGATAGCAGGCAAGGTAGCAGCACTCACAGGCGGCAAGGGTGGCGGACGTCCTGACTCTGCTATGGCTGGTATAGGCGACAGATTCAAGATCGACGAGGCACTTGACAAGGTAAACGAGATCGTGGGCGAGTTCGTAAAATAAAAATTGCTTGGCAGACGGCGCAGATACCCTCTGTGCTGTTATAAATAACAGAAAGGCGGAATATAAATGGAAGATTGTCTTTTTTGTAAAATTATTTCCGGGGAAATACCCTCAAAGAAAATATACGAGGACGAGCTGACATACGTTTTTGAGGACATTGCTCCTACAGCTCCGATTCATTATCTTGTTATCCCTAAGCAGCATATTTCAAAGCTTGACGAGATAACCCCTGAGAACAGTGCAGTTATCGCACATATCTATGAAGTTATCGCAAAGCTTGCCAAAGACCTCGACCTTAAGGACGGTTTCAGAGTTGTTTCCAACTGCGGCGAGCAGGCAGGACAGAGTGTTTTCCACATTCATTTTCATCTTCTTGCAGGCAGACCACTTGCTTGGCCAGCCGGTTAAAGAAATAAAACGGGCGGGTAAATTTCTTATCCGCCCTTAGTTTTAAGGGGGACGGCGGCAATGGTGAGAAAAAGCTGTTATATCGGCTTTTCGTATTTTGCAGGACTTTTTCTCTGTACCATTGGCTGGGGCAGGAACAACGCAGTTTTTGCACTTGCGTCAGCGTGTGTAGCCATTACAGCCTTTGCGCTTTTTAAGAGATACCGAAAGCATATAGCTCTCTGCTTTGTTTCGTTCCTGATAGCGGTGGGAGTCAATACCGCTTATACTCACATTTTCTATGATAAACTGACAGCTTTAGACGGAAAGACCGTCACAGTTAAAGGCGAGATAACCGACATAAGCTATATAGGCTCTGACACTTGTCGGCTGACTGTAAAGGGTTCTGTGGGAGGAGTAAAAGGCAGGTTGACCTTTTATGCAGATGACATTGAATATGATTACTATGACAATATCGTGGCAGCAGTAAAGGTCAGCAGGATAAAAGACAGCATAAATTTTAGGTCGGAGCAGTATAACCGACCTAAAGGAGTTTTTCTCCAAGGTTCGACCGCTGAAAGCATAGAAGTCACAGGCAGTGGAAACGTCATCTTACGCAGTATAATGCACTATCGTGACAAGATGTTCATGTTGATAAACGATATCATAGGCGGAGATGAGGGCGGTTTTGCCGCTGCAATGCTCTGCGGAGATAAAACTGAGCTTTCAAAGCAAACGAAGCTCACGGTCTATCGTAGTGGCATAGGTCATATATTTTCCGTGTCGGGAACTCATGTGGTCATAATAAGTGCCATGATAGGCTGGCTCATGCAGAAACTAAGCAAGGATAAGCGTGTGATATTTGCCGTCCAAACTGTTGCAGTGTGGGCGTTTGCGGTCTTTGCAGGTCTGTCAGTCTCCGTTGTGAGGGCGGCTGTTATGCTGACCTTGGTCACCGCTGCACCGCTCCTTTACCGCAGACCCGACCCGGCAAATACTCTCTGCCTTTGTGCTGTTTTAATACTTACTCTTTCGCCCTATGCGGCGGCGGACAGCTCGTTTCTGCTGTCATTCACAGCAACATTTGTGATAGGCACGGTCTGCCCGAAAGCAGTGGCACTTGTAAAAGGCGAAGGCATTTTGTACAGCCTTGAACGGCAGGCAGTAAATGCGGTGACGATACTTTTTTGCACAATGCCTGTTCAGCTAATGTTTTTCAGTGAAATATCTCTTGTTGCACCACTATCAAATATCCTGCTGGTGCCTGTGTGTACCCTTGCTCTGGGTCTGACGGTAATAACTGCGGTAACAGGCGGTGCGGCAATAATAGCCTATCCTGTGCTGACGGTGGTAAAGTATCTTCTGAAGGTCGTTCTGTTTCTTGCTGAGCTGTTTTCAAAATTCAGCTTTGCCTATCTTCCTCGTGGAGTAAGACCACTTGGCTTTGTAATGCTAGTCACCTGCCTTGTGCCTGTGGCGGTCATGTTTCTGAGAAAGTCAGTAAAGCTTGGGGCTTTTTGCACTGCTCTAATGCTTGTATGTTGGACAGCAGTGTATAATTTTTCTCTTGCTTTTGGAGGCTCGGTAAAGATAGTTGTAATGCCAAAAGGAAATGCTGTGCAGGCTGTGCTGTATGATAAAACAAAAGGTATGGTTTTCGATATGGGCAGTAAGGGCAAGCTCAACAGCGGTATGGAAAGCTTTTTGGAGCTTTACGGCATAAAAGAGCTAAAAGGCGCATTTATAGAAAGCGAACAGTATTACACTTTAACGAAATATAACGAGCAGATGACTATACAACCTGACAGATTTTATATAAATGGCGAGCCTGATAATGACAGCGAACTGCCGTTCATGACAGGCGCACAGCTTGATTGGAACGGTGTTAAGGTAGAAGCATTGGAGGACGGCTATAAAATTACCGCCGAGGGCAGTGTGGTCACTATAGAAAAAGGTTCTGTCACCATAAACGGCAGAAACCTTGACACAACAGATGAAGAATACCCATTGATGATAGATATGAAAAATTCGCAGATAAGGAGGATGGACTATGGCTTTGCTTACGGCTTCGGCTCTTGGTAAAACAATAAGAGAGAATGATATCGACAGCCTTTATTATTTTTACGGACATGATACAGCGGCACTTGAAAGCTTTACAAAAAGGCTTGTGAACAAGCTTTGCCCTGCTGACGCTCAGGTCATGAACTTTCATAAGCTTGACGGCAAAAATCTTGATTTTCCAATGCTTACAGACGCTTGCGAAGCTCTGCCTTTTATGGCAGAACGTGTGGTGGTGACTATAAACGACCTTAATATAGACGCAGTGACTAAGGACGATCTGGACGACCTGAAAAAGATCCTAGGCTCTCTTGGCGAAACCACCACAGTGATAATCTATGCCACAGGAGTTGACCTTTTCAAGAACAAAAAGTATCTTACAGACAAAAACAAGCGCTTTGCAGATTTCTGCGAAAAGCACGGCACTGTCTGCAACTTTGAATACAAAAGGGCTTCCGACCTTGGGAAGTCTATATCCACCTATCTTGCAAAAAGCGGCTGTACCATAACAAAAAGCAACGCAGAGTATCTTGCAAACCTCTGTTTGTGCGACACTGCATTTATCAGCAAGGAGCTTGAAAAGCTTTCGGCTTATGCAGAGGGCAGGGAGGTAACAAGAGAGGATATTGACTTGCTTTGTATCAGGCGTATCGAGTCGGACGGATATTCTCTTGCAATAAATATCCTCAGAGGCAATGCGGCAATGGTTTTCACACGTTTGCGTGAACTCGACGTGCAGAATTATGAGCCGTATGCTATAATAGGAATAATCGGCTTTTCCCTTGCGGATATCTATAGGGCGAAGCTTGCACGTTCCTCTGGCAGGAGCGTTGCAGACGTGGTTAAAGATTTTTCCTATGCGAAAAACAGAGAGTTTGCAGTAAAAAACGCCTATTCCGAGTGCGGAAATATCTCGGCGGAGCGTATAAGAAAAACGCTTGAGATACTTTCTGAAACCGACCTTATGCTCAAAACAAGGTCACGGGGAAAAGACGGCGATATGCTCACCCTCGAGCAGGGGCTTGCAAGGTCAATGGCGTTAAGGTGTTAGTAAATGGAAAAACTTAAAATATCAAGGGCAATAATCGTTGAGGGAAAATATGATAAGATAAAGCTTTCGTCCATAGTTGACGGCGTTATAATCGTCACTAACGGCTTTCGTATCTATAAAGACCCTGACAAGGCAGCGCTTATAAGATACTATGCTCAGCATGGCGGAATAGCAATTCTTACTGACTCTGACACAGCAGGCTTTCGCATAAGAGGGCATATAAAGGGTATCGTCCCCAAAGGCGATATCGTGAACGTGTATGTTCCTGAGATATTCGGCAAAGAAAAGCGCAAAACAGAGCCGTCAAAAGAGGGCTTGTTGGGGGTCGAGGGCGTTCCTGCGGATATTATCAGGGAAGCCTTTGAAAAAGCAGGCATTATAGGCGAAAAGGTCGCAGACAGAGAACTCATGACCAAGCTTGATTTTTATGAGCTAGGTCTAAGCGGCAGACCTGACAGCAGCAGGCTCAGACAGCTTGTGTGCGAAAAGCTGTCGCTGCCCAAAAAGCTCACTGCAAACGCACTGCTTGAAGTGGTGAACACAATGCTCGATAAAGACAGTTTGCAAGCACTTATAGAGGAATTGACCTCAGAAAACAATAAAGACAAGGAGAATAGCGTTGGTTAGTCTTGAATTTTTATATTTCTTTCTTCCTGTTTTTATGGGAGTATACGCTTTGTCAGGGGTGCGTTTCAGAAAAGCCGTGTTCCTGCTTGGAACAGTTGTGCTGTGTCTGTGGGTGTCCACATGGGGGATAATACCAATGGCGGTGAGTGCTGTTGTATCATACTTTTGCGGCAGGCTTATCCACCGCTTTGCAGACAAAAAAGGACTTAAAAGGCTATGGCTCATATTATCGGTGGTAGTAAATATGGCAGTGCTTCTTGTATTCATAAGAAGCGGTCACAGCAGCTATGACGTGACGTCTATATTCACAGGCAAAGGCGCAATGCTAAAGCTTTTCCCTGTGTGGGGAGCGGGCGTTTTCACTCTCCATGGCATCTCCTACTGCATGGATATCTATAGGAAAGAAATAGAGCCTGAGAAGAATTTTCTTTTGGTATCTCAATATATATGCTTTTTCCCATGCTTTAGCTGTGGACCGATACTCAGATTTTCGGATATGAGCGAACAGCTTAGAAAACCTGTCATAACCTCCGGAAAGCTTGCAGAGGGCATAAAGCTTATGCTTATAGGCTTTGCGGAGAAGCTTTTTCTGTCAGATCCTATGTACGAGATGTGGCAGCACATAAGGGGAGTAAGTACAGATTCGCTCTCCGCCGCTTGTGCATGGCTTGGGATAATAGCTTTCTCATTTGCGTTATACTATGAGCTTAGAGCTTATTCGCATATTGCACAGGGTATTGGTTCAATGCTCGGCTTTGAACTTCCTGATAACTTTGATCTGCCGTTTATGTCAGCAGGCTTCAATGAGCTTATAAAACGATTTGCCTGCACCTTTTATAGTTGGGTGAGAGATTATTTCTACAGACCTATATGTAGAAATAAAGACAGCGTTTGCCTTTGGGCATTGATACTGTCTGTGCTTGCAGGCTCGGTTTGGTATGGCTACGGCAGACACACAATGCTGTGGGCAGCGTTTATTTGTGTTATGCTTGGAATAGAATATCTCCTGAAAAATATTCTTGCGGCTGTGCCGACAGGGGTAAGATGTGCGGTGATGAATGTTCTGTTTCTTATAGGTCTGCCGTTTCTTGCGATAGACAGCCTGCCTTCAGCCTGCGGATATGTTGCCGCAATGCTCGGCGGGGGAAGCTTTGCAGGAGATGTTCTTGCATCGTATGTGATAAAAACAGGAGTTGTGATGTATCTTATCTGCGGCTTTTTTGCAACAGGTATCGGCAGATATCTCAAACGCAGGATAATGCAGCTCAATACTAATATAGTTTACATAATCGAGCCAATGCTCACTATAGGATTTCTGCTTATCAGTACAGCGTTTCTTGTGGGCGGAGGTAATTCGTCTATGAATTTGTTTGTGAGATAAAATGGGAGGAGTGAACATTAATGAAAAAGGCTGCTGATTATATCGCAGTAAGCGCATTTTTTGTAATAGTCATAATGTTTGCGGCATATACTCTCGTGATGAGCAGACATGGATCTGAAAGTGAAAAGGCAGACAGTTCAGATATAAGACATAACGTTCAGACCTATGTTAGCAATAATTTTCCTCTAAGCTCAAATTGGAAGTCGCTCAGAACGACCATGTTTGTGATGACTGGTAAGAAAAATTTCGATAATATCTATATCCTTAAAGATCGTCTTGTAGAGATCACAGATTTTGATAAGGACAGGCTTGATAAAAATATCTCGCAGATAAATGATTTTTCAGAAAACACAGATACACCTGTATATGTTATGTTAGCTCCGACTGCCGCAGGTATCTATTCTGCTAAGCTGCCTGCTTATACTTCAAACACAGACCAGCGTGAAATGATAGATAATATCTATTATGACCTAGACAGCAGGATAGACACTATAGATACGTTTTTCCCTATGTATTCTGCAAGAAATAATTACGTTTACTATCGTACAGATAGAAAGTGGACTTCCTTCGGGGCGTATTTTGCCTATGCAGACGGCATAAAAGAGCTGGGTTTTGAGCCGGTCGCTCTGTCCAATTACGATCAGGAATATACCTCAAATTCTTATTATGGGGGACTTTACAGTGAACTTTGCTATAACAGCATAGGCGCAGACAGAGTGAACATCTTCCGTTCAAAGTATAAGACCACTGTGGATTCTGTGGAGCTTTACAGAGGAGATCAGGTGCTTACCTCAAAATCTGTTTATTTTAGATCTGCACTGAAAACAGCAGATAAAACGGCTATCTTCCTGCAAGGTGACAACTTTACTAAGGCAACGGTCAAGACAACTGCAGAGGACGCACCAAAGCTTCTTATCATCAAAGGAAGCTATGCCAATACCCTTGTGCCGTTTCTTACCCCACACTACAGCGAGATAACCTTGGTAGACCCTGACAAGCTCAAAGAGGAGGGCAAGACCCTTTCTGACGTTGCAGATACGAGTGCATATGACCAGATATTATTTATGTATGACTGCGACCAGTTTGCAGATGAAACAAATTTTGACCTACTCAAATAATATGGGCTATGTACTTGAAAAAATGGAGCAGGTGTGATATAATAAAGAAAATGCCGTACAAGGAATGTGCGGCATAATGTATGTCTGAATATTTGAGAGGGTGTTTGATGTGAGTGAGCAAAAAAACAGACTTGATCTTATTGATCTTAATGACTATCCCGTATCTTGGTGGCTGAAACTTCTTGATCTCGGTCATAAGATAGTTCAGGATCCTGCCGCCTACAGCGAGGCTTGCAAGGGCAAGATAATGGGTACTCTTTTCTATGAGCCGTCAACAAGAACGCAGATGTCCTTCCAGACCGCTATGCTACGTCTTGGGGGAACGATAATAGGCTTTGACAATCCTGCCACTTCTTCCGTTGCAAAGGGAGAGAATATCAAGGATACCACAAAGATAGTTTCCGGCTATGCCGATATCATGGTAATGCGTCACCCTACCGCTGGATCGGTAAAGGCTGCGGCACTCACTGCTGATTGCCCTGTTATCAACGCAGGCGACGGCGGACACCTCCACCCAACACAGACACTTACAGACCTGCTTACACTTAGAGAAGAAAAGGGCAGACTTGATAACCTGACCATAGGCTTCTGCGGTGACCTTAAAAACGGCAGAACAGTCCATTCCCTTATTAAAGCAATGGTGTGTTTTCCAAACAATAAGTTCATATTAGTTTCAACTTCTGAGCTTGCTTTGCCTGTGTATGTAAAGGATATCCTTGAGGCAGCAGGTATGGAGTATAAGGAGGTCACCGACCTTGAAGAGGTTATCGGTGAGCTTGACGTGCTATATATGACAAGAATACAGAAAGAGCGTTTTGCTTCTGAGGAGGAGTATCATGCTCAGAGCGGAAATTACATACTCGATACAAGAAAGCTTTCAATGGGAAAACCTGACCTTATCGTGCTTCACCCTCTGCCAAGAGTGGACGAGATAGCTATCGAGGTGGACGACGACCCGAGAGCGATGTATTTCAAACAGGCAAAATACGGTATGTATATCAGAATGGCACTCATACTTACAGTTATAAACGGCGATGGTGCTTCGCAGCCGCTTATGAAGGGCAGAGTGCATAAGCACATTGATTGTTCAAATCCTAACTGTATCACTCACCACGAAAAGTATCTGCCGCATTGGTTCAAAGGCGACGGCACGACGCTTGTTTGCGAATATTGTGACGAGAGAACATTGGTGGAATAAAATAAGAGCTTAATGGGGTAAACAAAGGCTGTGTGTCAGTCTTTGCTTACCCTTTTTTATTGTGCAGATAGCGTATATTAATAGCCTTGTGATATGCAAAATCGTTAAAAGTAACGAAATTCTTACAATGTGGTAACAAACAGTCTTGAATTAACGTTGAGCGTGTGGTATAATTAAAATGGATAAATTTTTTACAGGAGCTTTGATCTAATGAATATACTTTCAGATGAGGAGTTTGAACAGATCTACGGACGAAAGCCTGTCAGAAGGGTGAAAAAGAAAAAAATATACTGGAACAGAATTATTATTGCATTGATAATACTTATCGGCATTGTGACTGGTCTGGTAAAGCTGACAGCCTTGGTAGTATCAAAGATCAAAGGGGACGATACGCAAAAAACAAACAAGGTATTGAATAATACATCTTCTGTCGCTGTGAAGGAGGACGCTTCTTCTGCTGAGGATAAAAAAGACGAGCCTGCGAAGTATTCAAATATGGACTTTACAGTGTGTGTTGACGCAGGTCATGGTGATTATGACGGCGGCACAACTGACGCCTCAGGAACAAGATATGAAAAAGACGATAACTTAAAGGTCGCACTTGAGGTGCAGAAATATCTCGAAAAATACGGCGTCAATGTGGTGATGATAAGAGATGATGACTCTTTCCTTGAGCTTGACGAAAGATGTGCAAAGGCAAATAACGCCAAGGCTGATATGTATGTTTCACTTCACCGAAACAGCTATGACGGTGATATTTCGGGCGTTGAGGTTTGGGTGAACAATTCTGAGCCTGAATATGACACAAAGCTTGCACAGAATATACTTGATGGTCTTGAAAAGGTAGGTATATCTGAAAATAGAGGAGTACAGTATGGCTACGTTGGCAATTCCGGTGTAAACTACTACATAAATGCTGACACTGTTATGCCAAGCTGTCTTGTGGAGCTTGGATTTATAACCGAGGATGTCGACAATAAGCTTTTTGACGAACACCTTACCGAGTATGGACAAGCTATTGCTGACGGTATAGTTCAGACAGCTGTTGATGTTGGTCTTGTTGATGAAAGTGGCAAAAGACTTATGTCTGAGCAGCTTATCTCGCCTGAGAAGCCTGTGAACAATAAGGATTCTTCTTCTGTGGTTGACGCTATGACACAGCCGATGCAGACGGACTCTTCTGCTGACGTTTATAATACTCAGGAAAACGAGTGGTATTGATATTCAATAATAAAAGCGAACACAGTTCGTTTCTGCTAATGCAGAGAAACCGTGTTCGCCTTTTTGTTGTTAAAGCTCTTTTCTGATGAGTTTGAATTTCTCAAATTCTTTCGTCAGGTCTGCCAGAACGTTTTCAAGACCTTTTTCAGAGTATTCTTCGTGATATTCTGCCACAAAGTCTGTTACCTCCGTGACGCACTTTGTGCCGTACCATACTCTGACATAAAGCTCTTTTTCATCGCCGAGAATAGGGTCTATGTGGTAGCTGAAATTGGTGTAATTGCTGCCGGACCAGGTGTTTTTTTCTTCAAAATAGTGAAATGTGGGTATATCAAAATAACCGTGGAGCATTACGTATTTTCCTTTCAAAAATCATTCGTTTATGATATTATAGCATATCACTGTTCCTTTTTCAAGCATTTAGTCTGCTTCTTAATTAAATTAACCTAAAAAACGTTTACAATTTTGTTAGGAATGTATATTGGAGAATTGTTCAAAATATGCTATAATTAATAGTGGTATGACTATTTCAGCGGTATGCTGTCGCAGAAAGGATAAGATCTATGAGCATTACAATAAAAGATGTTGCCAAGGAAGCCGGTGTTTCAGTGGCGACAGTGTCAAGGGTTCTCAACGGAAGCTGTAACGTATCAGATGAGTCAACAAAAAAAGTCAATGAAACTATTGCAAGGCTCAACTATTCTCCGAATTTTCTGGGAAGAAATCTTAGAAAGTGCGAAACGAATGTTATTCTTGTAATTATGCCGACCTCTGAACATTCCCTTTATTCAAAGATAGTCATGGGTATGCAGGAATATGCAGGAAAAGTCGGATACGATATCATAACCGCAGTTTCCTATTCAACCTCGACCGCTGAAACAAGGCAGATGAATATGCTTTTTAACAGAACTGTTGACGGTGTTATCCTTCTTGGCACTCAGTATGACGCAGCTTCGCTTAATAAGCTCGCAGAGAATTATAACGTTGCTCTGTGCTGTGAGGGCGTGGAGGGCGCAAATGTGCTTACTGTCGCTGTTGACGATGAACAGGCTGCGTTTGACGCTGTCGCAGCTCTTATCAAAAAGGGTCATAAAAGGATAGGCTTTATCGGAACGAACTCTGCGGCTATCTCCTCCACTGCAAGAGAGAACGGCTATATAAGAGCATTAAAAGAATATGGCATAGAGATAAAGAATGAATATATCTATAAAGAGTCCTATGACTATGACTGCGGAGGCAGAGCGTTTGAATATTTCAATGCACTTGATGAGAAGCCTACGGCGATTTTCGCTGTGTCAGACTTGCTTGCTATCTCTGCAATGCACAAGGCAATAGATATGGGCATTGATGTGGGCAAAGATGTCGCCATAATGGGATTTGACAATATATCCATGTGTGAGTGGATAATCCCTACGCTTTCAACGGTTGAACAGCCTTGCTCAAAAATGGGCGAGCTTGTTGTGGCAAAGCTTATTGAGAACATGAATAAGACTACTAAGGATAATCATTATTATACTGTTGACCACAGGATAATTCTAAGAGAGTCCACAGGCGACTAATTACTTTCGTAAAAATAGATAGGGGAGAAATAAGGCAGTTTTTCCGTAAAAACTGCCTATTTTCTGTAAGAAAGGATTTTTTAGGGCATGGAGAAATTTACAAAAATACTTGAAACGATAGATGGCTATGTCTGGGGCATACCGCTTATCGTACTCATTATGGCTGTGGGAATATTCCTCACCTTTAGGCTAAGGCTTCTTCAGATATTCCACCTGCCAAAGGCTTTGAAGTTTATGTTTCAGAACGAAAATGGTGGCAAAGGCGAGATATCGAGCTTTGCAGCACTATGCACCGCACTTTCCGCAACCATAGGTACGGGAAATATCGTCGGTGTTGCAACAGCCATTGGTGTGCTTTCAGGCGGACCTGGAGCGCTCCTCTGGATGTGGCTAGCGGCACTCCTTGGTATGGCGACAAAGTATTCCGAGGGTTTTCTTGCTATCAAATACAGACGTATGGACGCTGACGGACACGTTTGCGGTGGACCATTCTATTACATAGAATACGGCATGGGTAAGAAGTGGAAGTGGCTTGCAAAGGTATTTGCGTTCTTTGGTGCTTGCGTTGGACTTTTTGGTATCGGAACTTTCTCTCAGGTGAATGGTATCTCATCGGCAGTTCAGGCTTTCTTTGATCCTAAAAAGGAACATACAGTGAATATTTTGGGTGCTGACTATACATTGGCTGTTATAGTTTCCGGACTTTTGATAACTGTTTTTGCCGCACTTGTTATTATCGGAGGCATAAAGAGGATCTCAAGTGTTTCTCAGGTAGTTGTGCCTTTTATGGCGGTCGTTTATATAGTTGCTTGTCTTTCACTTATTGTTATAAACATTCAGAGGCTCCCTCACGCTGTCGCTCTTATTTTTGAACAGGCATTCAGCTTCAAGGCTGTCGCAGGCGGATCTCTTCCTACAATGTTCATTGCTATACAAAAGGGTGTTGCCAGAGGAATTTTCTCAAATGAGTCAGGTCTTGGTTCGGCACCTATCGCAGCCGCAGCCGCTCAGACAAAAGAGCCGGTAAGACAAGGTCTTGTTTCTATGTGTGGCACTTTTATCGACACTATCGTTGTATGTACTATGACAGGTCTTGCTATCGTAATGATGGGAAGCTACGAGGCTATCAACCCAGTAACAGGCAAGCCTTTTGAGGGCGTTGAGGTCACAAATCACGCTTTCCAGACCGGCTTCTCGTTCCTGCCGTCAATGATACCTGCATTTATTCTTATGGTCTGTCTTGTGTTCTTTGCTTTCACAACTATCCTTGGCTGGAACTATTACGGTGAAAGGTGTATGGAATATCTTTTTAGCAGCAACATGAAGGTGGTCATGGTCTACAGATATCTCTATATCCTCGCTGTATTTATCGGACCATATATGACGGTTTCTGCCGTTTGGACGATCGCTGATATTTTCAATGGACTTATGGCACTGCCAAACCTTATAGCGTTGCTTGCTCTCAGCGGTGTTATCAGTAAGGATACAAGGCGTTATGTGGCGAAGTATTCCAGAGCAAAACGAATCAATAAGCTGGTAAGAGCATAGATATCGTATTTTATATGAAGCGGAAACGGCTGAATGTTGTTTCCGCTTTCTTTATGCTGTAGGCTTAATCACCAAAAAAATGAATGGTTATTTGTTGAAATCACCAAAAGTATTTAAAAGAATGCAACAGTGGTTGTAACTTTGTTGACAACGATTACATTCAGTGATATAATAGCTTTGTAAGAATCAAGGAAACGTTTTCTAATGAAAACGATCCGTTACGGAGGTTATATATAATGAAAAATTCCAAGCGTGTTATTGCCGGTGCAATGGCTATCTTGTCAGCAGTGAGCGTAGCTTCATGCGGTAGCTCATCAGGCAGCGATTCAAGCAGCTCTTATGTTGATAAGGTAAAGGTAGCAAGCACCGACGATATTGCTACTATCCCTGATGGTTCGGAAAAGGAGTTGGAGTGGCTTTCTTATTTTGACATAAACCCAACTAAGAAAGAGCCGGAAAAGAGAACCGACCTTACTCTTTTTGAGGAAAAGGGCGGTAAGATCAAGTATTCTCAGACATCATCAATGAACAAGTATGATAAGCTCGCAGCAAGACTTATGTCTAACGATCCACCGGATATGTTCTGGTATGAGCAGTCTATGACATTCCCTGCAAACTGTATCAAGGAAATGTTCCAGCCTGTTGATGATATCGTTGATTTCGACAGTGCTATGTGGAGCGATGTCAAGAACGTTGCAGAGCAGTTCACTCTTAACGGCAAGCACTTTGTTGCACCTATCAACTTCCTGCCAGGCTCTGTTATCACATATGATAAGTCTATGATAGACGCTGCCGGTCTTGATGATCCATATGAGCTTTATCAGAACGGCGAGTGGGATTGGAACGCATGGTATGATATGATGTCAGAATATGTTGAGGGCGCTGCTGCTGACGAGGAGAGATACGGCATAAACGGTTGGTTCGCACCATTTATCTTCCAGTCAACAGGTAAGACTCTTATCACATATGACGCTGATAAGGATGAGTATGTTTCAAATCTTAACGACGCTGACTTTGTAAGAGCATCTGATATGCTTTATGATATCGCAAAGAATGGTATGTACTATCCTGATTGGGTAGGACAGGCAGGCGACGCATTCAAGAAGAATATCCTCTTCTATGCAATGGGTCCATGGGCGTCAACAGGTACACACTCACCAAAGGACGGCGATAATTGGGGCGTAGTTCCAATGCCAAAGGATCCTAACTCTGATACGCTTTATACAACTATCGACATGAATGCGTATATGTGGGTGAAGGGTTCGACAAAGAATGACGCTATGAAGTGCTGGCTCGAGTGTGCAAAGATAGTTTATACTCAGGATACATATAAGGATATCGAGAAGGAGAAGTTCTTTGTAAACAATCCTAACTGGACAGAAGATATGTATAACGTAGCTTACGTTGACCTTGTTACAGACAAGTTCACTAAGATATTTGACCCTGGTTATGGTATCTCCACAACTCTGTCAGATAATGACGCTGCAACAAATGATACTAAGGAAGCTGTTATTCCTTATCTGTATACTTCAGTTATGAAGACAGACGAGAACGGCTCACAGTATACATGGACACAGCTCAAAGAGCAGTATAAGGGTACGGTCGATTCAGAACTTAAAACTCTCAACGAGCAGTATCACGCATATTTGGAAAAGAATAAGTAATGTAACTTGCCATATAAAGACGGACGGAATTTATTTCGCCCGTCTTTTTGTTGTAATGTCAGAAAAAATGTGATATAATCATAGAGTACATTAAGATTTAATTAAGAATTATGTTGAGCTGTTTTTAAAGAATGTGGCTTATATTTTTAAAGAATGTGGCTTATAATAATAAACGTAAAAGAAAGGATCGTGCCGATATGGAGATAAAGGAGCCTGTAATCCTTGTTGTAGATGATGATAAAGATATAGTGGGAGCTATCGCAAAGCTGCTTGAAATGGAGGGCTATAAGGTAATAAAAGCCTATGACGGTCTTGAGGCTTTGGAGAAGCTCACTGAGAACAGCATACAGCTTATACTCATTGACGTCATGATGCCTAAGCTGGACGGACTTTCTACAATGATGAAAATAAGGGCAACAGAGAATATCCCTATACTTGTGCTTTCTGCAAAATCTGAGGATACAGATAAGGTGCTTGGACTTTCAATGGGTGCTGACGATTACATAACAAAGCCTTATAACCCTATGGAGCTTGTGGCAAGGGTAAGAAGCAACCTGAGAAGATATATGCAGCTTGGCGCTATCGACACGGCAAACAAAACGGATATTATAGAAATAGGCGGTCTGGAGCTTGACACTAAGGCAAAAAGCTTAAAGGTTGACGGAGAACCTGTCAAGCTCACCGCCACGGAGCTTAAAATTCTTGAGCTTCTTATGAAAAACGCAGGCAGGATATTTTCTGCCGAGGAGATCTATTCTAAAGTGTGGAACGAGGACGCTTATGCCGTTGAAAACACGGTAATGGTACATATTCGTCACATCAGAGAGAAAATTGAGATAAACCCTAGAGAGCCGAAATACTTGAAGGTGGTGTGGGGAATTGGCTATAAAATCGAGAAAATTTGAGCAGGCAGAATGGTTTAAGATATTCTCAGCAAAAAAGACGAGAATTATTGCATTTATCGTTGCCTGTGTTATTGCAGGCGGCTTTTGCTTGTCTTTTGTGTTGTATGCTAACAGCCATGCTGACAGCAGCAGTAAGTCTTATCTTAGATCAGAAAGCTATAAGCTGGCTTCCAATGAAATGTATGAGGAACTGTGCGTTACAGCTTCGGCTTATCTCAGATATGTTGATGAGGATCAGAATTACACTCAGCCTAGACACCTGCTCAATGACTATCTGAATTATCTTGATTACAACCGCTATAAATATAAAAAAACAGAAGACGGTATACGGCTTATAGACAGTCAATTTGATTACTATGTGGGAATTACTCAAAATGGCAAAACAATATATCTGTCAAATATAAAAGATATAGAAAACTATGACAGCGAAACGGATAAGATAGAAGCTTTTAAATCGTCGCACAAAAACTATATACTTCGCCGTGATAACGAGGTAATGAGCGACAGAACTTCATCAGGGCAGATAGTTGACTACTATTACAATACAGCGGAGTATCAGGATAACGTGACAGAAGAATTTTATGCCGATAATCTTATGCCCGTAGGCGGAAGCTATTATGATAATTACGGCAGATATTTCTACAATTACGGCAATTATGATCCAATAGCTTTCTATAATGTAGACTCAAGATATAATGTTATTAAAGGTCTTGATTTGAAAAACGGTCTGAAATATTCCGACAGGCTTGAAGATGAAGAAATTGGTGAAAATTATTACATTGATGACGGCAATGAATACTATGACTATGACAACGGCAGATATTATTATGAGGACGATTACGGAAACGCATGGGCAAAATGTGAAAACCTCTATGACCTGCCTGATTACAAAGCGACAGACAATGACGATTCAGGTATAACGGTATTCTTTGCACCGAAAGCTGAAAAGCTTACGGCAATGGAAAAGGAATATACCGAGGCTTTGAATGATATGTATCGTGCAAAGCTTTTTGTGATCGTTTTTGGCGTTATTGAATTTATGCTTGTGTGCTATCTGCTCCTGATCTGTGCATATAATGCAGAGCCTGAGAGCGTTGAACGCTGGAAGCAAGGCAATTTTCTAAAAAAAGTGCCAACGGAAGTTTACCTTATCTTAATGGTATTGGCTATTACATTTGCTTTTGTATTTGTCACCTGCTGGAATTATTATGTGAGCATCACAAAAAATATTTTTGACAATGCTTTGGCTAATTCCGTTTTCAGAAATATACTTGCTGTAGCGCTGTTTGCATTGGCATATTTTGCAGGCTTCGGCTCGCTTATGGAGTTTGTTGGCAAGATAAAGACAAGAAGCATATTCAAAGAAAGCCTTATTTGCAGATTATGTAAGTTCCTATGGCGCAAGTACAAGGAAACATCACTGTATCACTATTTTCATGGACTTCCGCTTGGAATAAAGCTTACTTGGAAGTTCATACTTATATTCGTTGGAATTTTTGTTGTGATGTCTAGTCGATTGACGATGTTAATTTTGTTGGCGGTAGAAATTGTTCTGTGTATATCAATGCTTCGTGACTTCTCACAGCTTTCAAAGCTCAGCAAACAGATAGACAGCCTTGGAGAAGAAAAGCCTTATGAGGGCAAGATAAGAAAAACTTCGCCTGTGTATGCTGAATCTGAAAAACTTAACTCAGTTCAGGATAAGGTGAGAGAGTCGGTGGAGCAGCAGATACAGTCTGAGCGTTTGAAAATAGAGCTTGTGACAAACGTTTCACACGACCTGAAAACACCGCTGACTTCCATTATCAGCTATATCGACCTGCTTAAGAAAATGGATCTTGACGATGAAGCTTCGAGCTATGTGAAGATACTTGATAAAAAGGCGCAGAAGCTCAAAGACATTGTGTCTGACGTTTTCAGCATAGCAAAAGCCACAAGCGGCGTTGATGTAAACCTAACAAAGCTTGATTTTGTGATGCTGTTAAATCAGTGCATCGCAGACGCAGAGGACAAGATAGCTGACAGTGGCAAGATAGTAAAGATAAACATAAATGCCGACAGCGCAATGGTAATGGGCGACGGCGACAAGCTTTACAGAGTGTTCCAAAACATTGTTGACAACGCTCTGAATTACTCTATGGACGGCACAAGGATATTCCTTGATGTGTACAAAAAAGCGGACAGAATAGTATTTGCCGAGAAGAACATTTCGGCAACGCCGATAAACTTCACGGAAGAAGAGATACTTGAAAGATTTGTGCGAGGGGATAAGTCACGAACAGACGGCGGAAGCGGTTTGGGATTATCCATATCAAAGAGCTTCACGGAAGCCTGCGGTGGTATCTTCAATATCGAAATAGACGGAGATATGTTCAAGGCGATAGTAGAAATGCCGATAATTCAGGAGGATACGGCAGAGAAAACCGATGACAAAACGGAATAGCGTAAATAATAAAACGGTGGAGAATGACAAACACTCTCCACCGTTTTTACATATACGCAATTACTATGCGTGAGATAAAATATCTGCGTTACTTTATCCCCTTTACCTTATACCCTGCGTCCGTCACCGCCTTAGAAAGCACCTCGTTAGCCACGTCCTTGTCAAGTGTGATGTAAGCGCACTTGTCCTCAAGGGAAACATCTGCTGTAACACCGTCTATCGCATTAAGCACCTTCGTTACTGTGCCTGTGCAGTGTGAACACATCATGCCGTCGATCTTCATTACCTTTTTCATTTTTTCGTCCTCCGTTTTAGTATTTATTTCAGCCTTTGCGGCTTTGTTTTCTCTGCCACTTTTAAAAAGATTGAGCCTTAACGCATTGGTCACAACGCAAACTGAGCTTAAACTCATTGCCGCTGCACCGAACATAGGATTGAGCTTCCAGCCAAGCAAGCCGTAGAATACTCCTGCAGCCAGCGGAATACCAAGTGAGTTGTAAATAAGCGCCCAGAAAAGGTTTTCCTTGATGTTCTTCATAACGCTCCTGCTGAGCTTGACAGCCGTAACAGCATCATTCAGATCGCTTTTCATTAGCACGATATCAGCCGACTCGATAGCAATATCCTGTCCTGCACCGATAGCTATTCCAACATCTGCCGTTGTAAGGGCAGGTGCGTCATTTATTCCGTCGCCTATCATGGCTACCTTTTTGCCCTGCTCCTGCAATTCTTTGATTATCGTAGCCTTGTCCTCAGGCATAAGCTGTGATCTTACCTGTGAAATGCCAAGCTTTTTCTGTATCGCTCTGGCTGTTTTCTCGTTGTCCCCTGTGAGCATTACAGTTTCAATGCCTGCCTTTTTGAAGCCCTCTATAGCCTCTGCACTTGTCTCTTTTATCTTGTCTGCAATGAACAGAATGCCTGCAAGCTTGCCGTCTACAGCCGCATATAGTGGTATCTCACCATTGTCAGCGTGAGCATGAGCCGTTTCCTCAACCATCGATATGTCAACTCCACTGTTATCCATAAGCCGCTTGTTACCGATAAGAACGTCTCTGCCCTCAACAACAGCCGATATACCACCGCCTGCTGTTTCTGTGTAGCTTTCAGCAGGGGAGAGTTCAATGCCATTTGTCTTGCAGTGGCCTGTAACAGCCTTTGCAAGTGGGTGTGATGAACCGCTTTCTGCCGAGCCACAAAGCTTTTTAAGCTCTGAAACATCAAAATCACCAAACGCTTGCGCTGAAATAAGTTCAGGCTTGCCCTCTGTGCAAGTTCCTGTTTTGTCAAGAACAACAGTGTCAATGCTGTGAGCAGTTTCAAGGCTTTCAGCGGATTTTATCAGGATACCGAACTGTGCCGCTTTACCCGTTCCTACCATTATTGCAGTGGGCGTTGCAAGTCCCAATGAGCATGGGCAGGATATAACAAGCACTGATATTGCCATGTTAAGAGCAAATGCGAAGCTATAGCCAAGCAGCAGCCATACTATCAGTGAAATAAGAGCTATCGTTATAACTATAGGCACGAACACAGCGCTTATCTTGTCTGCAAGCCTTGCTACAGGCGCTTTTGAAGCGGAAGCGTCCTCAACGAGTGCGATTATCTGTGAAAGTGTTGAGTCTTTAGCTTGCTTCTCACATCTTACCTTAGCAAAACCGCCAGCCGATACGCTTGCACTCATAACTCTGTCACCCACTGCCTTGTCTACAGGTATGCTCTCGCCTGTAAGTGCAGATTGGTCAACAGTGCAGTTTCCGTCGATAAGAACTCCGTCACATGGCACAGACCAGCCTGCTTTAAGCAGGAATATATCTCCCACCATTATGCTTTCCGCAGGAACTTCCACCTCCTCGCTGTCACGGATAACAACTGCCGTCTTAGGTGCAAGGCTCACAAGCTTGTTCACAGCGTCAGCCGTCTTGTTTTTTGAGCGAGCCTCAAGATATTTTCCCACAGTGATAAGTGTGAGTATCATGCCGCATGACTCATAATATAGATTCATCATATACTCATGTGCTGAGCCAAGGTCGCCCCTGCCCATAAAGTAAGCCATTCTGTAAGTGCCGTAAACACTGTATATGAATGAAGCCGCCGCACCAAGAGCTATAAGGCTGTCCATGTTAGGGGAGCGGTGGATAAGATTTTTGAAGCCGTTTGAAAAATAGTGAAAGTTTATTGCAATGATAGGCACTGTGAGCAAAAGCTGAGTGAGTGCGTATATCATCATGTTTTTGTGCCCTGCAAAAATAGAGGGGATAGGTATGTTCGCCATGTGTCCCATGCAAATATAGAACAGCGGTATCAAAAATCCCACAGACCACCATAGGCGTTTCTTCATCTTTTTACTTTCGTCCTGAGCCGCCGCAACAGGTGATGCAGTTTTGTTTTCTTTGTCGCCTATCTCGCTTGCTCCATATCCTGCACTTTCAACAGCATTTATGACCGCCTGAGCGTTAGTTACGTCCTCGTCAAGATCCACCGTCATTTTGTTTGCAAGCAAGTTCACGTTTACGTCCATTACGCCATTTACCTTACTCACAGCCTTTTCCACATGAGCCTGACACGCCGCACAACTCATGCCAGTTACATTGAATTTTAACTTTTTCATAGATATTTGCCTTTCTATTTAAGCTTTTTCATAAGCTCTAATACTTCATCGACAACTTCAGTGTTGCCGCTTTGTATCTCCTCTGTCATACAGGTCTTCATATGTTCCTGCAAAATAAGATAGCCGAAGCTTTGCATTGCACTTTCAACCGCTGCAACCTGAATGAGTATATCTCCGCAGTAGCGGTTATCGTCAAGCATTTTGATAATGCCGTTTATTTGTCCCGAAACTCTGCTTAGCCTATTCTTTAGCTGTTTTATTTCCTTATCATCACGAGGAGTGTGCTTGTGCCTGCAAGTATCACAGCAGCCGCATGACAGTTCTTTATCATTTCTGTTGTCCATGTTTTTTTGCCTCCTTACTATATCAAATACCCTTATGGGGTATCTTTTGCTGCATATATATTATATACCCCTTATGGGTATTTGTCAACCATTCTTTTATATTTTTTGCACGAAGCAAAAAAATATCCGCCCTCCCCAAAGGAAAGCGGATATCAATTATTCAGTTAGTAGCCGTAATACCCAGTGTCATAGCTGTAGTTGTAAGCATTTTCTTCCTGATACTGCTTGATAGCTTCGTCAATGTTTTTACAACTGCCGTAAACTATATATTGAATGAACGCAGAGTTTGCGGCAAAGTCCGGATTAAGCACGTCCATGCTATAGATGACTTCGTTTGTGAAATAGCCGTCAGCAGGTATTCTAAGCTGCTGGATATCATATTTCATGTAGTCAAAAGCATTGAGGAGCAGATTTGCGATCTCACCATCAGTAAGGTCTGTGTTTATCTCAGGAAGGACTTTGTTCAGAAGCTTGTCAAGCTGAACAAGACTGAGCTTCTTGGATTCGGTTATGATCTCTGAGATAACACGTCTTTGACGTTCGGTACGCTCATAGTCGGAATTTCCTACATATCTAAGCCTTGCAAACGCAAGTGCCTGATTTCCGTTAAGATGAAGCTTTACCTTATCCTCATCACTCTTGCCCGCAAATATGTCGTTGCTTATATAGTCAGTGCCTTTCTTATTTTTAAGGTATTTGTTCTGTTCAGCCATCGGCTTCTTCATGCCCTCGGCTTCAGCCTTTGACACTTCCATGTCGATACCACCTACAGTCTCAACTATATCTATAAACGAGTAGAAATTCACTCTTGCGTATCTGTCTATCTGGATGCCGAAATAATCCTCAATACACTGTTCAAGATACTCACAGCCACCGTGCCAGTAAGCGCTGTTGAGCCTGTTGCCCTCGTCAAACTGCGCCATGTAAATGTACATATCACGCATAAGGGAGGTCATTGTAATAGTCTTGTTCTTGGTGTTTATGGAAATTATCATCATAACATCAGTATTTCCACGGCTCTCCTCTTCTGTATCACGGATATCCTCACCAATGAGCAGAATGTTCGTTACGTCCTCGCTGGATATCTTGGAGGACTGCTTTTGTAGCTGAGCCTTAAGCTCGTCCTCTTTTTCCTTTGCGTCAAATGTATCCGCCTCACTTGTAAGCTCGCTGGAATTTATAGGCGCTTTGCCTGAATTTATCTTAGTGTCTTTAGTTCTGTCAAGCATTCCTGTGTAGTGGAAAAACAAACCTACGATAATGGCAATTATAATAATGAATACTACAAATATTATTCCAAGAGCAATACCCGTCTTTTTCTTCTTGCTCCAGCCTTTTTTCTTTTTTGGCGTCTTATCCTGCTTTGGATCAGACTCATGTATCGGGTCAGCTTTCTGCTGTTCCTTTGAGGGGATAGGTATGACCCCCGTAGGTCCGTTTGAGTTTGAAGCATCAAGTATCTTTCTATTTTCTATTGCATTGGATATTAGCGACTGTAAATCCTTATCTCCCTGAGTGTTGGAGGTGTTCTTGTTGTCGTTGTCCATAAAATAAACCTCGTTTCCGATTAAAGTCAGCAAGCCGGAAGTCTATAGCTCGTTTAAGCATAATACATTAATAGTATATACTATTTTTCCTCAAATTACAACATAAATTTCGTACGAATTTGACTTTAAAATTACCTCTATTTTTATAAAATCAAATAAAACCGCTTCAATTTACAACAATTTTACAAGAGATTATTGCAGCTATTTGATAATTTATAAAAAATTCAGAGAAAAATAGAAAAAACACTTGCCTTTTGTATAAAAATTTGTTATGATATTAGTAAGAGCGAAAAGGTGAGTTGTGTCCACATGATCTCACCTGATTTTTTTGTGTTTTATTTTTGATATATGGAGGAAAAATGATATGCCTACAAAATATGTCTTTGTAACAGGCGGTGTAGTATCAGGTCTTGGAAAGGGCATAACCGCTGCGTCACTGGGAAGATTGTTAAAAGCAAGGGGCTACAGCGTTACCATTCAGAAATTTGACCCGTATATAAATGTCGATCCAGGCACAATGTCACCTTATCAGCATGGTGAGGTTTTCGTAACTGACGATGGTGCGGAAACTGACCTTGATCTTGGTCACTATGAGAGATTTATCGACGAAAATCTTTCTATCAATTCTAATGTTACCACAGGTAAGATATACTGGACAGTTCTTAATAAGGAGAGAAGAGGAGATTATCTTGGCGGCACAGTTCAGGTCGTTCCTCATATCACCAACGAGATAAAGGATCGTCTTTACAGAGTAGGCAAATCAACTGACACAGATATAGTTATCACAGAGATCGGCGGAACAGTTGGCGATATCGAGTCCACACCATTCCTCGAGGCTATCAGACAGGCTTCTATCGAGCTTGGAAGAGAAAATTCCGTGTTTATCCATGTGTGCCTGCTGCCTTATATCTCAGGCTCAAAGGAGCTTAAATCAAAGCCTACACAGCATTCCGTAAAGGAACTGCTTTCTATCGGTATCCAGCCTAATATCCTTGTTCTTCGTTCTGAAATGGAGATACCTGAGGATATGAAGCAGAAGATAGGTCTTTTCTGCAACGTAAGAGCAGAGGACGTTATACAGAATCTTACAGCACCATCACTTTATGAAGTGCCTCTCTGGCTTGAAAAAGAGGGTCTTGCAGATGTTGTTTGTCATCATCTTAAGCTTGAGTGCAGACAGCCAGACCTTAAAGAATGGCAGGAAATGATAGGCAGAGTTCATAGCTGTAACAAGAAAGTAACTATCGGTCTTGTTGGCAAGTATGTTGAGCTTGAGGACGCTTATCTTTCCGTAGCAGAAGCTCTCCGTCACGGCGGTTTTGAGAACAGCGCAGAAGTTGATATCAAGTGGATACAGTCTGAAAATCTCAATGAGAACACTGTAGCTGAAATGCTCCACGGCTGCGACGGCATAATTGTACCGGGCGGCTTTGGTGACAGAGGAATCGAGGGCATGATCGAAGCTATCAAATATGCAAGAGAACATAAGATACCAATGTTTGGTATCTGCCTCGGTATGCAGATGTCTGTTGTTGAGTTCGCAAGACACGTTGCAGGATTGGAAGGGGCAAATTCTTCCGAGTTTGGTGACACTCCATATCCTGTTATAGATATAATGGATTCACAGAAGGATATCACAGAAAAGGGTGGCACGATGCGACTTGGCCTTTATCCATGCAAGCTTGCAGACAATTCAAGATGTGCTGAGATCTATTCAGCACCACAGAATCTTATCCGTGAGCGTCATCGTCACCGTTGGGAGTTCAATAATGAATACAGAAAGCTTCTTGAAGATAAGGGTCTTATGCTTGCAGGCCTTTCACCTGACGAAAAGCTTGTTGAGATAGTAGAGCTTCCAAAGAATGTACACCCATGGTTCGTTGGTGTTCAGTTCCACCCAGAGTTCAAGTCAAGACCAAACAGAGCGCACCCTCTGTTCAGAGATTTCATCAGAGCTTCTATCGAGTATTCCGAGTTTGGCGAAAAAGAATAATCGAGTTTTTCAGGACAGGCATATTTTTGCTTGTCCTATTTTTTGTGCTGCTTTATGCGTTTTTAATGAAATACTGTTGACATTTGCCTGCGATATGGTATAATATATATAAATACTTCGGTATTGATCTTATATAAAGGAGAAAAAACAATGGCTGATCTGAAAGGTACAAAAACTGAGGCAAATCTGTTTGCTGCATTTGCAGGTGAATCACAGGCAAGAAATAAGTATACATATTATGCCAGCAAGGCAAAGAAAGAGGGCTATGTACAGATAGCTAATATCTTTGAGGAAACTGCTGCAAATGAAAAGGAGCACGCAAAAATATGGTTCAAGCTGCTCCATGATGGTATTCCGTCAACAGTGGAAAATCTTAAAGACGCCGCAGAGGGTGAGAACTATGAGTGGACGGATATGTATGCAGGCTTTGCTAAAGAGGCTCGTGAAGAGGGCTTTGAGCATATCGCTATATTGTTTGAAAAAGTTGGCGAGATCGAGAAAGAGCATGAGGAAAGATATAAGAAACTTCTTGCTAACATCGAGGGCGACCTTGTGTTCTCAAAGGACGGAGACTGCGTATGGCAGTGCATAAACTGCGGTCATATCGTTATCGGCAAGAAAGCTCCTGATGTGTGTCCTGTCTGTGCACACCCACAGTCATATTTTCAGGTCAAAGCAGATAATTATTAATATCGGTCCTTCTGAGCAGGCTGGCGTGTTTGCGTGTCAGCCTGCTTTTTGGTATGAGCGATGAAAAATAACATAAAATATGCTATTATTGTGTTAAGAACAGTATCACATTACGGAATGTGCCTATAATAAAAGAGAGGAGGACGTCACTATGCTCAAGGATCTTGAAAAGCCTATAGAATACTTAAAAGGCGTTGGGGAAAAACGTGCCGAATGTTATGAGAAATTAGGCGTAAAGACAGTATATGACCTGCTTTGTCATTATCCAAGAAGTTATATTGACTATACCTCTCCCGTGCCTATAGCCGACGCACCAACAGACGAGCCTTGCATAGTAAAGGGCAGAGTAGTTAAAAAGCTCCCAGAAGCCCGTATCAGAAAGGGTCTGTCAGTGTACAAAGTCATTTTTACCGACGACGTTACTGACCTTGTAATAGTTATTTATAACAGCGAGTATATGTATAAACAGCTTGAAGTGGATAAAGAGTATTACCTCTGCGGCAGGATAACAGGAAACCTTGTGCGAAAAGAGATAAATTCTCCTGTGATACTTTCTGCCGATACTGAAGATAAAGTCCAGCCTGTCTATCACCTCACAGAGGGTCTTAGTCAGCAAATGCTCAGAAAAACAGTAAGGCTCGCCCTGAATGTTTTTAATAAGAATATCTATGAGCCTCTGCCAAAAAGCATAATGCAAAGGTATAATTTCTGTTCTCTTGAATATGCTTTGGAGAATATACATTTTCCAAAAGATATGCACACCTGCGAGCTTGCGAAAAATCGCCTTGTCTTTGATGAGCTTCTTGTTTTGCAGCTTGGTATGCAGCTTATGAAAAGCCGAAGCCGTGAAAAAAGCGGTTTTGTGCTGAAAACGCAGGATATGGACAGCTTTTATAACGCCCTGCCTTTTATCCTTACAAACAGCCAGCAAACCGCCATAGAGGATTGTATCAGAGATATGCAGAAAGAACAGCCTATGAACAGACTCGTTCAGGGCGACGTTGGCTCGGGTAAGACCGCAGTTGCGGCAGGAGCGGCATATTTTGTGTATAAAAATGGCTGCCAGACTGCACTAATGGCTCCTACTGAGATTCTTGCCGAGCAGCATTACGAGACACTCAAAGGCTTTCTTGAACCGCTTGGCGTAAAGGTGGCACTGCTCACAGGCTCTATGACCGCAAAACAGAAAAAGCTTGTGAAAGAGGGGCTTGAAAACGGTGAATACGCCGTTGCAGTGGGAACACACGCTCTTGTTCAGCAGACAACGAAGTTCAAAAAGCTTGCCCTTGTCATAACAGACGAGCAGCACCGCTTTGGCGTTGAACAGCGTGCGGCACTTGCTTCAAAGGGTGAAAATCCCCATAAGCTTGTTATGTCAGCCACGCCTATCCCTAGAACTCTTGCCCTTATGATATACGGCGACCTTGATATTTCTGTACTGAAAGAGCTTCCAAAGGGCAGACAGCCAGTTGAAACATATGCCGTTACAGGAAAGCTTCGCGAGCGTGCTTTTAACTATGTGAAAAAATATCTTGACGAGGGCAGACAGGGTTATATAGTCTGTCCAATGATAGAGGAAAGTGATATGGACTTGCAGGATGTTAAGACCTATGCTAAAAAGCTTTCTCAGGGTACGTTTAAAGATTACACTGTGGGACTTCTTCACGGCAGAATGAGCGGTGCTCAGAAAGAACAGGTCATGAACGACTTCAAGGAACATAAAATAGACCTGCTTGTTTCCACAACAGTTGTGGAGGTAGGAGTTGACGTGCCTAATGCGGCAATAATGGTAATAGAAAATGCTGACAGATTTGGTCTTTCCCAGCTTCACCAGCTTCGTGGCCGTGTGGGAAGAGGTAAATATAAATCAAGTTGTATCCTCATTACAGACAACGTGAATGAGGATAGCGTGAAAAGACTTAAAATTTTGGGCAAGACTAACGACGGCTTTAAGATATCTGAGGAAGATCTTAAACTCAGAGGTCCCGGTGACTTTTTCGGAAGCAGACAGCATGGCCTTCCTGCATTGAAGATAGCGGATATGTCACAGGATATGGATATACTAAGAAAAGCACAGGAAGCCGCACAGCTTATCAGAAACGCAGACCCTAAACTTGAGCGTACAGAAAATATATATCTAAGAGAGCTTGTGGATAAACTCTTTGACAAAACTATGTCAGATAATTGAAAGATGTAAAGTCTGGAAACTTTATCGTGCAAGATGAGATGTAAAGCATAAAGACTTTATAAGCAAAAGAGCAAAATGGAGGTAATTATGGAGGCAATAAAATTTTTAAAGTACATTCTGTCGAGAATTGGGATAATGATCGTTCTTACGCTGTTTTCAGCCTTTGCAGGCATTGTGCTGATACCGGCTCTGGTTACGGTCGTTCCGTCAAGCTCATCTGCTTTCAAAAGCTTTATGACAAATAGTAATATAGACTCATTTATAGGCTTTGCGGTCATGCTTATATTTTTCCTAAGACTTTTTTATGACGACGGCAAACGCCATGCCGCATATGAAAATTGGAGCTGGGTCAATATTACAATAGTGTATCTTCTTATGCTTCTAGTGTATTTTATTCCTGCAATATTCAGGGATTCATTCAGTCAGGAGGGCAAGGGAGATCTCTTCTATAAGGTGCTTTATTATCCGTGTATATGGCTGAATGAAGGCGTGGGCATGAACTACCTTGTAAGCGTGATCATCGGCATAGGACTTCTTCTTGCAGCGTCCTATTGTTTCTATCTGATAGCTTATAAAGTGTATGTTCATAAGCATCCTGTCATTCTCAAAAGTATGAAATCTTTTAGTACGGGCAAGACAGATAATAAAATATAAATTGTATTATTTGAACATAAATAAGAGTATTTACTATCAGAAATCTGTATGAACTCGCTTTAAATATTAAATATAATTTAAAATGTTAGTTTAATTATTCTATTTGTACAAATTCGATAAATTTGTGAAGATTATTTTGTAAATAAATTAACGCTTAAAAAGCACTCAATCACTTGCGAAAAGATGAAAATAATGTTATAATTATAAAAATGCGTTTTGTGTATTTTTAAAGTTTTTTTGTTATGAATGCACAAAATGTATAAATAAGTGGAGGTGTATCTACATATTATGAAGAAATTTTCCTATGTTGCTAAGGATACCTCGGGAAAAACCATAAAGGGTATCTATGAGGCTGAGGATGCACAGGAAGTACTGGACAAGATCCACGAACAAGGTCTTTTCTGTATAAGTTATACAGAAGCATTGGGCGGTGCAGGCAAACAATCTGTGCACAAGTTCAATACTAAGGAACTTGCTTTCTGCTGCCGTCAGCTTGCGGCAATGATGACATCGGGTCTTACCATTGTTAAAGCGCTCGACATTCTCTATAAGGAAGAGGAGAATAAGGGTGCAAAGGATGTTTGGAGAAGCGTTTATGACGATGTTCAGAAAGGTCAGAGCTTTACCGAGGCCCTCGATACAAGAAGAGGAAGCTTTCCGGACTTTTTCATTTCAATGGTAGACGCAGGTGAGACCTCAGGTACGCTTGATATGACAATGCAGCGTCTGAGCGATTACTATGCAAACTCAAACAAGTTGAACAATAAGGTAAAGAGTGCGATGACTTATCCTATCATACTTGGCGTTCTTTGTATCGTCATGGTAATCGGTATGTTTACGTTCATCATGCCTATATTTGCAGGTCTTATGCCAGAGGATCAGATGCCTGCACTTTCTAAGGCTCTCTTCTCATTCAGTGACTTTTTCAAGGCAAAATGGTATATCATTCTTATCGTGGTCGTTGTTTTGATATTCGGTTGGATATACGCCTTGAAAGTACCGTCAGTCAGACTTAAATTTGACTATATCAAGATAAAAATGCCTGCCGCCGGAAAGCTTATGGTAAAGATCTATGAGGGTCGTTTCGCAAGAACTCTTTCATCACTTTATTCAAGCGGTATCCCAATGGTAGAGTGTCTTGAACGTTCGTCAAGAATACTTGGAAATGCTTATGTTGATAAGATGTTCATTCAGGTAGTTGATGAAGTTAAGCAGGGCGCACCGCTTTCAGCGTCACTTGCAAAAACAGAGATATTTGAAGGAATGTTTACTTCCATCATCTATGTCGGTGAGGAATCAGGTGCTCTCGATGAGATCCTTGAGAAAACTGCTGACTACTATGAGGAAGAAGCAGACGCAGCCGTTACAAGACTTGTAGGACTTATGGAACCATTGCTCATCGTATTCATGGGTGTTGCGATCGGTCTTTGCCTTGCGGGTATCTTCCCACTGCTCTACGGTTCATTGTCAGGTCTGGAAAACTAAGGGTCTGCATTTTATGTTCGTTAATTTTAAATATCTCCTCTCCTTTAAAACGGAGAGGGAAGATATTTGTTTTGAAAAAATAATTTAAGAGGTGAAGGAATAAATGCTATCATTTGATATTTCTGATAGACAAATCAACATTGTTAAAGGTGATAACTCCTCTAACAAGATAAGGATCGAGAGATCTTTGCAGGTAGACGTTCCTGAGGATATGATCCTTAATGGTGAGGTCATCAACCTTTCAGGTCTGTCTGAGTTACTGCTCACTCAGATCAAGGCTGAGGATATGATGGATAGGGACGCTATCGTTACTTTTTCATCGAGCAACATCGTATTCAAGGAGCTTGTAGTTCCAAAGGCAAAGGGTAATGAGTTCCTGCTTATGGTACAGAACCATATGAGTCAGGAAATGGGTATCACAGATGAGTATTCTATCTCATATACAGTAGTAGGTGAAGCAGGCGAGGATAATCCTGGTGCAGTGAAGGTACTTGCAACAGCTTGCCCTAGTACGATAGTTGAAAGCTACAGAAAGCTTTATAACATTATGGGCATGAACCTCAGATCTGTTAACATCGGATGTAACTCTATCGCAAGAATCGTTCTTGCTGACAAGTCCAACATGGAGAAAATGCCACTGTTGGTTTGCCAGATCGATAAGAACTTCCTTGGTCTTACACTTTTTGAGAATGGACAGATGGCATTCGCCAGATACGTTCCTATCTCAGAAGATGATTATGATTCTGACGATTATATCACTGAGGCTCTTAACGAGAACATCTTCAGAATGGAGCAGTTCAATAAGGCAAGAGGCGGTTCAGGACTTGAAAATGTTATTCTCTATGGCTTTATCGAGGACTACATCAAACTCGTTGACGCTCTTGACGGTCTTGATATAAAGGCTTCCGTTCTCGGTGTGCCTGCTCAGATCACAGGTTTTGAGAACTTCGAGTTTACAGTATTCGCTAATGCTATCGGTGCTCTCTATAAGAGAAACAAGGCAACAGAGAAGATCAACCTCCTCGAAGTCGATCAGTCCACAGGTAAGGGCGGCAACAGCGGAATGGGTTCGCTGCTCATGACAGGCGGTATCTTCGCTGCGGCAGCCGCAGTGCTTATCGCAGGTGCAACACTTGTTATTAATCTCAGGAAGAGTTCTATCGAGAAAGATATAGACAAGACTAATGATAAGATAGCTGTTTGCAATGAGAAGATCGCCCAGAACCAGATACTTCACAATAAGATGAAGATCATGCAGGATTATTCAAACTATGTTACATCAGCAAATGCAGCTCTTGAAACACTTCCGGTCGTGTCAAGTGAGATGTTTGACGATATCAAGGAAGCTCTTGGTTCTTTCAAGTATGAAGGCTTTACATATAACCTTGAAGCTGGTACAGTAACACTTACTAAGGTTGAGCTTGATGATCAGTCAGATGTAAAAACAGCAATCGATGCCCTTGTAGGTACAGGACTCTTCCAGGAAGATGTAGGATACAACGGATATTCGATCGGTGAAGAAGGCAGCTCAGGCGTAACGCTTGATTCGCTGACACTTTATCTTAAAGAAGAGGGCGAGGGTGAATAATTATGAAGTTGAATTATCGTGATAAAATGATTTTGATAGTAGTATTCGTACTGCTTATAATTGTTGCAGGTTTTATGCTTTTTATTAAGCCTGCCATTGATGAGTGTAGTCAGGCAAGCAGTGATCTGGAATCAGCAAAGGTACAGCTCAGCGAGCTTGAAGATCAGGTAGACAAGGATAAGAACCTTGCCGCTGAGATTCAGACACTTTATACAAGCACCTCACAGGTCGCAGCTAACTTCTATGATTATCAGGTAGCATACAAGGCTACTGATAAGGTTCGTGAGCTTTTTAATGTTGATGATGTAAAGATCAAAAACTCCAATATGACTATTTCATCATACGGCAGCACAGTTCTTTCGCCTTTTGCTTATGAGTCAACAGCAACAGCTACTGATTTTGACACTAAGGTAGATGAATACAATAATGCAAGCACAACTGATTCATCAGCCGCAGACGCTAATGCAGATGCAAATGCAGCTGCAGAAGATCCTAATGCAGCAGCTGGACAGACAATAGGTTACTATAGCCTTAACATTCAGTTCAAAAGCTCACTTTCAGGTTTCAAGAATTTTGCTGATAATCTGACGACAAACAATGAAAAGAGCATGGTGATCGAGAATGTTAACATTGAGAATGTCAATGAGAGCGAGATCTCAGGCTCTATGACACTGAATATGTACGTTCTGAAAAAGCTTGCTGATCCTTCTGCCAGCTAAGAGAAAACTATTTGGTAGGATAAGGAATATTTCTTGTCCTGCCAATTAGTGCTATATAATGATTAAAAATTTTATATAAGTAATCAACCTGTGTAAAATGAAAAAAGTATAGCATAAATGATAATAAAACTAAGAAAGGTGGTTAATATGGAGAATACTCCGAAGAGGAAACAAAGAAACAAACCCGGAGTCGTGCTTTTCACAGCGGTTGCTGTCATGCTCATGCTGTCAATACTTTTGACTGCAACTGTTTCTTTTGTTTCGGTAAACAGGACAAAAACAAATGATAACTATAAGAGCAAACAGGCTTATCTGACAGCTTCATCTACTCTTGAAAGCTTTATTAATCAGATACAAACTGATACTGCTCCAACCAATGACCCTACTGCAAAGGCTCAGCAGAAAAAGGCCATAGATAACCTTAAAAAGCTGGCAAGTGCTAACAGCGGTAAGGGTACTACTACTACTGTAAGTTACAACGGCGGTGACGGTAAAAGCGATAATATCGGTACCACAAAGATAACTGTAGCACAGGAGGGTACAAGTGTTGCAAATATCGTTGTTACCTGTGAAACTACTTATCTGGGAAAAACTGAAAAGGTAGCAGCTCATATTTCCACGCAGTCAGTTACAAAGCCTGCCGAATATACAAATACTATCGAGCTTGTTGGTAACGGCGGCGCAGGTTACGATAACCTTAACGTTATCGGTGATATGGCTGGTATCAATAATACCACTGGTAAGGTCTATAGATTTACAAATAATACCAGTATCTATGGTTCTTATCTTATGTATGGTTCTTTGGAGGTTTCAACTCAGCCTCTTATCATGCTCAAGCCTAGTCTTGTAGATGAAAAGCAGGGTTCAACTGTTACAATTTCTGAAAACCTTGATGTTTCAAATGAATTCCACATCAACTCCACAATGGCAAGAGCAGACGGATATAACTATGTTAATATCGGTCAGAAGCTTTCCACTTCAAACCATATGGACGTTGGTTCTTCAGGTTTTGATGTCGATTTGTTCTGTTGTGAAGCTAACATTGGCGGAAATGACTATACACAGTATGGTAACTTCTACGTTTATAAGGGCGCAGGTGCTTATAATGGCGATGCAACATTTGGTGCAGCTGGTCAGACGATCAATGGCTCTCTCTATGTCGAGGGTGATCTTAATGTCACAAACTCACTTAAGGTAACAGGCTCTGTTTATGTTACCGGCACTATCACGGGTAAAGATAAGATCGTCTGCCAGGCTTCAAATATTCATGAAGGAGCTGTTCTTAGCAAAGCAGGTCGTGACGCAAAGCCACAGATACCTGTATCTGCTGATGCATATGTATATTATCCGGAAGATTTCTTCATGAGCAATGATACTAATGTGACAACGATCTCTGATGAATATCAGGCTTTCTATGATGGCTCAAACACTAAAACTTTCAATACCTTTGCAAGCGATCCAAGCTATTGGAATAATGTTGACTACACGCTTACTGAGCCAATAGACCTTACAGGAACAGGAGCTAAGACTCCGGTTACAAGCCGCTACAAATTGAGAATAACATCAAGCTGTACATGGGCATCTGATCTTTCGTTCAATGATTATGGCAATGGTTCAAGGATCCTCGTTGATGTTTCTGATTCTTCAGGCGATATTGTTATAAGACTTCAAAATGGTCTTAGTCTTGATTCAAGCTGGTCTCCAACTATAGTTGTCAGAAATCGTTCAACTATAATTGATACAACTACAGGTGACAGAAAATACAACTGCTATTTTGTTTCAGACTCAGGCAGTGCTATTACACTTAATGGTATCGACTCAGTAACAGGCAAGTCCAAGCATTCGGGTTCAAGCGCATGTAACTATAACTTTAGTGGCTTGAAAATATTTGATTATGACACTTATGTTCGTATGTATAACTCTGATACACTAAAAAATACTAAGGGAGATCCTGGTGCTCCACAGAGCAGTTTCGTCCTTAATCCAACATCAGTGGACGTTGCAGGCTCTTACAGACCATCAAACAGCAGTATCATTTTCTTATTTGCTGAGAACACAACGCTAAACGCCACAAACAACAGCTTCTTCCAGGGTTCATTCTACTCACCGGAAGCAATGGTTAATATAGCAACAAGTGGTCTTAGTGGACTTAATGTTACAGACTCAGCTGGCGGAATAATGACCGTTCAGTGCTGTGCAGTCGGTGTAGTTATCGCAAACAGCTTTGGTAACGCCAATACAGCGTTCTATGTATACACTAAGCCTTCAACTACTTCTGTAATGCAGAATGCGAAGGGCGGCAAGGACGATTCAGCATTCGGATATACTCTTGACAGATATGATCACTATTAATTGAAAGGAGTATACTCATGAAAAAGAACAGCAAAAATAAAAAGGGTATGACTCTTGTAGAGGTCATCATAGCAATGGCACTTTTGTCAGGTATGTCAGCTATGCTTGTTACAGTTGCTGTTGCGGCAAAAAAACAGAATCTTGAAAACTACTACCGCAACAATGAAATGTATACTCAGGCAGTAAATGCCGAGCAGTATAATGATAACAAGACCGTCAATATGAACGAGTTGAAGGTAAACAAGTTCTCTTCAAGCGGCAAAACTACAAATGAGTTTGCCCTTGAGGCAGACTTTGGAAGCGGCATAAAGTTCAATACTACAGCCTATGGCTTTAAAGCAAAGCTTAATAATATTGATGAAGACGCAGGCTATCAGCTCAAATTTCTTCAGGGCAAGGACATAAACATTACGCCTAATCCTGAAAAGAGCGTTTACTGGGTAAAGTTTTATAACAATTCAGGGGCAGATATGAATTTCTATGCACTTACACCTGAGCTTACAGGCGGAAAGTTCTTTGATGTAAATAATAACTCATCAGGAAATTCACTTCTTATCCCTATCGGTGACGGTGGAAATCAGCAGTTTGGCGTTGTGCTTTCAGGCGTAACAGGAAGCGATTATTTCGGCTTCTCACAGTCATCTGATCTTTACAGCAGCACTCCAACAGCCGATGCAGCTGCATTTAAGATCACAGATGCGACCTTTGACCATTATCTTGAAAAAGATGCGTCAGGTAAAGCTACAGGTTATGTAGTTATCCATTATATGGGTGGCTCTGATTACAAAAACCAGGCCGACTATGACGCTGCACAATCAACACCATAAGGAGGGAGGATCTTGAAAATGAATAAAAACCGCAAGGGTTTTACCCTTGTTGAGCTTATCGTTGTGGTAACGATTTTCGGCGTGATCCTCGGAGCTATCCTTAATATGATCAAACCTGCAAATAACGTTTATCGTGACGCTGATGCAACAATGGAAAGCAATGTCATAGGTTCAGGTCTTATAGACTATCTTGATGATGAGCTTAGATATTCGACCAATGTTCTTGTGCTTAAAGATTATATTGGTGTGCCTGATGTTTCAACCTCTGGTACTATCGGTGCAAGCGGTGTTACCTATTCAAACTGTATCGTTATTGACAATAATAATCTTCGTGGCTATAGTCTGAAAAACTATTCAGGCAGCGACACGGATACAGCCGCAAAGAGAATGGGTGCAAAAGGCTGTATCATCAATGTAGGTAAGGTAAATACAGAGGGCTTAAACTTTAATAATTCTGCTGTTGCAAGAGGCGTTGATTTTTACGACAATTATAAGTTTGATATCGGTGCAAGTATCAGCAAAATTGAGGAAATGTATACTCTCGACGTTTCTCTTACAGCCTATCAGCCAACATATGAGAACGGAAGCTATACTTTTACGAAAACAAAGTATAAAAAGGACGCAGCAGTAAATCTCACAAATATTAACATAGATGAAGGGGATTCATACAATGTTAATGACTATAAAGATTTCTCTGTAGCTCCTGATTATGTCACATATCCTCGGGCAACTACTGCTCCTGCAGGTTGCACAGCTCAGCAGGAAAAGTATTATAGCCTTGACGCTTCAAACACATATACTTATATTTTCTACGATAAGACAACAATTTCAAGTTCAAAAACATACAGTGTAAAGTTTATCTACTCTGCAAGCGACCCTGAACCAACGCTTCGTGGTAAACAGATAGATACTAAGTCTGTTAAGGCGGGTACAGTTTATAAGGCTCCACCTTCTATGTCATCAAGAACAGGTTATGGCACGCCTTATTGGGTAGACAGCAAGAATAACGTTGCTGATTTTACAACAGGCGTAACAATAAATAAGGATATGGTATTCTCCTGTGTTTATCCGCCTGTTGCACCGAAAACCCAGTTTACAGTAACGTTTGAGAATATCGACGGTTCTACATTTACAACAACAAGTGTCTATGATGGCGACTTTGCAAATGACCCGGGAATTCCAACTGACATGGATACTATAAAACAGGATTTTGTTAAGTGGGTATACAAATCAGATAACTCAAAGGGTCTTACTGATGTTTCTATTACAGATAACTCAGTTATTTTCGTTCCAGTTGTACAGAACAAGCATAAGGTTGAGTTTAAATTAAATGGTTCTTTAATAAATGCCTCAACTATTTATGTTTCTGATGGACAGTATGCAAATTATCCAGGAGCTACCCCTGTTTCGTCAGACGCTAATAAGGTTTTTTCTAAGTGGGTCGTTGAAGGTACAGCAGACGAGATAACCAGTGTTACAATTACTAGAGATACAGTGTTTGAAGCTGTATTTGTTGAAAAGCCATCTTTGCCTACAAGTCAGTCGGATAGAGTTACCATTATAATTGATTGTAGTGCAGGTAATAATTATTCCTATATGTATGGATACTTTTGTAATATGAATGCTAAGATAGTCAACGAAACGGATAATGAAGTCATTGTAGACAACTTTACTGGTAATTCTAATATTGATATTTCTAAGTATAAGGGCAGAGAAATTCGTTATGTTATAACTGCAACAATTCCTTATAACGTTCCTTGTTGTGTAAATCTTTGGGAAAAAGAGTGGCAAAATATTGATAATGCCTTTACTAATGTTACTCTTACAACCAGTGATCTTGGAAAAACATATTATGTAAAAATGTAGTTTATAGTCTTTCACGATCAGACCCCTCCACGGGTCTGATTGCTGAAAAAATCCCCTTAACAGAAAACTTCTATTAAGAGGATTTTTTGAGCAAAAAAATTCCGCAGTATCAAACTGCGAAATTTGTGCAATTATCTTATTATCAGCATTGCTTCGTTCATCATCTCGTTAAGACCAGTAAAGTCCATGTACCATGAACCGATCTGCTCTGAGTATAGTGCCGCTACAGCAATTCCTATGGAGAGATATGGACCAAATGCAAATACTGAATCACCACTGCGGTGCTTCTGGATAAGTCCGCCGATCGAGCCTGTTATCAGTCCGATAAGAAGCGCTACCAAAGCACCCTGCATTCCGAGAAACAACCCTGCGGCTGCCATGAGATATACATCTCCCATGCCCATTGCTTTCTCATGTGTGATAAGACAAATAATAAGCAAAGGCACGCTCACAATGAAAAATCCGATCAAGTGTGATTTAAGCGTAAGTCCCGTCTGATCTTTGCAGAAAATGTATTCCGCAATACCAAGCAAACCTATGAATATCACAACATATGTGTTGATAAGCTGAGTGTCCCAGTCCATGAAGAATACAACGATAAGAGCAGAGAATAACAGACAGACAAGTGCTGCACGAAGCGGATTGAAAATTCCATTAAAATGGTAGAATACCCATAAGTAAAGCAGTGCGTTCAGCGTTTCAACTATAGTGTATCTTGCCGATATCTTTGCACCGCAGCTTCGGCACTTTCCACGAAGTATGCACCAGCTTACTATCGGTATCAGGTCACGCCGTTTGATCGGCTCACCGCAGGTCATACAGTGAGAATTTCGCTTGATAAGACTTTCATTTTTCGGCAATCGGTATATGCAGACGTTAAGAAAACTGCCTATGCACGCTCCGAAAATGAACACAAATACATAAATGATTATGTATGATAAGGTTAAATTATCCACAGTGATCCTCCTTTGGATTCATTAGTTAAGGCAATACCGCTCAAGGCACGCCTAGCGGCTTTGCACGCAATCTGCTTGCAGATTTTCCGTTATCTTGCACAGAAACTCCTTGAAATACGAAAGTATTCCTGCGTCGTTTCTATACAAGCTAACGAAAAATCTGACTACGCATCTTACGCACAATCCTTGTGCAGTATTGCCTTAGTACATTAATTTTATCATACTTTCATGAAGATTACAATAGATAATATGATTTTTTTGCGGTTTTTGCACCGCAGCAGACGTTTCCGCAGCGTCGGATCCCTAAATCAATGCGGAGGATTGGAGTAATATATATGAGAAACGGCCCTATCGGTCAGTATCTGGTACAGAAAGGTCTTATAACTGAAGAACAGCTTCAGGAAGTCCTTGCCAAACAGAAGGAGCAAAAGGGAAGACTTTTTGGTGATGTCATTATTGACATGAAGCTCGTTACCGATGTTCAGTTCTGTCAGGTCCTCGCCGAGCGACTGAATGTGTCCTATATCGACCTTGATAATACTGAGCTTATGCCTGATATAGTCAAGAAGATACCTGAGGCAACTGCAAGAAAGTATAACGTTATAGCCGTCAGCAAAATAGGCAAGCGTATGACCGTTGCAACTAATGACCCTATCAACTTCTATATTTTCGAGGATCTCCGTGTTATCACAGGCTGCAGCATAACACCTGTCCTTGCCACAAAGTCATCTATCAACCGTGCTATCGGTAAGATGTACTCAGAAGGTCAGGTTAACTCCGTTGTTGACGAAGCTACAAAGCAAAAAGAGGAAGAGCTTAACCTTGAAGAACTCAAGGATATCTCCGAGGAGAGAATTGAGAACGCCCCTATCGTTAAGCTTGCTACCGCTATCGTCGAGAACGCCCAGCGTCAGGACGCAACGGATATACATATCGAGCCATTCAAGGATAAAACCGTTATCCGTATCCGTGTAAACGGCGACCTTATCGAGCTTATGACTCTTTCCGCCGCACTTCATACTTCGCTTGTTACCCGTTTCAAGATCTTGAGCGGCATGAATATCGCCGAAAAGCGTATCCCGCAGGACGGCCGTATGTCACAGGTCGTTGACGGCACGACTCTTGACCTCCGTGTATCTAACCTTCCAATGGTATACGGTGAGAAAGTCGTTCTCCGTATCCTCGCAACAGGCGATATGTCACTGAGAAAAATAACCGACCTTGGTATGACCGAGTATAACTATAAGAGATTTGAGTCTTGCCTTAAAGTGCCACAGGGTGTTGTCCTTGTAACAGGCCCTACAGGTTCAGGTAAATCTACCACACTTTACGCCGCACTTGGCGAAATATCTAAACCAAGCAACAACGTTATCACTGTCGAAGACCCAGTCGAGAAAAAGATCGACGGCATAAACCAGTGCCAGATAAACGAAAAGGCAGGCATGACATTCGGTGCAGCCCTTCGTTCTATCCTCCGTCAGGACCCTGACATCATAATGGTCGGAGAAATGCGTGATGCTGAAACTGCTGAGATCGCTATCCGTGCCGCTATTACAGGACACCTTGTTCTGTCAACACTTCATACCAATGACGCCGCTTCCACTGTAACAAGACTTGTGGATATGGGCGTTGAGGCATATATGGTCGCAACCTCACTTATCGGTATCGTTGCTCAGCGTCTTACAAAGGTGCTTTGCCCTGAGTGCAAAAAGCCTAGAATGTCAACTGAGGAAGAAAACGAGCTTATGGGTCTTGACCATTCAGTACAGGTGTACGACCCATGTGGCTGTCCAAAGTGCAATAACACAGGATATAAGGGAAGAACCGCTATCCATGAGATCCTTCTCGCAACACCGTCCATGCAGGCTCTTATCACAAGGGGAGCAAAAGCTGACGAAATTCAGGAGCTTGCAAAGAAAGAGGGCTGTCACCTGCTTCGTGACAACGTTTCAGAGCTTGTTCAGCAAGGCAAGACCTCAATGGACGAACTTATCCGTGTAACATATGCTGTATAAAAAAGAAATATATGGAGGTAAATTCTAATGGCAATCGACATTAACAAAATTCTTGATGAAGCAAGAGCCCTTGGCTGTTCCGACCTGCACTTCACCGTAGGTATTCCGCCGATAGTTAGACAGGGCGGTAACCTGAGAAAGCTTTCCTCATATCCTGATATGACAGAGATCGAAATTCTCAAAATATGCGAGGATATGTGTACAGATAAGCAGCGTCAGTCTATCAAAGACCATATTGATACCGACTTTACATATGTATCATCAAGAGGTTTCCGTCACCGTGTAAACGTGTATCGTCAGAGAGGAAACACAGCTATCGCTCTCCGTCTTTTGAGAAACGATATCCCGACCCTTACCGACCTTGACCTGCCACCTATCCTTGCAGAGTTCTCAATGAGACCTCGTGGACTTGTGCTTGTAACAGGCCCTACCGGTTCAGGTAAGTCAACAACTCTTGCCGCAATGATCGACCATGTAAATATCCATAAATCAGCTCATATCATCACTATTGAGGACCCTATCGAGTATATGCACGCTCATAAGAGATGTATGGTAAACCAGAGAGAGATCGGACCTGACGTACCGAGTTTCTCACTTGCCCTCCGTGCAGCCCTCCGTGAGGACCCGGACATTATCCTCGTAGGAGAAATGCGTGACTTCGAGACTATCGAAGCTGCTGTTACCGCCGCTGAAACAGGACACCTTGTTATGAGTACACTTCATACAACGTCCGCACCGTCAACTATCGACCGTATCATCGACGTTTTCCCTGCTCACCAGCAGCATCAGATCAGAACCCAGCTTGCTTCCGTTCTTGTAGGTATCTGTACTCAGACACTTTGCCGTACATTCGACGGCACAAGTCGTGTAGCTTGCTGTGAGATTCTTAACGCAACAGACTCTATCAAAGCTATGATCCGTGACGATAAGGTGCATCTTATCGGTTCAGCAATGCAGACAGGTAAAGCAACAGGAATGCAGACCATGGATCAGGAGCTTGCAAAGCTCGTTCGTTCGAGAACGATCTCCATGGACGTTGCGCTTGAAAAGTGCGTAAACCCACAGGATCTCAAGAGATTTATCGCAGGCGGAGCATAAACCGCAATATAAATAATAAAGAGCGCTTTTACTTTCATAGTAAAAACGCTCTTTTTGTATGTTCTTTTTCAGCCCTTGACCTCGCTGTCATTGTGCCAAACATTGTTGTAAAGAAAAACAAGCACAGCCATTGCAATGATAATGAAATATCCAAGAAAGCTCCAGCCGTCAGGAATATCTCCAAAAAGGAAATATCCCAAAATCGTGGTAAAAATCAACTGCGAGTAATCATAAACCGATATCTCCCTTGCAGGAGCGTGAGTGTAAGCCGCAGTTATAGCGAACTGTCCGCCTGCCGCACCTGCGCCAGCTCCCAATAAACAAAGTATTTGGAAAATCGTCATAGGGTGAAAATCTAATATTAGAAATGGCAGGGTGAACAAGCAGGAAAATCCCGAGAAGTATGCAACTATCACCGCACCATTTACTCCATGCTGTCCTAAGTATCTTACGCAAGCGTAAGCAAGTCCCGCTCCCATTCCTCCTAGAAAACCGATAAAGGCAGGGAAGAAGTCCACATTCTGAAAACTCGGCTTGATGATAAACAAGCTTCCTATAAATGCACAAATTACAGTGAAACCCTGAAAGAAAGTCAGCCGCTCTTTAAGAAAAATAAAAGAGAAAATGATAACGAAAAACGGTGACATTTTGTTTAGCATGGAAGCGTCAGACAGCACAAGATGATCTATGGCATAGAAGTTTCCAAGCATACCCAGCGTGCCAGCAAGTGCCCTCACAAAAATGACCGCATTGTTCTTTTTGCCATCAATATGAAAGCGTATGTGATTTTTCTTTAGCACGCCGATAGCAAAAAACAACGCCACAAAATTTCTGAAAAACGTCTTTTGCACCGTTGGTAAGTCTCCCGAAAGCCGCACAAATGCGAACATGAATGCAAACGAAAAAGCCGACAGAATAATGTAAATAATAGCCTTGTATTTACTTTTCATCTCTGTCACCTCCGTTCATGTAAATGTGTTCACGCCTCAGCTCTTTTATAAGCTCGCCCACCTTCCACTTTTGATTATGCATTGTGACCATTGCTTTTAACTTCACCGTAGCTTCTTTTTCCCTAAGCTTTTTCAGTATCGGGTCAAGGCTCCTGCCGTCAATGCCCGAAAAAATAAGGCATTCGTCCGTGATGTCCTCGCCCTCTTTTTCAGACCTGACAAAGCCCTTGAAACCGCAAAGATATCCAACCTGCTGAGCCGATACCTCGCTGCCGAAAAACTCAGCCTCAGCGTTTTCACTTTTGGCAATTTCTGAAATTACGTCACGCTTTTGTGAACTGATATTTATGCCGATTATCTTTTTCGGTATAACACTTCTTATTCTTGATCTCATAAAATTTCTCCTAAAAATCTAATATCTATATTATACCCCAATGCAGCACATTCTTCAAGAGCAAATATACAGAATTTTTACCCTCATATGCCCCGATTTTATGTGTGAACGCAAAAAAATCGCCCCGATCTCTCGGAGCGATTTTTTTATTTAGTCATTAGAGTTCAATGATGACCTTGCCGCTGAAGTTAGGAGCAATTTCAACAGTCTTGTCTGTGTTAGCCACAGCGATCTTGAAGCTTGCCTTTGTGTCAGTGTATTCGCACTCGATCTTGTTGCCGTGTCTTGTAGCTGTCAGCTCGAATACCTTGTTTGCCTCAGTGTCATAAATAGGGCAAACTGCACTCTTGCCGTCTTCAAGCTCGTAGATAGTGAATGTTGTACCCTCAAGATAATCATACTCTATCTGTCTTTCAAAGTTGCCGTATGCAATAATGCTGTTTGGCTTAGCAAGAGCAGGTATCTCAAAGTATGAGCACTTGTGCTTATACCACTTGCCGCCCTCAAGAACCTTGCCGGTGATAATATCTGTCCACTTGCCCTCCGGAACATAGTATTCAGCGATACCCTCGTCATTAAGGATAGGAGCAACAAGAATGGTGTCACCGAACATATACTGTCTGTCAAGCGTCAGGCAAGTTGGGTCGTCAGCAAAGTCGATGACCATTGCTCTCATTACAGGTACGCCGACCTCGTGTGTCTTGATAGCCTGAGCCCACAGATAAGGCATGAGTTTGCCCTTGAGCTTTGTGAAGAAGCGCAGAACGTCGCAGGACTCCTCATCAAAGAGCCATGGCACTCTGTATGACTGGTTACCATGCAGTCTTGAATGTGATGAGAACATACCGAACGCAGCCCATCTCTTGTAAATGTCAGGTGTAGCAGTAGCTTCAAAGCCTGCCATATCATGTGAAGTGTAGCCGAAGCCTGAGATACAAAGTGACAGACAGCCCCTTACAACCTCAGCCATTGAGTTGTAGTTTCCTGAGCAATCTCCGCCCCAGTGAACAGGGAACTTCTGACCGCCTGCTGTAGCAGAACGTGCGAACAGACAAGCCTTGTTCTCTCCAAAATATTCTTTCAGTACATTGAATACGCACTTATTATAAAGATATGTGTAGAAGTTGTGCATCTTGATAGGGTCAGAGCCGTCATAGTAAACAACATCTCTTGTAGGTATTCTCTCACCGAAGTCTGTTTTGAATGTGTCAACACCCATTTCGCAGAGCTTCCTCAGATATCCTGCATACCACTTGCAAGCCTCAGGATTAGTGAAGTCAACAATGGCCATACCAGGCTGCCACTCATCGCACTGGAATACAGAGCCGTCAGTTTTCTTGATGAAGTAGCCGTTCTTCATACCCTCGTCAAAGAGCTTTGAACGCTGACCAACATATGGGTTGATCCATACGCAAGTTTTCAGACCCTTGTTTTCATGCAATCTTTTGAGCATTGCAGGTGGGTCAGGGAACTGTGACTTGTCCCACTCAAAGTTACACCACTCAAAGCCTTTCATCCAGAAGCAGTCAAAGTGGAATACCTGAAGAGGAATATCTCTCTCAGCCATGCCATCAATAAATGATGTGATAGTCTCCTCATCATATGTTGTTGTAAATGAAGTTGTGAGCCACAGACCAAATGAGAATGCAGGCGGCAGTGAAGGCTTGCCTGTAAGGTCAGTGTAGCCCTTGAGTACGTCAGTGAGGTTAGCACCGCCGAATACATAGTATTCAAGGCTCTCACCTGGAACTGTCATGGAAACCTTAGAAACAGTGTCAGAGCAAACCTCATATGAAACCTTGTCAGTGCTGTTTACAAATACGCCATAGCCCTTTGAAGAAAGATAGAATGGTATAGACTTGTAAGACTGATCTGAGCAAGTGCCTCCGTCAGCGTTCCAAATCTCAACGTTCTGACCGTTCTTTGTGAATGTTGTGAACTTTTCGCCGAAGCCGTAGAAATATTCGCCAACAGAAGTGTCAAACTGCTCTCTGATGTATGTTCTTGTAGGATCGGCAGGGTAGCTCCAGAATGTGTCGTCGAGCTGTGTCTGAAGTCTTGCCTGCTGCTTGTAAGCATTCTCGAAAATAACGCCTGTCGATCTCCAGCCACCGCTTGTGAGTTTCTTATCCTTATAATAGTATGTGAAGCTCCAGTTTTCCTTAGAAACAACGAGCTTTGTGTCGCCTGTAACAAGTACGGCTTCCTTGTCTGTAACAGTTACCTGTGGCTTGAAGCCCTTGTCCTCAAGAACAAAGTGCGGACCATTGTCAACATGACCCTTGTGATGTGTGATGCTTACCTTTACGCAGTTCTCCTGAGTTGAAGTGTAAGCGATCTCAAGGTTTGCACTTCCGAGCATCATAGCTCTGTTGTATACAACGAAAGGCGTTGCCACAACGAGGAATCCGTTTTCGATCTCTTCGATCTCGAAAGCCTGATTTGCATAGTTTACTTCGTAGCCTCTCTGGTTGAGCCAGAAACCGTCAGCAAATTTCATGTAATAAACCCTCCTGTAAATTCAAAATAGTTTTCAGAATATAAAAAAATGAAAATTTTATCGGGAAGTCCGTTTCTTCCCCTTTATGTATATTTTATAGCATATTTGCCTAAATTGCAATAGTAAAAAAGTGATATGTGCAAGTATTTTAATGGATTGAGCATATTTTAATGTAAATATTTCATGAATTGATATTTACATTATATAAATTTATTAAGATGTATGTAAACCTTTACACAATACCCAAAAAAAGCGGACGGCATAAAAGTCGTCCGCAGAAACATCATATTCTTTATCAACTTTGCAAACGGGACGTCGAGGACGCCGTCCCCTACAAATTGCCACGACTACTCAATACTAAGAAACTCATCAGGTATGTAAGACAAGCATTGCTCAACGCTCTCACGAGTGAAGCCCTCTACATAATTCTTGGCAAACAGCTCGTCAGTGTATTCCGCATAAGGATAAACAGTGCAGTTGTACCAATCGCCATAGTATGAATGACCCTCAAAGTGCGATATTATCGGTATCGCCTTAACGTTCTCAAATGTCACCTCATTGGTGTCAGGGTCTTTAACAACATTGAGCTTGCCAATAAGTCCCACAAGCGATTTTGTGTCATACATAGTGGAAATAAAGTTGCCCAAACCATAGTAAACGAACGCCTGTCCGCCCTCAGGCTTGTCAAGATATCCGCAAGTGCTGATAGTGTGCGCCTGCGTGCCTATTATCATGTCAGCACCCCACTCCACAAGCTTAGGCGTTATCTCCGTCTGCTGTTCGTTAAGCTCGTTCTGTATCTCTGTGCCGTAATGACATGAAACCACAACAACGTCCGCCATTTTGTCAGCCTCTTCTATCTGAGCCTTTATCTTGTCCTCTTCATCAAGATATATAACCTGAGCACCGTCACCGCTGAGATAATTGCCGTTGGTGTGTTCCATGTATCCCAGAAAAGCAAATTTTATGCCGTTGACTTCCATGGTCTTGATAGTGTCAGCGTCCTCCTGCGAACGGTAAGCACCGTAGTGTACAACGTCCTTAGTGTCCCAGTAATCAAGAGAGCTTATAAGCCCCTCTTCACCTTGGTCGAGAACATGATTGTTTGACATAGAAACCACATTGAACCCCATGTCAACTATTTTGTCGCCCACAGCCGTTGGTGATGCGAACATAGGATAGCTTTGTGGTTCAACGCTGTCTGTAACAAGCGTTTCCTGATTGATTATAGCCACATCAGTGCCTTCTATGTACTTTGTAACGTGTTCATAAGCCTGCGTGAAATCATATTTTTCACCGCCGCCAAGCTTTAGCGCCTCATTATAAATGTTGTCGTGTATAAGGTTGTCGCCCACGCAAACCAGCGAGCAGGTGTAGCTTGGCTGTTCCTTTTCTTCTTCATTCACCTTGACCTCTTTTTTACTGGAGCTGTCCTCAGTTTTTTTGACTTCCGCTTTGCTCTCGGTTTCGGTCACTGTCAAAGCGTTTCCGTCAAGCTTGCTCGCGTCAAGCTTACCGCATGATACAGCACTCAGCGACAACATCGCCGAAAGAGCCACTACTGTGATCTTATTGCATAAAAGTCTGTACTTCATATAAATTCCTCTCATAACTTCTTAAAAAAATACAAATTTACTTATAGTTTAATTTTAACACATTTTTAAATAATAATCAAGCCAAATTTTCAAAATGTCGAATGCTTTATGTTGACCTATATATTATAATGTATTATAATAAAAATATAACAATTTGTACAAATATTTGTTTATGTGTACAAAAATTTTCCCCACAAGTATTAAATCGTATGGTATAATAAAAAAACATAGATAAACTTGTATATCTAAAAAGGGAGGAATGACCATGAAATATTACGCACACACCCGTGAGGACGGTGAAAGGCAAACTGTAAAAGCCCATCTCACAGGAGTAAGTGAAAAAGCAGAAAAATTTTCAGTAGACCTTTTGAAACCCATTGCGAAAAAAGCGAGCCTGTATCACGATATAGGTAAGTATGCTCTTAACTTTCAGAAACGGCTTGATAATGACAAAGTAAAATTCAGCCACGCCGCCTGCGGAGCGATAGAGTATAAAAAACTTGCAGATAAAAACGATTGTTTCGCACCCCTTATGGAGTATTGCATCGCAGGACACCACACAGGACTTATGGACGGCGGCACAGTCGCAGACAACTCTGACAGCCCGACTCTTAGCGGCACTTTAAAAAGAAAAAATGAATACACAGGCGATAATGACTACAGTGCATACACCACTGAGATAGACTTTGCCACACTGACTCAGGAAGAAATAACACCGCCGTACAATGAACTGCGTTCTGCAAAAGACCCCACCGAGCTTATCGAGCGTTACGCCTTTTTCACCAAGTACGTGTTCTCTTGCCTGACAGACGCAGACTTTCTTGATACCGAAATATTTTGCAATAAAAATGTTGAACGTGGCATGAGCGGTGATTTTAAAAAGGCGCTTGATAAACTGAACAGAGAATTAAGCGATATGCCGTCAAATACTCCATTAAGGCAAGCAAGAAGCCGTATTCAGCAACAAGCTTTTGATAATTCGGTCAATAAAAGTCATATTTCAATTCTTGATATGCCAACAGGTAGCGGAAAAACCTTATGTAGTTTGAAACTAGCCTTAGAAAGCGGAAAGAAGAAAATCATATATGTCATACCTTACACAAGTATAATAGAACAGACCGCTAATAAGTTTGAAAAAATGTTCGGCGACGTTCTCCCTGTCCTACAGCATCATTCAAACTATTCCTATGACGGCAACACAGAGGAAGAAAAGAAAACGGCTGAAAAGCTCAAAAGGACCTGCGAAAACTGGGACGCACCACTTATAATTACCACAAGCGTGCAATTTTTCCAATCCATATACCATTATAAAGGCTCAGCACTGCGAAAGCTCCACAATCTCCGTGACAGCGTGATAGTTTTTGATGAAATACACCTTATTCCAACAGAACTTCTTCGCCCCTGCCTTAAAGCTGTGGGCTATATAACAAAGTATCTTAACAGCGAAGCCCTTTTTCTCTCCGCCACAATGCCCGATTATTCTAAGCTTTTTGATAAGTTCCTGCCTGATGTGAACTATAATAAGCTTGTTACCGACCGAACCAATTTTAAGTATTTCAAGAAATGCGAATATAAAGACATGGGCAGAACCACTCTTGAAACCATTGCAGAAAATGCCTCTCGGTGTAAAAATGCTCTGATAGTTGTGAATACCAAGAAAACAGCGGCAGAGCTTTACAACCTTGTTCAAGGTGAAAAATATCACCTTTCCGCCAATATGACCCCAGCCCACAGAAGCCGTGTCATAGAAGTAGTAAGAAATAAGCTTGAAAATGGCGAGCATATCACAGTAGTTTCAACTTCACTTGTAGAAGCAGGCGTTGACCTTGACTTTAACACAGTTTTCCGCCAGCTTTCAGGTTTAGACAGTATTTTGCAGGCAGGCGGCAGATGTAATCGTGAGGGTAAAGATGCCAAGGGCTATGTGTACGTTTTTGACATTGACGAAACATACCGCAAGGGAAGCGACCTTGCCATGAGAATTAACAAGACTAAAGGTTTGCTGGAAAAGTACCAAGACATAACTTCCTATGATTGTATTAAAGAATATTACGACGGCATTTTCGACTTCAACCAAAGTCGTATAGCTGAAAACTCTATTGCGAAATATAACGAACAAAGCAACTCATTCGACCGCCAAGGCTTGATGTCACCATATAGCATACCATTCCGAAGCTACGCAATGCAGTTTGAATACATCTCCGCCGACACTATCTCTATCGTTATCGACGATCCTAACGACCAGACTTGCCATGAACTTGTTGAAACCTTGCGTAATGGTGATATGTCAGTAAGAAGAGCATTGCAGAAATATTCAGTGTCCGTCTATATGAATGTTTTCAAGGATCTCTATTCTCAGGGTGTGCTTAACGATCACGGCACAGGTATATTCATTCTTGAAAATCAGAGCTATTATAATAATGAAACAGGTCTGACCACCGAAGCCGCAATGCAGGATTATTTTATCTAAAACAAATGGCAGGCTGCCACCAAGACAGTCTGCCACTTGCTGCATTCCATATCGTACCGAATACGAATATTTTTCAACTCACATATGCGTAAGGCATAGACAAATATATTATACAAACATAAGTTTAAAAAGTCAACGTTTTTATACCACAAACCACTGAACAAAGAATTGTGAAATATGCCGAAAATCCGACACTTTTTTTATACATGAAAACTATTGACATTTTATTCATAATGGAGTATCATATATGTAGAGCAAAAAACAATGTACCCAATACTAATATAAGTTTAAAAGGAGTGATGTAAAAATGAGCTATGGTTTTAAGATCATCGTGACAGGTGACTATGCTTGCTTCTCAAGACCTGAAATGAAAGTTGAACGGGTAAGTTACGACGTACCCACCCCAAGCGCATTGGAGGGGCTTATCAAATCGGTGTATTGGAAGCCTGCCGTGCGCTACCAAATAAACAAAATAGTGGTGTTCAACCCTATCGAGTTTACCAATATCCGACGAAACGAGGTCAAAGATAAGCTGCTGTTATCATCAGTGAAACAGCAAATGAAAGGCGGAGGCTTGGCGGAGATGTACACCTCGGAGATACGAAGTCAGCGAGCGGCAATGGTGCTGAAAAATGTGAAATACGGGATAGAGTTCAGCTTTGAACGTACCTATCTTAAATCAGACCACCCAGACGAATCTGATGAGAAGCATTATAACATAATGCTCAGACGTCTCAGAAACGGCCAGCACTTCAGACAGCCTTGCCTTGGCTGCCGTGAATTTGCGGTAAAAAGTATCGAGCTTGTTGACGACTTTGATTTTACACAGATAGCACCGCAAAATATGGGCGATAAAGACCTTGGCTTTATGCTTTATGGCATGAAGTTTGAGGACGGAGGCAAGCCTGTCAATAATGATTGGAATGCCCCGAAGTTTTCTGACAAGGCCGACGCAGTTTTCTACCGTCCGCATATGATAGATGGTGTTATCGATGTTGCAAAATACAGGGAGGAGATTAAATGCTGATTAAAGCCTTGTGCGATTACAGTGCTTTGCAGGAGAATAAAACTCCTGCAGGCTATTGTAAGCAAGCCATACACTTTGAAATTCTTCTTACCCCCGAGGGCAAGATAGCCGCGATAAATGATGTAAAAGAGCCGAAGATCATTAATTTGAAGAATGGCAAAACTAAAACGAATTACGTTCCGATAATGGAACAGCTTCCTGTAAGAACGCAGAAACCGGGCATAGACAAAAACACGATCGAACACAGACCACTCTACATATTCGGTCTGAACTATGATAAAGGAACTTTGACCCCTACAGACGCTACCAACAAAGCGGCAAAATCACACAAATGCTTTTGCGAATGGAATGAGAAGTTCTTTGAAAATATAGACTCGCCTATTTGCAAAGCATATCTTAACTTTATCCGTACATGGGACCCCGAGCAGGAAACTCAGAATCCGCATCTTCTTGCTTTAGGGAAGGAATATTCAAGCTCCTACTATGAGTTTGGACTTGACGGCTCTCCTGAAATAAAACTTCACAATGACAGAGAATTCAAAGCCGCCTATGAAGGCTATCTCGCCCAGCTTAACGCCGACAGCGACAGTGACGATACCGAATTATCCACCTGCTCCATTCTTGGTGAGAAGCTGCCGCAAGCCCGTATCCATGATAAAATAAAGGGTATCAAGGGCGGAATGTCCTCGGGATGTGTCCTCGTTGGCATGAAAGAATCTGCCTTTGAGTCCTATGGCAAGAAGCAGTCCTACAACAGCAATGTTTCTGAGAAAGCCATGAAAATGTATACCTCTGCGTTTAATTCTCTGCTTGCTGACAGAAGCCATTACAAGACTTTTGACGATATGACAATAGTCTATTTCGCAATGAAGAAGAACGATGCAGAAGAATGCAATATGTTTGCCGGTATGTTCAGCGGATTTGAAGACGAATTAAATAAAACCGTTGTGACCGAAGCCGACCGAAACATAAACACTGTCATGACCCAGCTTAAACAGGGCAGGACAGCCGATATGCCTTATGACCCTAACGTAGAATTTTACGTTGCAGGTTTTACCCCAAACAGTTCAAGAATATCCCAGAAGTTCATCTTCCACGATAAGTTCGGCAGGATATTTGACAATGTACTCAAACATCAGCAGGATATCTCATTCACTGAGGGCCAGCGGCAAGTAAGCATTGAGCGTATCAAACGTGAGCTTATCTCACCAAAATCGTCCAAGGAAACAGTTCCGCCGCCTCTCACAGCCGCACTTTTTGAAGCAATACTCAAAGGCACAAGATACCCTGACGAACTGCTTTCCACGGTAATAACAAGGGTCAAGACCGACAGTGACGAGGAGAAAAACCATTTTATAAAACTTAATGATACAAGGGCAGGCTTGATAAAAGGCTGCATTAATCGTAAACATAATAAGGAGGAGATCAAAATGTCATTAGACCTTGAAAACAAAAATCAGGCTTATCTCTGCGGAAGACTTTTCGCAGTGCTTGAAAAGATCCAGCAGGACGCTTCGGGCGGAGGACTTAACAGAACAATTAAGGACTCATACTTTGCTTCTGCATGCTCAAAGCCGTCAACAGTTTTTCCAAAGCTGTATAAGCTTTCACAAAACCATATCAAGAAGCTTTCAAGCCCAGTATTCTATAACAAACTCTGCGGAGAGATACTTGACGGACTTGACGGCAAATTCCCGTCCACCCTCTCCCTTGACGATCAGGGCAGATTTATTGTAGGATATGCACAGCAGAATAAAGCGCTTTACACCAAAAAATCAGAAGAATAAAGAAAGGACGAAATATTATGGAAAACGCAATCAAGAACAGATATGAATTTGTAATGCTTTTTGACGTTGAGAACGGCAACCCAAACGGCGACCCTGACGCAGGCAATATGCCTAGAACAGACCCCGAAACAAGCCTCGGTATCGTTACAGACGTGTGCCTTAAGAGAAAGATAAGAAACTTTGTGGAGCTTACCAAAGAGGGCGAAGAAGGCTACAATATCCTTATCAAGGCAGACAAAGCCCTCAATACAAAGTTCACCGAAGCTTATAATACCCTTGGCCTTGCCACAAAGCAGAAAGGCAAGAATCCTGATGACGTTAAGCAGGCTCGTGACTATATTTGTCAGAATTATTTTGACGTAAGAACATTCGGTGCAGTAATGAGTACAGGCGACGATCCATGCGGCATTGTAAGAGGCCCTGTCCAGCTCAATTTTGCAAGAAGTATCGACCCTGTTTTTGCTCAGGATATCACAATCACAAGACAGGCAAGAACAACAGAAGACAGACAGCAGAGCGGTGAGACCGAAATGGGCAAAAAGAGCATAATCCCATACGCTCTCTATCGTGGCGAGGGCTATGTTTCCGCAATGCTCGCTCAGAAGATAACAGGCTTTAGTGAGGACGACCTTGAGCTTCTTTGGACATCTATCATCAATATGTTCGAGCATGACAGAAGCGCTGCAAGAGGAAAGCTCTGTATGCGTAAGCTTATCGTGTTCAAGCATGACTCCGCCCTGGGCAATGCCCCTGCACATATCCTCTTTGACAAGGTGTCAGTTAAGCTCAAAGACGGCGTGACAACTCCAAGACATTACTCAGACTATGATATCTCCATAGATAAGGATATGCCCGAGGGCGTTACCCTAATTGAAAAGCTCTGATGAGCGAAGATGTAACTATCAATATCCGTGACATACAGCATTATATGTATTGTCCACGCAGGTTTGCTCTTTTAGAAGTTAATGACGACTGGGCTGAAAACGCCTTTGTCGTCAAAGCAAACCTCCTCCATGAGAACGTCCACAGCGGCGAGCGCAACTTTGAAAATAAGCATAAGATCGTCCGAAGTGACGTGTCAGTGTATAATGATGACCCTAAGTACAATATTTTCGGAGTTGTAGATTGTATCGAGTTTGTCCGTGATAAAAGCGGTGACTATATAGATACCCTGGACGGCACATTCCGTGTGGAAATTGTGGAGTATAAACCCACCAGACCCAAAGCAGGGGAGTTCAATCAGACCGACGCTATACAAGTCTATGCGCAGAAGCTTTGCGTGGATAACGTATTTCATTGCAATAGCCGATGTTTTCTGTACTATGCAGATGTGCGCAGACGATCAGAATTGCCCTTTGATATTCAGGGCGCAGAGTATGATAAAATGCTTTGCGACTATCTTGGAAAAATGCGTGAGATACTTGCAGCGGATATTATCCCAAAGCGTGTAAAAGGTCAGAAATGTTCAGGCTGTTCACTGTCGGATATGTGCTTTCCAAAAGTGAAGAAATATAGCGTGAAAAATACGATTTTCTCCATGAACGGAGGCGAAAACAATGCGTAAACTGCTCAATTCACTTTATATTCTCGAAGAAACTGCCTACCTCACACTTGACGGCGAAAACATAGTGTGCAGGGCAGAGGACAGCGAGAGGTTCCGTGTGCCTTTTACTAATATCGAGGATATCTATATTTTCAGCTATTCGGGCTGTTCACCTGCGCTTATGGGAAAGTGTGCAGAATATGGCATAGCCGTAAATTTTATTTCTCCTCAAGGTAAATTTCTCGCAAGAGTTCAGGGCAAAACAAAGGGCAACGTCTATCTGCGAAAAGAGCAGTTTGAGCTTTTTTCTACCCCTCAGCTCGATCTTATCAGGAATACTGTCGCCGCAAAGCTTTCAAATACACGTTATCTTATCAGACGTTCGCTCCACGATAACCCGGATATAAACAGTGACGGAGCGCTTACAGATTGTATAAAATATCTTGAAAACGGCATAAAGACCGTCTATGAAACTGCCGATAAAGATATCATCATGGGTATAGAGGGTAGCTGTGCAAAGGCATATTTTGATATTTTTGACCGACTGATACTTCACCAAAAAGAAGATTTTTACCTTGCCAACCGCACCAAACGCCCACCCCTCGACAGAGTAAACGCCATGCTCTCGTTTCTGTATACTATCGCAATTTCATCATATACATCAGCCCTTGAAAGTGGAGGACTTGATAGCTGCCTCGGCTTTTACCATGCCCTGCGTTCAGGCAGAAGCAGCCTGTCCTGCGACCTTGTAGAGGAAGTTCGCTGCGTGGTGGAGCGACTTGTGCTTACCATGATAAACTTGAAAATGATAAAGCCCGAGGACTTTGAAACTCAGGTCAGTGGCGCAGTATACCTCTCCAAAGAGGGCAAGAAAAAAGTCCTCACCGCATGGCAGGAGCGTAAGCGCACAAGCATAGTCCACCCATATCTGGGCGAAAAGATACAGCAAGGGCTACTCCCGTATGTGCAAAGCTCGCTTCTCGCAAAATATATCCGTGGCGAGCTAGATGAGTACCCGAACTATTTGCTGAAATAGAGGTGATATAAATGATGACCTTAGTAAGCTATGATGTATCGACAACAGATAATAAGGGTAAAACAAGGCTGAGAAAAGTGTCGAAAGAGTGTCAAAATTATGGTCAGCGAGTGCAGAACAGCGTTTTTGAAATAGACGTAGACTATGGCACTTTTCTGAAAGTGAAAGATAAACTTCTGAAAATAATAGACCAAAAGCATGATAGTCTGCGGATATATTACTTAGGAAACAATTGGAAGCATAGAATAGAACACTACGGCATCAAAGAAACCTATGACCCCGAAGGCGTCCTAATATTTTGACCAGCGTACCCCAAGTGATCCACAAATCCCTAGTAAGTTCGCATGAAAATGCCATGCTATTTGTGAACGCACAGTGAACAAAATCAAACCGATACCCATTAAATAAAAAAATAAGTCCGCATCACGTTGAGCAAGCACCAGATATACACAACATCAAGTGTCACGCTCCACGTGAGCGTGTGAGTTGAAATATGGAGAAAAGAGAAAGCCTTGAAAATATTGACATGTCACGCTCCACGTGAGCGTGTGAGTTGAAATTTGAAATGAAAGGCACTGAGGAAGAGGGAGCTGAGTCACGCTCCACGTGAGCGTGTGAGTTGAAATAGGCGTAAATTTGCTTTACGCCCTTGCCTTAAAAGTCACGCTCCACGTGAGCGTGTGAGTTGAAATATCTCTGATAGGTACATTCATTGGCAGTTATTCGTCACGCTCCACGTGAGCGTGTGAGTTGAAATTTGGTTGTTTGTAACTGGTAGAGTTGTATTTACAGAGTCACGCTCCACGTGAGCGTGTGAGTTGAAATGGCAATGCAAAAAGTCCGTTGCGAAATGCCTGACGTCACGCTCCACGTGAGCGTGTGAGTTGAAATGCCAGACACCATTGATGAACAAGTAATGAACTTGTCACGCTCCACGTGAGCGTGTGAGTTGAAATTTTTGCTATGATTGAAAACAGAATACGTTTTAAGTCACGCTCCACGTGAGCGTGTGAGTTGAAATTTGATAAATCCGATAGTTTTATCAATGACACAAGTCACGCTCCACGTGAGCGTGTGAGTTGAAATATCAATTAAAGTGGCAGGAAACGGAGCTTTGCAGGTCACGCTCCACGTGAGCGTGTGAGTTGAAATGGCAATGCAAAAAGTCCGTTGCGAAATGCCTGAGTCACGCTCCACGTGAGCGTGTGAGTTGAAATCTGTCAAGGTTTGTAAACACGGCTGAGGTATACGTCACGCTCCACGTGAGCGTGTGAGTTGAAATGAACACGCTCGTGATGATGATTTCGACAGTGAATGTCACGCTCCACGTGAGCGTGTGAGTTGAAATTTGGTAATTAGTACCAGTTGCAAAGCCACTGTAGTCACGCTCCACGTGAGCGTGTGAGTTGAAATAGACAGGTGTTATTGGAACTATCTTTGACCGTGTCACGCTCCACGTGAGCGTGTGAGTTGAAATTTTGAAATAACCTTTTATTTCTTGCTCACACACCGTCACGCTCCACGTGAGCGTGTGAGTTGAAATGATTACTTCCACCACCTGCCACATTTAGTACAAAGTCACGCTCCACGTGAGCGTGTGAGTTGAAATTTCAAGGGCATATTAGAAATTAATGATGATGTTGTCACGCTCCACGTGAGCGTGTGAGTTGAAATTCTGTTGCAACGTTGCAACTTTAAAAATTTTTAGTCACGCTCCACGTGAGCGTGTGAGTTGAAATTTATTTACAGAAATGGTGTAGTAGGGGTTAGTATGTCACGCTCCACGTGAGCGTGTGAGTTGAAATGATTATAAACTTTTACGAACATGGAAGACACCTGTCACGCTCCACGTGAGCGTGTGAGTTGAAATAAAGGCGTAGACGATGAAATAATCGCTGCTGACAGTCACGCTCCACGTGAGCGTGTGAGTTGAAATTTACATGGAAATCAGCACTAGGAGATACTGCGTTGTCACGCTCCACGTGAGCGTGTGAGTTGAAATCCAGTTATCGTTGCCTGTCACATTTGCTGGCAACAGTCACGCTCCACGTGAGCGTGTGAGTTGAAATTTGTCAAGGTTTGTAAATACGGCTGAGGTATACTGTCACGCTCCACGTGAGCGTGTGAGTTGAAATTTTCTCCTGCAATTCGCACCGTATCATCTTTGCGTCACGCTCCACGTGAGCGTGTGAGTTGAAATGTTCTGTCTATTGCATAAGAGTTTCATGGGTGGGTCACGCTCCACGTGAGCGTGTGAGTTGAAATATACGTGGTGCAAAACTGTTCATAGTATCCAGTAGTCACGCTCCACGTGAGCGTGTGAGTTGAAATCTGCATTGCCGAACCGTATTCCCATGAATCAGTGTCACGCTCCACGTGAGCGTGTGAGTTGAAATATATTTATTTCGACTATTGCGTGTGAAAATTTTGTCACGCTCCACGTGAGCGTGTGAGTTGAAATTGCTCGCTTTTTTCTTCCGTATCTGTATTATATAGTCACGCTCCACGTGAGCGTGTGAGTTGAAATATATACTATAAAAATATCCCCGTGAGAAAAATCTGTCACGCTCCACGTGAGCGTGTGAGTTGAAATCGTCATATCTTCTAATATATGCTAGCCTAAAATCGTCACGCTCCACGTGAGCGTGTGAGTTGAAATTTATTTACAGAAATGGTGTAGTTGGTGTATCAATGTCACGCTCCACGTGAGCGTGTGAGTTGAAATCCCCTTGAACTCGGTGAAAACAACTCTTCCTGTTGTCACGCTCCACGTGAGCGTGTGAGTTGAAATGTAACTCTTGACAATGAAGTTATCGAGAACTCAAGTCACGCTCCACGTGAGCGTGTGAGTTGAAATTTTTAATGAATAGTATTCATTTTTCATTGTAATCACAGTCACGCTCCACGTGAGCGTGTGAGTTGAAATTGTGCATTTATCCAGTTTCTAACAATTTCACCTGTCACGCTCCACGTGAGCGTGTGAGTTGAAATGCTTGTATCTGTAGGGAGCTTTCTGAAGAGCAGAGTCACGCTCCACGTGAGCGTGTGAGTTGAAATTTATGCCAAATAGATTGTTAATTACTTCGGTTGGTCACGCTCCACGTGAGCGTGTGAGTTGAAATTGCAACGGTGAAGTCATAGTCCCCCTCAGGGAGCGTCACGCTCCACGTGAGCGTGTGAGTTGAAATTCTTCATGGAGTCTGTCAGTTCATTCGTGCTGTCGTCACGCTCCACGTGAGCGTGTGAGTTGAAATGACCGTACCGGCACACTGGAGAATGCCCTCACCGTCACGCTCCACGTGAGCGTGTGAGTTGAAATTCAGTTCTTCGTATTTAATTTCGGGGTCAATGAGTCACGCTCCACGTGAGCGTGTGAGTTGAAATGATCGTACAGTATGAGTCAACATCAGAAGCCGAGTCACGCTCCACGTGAGCGTGTGAGTTGAAATTGATTTTTCGGACGCAGAACACCCAAAACGTGGTTGTCACGCTCCACGTGAGCGTGTGAGTTGAAATTGATTTTTCGGACGCAGAACACCCAAAACGTGGGTCACGCTCCACGTGAGCGTGTGAGTTGAAATGATGATGCAAAGACGCTTCACGAAACTGGTTCTGGTCACGCTCCACGTGAGCGTGTGGTTTTGTCAATATCACTTGACACATTTTATTCGAACAAGAATTATGCAGCGAGAAAGATATGATCATAGTAGAGC